>Ga0210059_1013868_pt1 | contig 11985 bp, 6 predicted proteins | sample Ectturendosymbi2_FD_188042 | JGI IMG/M metagenome (GOLD analysis project Ga0210059, IMG submission 188042) | Ecteinascidia turbinata endosymbiont from Florida, USA - Sample 2 (SPAdes) (version 2) | ecosystem: Host-associated > Tunicates > Ascidians > Unclassified | place: Key West, Florida... | reverse complement strand
TTGTTTATCTACAAATTACGTGCTGTCCTTGACTATTCTAATCATAAGCAATTTTTCTTTTTCAAGGCTTTTGCTTCCATAACTTCAGCCCCCCCCTTAGAAAAATCCTGGCTGCGCCCCTGTTACGGGATATTGCATAAGCGCAAAAAAGTTTGAATGAATGTTTAACTATTTCTAGTCAGGATTGATTGATTTAAATCAGTGATAAAATCAAAAAAACAAGCAAAAAATCAAATGCACTTTTGAAGCTTTCTGTGGTTTGTGTGACACATTTAATTGGTATTCTAATCGGTTTCACTGATTGTTGAAGAAGGCAGAGACTTCTTATGACAACACAAGTAATAGAATCAAAAATTTTATGAATCATACCAACTGTGAGGTCCCAGATGCTATGCCAACTAACTGCAAAAATGATATGTGGACTGAAATCACTAACATTTGCAGACTCAGAAGTCAGAATGCCGCAAGTGTGAAAGTGTAAACTGGCATATAGCAGGCAGGTTAGGAGGGAAAAATAAACTATTAGAGGGGCAAGATTTTTGTTTTTATTATGGTATATGTTTTAAACTAACTTTTCTTGTGGACACAACAAAATTTAGGAAAACCGCACGTGAATGCCCCCATGGCTACGGCCTGGCTTAAAGAAAAACATCTAAATTCCAGCAAATTTTGCGGCCGACGCCCCTCGCTGGATCCAATAACCTAGCTCAGTGTACCCGTCCACGAGAGACTCGGTGCAAAACAAGTTATGCTAAACGCTTTATGAGCTGTAACGTTTATATTTACTTTACAAGACAGGGTCCTCGAGGCTGGGTCCCATAAGAGACTACCACACTAAGGCAGTAGTCAATGTCACCAACCTTAGCTGCCAGTGACAGGACCATTATACCCGTTTGTGAGGGAATACTTATTTATTGACCATCAAGGTACGAACATACGACCAAAAATGGGTGAAGATGAACGCATGATCATGATGCTAACATAATGACCCCCCTTTTGTCTGGGATTCTTCTAAGTACGAAATCATGAAAAATTTGGCCAGGACTTTGTTTCCTTTTTGACTTTAAAATGTCCTGAATTTTGTCAAAGTCCGAAATCCTAAAAAATTTTGACAGGACTCTATTCTCTATTTAAATCTGACAGGCCAGAATTTTGTTAAAGTCCAAAGTTAAGTAAAATTTTGACAGAACTTCGTTATTACATAACAAACTATGTCTGGTTCGTTTTGTCCTGCCACACGACTACCCGTCAGGATCTGAGTTGAACCCATGTTTTAGTATAGCTACAAGCGTATCCTGGCTCACGAATTCACCAGGCCCCACAAGTTCGCTATTCGGTTGAAAATTCTCAACTGATTTCTGGTCCTCCATTAGATACTATATACCCTTCAGGTCAAGTGTACCGAAAACTTTCTCTCAAAACTCTTTAGGTTTCTTTATGAACAGTAATTTCCCCATAATCACATGATTTTACTTTATCTTTGATTGGAACTTTTGACCTGAATCTCCTTCTTGAGGAACTTTTAATTCTCTTTTTGATTGGAATTTATGACCTGACTTTTCCTTCAGCTCCTTCTAGAGAAGCTTTTATTTCTCTTTTTGATTGGAACTTTGACCTGAAGTTTTCTCTCGACTCCTTTCAGAGAAGTTTTTACTTCTCTTTTTGAGTAGAACTGTGACCTGATACTAGTTTTCGTAATGACATCATACATTATTTATATATGGTACACTTCAGGTATGACTTGTGAGAAATGTTTCAATGCATGCACACAACACTTGAGAGAATTTCCCATATATGCTTTATATGGTGTGTTATGCGAATTAGCACAACTCCTGCCTTCACAAACACGGCAGCTGATACTGCAAGTGTCTATACAACAAGTGCACGCTTTTCCTGTATGTCATGGGAACAACATTAAATAGGTTTCCCATTCTTGTCGGAGAACTTGTCAATCATTCTTTTCTTTGTTAAGTCTCCCTTTTCATTTGTTGCCACAAGGCCTCGATATTCGTTGGGTTGCGTTTCCCTTGGTTGAATCTTCGTTATTGCTTCGTTATGGTACCACTGTACAGTTGTCGTTGTTTTTCTCGCCTTACTTCATGATAAATCTTTTAATCTCTAACTATATTTCCTAATTTATTGTGGCTTCTACTCCGTAACACATGACGATGACAGTTAGTAATGGAAAAGGTTAGTATTCTATTCACACGTAGAGTTTTCTGCAACATTCATTTTTGTGTTGCAAACAATCCGGACAGTTATTTTCTTCAGTTCTTTCCGAAGTGACAGAGGAGTACTTTTTCGCCGTACATTATTGTCTTTCTTTCCAAAGTATGTTGGGGTTAATTTTAACCACAACACAAATATGCAGACTGTTGACTGTAGAAATAGTAGTTTTAAAACATATTATTGATTCAGTTTAATAATACACATATATTATTGGTTTTTACCATTTTATGCATGTAATTTATGTTTAGTTTTGTACACCAACACCAGTACTGGTGTTATGAATTAATTTGCTTTAAGTGTGGTGAATAAGTGCAAAGTAATTTTGAATGAAAGTTCAGCTGAATTCCAGTTGCTGTACAAGAAGAAACAAAGCACAAAAAAGTCATATTAAAACAAACTTTTTAAATTAAAAATGACTACTTGTTAGGTGGCCATCCTCTACACATTAAATCATAAAAATAAAAAATCTAATTTGAATAAAAAAAATCCAATTGAAATCAAAAAATCCGATTTTTTTGATTTTTTTTTTAAATAATGATTTTTATCAGCCCTGGCGAAAGGTAATATGAGTTATAGTCAAACCATTTCTGGCCTCTCAACGTTCGTTTCAAAAGGAAGTTGGTCACTCGCTAGTCAAGCACATCTAATCACCGGTGAATAAACTAAATAACGTAGATGTTAATTATTTGAAATTTCCCAAAAAGTATCGCGGGCCGTACATAACCCCCTCACCGGCCCGGGCCACATGCGGGCCGCGTGTTTGAGGCGTGGCTTACCGCTCAAGCTCAGCAGTCACTGCCTCGCTGCATTACCTGCCAAGATCTTTGCGTTCCACCGTCACATGCGGCAAAGGGTCTACAACCGTACCTTGAAGCGAGCTTTTGAAGATTTGTTGCCATGTTATTGTTACGCACTACAGATCTACAGCAGAACAATCCGCTCGCAAGTTTCGCAACCTGCCTCAGCAGGCAAAGGAGCGGACATGAGTGAACTGCAAGCTCATCACTGCGTCACCGCAGAACAGTTTACTTGGCTCTTGTGCAGTGTGAGTGTCATACCGGTAAATAAACTGTCATTGCAAAAATTAAATCAAGTAATCGGAATTAAGCCGTTGACTTTAGGTTTTCTATAAAGTTTTAGTTCCTTGACCCAATTTCCATGGGTCAGGTGCAGTCCCGTAGTCACGGGGGGGATTTAGTGGGCTTAGCCCCCCAAACAAATCTCGAAGCCCCTCCAAATTGAAATATGAAGCATTATAAATCAGTGGAATTTTTGTTAGATTTGAATGTCAAGCCCCCCTTGCAGAAATGTCAAGCCCCCCGCACAAACCTAAAGCCCCCCTATTGACGACTTTATGGCGACGGTTTTGGTCAGGTGCCCGTGTTGCCAACCCTCGTTTTGACGCCCATGCCTACAAGCGTTAATTCAGCTAAGTTAAAACTTTGTTCTCTTCTTTGCAATTTTCATTCATTTTATAACTATATCAATCATCAACGTGCTATGTGACTGAAATCTATAAATTCGCTTCTGTTGGTTTGCGCAAGGATAGTAGTAGCGTAGTGTTTTGAAACGTGTTCAATTCAGGTGATCGGCGGTATGCAGTTATGTGGTGGCAGACAAGATGACCAAAGTCTTCTCGCTACCTCCTGGCCTGACTGTATCCATGATGAGAACTTTACTGGCGTTTCCTGGCCAAAAAATAAAATTATTGTTTTTGTTGTTTGTGGTATAAGCAACTTTGCGCACACCGAACGGAAAACCAAAGATGTTTTTGAAAAGCGCCTTTGTCTAATTCGGTGAAACAATATATTGATGACAGACTTGCTACATAATTAATCTCATGAAAATCACTCGCAGATAGGTATTGCATATTTTTGTGGTTGAAAACCGGGACACTTGAGAACAGTGAGCCATATCAAATAATCGTGGTCCATATCTTATTTGGAGCATGCAGTTATTTTGGATTCCTATCGTAAAGACACCAAGAAAAACTAATAATGCATTTTACCAAGAGACAAAACAATTTTAAAGCGTTTGTAAATTTACACATTCGCCCAATCATACTTTTCTATAAACAATATTTTCTTCAAGATATCTTTGTTCGAGTTCATTTTCTCGTAAAAATCACAGCAGGAAAAGTCCGTATTAATTCTACAGGCGATAAGGGCTTTCACATGCTGCTCCAGCATTCTGCTTCTGTTATCAGACCACATGCTATTCATAACAGACTAGAAAAAATTCTCTCAACGAGAGCTGATCCACCAGGTATGTGGGACTATGCTGGTTGACTGAATACGTAACCGGGACTTTTTGGTTGACTGACCGGGACGCCGGGACAGAGCCTTCAAACCAGGATTGTCCCGGCTAAAACGGGACGTATGGTATGCCTAATCATAGATAATAAAGTAGTTTTCCACAACACAATAATCCGAATGGTACCATTTTTCCAACGTTTTATGTAATTGTGTTGGTAATAGCATGTTATCTAAACACATGTAATCGATTTAGCTTAAAGTTGTTGAAAAAGATGCGTTTTGGGTATTGTGAAAAGATGAAAAGTTTTTAGAACGCCACTATATAAACTTTAAATGGCGTAACTGTATAGCGACTGCAAGTTTTGCGACCTGGTTAGGCATATCAAACTGTAAAGATTTTTTAAATACAAACAACTTTGAAAATGTCCTGAGGCTCATTAATTCTTACAAGTAAGTTTTATATTTCTTTGTAGGTAGGGTTGATCAATAAACAAGACACGCAAATTTTCGACATATCTCTCTGGAAATACATATGGTTATCGCTAAAACTTAGAGATCAACGAGTTAAGGTTGAGAACAAGGGCGTACGCAAACGGGGTTTAGGGTGTAAAACTCCCCTTGAGCTTGATATTTTACAAAAACTTTTATTACCTGCGCAAAGGGGATTAATTGTTTTCGCATACTTTTTGCTTGTTAATTTGTCGACGTAATGCTAATACCACGGACTGAACTTGCAGGCTAATTTTAAGGAACATTTAAATGGCCCAAAAAGTAATAATTAGATTTTAGTGAGAATCTGGGTTATGGTCGGCATCCAGGAACCATCTCACATTTTTCAGACCTTTCGTCCACTACGCATGTTTAAGATTGTGTTTCGCAATAGTTCACTTTATCCAAATCAATTGTCTTTATTTTGTCTGCTATGGCTGAGCGCAAGCGCTGGCCGCAACTGCTACATTACCAGTATTTGTAGCATGATAGAACTGTTGCACAAGCTCAAAAACAGCAGTTGTTAACATAGAAGCATTCAGACATTTGATAATGTTTCAGCAGTAAAAAAGGAAAACTGAAAGTTTGCTGGACTTCTGTACAAAACAAAAAATCGAAAGTGTTCTTGCGCATTCTCAATTCTTGTGTAATTTAGCGAAATTCGTGTATTCCAGCCAGTCCAGCCGCACACTTGTTATGCTCGACTGCTCGTATTCGACAAGACATTAGCGCAGTCTCATTTTGCAGTTGTAAATTGCTCTGACGCAGTGATGAATGTGTTTTACTCCCTGTTTTAATGTGCAGCCTTCTATTTTTGCAGTTATGAACCGCTGTGTCGCAGTGTTGACTGTATTTTCCTCCGATATCTTTAACTTGGAGCGCTGATAGTTTATATTCAGTGCAATGACACATGAAATAAGGGGAGTGCGTGTAGAAGAATATGCATATTATGTTAACAAACTTCGCCAAAACGTTGGTGTTTGGAAACATAAATGTGACGTCACAAACAACGCACATCAAATACAAATGACCATCATATGCCACTGAATGAAACCACCTCATGAAAAGTTTCTGCGTATACGACACTGGTTGAGATGATAACGATGCAGTTTATAATCACCCTGGGTGATCACCACTGAAATTAAAGTAAATGCTTCAAAACAACTGAAATACCCGGTAATGTATAAAGAACAGGTTGAGAAAGATTCAAAGAAAAAGAAGTTAACTGTTAAAAAGAATAATGGTCACTTTTACTTGGAGAAAGGCATAAAGTGGCAGTGTGAAGTGTTAGCGTCTTCCGTCAGTTCGCATCTCTCCCAGTTAATGTCAATGGCCAGTTGTGGGTGTAGCGGATAATATTAAGTCTCGTAGAGCGTAAGTGTTGGGTGCAAACCGCAAACCATGATTTTTGTTCTCTCTGGTGGGATCGGCACTCCACGTCGTGGATCAAGCACATACCTTAGCACAGGGTTCTCAAACTCAAATTGCTTCGTGGGCCACATGAGGACTTACAAGGTAACCCACGGGCCGCATTATGACGCTGACGCAAGGGCGTACGCAAGGGGGAGGGGTTGGGGTTAAACCCCCCTTGAGCTTAACCCCACCCCCCTTGAGCTTGATATTTTACAAAATCTTTATTACCTGCGCAAAGGAAATTACATGTTTTCGCATACTTTTTGCTTGTTAATTTGTCGACTTAATGCACACACCACGCAATAAATTTGCATGCAAATTTCAAGGAGCATTGTAAATGGGCCAAAAAGTAATAATTAGGATTTGGTGACAATCGGGGTTATCGTCTGCGTCCAGAAACCATCTCACCACTTTTTGCAGTCCTTTTGACCACTACGCATGTTTCAGATTTGTGTTCCGCGATAGCTCACTTTATCCGAAATAATTGTCTCTATGGCTGATCAGCGCAAGTGCTGACCGTACTGGCTACGTTACCAAATTCTGTAGCATGATAGAACTGTTGCACGAGTTCAAAAACAGCAGCTTTTAACATAGAAGCATTCAGGCATTTCATAATGTCTCAGCAGGGGAAAAGGAAAACTAAGTTTTCTGGACTTCTATACATAAAAAAAATTGAAAGTTTCTTGCGTACTTCATGCGCATTCTCAATTCTTGTGTAGCAGGGTTGCCAATTCGGCTTTTTTCAAGCCAGACTTTGAAAGTCTGACTTTTTTGAACACCTCTGGCTTTTTTGGAAATAAAAAAAGCTTCATAGGCTATTCATTACAAATCTCTTGCGATGAGGGTCTATTATCATGCAGAGTGCACAGAATATTGCAAAAAGTTTACTGTTGCCTAAATGATCGATGTTATTGACAGAAAACAAATGCACGACAGTGTAATTACGGGGAAAGAATATGCTTCTACAGATTGGACTTGTGTTATATCGATGTTTTTGACGAGTTTTAATGTCTATTTTGCGTGTGGTTGTGCATGTTTTATGTGCATATGCCTCAAAACTGCTATTTGGCTTTTGGGGACAAGGTCTGTCTTGTTTTAGTGAAGACAGGTTGGCAACCTTGTTGTGTAGTTTAGTAAGATTCGATCTTGCAAACCGGGGTATGAGCCACCAGTCCAGCCACACACCCATGCTCGACTGCTCGTAATCGACGAGACATTCGCGCATCCTCATTTTGCAGTTGTAAATTGCTCTGACGCAGTGATCATTGTGCTTTACTCCGCTTTTTCAACACGCAGCCAAACTATTGCAGTGATGAACTCCTGTGTCGTAGCATTGAGTTTATTTTCCTTCGATATCCCAATTTGGAGCGCTGATAGTTTATATTCAGTGCAATGACATATAAAATAAGGGGAGGACGTGTAGAAGAATATGCATATTATGTCAACAAACTTCGCCAAAACGTTGGTTTGGAAGCATGAATATGACTTCAAATTGTGACGTCACAAAGACTGCACACCACAAACAAATGACCACCATATGCCACTAAATGAAACCTTCCCCATGAAAATTTTCTGCGTACGCCACTGCGCTGATGCAACAATAGCGGTAGGCTACTTGAACGTAATTTTACGTATTATTTCCTGCGAAAGGTATCACGAATTATAGGCAAATCATTTCTAGCCGTCTCTACCTTCGTATCGTATTAATCAATTCTAGCCATCTAAGGCCATCTAGCCATCCATCTAAGGCCATCAATTCTAGCCATCTACGGGACCAAGCAAGGTCAGAGATGCAGTTACTCCACCCTGGCCCTGGACGACATCTCTGTCGCTTTCCCATGGGTTTAGCCAGCAGGGCTTGCGTCACCAGTCTTTCGTTGGGCATTCTGGATGCATGGCCGAACTAACGTTGTTGTGTACGTTGTGTTCTCTCAAGTAAACAATTCGTAATAAGTGCACTTTGTCGCAAAGTGTCACACCAGGTGCATAACGAGGGGGGCACAATGCCGCGGGCGCCGAATCACTGGGGGGTGCCGAAAAGTCTCAACAATGTCGCAAGTTTTTTCTTCAATGCAGTACATTTACTCCCAAAATAGCTTAGGTTCAAATATGGAGGCGTCAAAGTTGTTACTTGCCCCGGACGCAATCTAACCTCGGTACGCCCCTTTGACACCGTGGACTCTTCGCAAAAATCCCATCTTTGGTGCTTGCACCTGAGTTAATATTATTTCTGTCATTACCCAAGATTCATGACCATAGGTAAGGATCGGAACAAAGATCGATTTGAAAACTGACAGCTTTGCGGTGTTTGAAGCTCCCGTTTTGTGGCCACAGAGCGATAAAACTCACCCAGACTGTGTTAGTTTGTCCAATCCGTGTATCAATCTCCTTGCGCTCCGCCTTCCACACGTAAATGTTACCCCTAGGTACTTGAACGTCTCCACCTGCTGCAGTGTATTGCCGCTCACTACTGCCTTGGACTTGTAGAGCGACATAGTCTCGGTATTTTAGTGCTGATTTTCATTTCGGCTCGGTCGCACGCAGCAGAAAACCGATCGAGTGCATGCTGAAGACTGTTGAGAAGATGCTAGCAGTACCAAATCGTCTGCCAAAAGTAAACAGTTGATCCTTCATCTCCAAACTGTGACACCCTCATCGATTCGGCTGTGACTGTCTATCCAATTCATGTCGACCAGTGTTTCTCAACCCCGGTTCTGAGGGCTGCATTCGGCTCCCAGGCACCCTCTGTGCGGCCCTCAGCAGTCTTTCAATAAAACGTCCCAAGATTTCTCAAAATTTTTCTGGAGAGTGAAATGTGGTCTGTAGTGCCACGGCCGTGGCAAAAACCGCACTGCGTATCATTCAGCTTTGATTCAATTATTTCGCGGCATCTTTTTCAAGGCACTTGGCAACGTAAATGTTGATTATTTGAAAATTCCCAAAAAGCATCGCGGGCCGCAAGAAAGGCCCTCGCGGGCCACATGTCCGAGGAATGTGAGAAATACAGACACAGCAAATCTACCTGCCCGGACAGCTGTCACGTGCAAAAGGATTACGTCACAAAAAAATCACTTTAAGCAAGGTTTTTTTAAGGTGTTTTAGGGACCCGTATCGGATCCTAGAATTGAAAATCCGGTCCGTAGAATCAGCGAAAATTATCATCGGGTACTAAGAATCAGAGAAAATCGGGTCCCTTAAATCAGATAAATCAGGTCACTACCAATCAATACCGGGTACCTAATATTTTCTTTAAAAAAAAACCTGCCTAAGTGAGAATTTGAAGAAGAGGACAATGCTGTACGAGTCTCGTAGCTAATCCCGTTGTCACGGGGGGGGCTTTGGTGGGCTTAGCCCCCCAAACAAAGCTCCAAGACCCCCATATTGAAATATGAAACACTATAAGTTAGTGGAATTTTTGTAAAATTTGAATGTCAAGCCCCCTGCACGAACGTAAATCCCCCCGCACAAGGCAACGGTTCTGCTCTTACCACGCTACGCAACAATAGCAAGGGACGTGAACGTTGTAAAACGTACGTGCAGGGACACGGAGTTTTGCAGCATGGCACCCTTGAAGAGAAAAAAAGTGAAATACCTTTCAGAAAGAACGCTGGTGCTCTGCTCAATAAAACAGCAAGTTTTTCAATATATCGTACTTGGTGCCGAAAGTGTTGTTACCGAAATTTTTTTTTCTGAAAAATTTACTATATTATTTTGATCTTTTCCACAACAACTGAAAGCAAAGAATATATCGCCAAACCGTCACGCATGATATTATTTTCTGACATAATTCGCATTGCCACTAAGAAATGAAACCATGCAAACAAGACACCATCGTAACAGTATGGGTGGCGGAACCTTTTTCAAAGTGGGGGGGGCACAAGTGATCCTCAAAAATCTATATAAAATTTTTGTGGTTTGAATTGGGAACTGTGACGTCACAAGTATTGAAATATGACGTCATTAACTTTTGTCAGCATGTTTTATGCCAGGGGTCACCAATCCTTTTGAAACTGCGAGCTACTTCTTGTGTACCGATTAATGCGAAGGGCTGCTATAGTTTGATACGCACTTTTGAAACAAAATTTTGCTCAATTTCCTTCAATTATTTTAGTATTGATATTCGTTAAAATGTGAAGACATTGACCATGTTAATGTTATTTTTAGAACAGGCAGGCGGGCGACCTACTTGGTCGTTGCGGGCGACCTGGTGCCCCCGGGCACCATGTTGGTGACCAGGCGCGGACACGGGGGGGATGCAGGGGATGCATCCCCCCCACCAGATCTAGAGAAGTGTTGACATGACACTTGATTTCATTGAAACTCATCGCCAAAAATATTTTTGTACTGCGCATTGCTTAATCGCTAAGGATACTAAAAATTAACTTGTGGTAAGAATCAGTCAAAAACGTTTCTTCGGTTCATTAGATGAGCTGGCCATGTTTGTGAAACCTGATATAAATAGTCAATGATCGCATGGGCTTTCGCAGGGGGGGCAAATGCCCGCTTCCCCCCTGGAAATTGGGATTAAGAACCAAAAATTTCTCGAAAAGTCTGAAGTCGGCATCTTAAATTCCGATTAATTGATTTAATTCTTGCAGTGACAGTTTTTGCTGGTATGAAACTCACATTGCACAAGAGTCGGGTACACAGTTATAGTGTCATGCAGTGATTGGCTTGCAGTTCACTGATGTCCCATCCTTGCCTGCAGAGGCGGGTTGCGAAAGTCGCGCGTGGGTTGTTCTGCTGTTGGTCTTGATTGCGTAACAATACCGCGGCAACACACCTGCAAAGGGCCACTTTGAATTACGGTAGCAGGCGTTTTGTTGCATGAGACTCTTGAACGTACACATCTTGGCAGGTAATGCAGTGAGACAGTGACATGCTGATAGGGGTAAGCCACGTACATTTGTACTTTGTGAAAAGAAACATGAGTGAGTCTGTAGCAATGCTTCCACAAGTTTGAAAAGTCCATTATTTGTACGAGTGTGACCAATGCGCTTGAGTGTCAAACTACACTTATGCAGGCTTCTTTTCATGCAGCATAAAATTACATGGCTTGTTAGAATACGTTTATGCAAGCTTGTGGAAATGCGTCTTAACTGTTAAGGTTTCGTTCTGATTTCTAAGTGAATACTGAGTGCAAAGCTGTATTTGCTGTGGCGAGTTTTCATAATTCATCTGGTCAATTTTGCAAAACCTGCGTGGTGTTCTAATTTTAGTAAGTTTGTCCGTAGTCGTGTCAACATACAGGTCTTCTTAATTGTCCGGTTTGTGTAGCAAGGTTTCAGTGATCGCTTTGGACGAGATCGCAGACTTTTGCAGCTCTTGTTTCTAAGTGATGCTGACAAGTCTTGCCAGCTGATACCGCATTTAGGGGGAGAGCAACCGGGCAATCCCCCCGACATTTTCAGAAACATGTTCAGTTGTTACTTCAGTTGAATATATCAGCTGGGTGCGGCCCTGCTTGCTAAATAAAATAAAGTCATAATTTGTGTTTTCGTTGAAAACCATGGCAATCCAATGCTTCTTTCTTTACAAATCATGGCAATGCTTACTTGAAAGAAATGCCCTGCGTTGAAAATCTGCAGATAGCCTACTG
>Ga0210059_1013867_pt1 | contig 11986 bp, 5 predicted proteins | sample Ectturendosymbi2_FD_188042 | JGI IMG/M metagenome (GOLD analysis project Ga0210059, IMG submission 188042) | Ecteinascidia turbinata endosymbiont from Florida, USA - Sample 2 (SPAdes) (version 2) | ecosystem: Host-associated > Tunicates > Ascidians > Unclassified | place: Key West, Florida... | reverse complement strand
TTCGCACCTCGTATATAAATTCGATAAACAAATTGCGAGATGTAACAATTCTTAGGTAAAGATCCTTAATTTGTTTGAATTCCCACACGTGTTAAACTAGCTGCTTAAACATCAAAAGCGAAACTGCAAATGACGTATTAGCCGAACAAAACGCTTCTCAGGGATAGGAAAGAGATGCGAATTGAGCAAATTGACGAATTACACGATGGCGAATTAGACGAACAGAAATGTACACAAAAGATAGGAATTCTGCCGGGACCGACGAAAAAGTAACGAATTGACGAATTAAACGATGACGAATTAGACAAATTCTACTGCACTATAACGTGACATTGTTTATGATATTTTTATGGTTATTGTTATGTAATATTTTCATGTGTGGTACTGTGCCACTATACAGTGATTTCCTTTGTTTTGCTGTATGACTACCGTCCACCAGTTGAATAGCCCTGTATTTTTGGGGTGGGGGGCGAGTTGGGCTTCTGCGGCACAGTTCATACATATTTGCAATTGCTTGGTGTGTAGCTCCATATTTAGATAAAATTGTTTGGCATTATTTGCTTAGTGGTTGCTAAATGAATGTGGTCTTATCACTGATCAGGAGAGATCAATGAACTGCTCAAAAAATTCCGTTTTGGACTTACATTTGTTTTGTTGTTTACTCTGGCAGTGCCCAGAATCTACCACCATGCCCCATCATTAAGTCAAGCATTTGGTGCTTAGAAGAAAAGTGGAATTAATACTAAGATTCAGGTCTGTGGTGGTCTTACAAATTCTAAGCCTACCTTACCCAGTTACAAGTCATTGATGAGCATCAATTTTATATTGGTTCCATGCAACATATCCTAACTTTAAAGTCAATTACCCAATTGAATCGCATTGCATCACCCGACAAATATTTTCTGTTTTTGTGGAATAACGTATATGAGATTTTGAGAACTAATTATTGCATACCCAAACAGTGACCAATGGGCCCCCTTCAGCTAAGTTTACCCCCCCTGGCTCGAACCTCTAGTTACGCCACTGGCTTCAGGTCGTGGTCAACCATACATTTTCATCATTGGTATACTAAATTACAGCAAGTTAAATAAAAATGTGTTGATTCGCATGTGGTTGTTATTAGAGCATTGACTGCTTTTCAGTGGAGCGCTTATCAAAATAGTACTGCATTACTTTACACTGATGTTTCAGGTGTTAGGTCATGAAACTCAAACTGAATGCAAAGGAAAACGTAATTATTTAAGAATAAACTTGTTTGAAAGATTACCACAAATCTTGTAATGAAATGGGGTTAGCAGAGGTGGCTATTGATAGTTCTGTCACACGACTTTGGAGCTAACGGTTTACATTACAGCAACGTTCCTGCTTGTAGTTTTCAGGCCATTTAAGCTAGTTTTGGACGGTAATAGAATACACCTTTCATTTGAAAGTGAAAATACCTTTGTGCAAATATGCTCTAACAAATTGTTTTGTTTGCCTTTTTGAAAATAATGGCGTCTAATATTTTGAATAGAGCTTCTCCAAGTAGTGTTTTTTTCAAGTGAAAAACATTAACAGCTTTAAAGTCGCGTAACGCGCATCAAGACGCATTTTTTTGACTCTATGCCTCAGTTGGAATTTGGAAGATTCGAGTCCCGTTTCAGTCTCGAAACGATATTAATTTTGGCTCGTTCTTTTGATCATTCGCATGAATTTCTGTTTAGTTAAAGTCTCGAAAAGCCCTGTCGAAAGAAGAAATATGTTATTGCATACAAAAAAATGCCGGGATTCAGTTATATATCTGACAAATGTTTAGGTTTCAAACGTCCAGGTGTTCGGTTCTGTCTTTTTTGTGTTTTTTGATAAAGCCTCTATCTACTGTAAAAGTAAGAAGCTAATTTCGGTCTCACAAGTTCTACATCTACATCACTGCCTGTATTTGACATCTACATTACTGTCTGTGACAACATCGCTGCCTGTATTGACCTTCTCTGCCATACATTTGTTATATGAAAACCACGCGATGATAAAGATCAACGAAACATATAAATTTTAAGCAATGGTGAACAGTACTGTATTGTTTACAAAGCGTTATGTCATTATAATTGTTTTTAATTTAGTTCGACATGGTGTGCGATCAAGCATATCTCGAACCTCTTTCGACGTCGATGTTCTACGTGGGGTTACTAATAGGATCAATACTGTTCGGAAATGTTGCTGACAGGTGAGGTCTATGTTCTGAATTAGCCTCACTAATCTTGTTTTATTTCATTGTCCACGACCTTTTCTTTGTGTATACTATATTAATTTAACGTTGTTGTGAAGACCATTCTGTTACCAAAGGAAAAGTGGAAATCATTGAAGGTGGTAAAATATATCGACCTTAAAAATAAAAATGTACGCAAGTACTGCCGGTACTGCCGCCAGCCTATATAGTGAATAAGAAATAATATTTCCCAGTTCACATGCCAACTTGCATTATAGGCAGTGATATAGTATGGAGGGGTGTGAACATAGCAAATGTCATCCACATTCTTGTCGACAAAATCAATTATAAGGACGTTCGATATGCTTCTAACCGATTTCTCAGTAAAAAATGTCTCAAGGACAATTATAAGTAACAAGTTCATTTTGATAGTGTTGCCCCACTTTTCTGGCATTATTCCACTAACTGTAGGATAAGAATAAGCGTTTACGGGAGTATCAAATTTTGTAAAGATGTTCAGGTTTAATAGAAGATTTACAACCTGATCCTGACGGAAAATACCAAGAGGTTTTCCATTTTTTAAAATCTTTAGTTGGATTAAATCTTTGTAAGTAGCATTCAACTCTGCAGGACCTCGTGAAATTGAAAATTCTTCCAAAGTTGCCCAAGCCGCTCAAAGCATTCTGGATTTGCATAACAGATATGATAACACAAAAAGCATTGCGTGGTTGCTTCACCAAAACGCTGTAGCCTATACTGCTAATTAATTCAGAGGGAAGGGTAGTAAAATGGGGAAATTATAGCAAAAATATTTGCTTTGCTTGCAGAAATTTTCACTTACTATTGAGCGTTGATTACGCAAAGAGAATACGATAATGTAACAACTGTAACTGTATGTTGGTTGCAACTTTAGACTAATCTATTGTATTCATATTCTTATACAAAACGCAGGTTCGGTCGTAAGCCAGTTTTGATCCTCTCGTACATCGCTGCATTAGGATGTATGTTTGGCGTCACTTTCAGCACATCAGCTGTTATGTACATAGTGTTTCGCGCAGGATCAGCCGGATTTCACTACGGAACAATTATTGCCGGGTTTGTTTATTGTAAGTGTGGCACAGAGCAGAAATGCAGTCAGGGTTTTAATAAAAGTGAGTCTGAACTTGTGTAACCTTTAACACGTTGGGGATTGAGGAAGTTCTTGTAATGGGCCTGCTAAACGTATACGTACGTATCAGTTTTCTGGTTGACAAAATGTCTGTACTTACCACGAAAATTGGGGTTTGTTCCGAATAATTACCATCTTTGTCCTTAAATCTGAGTATGATGTTGGTAAAATCAGATTTTTGAATTGAGCGGGTTCCATAAAGATGCTTTATCCCCCTAGTCCTCCTGGCGGCTTCACTGATACAGAGGTTGTCTACTCGAAAAAAAAACTAAATTAAACATCACTGGTTTACTGCTTGTTTTAATGTCGTTTATGATTGCCATTCACTAAATGAAACGTTTTGCCAATTAGCCTACATCAGTCGAATAGCTCATTTTTTGTTGAGTTTAGTATTTCTTTTTGTTTCATAAAATTTGTAAGTTGATGTGTTTGAAAATTAGGTGTGATTGCTAACTTTAAAGTAAAGCATTTTGCTAGAAGAATGGAATTTTTTTCTTTTTAGCAAATACATAAGAGGAACCAGACAATCAAGCGTGGCAGTAAATTTCTTTTCGCACTGGGTGCATGATATGAGCTTGCGGTTGTGATACAATTCACAGTATTTGAAACATACTTAGGTTTGCAATTTTTAAATTTACAAATTTTAAATTTGTTTTTGATTAACCATTGAACTTTTCATTTTGTTAGAGGAATGAATGTGTCCACCATTCCCTTGTGGAAAAACGGATGGATATTATACGTCCATTACCTTGTTTTTAGGCGCATACAACCAAGCATAAACTCTAATTTATTTTTGCAGTGATGGAAGTTTACGGCCCGAAACAGAGAACATTTGTAGGTATGGTTTATCAGATGGGCTATGCAATTGGATATATGGTTTTTGGAGGTTTATCATACCATTGGAGAGATTGGCATGACTTATGTGTAAGTATAATTCCAATTCCTTGTCCCATCACTCTCGTTTCTGAGGAAAATTTCTATTGTGATTACAGGCGGTCCTATTTGGGCTAAATAGTCCAGGTTAGTCCCTACAATTCCAACTCATGACATCTGGCTAGTGGGTAAGTAGGAGGATTATTTGTTCATCCAAATTTTGAATTTTCTTGCAGATGCATCATCCGACGAGATTCCTTTGTCAGATTAGCACTTTCGGAACGACGTCGACTTAATATCACTTTCCGCACATAAACTTCCACTTTGACTATCTGGCGGGCCTCGCTCTCCGTCTACTCACCAAAGCAAACTTACACTCCCTATCAAAGCTGCTTGTGTATAGTGCCGGCACGGGGCCCAGTGTTGTTCAAGTTGCTTTGAGGGATCAAAACGGTTCTCACGTTTTTCCGACGGTCTCTCAAAATACAGTATAAACTCGCTTTTCTACCACCATCAAAGTACAGTCGTGGCCAAAAGTTTAAGACCAAAGAGAGAATTTTCATAATTTTTTGAAAGTTTAAGACCAAACAGAGAAATTTCATAATTTTTCTATCCCGCAGCGTAATGAAAGTACACAGGTGTTTCCGATCTATAATTTTCATAGATAGGCGTCATATTTATACATTATTATCCATTTTACATAAAAAATATCAACATTCAGTACTTTGTATGTCCTCCTTTGGCTTCTAACACCGCCCTGATCCGTCTCGGCTTGCTCTCGATGAGGTTTCGCCACAGCTCTGTGGGCATGTCGAGAACCCAGGATGACTTGATGGTCTTAATAAGCGATGGAACACTGGTTGGATGCTTCTCAGCAACTCTATCTTCAGTTCTGTCCAGAAATTCTCAATTGGATTAAGGTCCGGGCTATTTCCCGGCCATTCCAACCATTTGATATTTTTCGTCGTAAGAATGTCCGTGACGATTTTTGCCCGATGGCATGGCGCACCGTTGTGCATAAATATTTCGCAATTATGCACTGCCATGTGTAACTCCAAATTCTCTTTCATCAATTCCAGATATTTTTTGCCATTCCTGGTGGTTCCGGGATCGAGGAAGAAATAGGCCGGCCGTTCCTTGGGTTGAAATCGCTCCCCAAATCATCACACTCGGCGGGTGTTTCATGGTTTGCTGTGTGAATCTTTCATTGTACCGAGTTCCTGGTGGTCTCCTCACAGTTCTCTTCCTCGAGGCAAACTGCTGAATTGTTGTTTCGTCGGAAAACAAAACTCTGCACCATTGCTGGCTTGTCCAGTCTTTGTTTTTTTCGCAAAGTGCAAGCGCTTCAACATCATTGCAGGGGTCAGTCTCGGTTTTCTAGCCGGTTTCCGTGATTTGAGGCCGAATTCGTCGGTTAAACGGCGACTGATGGTTCTTCTGCTGATTCTCGAACCAGTTTCCCCAAGTTCCGCTCGAATCTTTTTAGCTGAACACTTAGGAGACTTCACGACACATCTTTTTATCAAAATATCGTCTTGTCGGGTGGTTTTCCGTGGACGACCGCTCCTCTTACAATCTGAATAAGATCCACAATTCTTGAACTTAACCACTGCCTGATACACTGCTGTTTTACTGACTGCAAGGCGTTCACTTATTGCGCGTTCAGTGTATCCTTCCTGGCGTAGAATCACGATCTGAGCTCGCTGTGCCTCAGAGAGAGACCGTTTCTTACCCATTCCGAGGCAAGAAAATAATGACGAAAAAACAAAAAAAACAACCTCACTGCTGAATGGTTGACTGTTCATGACTTGAAACAGTCTCTTGCGTCACACTTTCGCTCACCAGAAAGGATGATGAAATTGGGAATGATTTCTGATGTAATAGTGCGGAACAAGTAGCTTCGCACACAAAAATCGACTTTGGTCGTAAACTTTTGGCCACGACTGTAATCCAAAACCTTGCTTTACAAAAATCTCGGTATTCAGATGAAACAGTTGCGATCTCTCAAAATGTTTTTGTGGTCAGCAAGGTCAAACCTTAAGAAAACTCTGGAGGGGCCCAGGGGTGTAACGAGGTTAGATGGCGCCCGGGGCAAGAAACATGTTTGGCGCCCCCATGTTCGAACCTACGGTCTTCTACTTTTCCTTTCAAGTAACAATCTCTGCCAACTCAACAAATTTGGGTGATATCGTGATGACACCATGGGGATCCTATTCTTTGAGTTAAGTGCTTCCCCATATAGTACCCAGGATAGTACGAGAAGAAAAGTCATATTACATGGGGACTGTTTAAATGATTAAGTATTTCCAGGAAAAATAAGATGTTCTAAACGCAGCGTTTGCGTTGAGAGGTAGGCCTAAAGTTGATGTTTGCTTTTGTGTAAACGATGCAGTGAAATATAATAGACTTAATACAGTATGACAACCCGGGTTAAATACCTTTGAAACAATTGTCATTGCGCTGAACAGAGATCACTTCCAAAAACACACATGAAATAAGCATTTTAATCATTTTACACTGTGCTGACCATCCGTCCAAAATCTAACCGCGATTCCTCACCAAACCTTTGCACATTTTGTCATCATAACGTCTATAGAAATTTCGTAAAGATCACAAAATAGCCGACACAACATAATCTGCATGATGTAATTTATGTTTTAAAACTTCACGTGTGTGGCATGATGATTTTTGTAAGTTTTTTTGTCACCACGAAAATGCAATTACGCTTGCTAGTATCGCGCAAACGGGAAGCATCAGACATGCCATGTTTTTACATAAATAACGTACAACTCTCTAGAATAGATCCTGGAGTTTAAACAATTTACTTACAAATTGCTAAAGACATATTTTTCGTGCCTTAGATGCGGCGAAGTCATCAATGATTTTGTCATTGTCAATCCTATTTAAAGTTTGCTTTTCGATACTAAGTAAAGCCAGGTTATTAAGGCGACTCTCACTCATAGAAGCTCGCAAGTATGTCAGTATGAGCTTCAGCTTGCTAAATGAGCGTTCACAACTGGCTACTGACACAGATATTGTCAAAAGAATTTGTAGTGCAACACGTAAACTTGGAAAAACATCATCGCCATATACGACACCACGAACTTCAGCAGCTCTAGCGCTGTCTGCCGTGCATCACTTTTACGTGTTTGAACCAGCATTCTGCAGTCACAAATCTCGTTGTACAGTTCGGTTCCATCGAAATCAGAGCTGTAAAATCTAGCAAGAGCACAACATTCTTCTAAGGAGCAACCACTCATGCTCTTATTGTCTAGTAAGCGCTTAACGTCAATCAGAAAGCCAAATTTCGCATCGAGCTCGTTTAACCGAGTAAATCTGTTGTCCATTTCGATCAAAAGCCTGTCAACAACACTTTTCATCGCCCTCGTGAGCTCCATGTCTGCAGTAAGAACTTCATCTCGTAATTGCTCTCCATCCATTTTCTTTCTTTTCCGGACTCGACCTTGGATTTGCATTCCCCACATCCTGCATTTTTCTTTGCCGCTGACTAAAGCGTTTTTGCACAAGCTGTCCCTATTTTGCCCAAAAACTTGTTTTAGGGTTCTCAGATCTTTTGATGCTTCATGGAAATTCATAGCGGGGTCTTGCAATTTGTTTTGCACACGGTTAATTTTACTCAAAAGATCATACCAAAATGCCAAAAGCACAATGAACTTGAACTTAACAATATTTTGCAGCAAACCCTGAGCATCCTCTCTTGTTTTCGATGTTTCGTTAGCATCAGCTGACATGGTTTCCAGCAGATCAACTAATTCAGCAAGACCAAAATGAACAGCTTTTACGGCGTCAAATTTTGCACTCCAGCGAGTGTCACATTCTTGCTTAACCGTACAAGTTAAAACATCTTTCATTTTTTTCCAACGCTGCATTGATTTTGCAAAAAAATTATACAGGCTTTCAACAGCACGAAAAAACATCATCGTTTCTAACTCTTGCGAAGCAGAGTGAATACCAACAAGATTTAAACTGTGATTATCACAGTTGACAAATATAACCCATGGATTTCTATCCACAATTCTTTTGTGGACACCACTTAGATGGCCAGACATGACAGCAGCGTTATCGTAACATTGGGATCGACAATCTGCCAACGGCAGCATGTTGCGTTCTAACGTATGAGTAATCAAATCCACAATGGATTTTGCGTCTTTGGAGTAAACTTTTATGAATCCTATAAAAGATTCCCGAACTTCTACATTCTTGGTAACAAAGTCAACATCAACATACCGGATGATCTGAGACATCTGTTCACGATGACTAGCGTCGGGTGTGGTGTCGAACATGACACCGTAGTACTTGTTTCTTTTAATGGAGCGTAACAACTCGCTTCTAACATTTTCTGCAATAATTCCAGTAAACTCGTTTTGGATTGCAGTGGATAAATAAGAAACGGCACCGTTATGAGCTTGTGCGCGGGCGAGGTGATTTCGTAGTACTGGATCATACTCCGCGATAAGCTTGTTGAGTGACAAAAAATGTCCGATTCTTTCATCGCTGGAAGCTGTGAGAACTTCCATACGTGACCCCTAAGTGCCAAGTTCTGTGAAGCTAAAAATTTTATGCAATTGATCACTCTTTTGAGCACATTTCGCCAACGATCCTTTTCTTCGCTTATCATGTTTTCAAGTGCGGCGTCCATTCCTTTATGTTGGTGTATTCTTCTCGCAGCTTCTTTCCATGTACGGAAAGAATTTCGATGACATCGGCTTCCCTCGTGACTGATTACTTTGTCCGTTTTTCTCCATTTTGTGAAACCTTTCGGTTTCACAAAACATGATTGCGACAAATCTAAAAAAAGTAAGCAGCAGAAACAGTAAGCTGCATGCTTTTGTTGAGAGTAGACAAGCCCCGACCGATTAACACCCACCCCTTCTCCACCAGCAAGGCGCTTTTTAAACCATGCTTTGGGCATTAAACGTATGTCATGTTCGTGAAATGGCCCCTCTTGATTTTGAAAATATTGGAGCCACGAATGATCATTTCCGTCTGAAGCGCATGCGAAATTATTGGCGTTTGTAATCCAGGGCTAAATTCAAGCATTCCAACATCATGAAATTGAAGGACTGCTGATATGCCCGAGTCTTTTGCAGATAAGTATTGTGCTTCACACAAACATTCATTATTAGTAGGTGGCATACCGAACTTCTCTACTAAATAACCACTTAAAATTACGTTTAAGGACGCAGCTGTGTCTTCTGAAGCGGTGTGTTTTAAAATGGAAGTATTCCAATTTCAATTTGACCAATATCAACATCCTTAGACAGCGACAAACTGCACTCAGAACTTGAAGGGACTAATTTGACATTGCGCTGTGTTGCCTCGCTGCTAGCCCTATTCAGATTGGTTAGATCAGGGGTGGGCAATTAATTTGGCCCGGGGGCCACTTTGAGAAGTCCGCATTTAGCAGAGGGCCGTACCTTCTAATGGAAAAAAAGCAAGTCTTGGTTAAGCTACCCTCAGCACTAGCATTCACTGTGATAAGTTGGAGGAAATTTCAAATTTGAACATATTTCCTGAATCCTTCCGCGGGCCACTGAAAACGCTGTGGCGGGCCACATTTGGCCCGCGGGCCGCTATTTGCCCACCCCTGGGTTAGATGAACAGATCTCTCTTCCGGATCAACTAACTCAAGATCCACAAGCATCTGGATTTTACTTGAAGTCTCACTCTGTTCAACCGTGCGCTTCGTAAGAAAACTCCTCAATAACTTTTCGGACTTCTGCGCTTCTTGTTCTTGCTTTGCTTTCCTTTTTCTGTAATGAGCCCCACCAAGTTTTCAACTCGACATGCTTGACGCGTTTGGTTTCTCTATGAAACAACGCAACAACTGAGCTGGTAACAGAACTGCAGTAACATCTTCGTGTGCTGTTGATCAAACCGGTTCTTCGTAAAAGAAAGCATTGTTACGCATTCGCAATAAGGCCAACATTCCAACTCGCTTTGAGAGGTAAGCGCATATAGCTGTAAATCAGTAGTGGTTAACTTTTCCTCTACCACGCCTCCCTTTAGTAACTGTCATTTTTTTCAACCCCTTGACTTTAAATACGTAAATTAGCCGGAACATTTTCTGGTCTAAGACTTTTGATGTTGTAGAGCGCGTAGAGCTTGCTGCTCCCCTTGAAAGCTTTCTGACGCCCCCTGGAGAGGCATGCCACCCGGTTAAGAACCACTGCTGCAAACGAACGGCTCACTACGACATTACCCATAACTGAGTAAATTCTACTCACGGGAGAAAACAACCTAAGTTTTGACAATGCACGCGTTCAAAAGGACGCCAGTGACTATCATATTGGTGTGAAACACATCAATAGTGGTGATGCTGCACATGTCAAACATAACTTTGTGCAACCCGCTAAATGAAGAGCGAAAAATGTATTTGGGAGAAAATGTACTGTATTGAAAAGAGTAATTGCGACGATGTTTGGACTTTTCGGCGCCCCCCAGAGATTCGGCGCCCGGGGCATTCTGCATCCTTGCCCCCCTCGTTACGCCCCTGGAGGGGCCCACAGTATTTTGTAAGCGTAGGATCCGTTGCCAACGAAAATCCAAGTGAACGGCGCAGTTTTTAACGGCTTTATCAAAATTCTATAGCAATAATGGTTGTTGTCTTCAGTAGGCAAGTTTTTTCACTAGCACCTCGATCGTTAAGGCAGAAAGGGCTTAAATTTTGAAGCTGTATTCAGTTTCATTTATAAAAGCATTTCGTATTTGGCCAGTCAGGTTTCGATAGTTGCTGCAAAATACGTTTCAGTGGCTGCTGAATGTTCATATTTCAATAGTTACTACTACTTGTCTTCTGAAGGGAACGTTTTGTTCGTAATTGCAAATGTGTGCTACTTAGTGTTTTAATAGCGTTGTTCATTTCCCCTCTCGTAAATATTTAATGAGGCAACCTATCATCAAAGGCAACAGCTGATATTATTGGCCAAAACGCTTGAAATATACCTAGTTTTATGTATGAATGACTAATTGAGGTGCCTTAAAATAACGATTCCTTAAAAAGTAACAGAAAATAAGCCTCCTGATGTTCTTGTGGTGAAAGTTGCATCATGAAATACCTCCGAAACAAGGGTTATGGCATCCATGTCACAAATTGGCGTTGTAATTTCTAAGATATAGCCTAACAAATTGAAATTTACAAAAAGTCTGAAAAGTGGAATAACTTTCGTAGACGTTTGTGGCTACTATATTACTTCCTTGTTTTGAAAAATTTAAAAATAGTTTTAGACTTGTTGGGAGATCTACAATCATTTCATATATTTCTTAAATGTTAATAGAGAAACGAATTTTTACCTTCTCCGGGATATTCAAAACCTGCTCTAATAGGCGGTTTGTACTCTTTCAATCGGTGCTCTATTTAAGTGTTTTTTCACTGTAACAATTTGCCACGTGTCAAGTACACAGTGTTAGGCAAATGTTTTGTTTTGGCTTTGAAAAGTCGAATTAGGGCTATTTATTTAAGAATACATTTTGTTTGTAACTAAGCTAAATATTATGAGTCAAAGACCAAGAGACATAGGCCGAAAATATTAAGTGGCAGCCAAAAGAGGCCTAAAGCTAAGGCAAAAATAGACCGAAGCAGAAAAAAGAAAGGTGCTTTGAACAAGTATTTCAACCACAGAGGATATATCCTCAATGCCACACCACATTTAAGATGGCGACAACGTAGACAGCCGGTCTCGTCATGTTACACCCGATAGTCAAATTGGACGTTTATGTACCGGAGGTGAAACAAGTCG
>Ga0210059_1013866_pt1 | contig 11986 bp, 8 predicted proteins | sample Ectturendosymbi2_FD_188042 | JGI IMG/M metagenome (GOLD analysis project Ga0210059, IMG submission 188042) | Ecteinascidia turbinata endosymbiont from Florida, USA - Sample 2 (SPAdes) (version 2) | ecosystem: Host-associated > Tunicates > Ascidians > Unclassified | place: Key West, Florida... | reverse complement strand
GGTGTTCCACTGACAGCTGCTAATCAAGCTAAGGAGGGGGTAGTAAAAATTTTAGACATCAAAAATGGTGCTTCAAAAGTTGGACATCGCATGTTTACGACAGAGTTTGTTTGTATATAAAAAAAACCGCAATCAATCTGATGCAGAGGCATGAGCGTCGGGAGGATTTTTCCCAGGGGCGGCCACTAGGGGATTTTTACTCAATTTTTCCAGGGGGGGCCAGAAGTGGTTAAATTTGATATTTCCTGCTCGAAACTAAGAAAACAACCTTTTTTTGCTCAAAACCTCAAAATCCAGGGGGGCAAGGCCCCCCTTCCCCCCGTTCTGACGCCCATGTGCAGAGGATTTTGTGCATTCCTCATAAAATTTGCCGAACTCGCGTTTGGTGCACGAGTAATCAGCATGGGCGATGGCTTTGATATCATTAACCAGGGCAGTGAGTTGCAAAATGTAAGCGGGTCGTAGAACGGAAAAGGACGCCATTGGGTGAGGGGAAGCCCCAACTCCCATTGCAAACCGTTACCTCTCCTGAGTGGAAGTAACTTGTTTTCCAAAATCGCTCTGGCGTCGGTTCCTTCATCCATTAAGTCGAGTTTGGTGATAACTCCGATGGTCCGCAGGCCTGGAAGGCAAGGCCGTGAAGACTCAACAAGTATATTTGTGCAGAAGCAACAACAAATTACTGATTAGCAAGTGAGGGTGCTGAAGCAGGTTGCAGACATGTTTCTGACCGATACACCCCAGGATGTCACATATACATGATGAGTGCTGCGACGTCGCGTGCGTCAATCTACAGCAGTGTTTTTAACCAGAGGGGTCGTGAAACATTTCAGGAGTGTTAGCGAGTGGATACTTTATGCACACAGATGTACTACATTTGGTTTGTTTGAGTTTCAGATGGGAGTTGTTGGGTTGTAGCGTGTTGCTATAAAGGGCCGCGGTACAAAGAAGGGTGAAAACAACTGCTTTACAGGTATAGTAGTGAACTCAGATCGGCGTGAATAGACCTAAGAACTCCAGGAATCATATTTTTTGCAAACCCAGCCATTCAATCAGTTAAACACGGAACTTTACACAATCACGTGACGTTCTACAACAAACAAAGATCGCAGCGCAGGAAAAACAACAAAAACGGGTTATTTTCGCCCAAGGGGGGGTATCCAAACCGCTCACCCTGAGGGTCGAACTCCTTCGCTATCTTGAGGGCGTCAGAATTGGCCAGGTCGGAGTTGGCGGGCGAGACGGCGAGAATGAGGCAGTTGTCTTTGCAGACGAACTGGCTGATCATGTCTCGGATCTGTTGTTCGATATCGGCGGGCTGGTCGCCGACTGGTACCTTGGTCATCCCGGGAAGGTCAACCAGGGTCAGGTTCAACACTGCGTCGATGAAATCGATCGGTTGAGTGAGCGGAGACAACGACGGTCAAAGTACGGATCGATCGCATCGCACTCTTGCAGCCGAAATCAATGTTTTATTCGTTCAGAGCGAGGTAATAGCAGGATACTGTTGCGTCAGTGGCAAGTCACGTCACCAACGGATCTGAGGACCACTGAGGTCACATGCGGAAACAAGTGAGATCGTTAGTGAGGTCATTGGGCAAATAAGAAGCTGTCAGCGATAAAACATGAAGAAAAACATTGTGAAAAAAAGAAGCGAAAAAAACGAATATCAAAACAATTTACAAGATTTGCAAATGACGAGCGCGCGAAACGAATGTCGAAGGAGGAATTACGACAACAATTGACATACCATGAGGAGAATATACTCTCAAATTAATTGGAATTGGACTGATGCCTTTGTTCGAGCCAGTCATACGATCGGTCTCTTCTTCGATTTCTTTTCGAATTTCAGCGAAGTCGGTAAACTTTCTTCCTTTGCAATGCAAAAACTCGCCCCATTCTGAAAAATAGCATCTTGCTTTCACAAGACCATCGCATCGCAGTAGGGTGTGCAAACAAGCCACACTAAAAGTGCATGTGTTACAATCTGCAGTTAATGTTTGATCAGGCACCAGCCATGCACACGTCGTTCGCAGTTGCACAATCGATGTCGTAACAAACGCATTGTTATCGAAAACTGCAAGTTGTTGACGAAGCGAGTAATGTTGAAATAGAATCTGCAGGAACTGAAACGCCCTTTTACCGAAACAAGTTTTAAAAGGGGTCCATTGAAAATATGCCGGTGGATCATTAAAAAGTACAGTAGATTACAACAGATCTTGGTGGGAGTAAATGGTTATGTCGGAACTTCGCTCTGTTGACTGCAAAACACTGGCGAATGCATGAATAAACTTTCATAAACCACTCGAGCCTTTCAATGTTACGCTTGAACTTAACAGTCGGCGAGGTGCGCCAACGGCAATACGAAGCTTCTGCTCGCAACTCGCAAATAGAAGATTTCAGAAGTACCGCCACAAAGTAAAACCTACCCGTTCACGAAGTGGTAATGCATTGGGAGTTACAGCATGAAAATACAATAAACTTTTGCAGTCAACAGAGCGAAGTTCCGACATAACCACTTACTCCCACCAAGATCTGTTGTAATCTACTGTACTTTTGATGTACGTCTCGTAAAATTGGGCGAAGCTTTTGATTCTTTAAAAAAACGCATCTTGTTTTCAGCAACTTGGTTTGTACGTCGCGACCCGCGCATGGACAGGAAGCGGCTCATACCTCCGTTGCGCGACGTCATCAATTGAAGAACCAGTGGTCGCCTCGTGACAATGCCGGACCCGCGCGGCAGGAAATCTCTGGCAAACGATAAAAGCAGCATGACTACTGTGCAACGTTGCAAGTGCACGGACATAGGATAAGATTTCGTGGAAAATCGACAACGCAATTCAAAAATTTTGCATTCACCAAAGTTTTCAACCAACAACGGTAGCACAGGTTGCTTTTGAGTGAAGCAATTTGCGATTCAATGAGGAACAAGTGCGTGGTGGAAAAAAGCCTGAAAATCAGAATTACTTCAATCAGTCACTGCGTAGCAACTTTTCAACTGACAAGAACATGTTGGCGGGGCTTATTCATTATTTAAAAGGCAATGCAGTGCGAATTGTACAGAACTGTTGAAAAGCTGTGCAACCCTAACCGTGCTACCTATTGCTTTACTCCGAAGTAGTAGATATTAAACGAGACTGCTGCAAGTCGTATGGTCAGATGTAGGCACAGTATGCCAAAACTGGCTAGTGGGAACTGGCAACCCTTTTAAGCATTATACGTAACACATGCACACACCTCTACGAATCAAACCGGTCAGTAATCGAATTTGCCAACAGACCAAAACACTGCGGCGTATTTCTTTATGGCTTTTCAAGATGGACATGACCATCTACTTTATGAAACTTTTTGTTAAAAATTGATTGAAAAATGACAGAAATAGTTGATGAATAGTCCACAGGGATGATAAAAAAAGCGTAGTGCGATCTTTGGCTCAGGTATAATAAGCACATATAACTGAAAAAATCAATAACTCATCAAGTCAATGAGCGCATCAAATTCACCGCTCCAACCACGTCATCAGGAAACGCCCGCAATGACCCGTCGTTACACTTCGGGAATTAAACTAGATGCGAATCTTACAATAAGTTCCTTTTTACTTCATCCACTCTATGCTTGAAGCACATTCACACTTACTTGCCAACAAAATTTTCTAATACACTGCTTTTTCCTGCACTTTGACCACCAACAACTGCTATTTGAGGAAGATCAATGTTTAGCGATGCTCCTGCAACAAAACATAACCGATTTGTTAAACGCACAACAAAAAAATCAAACTATATATACACTTTTAAATAACAAAAACCACCTAAAAAGACTACATTTCGTATAACATACCAACAACACTGTAGAGTGGTTAAATTCTCTGTACTTCCCTTTAAAAAACTATACATGAGAGCAACGTCACTTAAACCATCAAGTTTAATTTATAATCCAACATTACACCATCACTGAAATATAAAATCCAAAATTACCAGCAAATTTAACTGAAATTTATCTGTACCTGTATGAGTGAACGCATCTTGTAGCTTGTTTACAAGTGGGATGAGGGCTTCCATGCCCGTGTTGGTCGTCATTTTGATTTTGATTTAAAGTTTTAAAAATCAGTTATAACAATTGCCTAAGCAACACATACACACTGAAAGTACAACGAACTGTTGAAGTTCAACAGCAAGAGAATAAGGAGTTGGCATAAAAGCCACAAGCCAAAACAATTCTTCTAAATAGATTATATGTCCATATAAATTTTCTAAATTTGCTAACCGCAATAACAAATAGGAAATTCAACACCACACATTACTGATGTAAAACCTAGTGGCAGCACAGAGAAACTCATTTAAAAAAAATATATGTATATATATAATATATATCGCACATCAACAAACTGTTAATGTGACCCAGAAAGTGGGAAGACAGTCGATAGCAGGGTAGGTTGTGCCATAACACACAGAACATACATTCAGATGAGACCATAACAAAACAAGCATACCAATGAGCTGATCAAGACTATCTTCATCAAAGGTACTCACAACATGTAAAGTAGGGAGTGAATTCATGCAGATGGAAGAGTCTATTTGACTTGAACAACTAACATCCATTTAGGCAGGAATCGGGATCATATCTACACACCACTCATGTCAACCACCTAAATACTAGGCTGCACCAATTTTGGGCGAATGTCTCAGATCTCTACGTAAGTTGGTCAAAAGTTGCAGTTGGCCTCATCATTCACAAAAATGACAAACAAAAAAAGTTGAATCAATTGTTGTTTGATGCCTCCTCTGAGCATTTCCATGGAAACAACCCAATAAATAGAAAAATACAAGATCAACAACTGAAAGAGCTAGAACAAACTTTTTTTAACAAACAGAACTAACATGTTCAAATATGCATTTAATACATTTTACTTGCTTACAAGACTTCTTGACTTTTTGATGATTTTAGGCTAAGTTATTTATTTTTGATGCCTACTGGTTCTTGTATGAAACTTACGTAGAAAATTTGGAAAAAAATATTGTTGAACATTGTAATCCAAAGTGCAATGATCAGCCAGAAGCTTAATGAATGCATTTTGAAGCACACTGTCATAACGTTTCTTTGTTATAAATCAACAAAAGATATCCTGTAGAAAATGTTTGCATTAGCAACACTACGCATAGGAATACTATCGCTGAAGCTGACTACTTTATCACTCACACAACAATAAAAAAAACTAATGCCAAAATCATATAAAATGAGATACTATTGCCAGGTTTCAGTTGATCTGAATAAATATAAACAAAAGCACTATAGACTAATCAGCACAGTGGGATGGTGCATGAAAAAAGGCTTAACCTTAGGAAAAACAAAAAATAACAGCAGTACATTTTCAGAAGTTTGTCAAGTGTATAGTTAATAAAAGTAATTGTCAGGTTTCTCTCACATCTTTTCAGTTCCAATTTCATAAAAAATCCAAGTGCTTCCTAACACATCAAAGATTTTGGTTTGTCACTCTTTAACAAGATGTCGCAGTTTCATGTAGTGTTTGCTGCAGCATACTGACAATTCTGAAAATGTACTGCTGTTATTTTTGTTTTTCCTAAGGTTAAGCCCGTGTGTTTTTAAAAACAAAAATTCTTTGTGTTTTAACATCTTTGGTGCTGATTGACACATTTATGCGTCATTCAATGGAATACGCCAGGAGCAGATTGACACATATAATTGCCGATGTGATAACTTTTCGCAAACTTGTTTGTATGCAGCAAAACTTTCCACTTATGTTTTTCATACCTAGACACATTAATCCTGAGTATTTCATACAAATTGATCAAAAACTTTGAGCTACGAAGTTCGGTAGCAAACGGTCTTGCTAGGCCTAGGCTACAAGATTTTTTCAAAAAAGTTAGGTGCGTACAGCTGTTTCATAACACACAATTAACATTTTTGTACTCATGTGGTTGCAATGATGTTCTCCATACCTACCCGCATAATACTTGAAAATTTTAGGTAATATCAGCAAGAACTTTTTAGTAATGTAGTTTGTTATCCAGCAACATTTTGCTAGGCTAGGCTACAACACATTTTGCAAAACACTTAGGTCCTGAGAGTTTCTATGAATAACCTTTTTTTTCTGTCGCATTTGTGCACAGAAAATTTCCACATATAATCTTCATACCTATGCCCATAATCTCTGAAAATTTGAAGAAATTCTAAAGAAAACCTTCAGAGTTTGGTACTTTCGTTCCATAATTATAAACGCACATATGCTACAAAACTTTATTCTATTCAGCAGGGTTGAGCAGTAATGCACCATAACGTTTTCAGACTAAAGTTTTTGCAACCAAAATTGACCAGATTTATCATCAGACTGTTATGCATTTTGCTTGAAAATTTTAATTCAATGCATCAAGAACTTCGCGAGTTAACACTTTCAGTGCTAGGTTAATTCAAATGGTTCAGGTGAAAACAGCCTGTTCGTGTTAACACCATGAGAGTCGCTATACGATATATTCATACCTGGAATTCAGCCTAAAACAAGCAGTTTTCGGTTGCCTTATAAACGCCGTAGCATCTCCGTCAAGTGCACTAGATCTATGCTCTTCAACCTTTTTCGTTACGGTGCACCCTTAAAGATATTTTGACGAACTCATGCACACTATTTACTTAAACACTTAAACTCAGGCACCCTATTTATTGGCACTTCCATGTGACCCCCACCTAATTGTGCCCATGCCTGTGAGTACCCTGGCCTAAATAAGCAAGTCCCCTAATTCAGTAGCTCAGCTACATAATTCAATTGATAATGGCTCATTGTCTTGATGTGGTGTGATGCTTACGCACCACACTTTAGAATCTGCAAAGTCTCGGTTAAATCCTGAAAGTCATTGGTTGGTTAATGGTTCATTTTTGCTAACAGAAAGTTTTTGTAAAAATTATCTGATTAGTGTGACAAGTTTGTGAAGCACCTTTGTGAACCCTTTTTTGGTGGTGCACCCTACGCATATTTTGGTGCACCCTTTGATGCACCATGCACACCGGTTGAAGAGTACTGCGCTAGATAGCTGTTCAAACCCTTAAAGGATTTGGCAAGTCTTCTAGTCTGCACTAAAAAAAAACTTTTTGGTTGGGGGTTACGGATTTTTTGTGAGTGACATCATAAGTGAAGTAGTTTATGGGCCATTTTGGCTCTTGTTACCTGGCCTAGGGCCCAACCCCCAGGCCAAAGTATTTCGCTGAAGTTTTCATTGGAAACTAGGCTCGAGTCCGAGTCTTTTGAGCCTTTGATCGACTTTCTAGCGTTTCTGGTTCAAAAGTTATGATAAAAAATAAACAAATTAATAAATTATCTAATTGATCAAATATTTTGTTTACTTTAGATAACAACGTTTGAACCCAAAACCCAAGCAGGTCATTCAAAATATCAAAAGACTCAGATTGCAGCTTAGTATCCAATAAAAACTTCAGTGAAATACTATCATCTAACGGTTTGGGCCCAGGGCCAGGTGAATTGGGCCAAGGTGGCCTAGTAGTCCTCTTACTTATGACGCCACTCACAAAAAATCTGCACTCCCCAACCAAAAAAATTTTTTAGAGCGCAGACTAGAAGACTTGCCAAGTGTTTTGAGCCTTTGAACAGCTCTGTACCGCTTTCAGCGCCAGAGTTGCGCTCGCGCCAAACCATGTGCGATTTGTTTTTTTTGGCGCGAAATCCTCAAAACTTACCAGATGCAAAAGTGTTAAGAGCCTGTTTGTGTGCTGTATTTTGCAAAGTCCCATAATTTTCTACACTTAAAATTTGATTGACTTAGATGCAAGTATTCAGCTTATATTTCTACTGCACTCCTAAATCGCAACATTAACACTGTCACTATGTCAAAATATTCTTGCAGCACTGGTATTTCCCATAATACTAAAACAATTCTGAAACAATCCCCCAACCTATTATACCTAGAAAGGCGGTTCCCAAACTTTATCTGATCACGTACCATCTGTGGTCCCTGTATTTTCACCGCGTACCATCTTGAAAACACCTTGTTCCAGGAAAACTCAATCTACCCAGTATCATTCGATCAAACGTTTAGCAAAACATACTTGACGCAAATGCGGTATGAACAACATGGCTATGAGAAATTATAATAGCCATTTTTCGAAACTAAGGGAAGTACACAAAAATGCAGGAATTTATCAACTGTATTCTTTTTGTGTAGAAGAACAGAAGGGTCTCGCGTACCGCCTTGAAGTCCTTCATGCACCACCAGTGGTACGCAAACCACAGTTTGGGAACCACTGACCTAGAACAACAAAAATTGAACACAGTAGTACTTTCATTAACACCAAAAACTGAACACTGCAGCAGGCTACGGATTTCAATGAATCAAGCTGCTCTTATGATGAATCTTAGCTTGTGGTAGAATTCTTCCAGCATTGTTAAACAGCACTAAGAATGATTTTTTCCACTAATTTCAAATACCGTATTTTTCGTACCATATGGCGCACTTAAAGTTCTTTTATTTTCTCAAAAATTGCAAGTGCACCTTACAACGTGGTACACCTAATGCATGAATCTGGTTGTGCTTTCTCACGTGTAACCAATTTTGTGGTCAACGGTGCTATTTATTTATATAATTGCTAGTCACAGCTTAACTATGAGCGCTGCACGTGTTTGAATTCAAAGACTGCCATTAGCCACATGACAGTTTTGTCCACTGTCTTGATGGAAGCTTTCACGTTCATTCAAAATCAAAACGATTTTTTGTGAACAGACCATCACGTGATGTAATAAACCCACAACAATGGCAATGAGCAAGGCATGTGGTTCCATGAGTAGCTAGAATACACCTTTATGTTGAAACAAAGATTGTGTTATCCCGTGAGGCTCCTGCCCACAGAGCTATATGTATTACTCTGCAAGGCTTCTGACTAAATTGGCACACACCGAATCAAACACATGCACAGCTTTTAGTTTATTCAATTCGCGTCTAGCGGATTAGGCATGTGTGACAGATTAAACTCCCTTGTATGTAATCTGCCAGACTGAATAGAATAAACTCTTTGACTTATATCTGAGTTTTGCTTCATTTAATGCGCCTTATAATCTAGTACACCTTATGGCCCAAAAAATATGGTAAACCTTTTGTTCAATGTACAGATAGATATCAGCACAAGACATGTTTTCTATCCCTGACAACCCACATCTTTCAAAGTATCAGTCATCTGTGACATAAAAGTACATTGATGCATCACCACTGCACCTAGTTTTTTTTAAAGATTTGACCTTATTGAGCACAAAGATATTTTGAGACCCCAACCATTTTATCTGAATATCAAGATGGTCATGAAACAAGGTTTTAGTGTACTTTGATAGTGGGATCAAAGCAAGTTTCTACTGCTTTTTGAGAGACCGTTTTGGTACCATGATGAACTTAGAAATAAAGGTATCAAAGATCTAAGAGGCAGTGAATTTGTGAATACAAACAGAAGTCCCAAGAGCTAAAATGTGTACTGTACAGTATAACACAAAGTCTGGAAATTCAACCAGACAAATTGTGATGAACCCATCCTTCAAAAGATGTTACAACAAAAGGAGGATTTAAATGACATCACAATGTAATTTCACTGTTAACTGTTCCCACAACATTTCTGCTGCTAGGGTGATCAGAGAAACCTAATGACAGAGTGTAATACTACAAACAAAGAAAAGGTGATGATTTCAAACATATGCTTGCACACTAAGACATCCTGACATGACCTTCGCTTAAACCATAAACTAATTTATCATATGCTTCACTGATTCATAAAAATTACATGGAAAATTACGCAACCACTTATCGCTTGCTGAAAATTGAGCAGTGATCACCACGAACAATTTTGCATCAGCTTATTTCTAATGGCTAGAAAAAGATTTTGAAAACTACATGACGACAAATGTTGCTGATGTTGCACAGCAAACAACATCGTCAACTGCTCAATTCTGAAAACGCTATTTTCAAAATACAACGCTTGACTGCTATTTTGTCCAGATAATGCGACCACAATTTCTGAGGCTATGCTGTCGCTCCTTTCAATGAAAATTTCTTGTAAGAACATAGCTTCAGTGGAAATGAACCCGCATTACTTGGTGTGACCCAGAGGAAGGCCTGAACTTATTTAATTTTGTCATAACCTAGTAGGTGTAAACAGCAGATAAAATTTGGCCAAAACTGCAAAACAAATGCGATTGTTGTCTGTGTCCTCCCGCCATAAAGAAAAATACTACAAAACAGCTCTGCGTGTGCGTGGCATGGTATGAGTTTCTGAGAGCTTTGCTTGCATTGGAGCTGGCACTGCCGGAATAGGAAATTCTGAAACAAGTGAGTTTGATGCAATATCAATTTAGAGTTTTCAAACATGTTGATTGTTTTATGTCATTGCGCAGGCACTATTTAGACAAGGTACAGACGCTATTGTTTCATAATAGAACTAAGCAACATTAGAAGGGAAATGCTGTTGCCTGTTCCAAACCACCCACATTAGAGACCTACAGTGACATTGGTATTTTATCAACTTTGATGACGAGTACTTGCGGTACAAAGGGGCCTGTCATGACAGCCAAACAGACCTCCTGAATGCGCCCCTGGCTACAGTACTCACTAGTGACAACTGTCGCTGTGAAGCAGTTGCACATATCTTAAAAGGAATCTACCTTTCTTCACTTGATGTGTTAGGCTACAAGCGCGCTGCTTTATACTGTATGCAAGCTGAACTATCGTGTTCGTCGGTTAGGTTAATCAACATTTTTCAAGAGGCATGATAATGATAATCGTGATCTCACAATCCAAGTTGTTGCAATGTGCTGGTTTGTGGATGTGGCACACAAGTTACAGAAGCACTACTCCAACATTTCACAAATACGTTGAAGTGGTGATTTGCTGTTTACTCCGATAGTAGCGCGGTAGTCAGTATTCATTGTTGCATCACAATTGCTGCTGTCCCTTTGTTAAACACGACCAGCAAAAGCAGTTTGCAATAATGCAACTTACACAAGTTAAAAGCGCAATGTTTGTGATTGGATCAGAACTACCATGGCATTAATGTACAATCATCGGATGCGTAATGCACAAATGTGTCTGTACCTTAGCTACTGTCATGGCGACTTGTTTTTATGGAATTAACTTTAAGGGAACAGACGGTAATCAGTTCTAGCCTAGTGCTGCTTAATATAAATAATTTTGTTTAGGTTAGGTTGCAGATGACCGGCTAACTTACTGCAGGCTACTTGGTGAAAATGCAGAAAATCTTTGCAGTTTAAACTGTTGATATGGAACTACTGAGGATAGACAAATCAGTTGAGGTGTTTCATTTCATATACAGAAGAGTCTGAAAGGTTGATTTATAAAATATATACAAAAACAAAATTTCACAAGAGTTATGTAGTACAGTGTTGCAACCTCTCTGCTGGCGTTGCACTGAATGCACAGTTCACCATGAACGGAACGTGCACAAAGAACAAAACCAATATATAAGTGGCGTGAACAAGCAATAAGAGTGATCGCGGCACATGATTTCTATTGTTGCATGCTGCCACAGTGCAAAGCTTTGCGCACATGCTGCTAGGGCTTTCTGATCGCAACAAAATGGTGCTATGACTAGGATGTGAAGGTCGTGCCAGGTGCGGCCTTCACAAAAAGAACATGCGATTGGTGCGGTTCGTTGTAAAAAGGAGGGGATGTTGTTGCAACCTCTCCACTGGCGTTGCACTGAATGCACAGTTCACCACAAACGGAATGTGCATGAACAACAACACCCATATATAAGTGGCGCAAACAAGCAATAATAGAGTGATCGTGGTGCATGATCTCTATTGTTGCTTGCTGCCACAGTGCGAAGCTTTGCGCACGTGCCGTTTTGTTACTTTTAACATTCTTTTTTTATTCATGGCACTGTGTTTGTTCATTGCAAACAGTGCATACTATGCTAACAAGTTGATCAAATATTTAAATTACTGCAATTTGAAGAATTTTTGCTCACA
>Ga0210059_1013864_pt1 | contig 11989 bp, 7 predicted proteins | sample Ectturendosymbi2_FD_188042 | JGI IMG/M metagenome (GOLD analysis project Ga0210059, IMG submission 188042) | Ecteinascidia turbinata endosymbiont from Florida, USA - Sample 2 (SPAdes) (version 2) | ecosystem: Host-associated > Tunicates > Ascidians > Unclassified | place: Key West, Florida... | reverse complement strand
CGAAAGCGAACCTTGCGATGGTGTTTACCTGCAAGCTTTCTTAACCCCCTAACGACCGCAAAAGCGAATAGATTGGCTCGTACGTTTTTGGTTATAACTCACTAGCTGCTGCAGCTAGAGAGGTGTTCAAACCCTCTACGGATTCAGCACGTCTAGTAGTTCAGCGTCAAAAAAAATTTTCAACTTTGGGTTTGGGGTTCTCTTGGGGGGGCGTCACCACTGGGAGTGTTTTCGCGTTTTTATAGCCTACTTTGCCCAGCCCTGGACGCCCATCGAATGGGCCCACGTTTTGGCCCAAATATTTTTATGAAACTAGGCTATCTCACGAGTCTTTAGAGCCCTTGATTGGCTTTCTAGCATATATGGATAAAAAATTATGCCACAAAAACCAAAAAGTAGTCAAAAATCCTACCCCTAAAAAAGGTAATCAGGGTAGAATAACACCCTTTTGGATATGGCCATAACTCGCTGTCAGAATAGGCTAGAGAGCTGTTGAAACCCTCAAAAGATTCGTGAAGACTGGTAGTTTAAACTGAAAAAAAAAATTCAGCTTGAGATCACGGGTTTTTTGTTAATGTTTGCATATTCAGAGGTTGTTCATGCATATTTATATACATTGGGATAATGACGTCACTTCCGGGGAGTCGAACCATCCATCAGATTTGGTGACTCGAAGTTTTTTGGATTCTAAGCTTCAATACGAGTCTTCAGAGGGTTTGATGGACTTTCTAGCATTTCTGGTTCAAAAGTTATGGCCAAACTTCAGGATTTTAATTAGGGAGATCCCCTGAAATTACTCAGCCATGTCCTCAACGATTTAGGGCCTTTTGGCTCCTACTTGGGCACCAGAAACGCTAGGAACTCGATCTAAGCCTCTAAAGCTTCATATTCCAGCTTAGAATGCAACCAAATTTTGAGCCAAAATTTTGACCCTTTGTGGAGGTGATGACGTCATAATGAAACAACCAAAAAAAGCCAAAACTACCCTTTTTCTAACCCCACCCACCGAAAATCCCGAACCCAAATCTAAAATGGTTTTTTTTTTCAGTACAAACTAGAAGACTTCATGAGTCTTTCGAGGGCTCGTATAGCTCGCTAACATCTTCTAGCGGGGAGTTAGTTATCGCGGGTTATAGCGAGCTAATGCAGCCGCCAGTGGGAGACTCTTGCATTTTCTGAATTTAGGGGTAAAATGATTTGTTGGGCCATAACTTTGTTTCTAGACATGCTAGAAGGTCGAACAAGGCCTCTATCGACGCGGGAGATAATCTAGTTTCGCAAAAACGTTTGAGACAAAATTTTGGCCCATTCGATTGGCGTCCAGGGCCCGTCAAAGTTGGTCAAAGAAAACAAAACACCCCTACTTTGCGAGCCTCTCCCAAGCGAACCCCTCACCCAAATCAAAAAAATTTTTTTTTAATAGAACCATGAAGACTTGCCGCATCCGTAGAGGGTTTGAACAACTCTCTAGCTATAGCGGCTGGCGAGTTATCACAGCGGATTTTTATTATGCACCTTTTTAATGTTGATGCATCACCATCAACAAACACATTAGATAAAATTTTTTCAAAGTAATGCTTTATGAAAGAACAATATGATGGGATTTCTCCAGGGTGATTTTTAGACAAACTTAAGGCAATTACGATAATGCATTAGTTTTCACTACGTTGGAAACCGCCACCATAAGCGAAACTATCCATTAACTGATGATCGCCACGCTACCTATAAATCAGCGATCTATCTAAAGTCGACAATTAAAAGCTGTAGGTTTTCTGTAGGCTTTCGAGGAATCAGCCGGCTGGGCTCTAATTTCATCCTTTTGCGATGATTCAAACTTGCACATATCTGCACTCAAGTAACTTCACTCCACAGGTGTGTCAAAAATCGCTAGATTGTTCCAACGCCTTGACCGAAGTGTGGCTCAAAAATTTATACTAAAACTGATTTATCGCCGAACTGTCCCATTCCAAACAAACCATGGCTGTACTCTGTACTGTGGTTGCTCACACGTGCAACTAAATTATTGTTTTAAAGCAATGACCTTTTTTACAGTATACTACACAGGGTAAAATGTCGGAAAGAAGCAGTTAACATACTTTCGCGGTATTTAGAAACTTGCAAAATGCTAAAATTCACTTTTTTATCGAAGCTAAAATTTAGTAAAATATCAGAATCAGTGATACCACACCAAACTCTGTTTCAACATCAACTTGGCTATGTGTAACATCTTACATCAAAAGTTCTTCACACAAAATGTGACAAACGTCACTTTTAATTTTGAAACCTCTCCAAATACAAAACCTAAAGAGAAAAATGTGGGGAGACATGACACATCATATCCCCACCGTCTGTAAACGTGGCGGTACACGTCCCCAATGTCCCCCATCAAATTGCGCCCATGGATGTTACCAGTTTTACTAGCCAGTAATTGCTACGTAAATCGTCTCGCAACAGTCATACTTCCAGTATTTTCACAACAAAGCACATTTCGGTAGACCTGCATTGTTTTACTCAAGGTATTTAGCAAATATTATAAAACACCTGGTAAAGGACTGTCATATTTTTTGTCTACGAAACAATCGTTTGCTAATGCTGTACCAAAGTCCACGAAGACTTGTTTGCTAACGATAACACAAAGGGATTTGTGACAGTTCACGACGAAAATTAATCACGCTGAAGTTGACGGCAGCTTGCAATTAATATTCATTTTCGCCGCGAAAGAACATTGTGTCTTGCCCTAACACACATGGGCGTCCGAAGGGATTTTTTCAAGGGGGCAACATCTGAATTTGGCTTGTCCTTCTCAGATTACTGACCGGGATGCCGAAGCAGTGGTAGGGCGGGGTGGCAGTAAAAAAGAGTTGAGGGCAATGGAAGGTTAAAAAAACAAAAAATCGTTATCAATTACACTTGTTTGTGTTCAGCAACAATGTTGACCTAAAAAATACTAACAGAAATTATAGAAAACCATTCTGAAGTTTCTGGGTGCGTGAACAGCTGCAATAAATGTGTTTCAAGACGATCTCGATATATCATGAAATTACCTGCGATACTGCTGTGAAACGGCGCCTCCGCCCCGTTTTCCACCTTTTGAAAGTTCAGGGGGAAATGCCCCTGTCTGTCGTACCCATGTTGTCCGGCGTACCTGGTTGCTGACGATGCAATCATGCAAATGGACGTTCACGAAACGCTGTAGCCTACCGTTTCTATACACCACAAAGCAAATGCTCTATGTTACGATAACAGTCACAAAAATTGCGCTTCGTTGGCAGCAATACCCCTTTTCACCCGTGCTTCGTTTCACAAAGTATAAAACTATGAGATGGCTTACCGCTATCAGCAGTTACTGTCTTGCTGCATTACCACCACGATATCTGCGTTCAACTGTCGCATGCAGCAAAACGCCTTTAATTTTATTCAGGGTAAAAGTACAGACCAAAAATTCTTTGTCTAAAACATTTTTACTTTCCAACTTTTCTTAGACACTGCCTTTTATAATGTTGACGTCCACAACAACAGTAATATCTTATACATTCCTACCAAGTTCTCGTGTTGCGGAACGTGAGAAATACAGGGATAGCCAAACAATCAGCACACACACTTGCCACGTCCAAAGTAAAGACTTTACGTCACAAAAACGTTTTAAGTGAGAATAAAGAAGAGAAAAAAGCTGTCCGACGAGCGTCGTACCACGTTACTCAACAATAGCAAAGCACTGGAATATTGTATAACATATGTGCAAGAGAACTGAGTGTTGCATGGCACTTTTGGCGATAAAACAGGAAGTATTAGAACGCACGCTGGTTTCTGCTCAAAAACATGGTACGTTTTGAAACGTACCGCACTTGCTGTTGAAAGTGTTTTATCAGCTCCAGACAGTGTCCTTTCTGACATATTTACTGTATTGTTTTGATCTTTTATAAAACAATCGAAAGCGAAAAATATTGCCAAATCGTCACACATGATACAGTTCTGTGACACACAACATGCAACATGTGTTAATAGCCTTACAAGATGAAGAAGTATTTAGTTGCAGTATTTTAATATAATTACTGATTTCTAGTTTCACTCTTTGGATTCTCCCATACCTTGGATGCCATGGGCTGTCACTCCGTTCGCCCTCCCCAGCTGCACACCCCTGCTACTGGTGCAGTGTTAAAACAGAAACAGCGCTACAATCAGAGTACAATGGACAGAAAATGTACATACACAAGGCAAAAATGGGATACAAGCGCAATAATCCAATCGAATACAATTCAGGAAGATGAAAACAATTGTGTGTAATAACATGTTCGATTTATAAATGGTTTAATCATTGGAAATTTATGATTGAAGATCAGGTTTCAATCTTTTAATTTGTTACCAGGGCAGTTCAGTGCAAATTATGTATTCCATGGCTATAATGTTTTTTTCTTTCCAATGTGAAGCAATGTGGCTTCTATCGCATGGTTCTGTACTGAGAGACTTCTAATGGCTTGCATGTTGCTGTTGGTTCGGCGACATTTTTGCAATGCAAATCAACGAGCGAATCCGAAGGTGCATGCTGATGTTGAGGAATAATTTGGCGCCCGAAATACTGTAATTCTATAGTGCAAAATCGCCATACTGACATGTTTCTGGTCATATTTTTTTTAACGTCACCGCTTGCATCATCAAAACCACTCTGTAAAAGCAACGTTGACCATCTAATGAATCTGAGCGCAAGATTAGAAACCAGGGTTGCGGAATCGGAGTCGTAAGGAGTCGGATGTTTTTGGGTGGTGTCAGAGTCATATTCCTAACAACACTGGGAGTCGGAGTCTGATTTTTTTGTCCGACTCCATCTACGGATGCCCAGTTGGATCATTTTTACATCACACTCCTAAATTGGGAATTCTGGTTGAAATGGTACAATTTCTTTTGAAAGTTTTGTTTAATCAGAGGTTTCCTGCTGTGTACCACGATTTCCATTGATTTTAACAGCCAAATTTCATTCTCTTTATGTCAAGGACTTGGAGTCGGAAATTTTGGAAAGGTCGGAGTCTTATATTTTACCTCTGACTCCGCAACCCTGTTGGAAACAAGGGATGCATTCTATGAACAACAGGTATGACGCTTCACATGAATGAAACCATTGCGGAATGTTCGAGCGCTTAGTTGCTTTGTCCATCCATACAATAAAACTTTGATCTGGTGAACTTGTAGCTTTGTGACATTTCCGCAGCTATTGAAGCGTATACGTAATGACAAATTCGGGATACACCTGAAAAAACATGCAACTGCTATTACAGTAGAATTTGCCTAATTCCTCACCTCATGGGGATTAGAAAAAAGTGACGATTTAGGCGAAGTGACGAATTATGCAAACAGGTGAAAACTCTATCACAGCAGCTCGTATACTTTATCATAGTAACTCGTATTTATAGTGCTTTTACAATATTTGCAGTAAAATACAAGTTCATGCCGTTATGGTTGTTTACGTTATGGTTGTTTATTAAATTAAACTCTTTAATTCCTCTATCCTATCCAGACTCCTCCATTTAGTCTAACGCCTTTTTAATCTTTAATAAACTTTAAAGATTTTCGGCGTTCTCTCAGTGGGGAGTTGGGTCGCGTTTCGCACTTAGTGTATATATTCGATAAACAAATTGCGAGGTGCAGCAATTCTCAGAAAAAGCCCCTTCATTTGTTTGAATTCCCACACGTGTTAAATTAGCTGCTTAAACATCAAAAGAGAAACTGCAAATGACGTATTAGCCGAATAAAACGCTTCTACGAGGCAGAAAGAGGTGATGAATTGAGCAAATCGATGAATTAGACGATAGCGAATTAGACGAATAGGAATGTACACAAAAAATACAAATTCTGCCGGGACCGACGAAAACGTAACGAATTGAGCGAATTGACGAATTAAACGATGACTAATTAGACGAATTCTACTGTACTTAAATTTCTGAACTACAGCATTTCGAAGCAAAAGCAAAGACTGGAGCAGGATTTTATTTAAAAGTTAGTTTCCATTGTTTGTCATCGGATTTAGTTAAATTTGAAAAACTCCAGGTTGTGAAATACAGCCGAATTTTTCTCTGTTTGTTCAGTAGCATATGAGACTGGAGTGATCGGTTTGTGCACAGAATGGCTAACTTTGCATAAATAACAAATGACTGTAGCACATGTTGGTTAGGTGCGGTAATGAGATTCGAAATGTGGTCGTAAATGCTAGCCTCGAAAGTGCTTTAACCAGTAAAATCAAGAGATGTTTTCGCTTTTTCCGCTTGGTTCATTCCAGTTCAAATGCATGACAAATGTAGCTTAAATGCATTTAGTCTACTAGATCGAATTCTTCTTACAGGAATATAATAGCCTAACAGAAACCGTAGTACTATTTTTTAAAATAAAAACATCACAACTAAGTAGGTGAAAAATATATACAGCTCGATTCACGTCTGAAATTCCTCAACCAAACGTAAAACAGTTTAGACCAGGGCTGCAAAACCTTTTCGTTATTGCCGGCTGCATTGCACATGTTTTTATGAATTTTGATCGCAAGCAAGTTCAAGTGATTTTTATTTTGTTGCACTGCTTATGTTCTGCTTCCACCCACTGGGCTTAGCCTGCTTCCAAACGTCTGTTTCACCGTCTTCCTACTAAGCATCTGCATACTGTAGATGTAGAAAAAGAGCAAATTCGTTAAACCTGATTTTTCTTGTAAACAACGAATTCTTTATACTTCAGTCCCCCGGGACTTGGAACTCCAGTCACGGACTGGTATCCGCTTGGAGCAGTGTCGTACTTCACAGATTTGGTGTGTTTCATGGTCTTTCCTGTGGAGTACAACAATTAAAAAATTGTAAAGTCCAGAAAATTGCGTTTTTTGATTTCTCAGTGAAACAAACATGAAGAATAAAAATCAAAGTAAAATTTAACTTATAGTAAATATTTTCCAGAGAACCCCTTGCGTACGCTACTCCTAGTCTCTTTCTTCGTTGGTGTAGAACAGGGGTTTCCCAATTTTTGCCAGAGGGCTGCATAAGCTACTACACAACAGTTCGAGGGTCGGAAACCTTTGTGATGTGATTGTTTCGAGATATGTTGCATTCTATCATATCAACAAACTTTTCGTCAATCAATTATTGTTACATTAATGTCAAAATGTCTTTGCGGCCGGATGAAATGGCGTCTGATTGTATCTGTAGGAAATGGATGGACCTGTAGCCACTCGCAAAACTACGTATCAAAGATTTTTTTCCAATATAAATCTACAGCAATACGCTTTTGTTTTTTACTGACCCATATTTACTCTGCACAACAGGAGTTGTCTCGAATCGCTGTCCGACGCGTATTGATTAGCTTTTGATGAAAGATCGGCAAAGTAAAATCCACTACCAAACATTCCGCTGGGATCCGCTTCGCTTTTGTCAAAACCTAAAACAAATGAATGACAAACAGTTCTGTGGAAAAATATGAAAATTACGTGAAATCAAATCTTGTAATATCCCAAGATTGTGAGTGTGTGTTTTGCAACACGTCGTGCCTAAGACAACGCAAAACTATGTGCAAATATTTTTACTATACCTGTATTTATATTTATTGCCAACGTAAAATGCTATTACTCTTACGCGTTGGAACAAGGCTATAAATTTTTTGTTTAACCGTGGCCTTTCCTCATCCAGAGAAGGATGCAACGTGTTAGCGCAGTGAAAACCTTACACCCATTAAAAGGTCTGCGTGTCTCTTGAAAGAGGTCAGAAGAAGGCCTATTATCTTTACTTGTTGATGTATTTTTACCTCCTCTACGGTAACGATTGTCCGTTACGTTTTACATTTTTATAAATAAATAATCATCAGCGCCTGATGAGCATATTTTTGGTGGCACAAGCAAAAACATTTTTTGCAGCCTGATTTCAAAATGCACTTGAACTTGAAAGATAAAAATCGAGTGGAAGTTTTTATTAACAACCAGTGAAAATTATGCTGCAAAATTTTTCTTTCTTTAACGACCGCGCCGGCCTATGTATAGGCCAGTACTCTTTTGGCCATAACTCACCAGCTGCTGCAGCTAGAGAGGTGTTCAAACCCTCTACGGATTCAGCAAGTCTTCTAGTTCCGAGTCAAAAAAAGTTTCAGTTTTGGGTTTGGGGTTCTCTTGTGGGGGTGTCACAAGTGGGGGTGTTTTAGTGTTTTTATGGCCTACTTTACTCGGCCCTGGACGCGAATCAATCGGGCCCACATTTTGGCCCAAGTTTTTTTAGAAACTAGGCTATCCTACGAGTTTTAGAGCCCTTGATTGGCTTTCTAGCATATCTGGATCCAAAATTATGCCACAAAAAACAAAAAGTGGTCAAAATTTTTACCCCTACAAACACTAACCTGGGATGTAAAACACCCCGTTTGTATATGTCCATAACTCGCCGCTAGAATAGGCTAGAGAGCTGTTAAAGTCCTCTAAAGACAAATGAAGGCTTGTAGTTTGGACTGGAAAAATTTTTTTTCAGCTTAAATTCTCGGGTTTGTGTTGATGTTTACGGAATGAGAGGATGCTTATAGATATTTCTTTACATTTGGATGATGACGCCAATTCCTGGGAGTCGAACAATCCATCAGATTTTGTGACTCAAAGTTTTTTTGGATCTTAGGCTACAATACGAGTTTTTAAAGGGTTTGATGGACTTTCTAGCATTTCTGGTTCAAATGTTATGGCCAAACTTCCAGAAATAAATTAGGGGAATCCCCACTAAATCCTTAGGGATTTCTTACAAAATTTGGGGTCTTGTGGCCCTAACTTGGGCACCAGCAACGCCAGGAAGTCGATCTAGGGCTCTACAGATTCATATTCCAGCCTAGAATACAACCAAACTTTGAGCCACAACTTCGGCTCATTGTCCATAAAAGAATAACCATAAAAAAGCAAAACCTACCCTTTTTCTGACGACGCCCACCGAAAACCCCGAACCCAAATCTCAAAAGTTTTTTTTTGGTGCAAACTACAAGACTTCACAAGTCTTCCGAGGGTTCGAATAGCTCGCTATCATGTTCTAGCGGCAAGTTATCGATAACCGAAATGCCGCCAGTGGGAGACTCAATGCTTTTTCTGCAAGTTTCTGATTTTGGAGCAAAATGTTTTTTTTGGGTCATAACTTTAGTTGCAGACATGCTAGAAGGTCAATCAAGGGCTCTATAAACGCGACTGATTGTCTAGTCTCCAACAAAAATTTGATCCAAAAAATGGCTCATTGGATTGGCGCCCAGGGCCCGTCAAAGTTGGTCAAAAATTTAAAAACATGTCCTCTTTGTGACGTCACCAAGAGAAAACCCCACGCTCAAATCAAACAATTTTTTTTAATCGAAACTAGACGACTTGCCGCATCCGCAGAGGGTTTGAACAGCTCCCTAGCTATAGAGGCTGGCGAGTTATTAATCAAGCTGTGCCAGCCTATATATAGGTCAGCGCGGTCGTCAAAGTGTTCTGTTCAACCAGCAAGCAAGTTATCGAGCGTTTCTTTTACATTTTAAGTAACATCTGTTCTGTTCATGAAATCACAGTTTTTGACAATATTTTATTAACAATAAGATCCAACATAATTTCGTGTAGTAAATATCATAAATCATTACCACCAACCTTTCGTGGTTATTGTTTCGATATTCCTTGTCCCATGAAATAGCAGTCTCTCATTAGGGCTGCCAACTGTTCTGCTGATCAAGTCTCTGTAACTGTTATAGCGGTCGATTCCAGATTGACATAAGATTCTCCTTATCTACAAATAAAATCGTTGGTTGACGAAAGACACAGGTTAACAAAGCAACTCTCTGTAAATTTATTACACAAAGATTAACTTACGCCCGATATCTTATACGAAGTAAACTTTCCTCCTCTGTTTCCTCGATGAGTTCTGATGGAAATTTGCATGGCTTCCTCTATGTACTGATAAATAGCACCCTGCTTCTCTAAGGGTTCTTCTTTGTAGTTACTGAAAGAATTTAAGCAATTCTTGGAGTCAACCTTTCGGATAAAACTCTTTTACTCAGTGAAATCCTTTGTATCATAAGAAAACTGATGAAATGTTTGTTTTGGATATGAATTTTCAATTAATATTAAAGATAAAGTACAATGGAAAGAAAATAAACCTTGGTCGCAACTTGAAGCCATAGCCGCGTTTTCAGGTTTTGTTGTTGTCCTATATGATTAAAGCTGCCAATGATGACGTTAATTACCCAATTTGTCACATATTTTACTTGTCTTTATGTAATTCCCATTTTGATGTCATTTTAATGTACTCTTTTCAGGAATTTCATAAGAAAAATATTTTGACATTTGGGAAACCTGGTAGAAACAACACCATAACATAAAAACAAAGTGTTTTAAAAACTTGCTTAGCTACACCAAGATAAAACAAGAAAGCAGACTACAGGTTTAACATAAATAGATAATGAAATGTATCATTTAAAACAAAAATAGTGAAATGTTTTTCAAATTACCTCTTACCTTCTGACAATTATTGTGTAGATGCAGGTTTTTTTAAGGAAAATGTTAGGTACCCGGTATGGACCTGCAGGGACCCGAATTCTCTGATTCTAGGGACTCGGTGATAATTTTCTCTGATTCTAGGCACCCGAATCGGGTCCCTAAAACACCTTAAAAAACCTGGTAGAAGTATTCTTCAGATAAAATTTTTTCTCCTACTTTGTGTTAACTTTGTTACTACATGCACCTTGTTTCATTGATTTCTATAACTGAAATCCATGGCTATACATTCCTATATTAAAGACTTCTAAATGTAAGCCTAGACTTCAAAGATTCTAATCTAATAAGCTTACCATCCTTTCATGCCCTTCCAAGAGAGAGGCCCGGCGAGTTTTAGGGCGTTGCTTAGAAGTTGGCCTGCTCCTGCATTTGATTCCATGATGTCACCAACGTTCCAAGCCGGTTTCAACTTAAAATCACTCAAATCTTTGCTTGCGTAATGCAATGTGTATAAAAACGAATGTTAGCAACCAAACGTAACGAGTAGACAAGTATACAAATTATTCATTTTCAACTCAACGGTTGTTGCTGAAAGGTACGCTGTAGTCTTCTATGCTTCTAGTGGTACACTGATTGTGATTAGGCTAACTTTTCGCACTACGTCGGATGAATTCATCGTGCCTAGGAAAAGCTGAAAACGCTGAGCTCATACAAAATAATCTACCTCCTGCTTTTTATAAACAAATGAGGAAATGGTACAAGCATACTATTTTTCCTGATCATTTGGAGCCATTTTAAAAGATTATTGTGATTGTTTCGGCGCTTAACAGAGTTTCTAGAACCTTGAATGCGCTAAAGGTACTCTTCAGAAAAAGAACATTTCAACAATAAATCGCCACTGTGGTGACGCAGTCGCATCAATCAGTTTTTGTTTTACTAGAATTGTTTTACTAGAAAACTGATTTCACTTATTTTACCCATCTTAACTCCTGTAAATCGCAATCAAGGCTTTTAAGGTAAACATGAAACTTTTTGTTGCCTCCACACTAAACTGGCAAACAATTTTTACACTTCTTTAGTTGTTGCATCAATATGTACTGCGTAGACCAAACTGTCCTTTCTGCTTTCGTCCAACTTGCAACACCTCAAAGTGCAGTGAGTCCTGCAAAAATTCAACACATTTCTAAACCACGCTTCTCACACTGCATGAGAGGTGCGCAGCGATCATTCTGCTTTGGTGAAACTTTGGTTTCGCCACCATGATGTCGTAGTGCAAACACTCATTTCTCCCGTTAGGTGCTCAGTTGAGCTGGGAATGCCCCTGGGAACATTTCTATTTTCTTTCTTATGTGTAAGTTTTGGCAACGGGTAATTCGTTGAATTATTAATACATCTTACGTATTTCCTGTTTTTAGATGATGTGTAGCAGCGCAAAATTAATGCGCGCTACAACTTAATGAACAAATGTCAAAGCCACGCAGAATCATGCTCTAATATTCAGAAAACAAAAATATAACCAATTTAAGGGGAGAATCTTGACGCACTGAA
>Ga0210059_1013863_pt1 | contig 11990 bp, 5 predicted proteins | sample Ectturendosymbi2_FD_188042 | JGI IMG/M metagenome (GOLD analysis project Ga0210059, IMG submission 188042) | Ecteinascidia turbinata endosymbiont from Florida, USA - Sample 2 (SPAdes) (version 2) | ecosystem: Host-associated > Tunicates > Ascidians > Unclassified | place: Key West, Florida... | reverse complement strand
AGGTTAGTTGGAAGGACCCCCAGTTTTCGTGGTGAGTACAGTCAATTGTTTATCTACCAATTACGTGCTTTCCTTGACTATTCTAATCACAAGCAATTTTTCCTTTTCAAGGCTTTTGCTTCCATAACTTCAGCCCCCCCTTAGAAAAATCCTGGCTGCGCTCCTGACTACATCTAGTGTTTTTTCATTTCATCTAGTGTTCTAGTGTTTTTTATGGCTATCTAGTGTTTTTTATGAGTGAGCTAAATGTAATTAATTGCACAATTTTGTGTAATTGTAACTGTAATTGAGACCTTTTGATTTTGTGCAATTGTAATTTGCTAAAAATTCTACCTAATTAGATCTTAAATTACACAAGACAATGTAGTATGTTTTGAGTTAAACCGCTGCGAAGCCACTTGTCTTCACTGACCTGTACAAACGCAAGCGTTGCTGCTATCTCCCATTTTCTTTGTCTCTGGTTTACAATGAGTTGCACAATCTCTGTGGTTGGCATTGCAACGCATTTTCTGGACATTTTCACTGTGTGTAAGTTTGCTTTTGTAATCTATTTTTTTTTTGTGAATCTAGTGTTTTTTTATCATGAAATCTACTACTTTTCCGTAACAACAGAGTGGCAACATTGGAGCGAACTGGGCAGTTTGCGCTAAGCGTGTCGGGGGCCTTGCGGTCACTACTTTGTCCTGATGGGCCTCGCGTTCATTTATCCGGCCCTACCTACATGCCTAGTTGTATACGGCCAGAAGTCAGATTTCCCCTTGATCAACGTATTTTGTGTAGTGATTGTTGTAAAAGGATGTAGGCTACTATGTCTAACCCAGGTAGTCTTCTCTTATTTTGTACTGCATAGCAGCAAGATACCTTTGGTGCTTACAACCAAAGTTACACATTTGCGCAGCCTGCTGTTCAGACAGCCAGCTGGAGTTAATTGTGTAGTTAGAAGAGTCTATTCTGCTGGGGGGTGTCCCAAAACAGAGTAGTGCAGTTAGTGCCTTAGTGGGTTATGGATGTTAACCGCTGCGTCCACGCAGGCCTTAGTCTATAATTGTTAAGATTTTTAGGTGATTTGAGATACAAAATATTATCAATCTAAACATGCGCCATGCACCAGGAGATTAATAGTCCAGACACCAGCAAGCTTTATCCATGCGTATTTCGGCCAGTAAAAAGCCCACTGCGCACGCTTTGTAAGCATATTTCACTTAAGCTCATAGTGAAGTTCATCAATTTGCGCTAATGAAAGAAAATGTTCATCGCGACGCACATGCTTTGACTGGCCTCATGTTTGCTCCTTCGGTAATAATGTTTTGATAACTGAACGATAGGATTGATTCTAATTTCCTGCAATTTTTTTACATTTGCATGTCGTTATGACATCTCTAAATAATAGCCGTCAATTAAATGACAATTATTTACAACCCAATTCCTTGTGTTAAGCTGGTTGAAAAATTTTAGTTGGAAACTATGAGCCTATTATGCTTACTTGCGGGAAAATATTTATAATTAATTTGCAAAATCTGGAAATGCTGTTCATGTTGTGAATTAAAAGTAAATTTCCAGAATGTCTAGCCCCCCTGCACAAACGTGAAAGCCCTCAATGGAAGACTTTCTGGAGACGGTTCTATCCAGGCCCGCCGACACGATGGGGGATTTGGGGGCATTTACCCCCAAATTTTTTTTGTGCCCTCCAAATTTTGTTGTGCTCAGAAAAATTTGTTTCAAACATATGACAAAAATTGAAATCTTTCCCCCATAAAAATGTATTTTCCCCCCTAAACCTTAAAACCTGGCTAAGGGCCTGGTCTGCCAAATATTGTGTCTGCAATTAGAATATTTTGTTTTGAAGTCCATTCGGCTTCGAGATGTAGCATAACAATATTTTTATAAACCACCATTAGGGGAGCTCTTGTAAGAATTTTGGGGCGGCCCAGACTTGGACTGATATGGCACTGGCCTTGCCCACACACTTTGTTTTACGTGTTGAGGTGTTTTTTAACGTAGGGCCCCACGATACCTTAATCCGGCACTGAGCATACCAATGCTATATTAATGTCATAAACCTTACAACAGGGGTGGCCAACCAGTCAGAGACCAAGAACCAAAGAGCCACATGAATGGGCGCCGTTCGTAAAAATATTATATCTGACAGATTTAGCACAAAAACTGCTATCTCTGCGCAGAGATAGTTATCTTTGCGGTGCATTTAGCTATCTCTGCTCAGAGATAGCTATCTTTGCGCGCATTTAGCTATCTCTGCGCGCATTTAGCTCTATCTGCGCAGAGATAGCTATCTCTGCGTGCATTGAGCTATATACGCGCAGAGAGAGCTATCTCTGCGTGCATTGAGCTGTATATGCGCAGAGATAGCTATCTCTGCACGCATTTAGCTATCTCTGCGTGCATTTAGCTATCTCTGCACAGAGAAAGCTATCTTTTCGCGCATTTAGCTATCTCTGTGCCGAGGTAGCTATCTCTGCGCGCATTTAGCTATCTCTGCGCTCATTGAGCTATATCTGCGCAGAGATAGCTATGTCTCTGCGTGCATTTAGCTGTATATGCACAGAGATAGCTATCTCTGCGGAGAGATAGCTATCTTTGCGTGGATTTAGCTATCTCTGCGCAGAGAGCTATCTCTGCGCGCATTTAGCTATCCCTGCACGTATATAGCTAAAAAAACCGTTTTGTACAGAGAATAACGCTGTCGTAGAAAAAGCACATCGAAAGGAACTGCTCGGTTAGGCGTTCTTGCCCGAATATAGCGTTGGCAACACACATCACTTTAGTAGCATTATCACAGTAAACCCTACTGCTTCGAGAATCAAAGAAACGAAGGATGCATACGTTCGTATATGTAATAAGCTGCAATACCTAGCCTACTTATTACTTAACATAACCAGCATCCCTGCACTGAAATGCGAAGTCAAGGTGCGAGATTTAAAGCAGCTCAAGCTGCAAACATAAGGTGCAATGCGTCCTGCTTAAAGAAAAATTTTGTCTTCTCCTTCAGTGATCCTAGCAAAAGCTAGGCTACTGTATGCTTCCTTCGTTTCTTTGATTTTTCACATGTTTTCCTCCTACACGCTTCAGCGCTATATATGCATGCAGATTTAGCTATATATGTGCAGAGATAGCTAAATGCACGCAGAGACAGCTATCTCTGCGCACAGATAGCTAAATGCACGCAGAGATAGCTAAATGCGTGCAGAGACAGCTATCTCTGCGCACAGATAGCTAAATGCACGCAGAGATAGCTAAATGCGTGCAGAGATAGCTATCTCTGCACAGAGATAGCTAAATGCGCACAGAGATAGCTAAATCCGCACAGAGATACTGCACAGAGATAGCTAAATATGCGCTGAGATAGCAGCTTTTGTGCTAAATCAGTCAGATAGAATATTTTTACGAACGGCGCCCCATACACATTATACACATGGGCTCACATGAATATCACCCATCTCTTCCTAACACGCATACCTTTGCGCTCGCCTGTGTATGTGCTTGCACAAGCCACCAAGCACGCTTCCACGCAGTGCGTGTTTACGTCGCACCCCGACTTTCAAGGTGAACAATTGGACAAAATTTTGTGATTTATACACGAATAACTACGGTATTTACGTAATAGCCGCATGAAACCAGGCAAAGAGCCGCATGCGGCTCCCGAGCCAGGGCTTGGCCAGACCTGCCCTGTAATGACAGCAGCAATGCCTTGTTAACGTGAAACAATCAACGTTCTATGGTTGTTGCCAACAACTTGTTGCAGTGGTCTATGTTTTATTCCACTCAACCGGGGCAGCACTTTAACTCTTACATCGCACCACACGGCCCACAACAATAAGTGTTGCGCGGTCAGTGAAACGTGCTGAACGGCCCACAATTAGGCTGAGGTCCACAGTTTGCCAACCACTGGCGTACAGTGTTATAGGTTGAATAACTGGATTTCTCATTGGTGTAAAGCATGAGCGGAGAACCTGCGGCCCGCGTGAACATTTAACATCGTCCGCTTCAGAATTTTCGTTGCCCGATATAAAACACAGCATCGCGTCAAAATGAAACTCCGTAGCAAGCAGGTATTTAACATGTCCGCAGACAGTAAGTCAAGAGAAGTATCTCTCACTCCTCATAGTTTTTTGTCCCTATTTTTCTTGGACGACAAAAGTTAAATTTTAAGATAAAATTATTTATTTTTGCCACCCGCCAGCGATCTTCCACAATTTATATGAGCCGTGATAGTAGATAGGTTCCCCAGCCTTGTAGAATGTTGAGTTTTCATTAGATAACTCTGATTCAAGACACAGCGGATATTACAGACGTGCGCTACGTAGACGACTGTATACCTTGGAAACCGGTAATCTATTCTTGTACAGTGAAAGGATGCAACACAGGTCTACAACAGTGGCGTATGGCGGAGGTGCAAAAGTGCAAGCTCTCTCCTTGCCAAGCTAAATGTAAAACCCGGACCTCCTTTTAGCTGATATTTCGGCATTCAGTATTCTTTTGGTTTTCAGTAGATTATTTTTTTGCGTTTTTCAGAAGCTGTTTGGACTGTTTTCTGGTGATTTTTGGTTTTAGTATAGAAATCCACACCCGGATACACTTTCACTCAGTAGTGGACTAAGGGGGGGCTGACTGGGCTACAGCCAGGGGCCCCCAATCCCTAAGTGGGTAAAAAGTGTAATGTCTAGTTGTTAGAAAGGGCCCCTTTCTATAAGTTTCAGCCAGGGGCCTCATACAACCTTAATCTGCCCCTGCTTTCACTTCTCATTTTTTCTGGGTGTTGGCAAGTGGGCCTGAAGTGACCAGAGAGCCTCCTTCAGCTACGTTCCCCATCCTGGCTGAAACATCTAGTTATGCTACAGGTCCACAACTTCATTTTCCTGAATTATTTTTTATTAGACTGTGCTAACAATGCGTACAATCAACGTGGATTCAGCAACGTCACCTACACAACTGTGAGCTTACCAAGACAAATTCTGACAGCGAAGTTACCCACAATGCATTTCGCAAAGGTTGGCTAAAGCTTAGATAACAGGAACGTATGGGTGGTGGGAAGATCAATTTATTTTTCCTAGTATCGGCCAGTGGGTACGGGGGGCCCTTCCTCCGGTTCTGTGCCTCCCTATCAATTTCTAGTATTGGGCAGTACGTTTGGTGGTCATTGTTACTGGATATACGCTGTTTGTGACGCCACAATATGACGCCATAATATGACGCCATATTCACGTTTGCAAACCAACGTTTTGGCGAAGTTTGTTGACACATATTATTCTACACGCACTCTCCTCAGTGGCGGTTCTAAAGAGGGGGGGTGCTGGGTGGGCTATTAGCTTCCCCCCTGCTTGGTCCCCCCAGTTTTTTGCTTAATTTCACGTCAAGTTCGTTTGATTCACATATACAGCAGATAACTTTCACCCAGATAATTTTAAATTATTTGAAGACTTTCTGGCGACGGTTCTGACAATATTCACAAGCCTATGTGGAGTTCGATAGGTTTAATCATAGCAAATCAATCTTCATTACAACGGAAAATCACCATGCAGGAGAGACATTTATGTTGCCCCCCCTACTTTTTTCCTTGGCCCCGCAGTGGCCCCCTCAGTTTTTTTTTATTCTAAAATTGCCATTGACTTTCCTTACTCGTTGTTGTACAATGTGTCACTGTAATGAACGTAAACTATATCAGCGCTCCAAGTTGCGAGACCGGAGCAAAACACAGCATTCAACGCTGAGACAGTGCAGTTCATAATTGCGATAATATCCGGCAACGCGTTAAATTAAAATAGGGGAGTACAAAACACTTAATGCTACGTCAGCGCAGCTCACAACTGCAAAAATAAAAGGTTGCGCATTAAAAAAGTGGAGTAAAATACACTCAACGCTACGATAGGACAGTTCACAACTGTAAAAACATCAGGCTGCGCCAATGTCTCGTCGAAAAACAGTCGAGCAGAGGCGGTTTGTGACTGGGATGGCGGACACGCCGGGTTGACAGTTTCAAACTTGCTAAACTACACAAGAATTAAGAATGCGCATAGTGTACGCAAGCAAACTTTTGTATTATATGATGTGGCTTTTATGTACAAGTACTGGGGGTCAGAACAGATACGGGCTTGTGTGAGCCGTTGTGATCAATCCTCCTGAACTGCCAATTCAATGATGAAGCTTGAAAGGATGCACATATTGCAAGCGCAGGTGTGCGGCTGTATTAGCGCACAGCCAAGGTTGCCACATCAACAAATGAAACGAGAAACTAATGATGTATCAAAACGTCAGCTTAATCAAGCAAGTTGAAATAGGACATTCTTTTAATTTGTCGCAGAAAATCAATTAAATGTCCACAATTTTCTTTCAATCCTTTTTTGTGATTTTCCTTTGAATGCACGATCTGGAAAAAGTCACGTCACTATCAGTTTGATTGGTTGTGCGTCGCACACCTAGAGTGTAGGTTCCTGGTATTGAAGGATGTGAGAATTTCTAGCATTTGAGCACGTGAAAACTAGTGTTGACAAGAAAACAAGTTCCGAAAAATTAAATCCATGCAGCATGTGTTAGTAGCCTTAGCCTACAATAGAAAAATTGTCTAGTTACAGCATTTAATTTTTGTAATTTCACTCTTTGGATGACCCCTGCCTTGGATGCCCGAGGCCTTCGCCCCGTTCGCCCACCCTCTGAACGCCACTGGCTTGCACATGACATAATGAACTTCACATAAGTAGTTCCTGGCGAATCCGGATGGGGGAGTCACAGGTTTCCAATGGGATGGCACAGAAAAAGTGTACCATGGACAATCCTGTATATCGGTACTTAAATTGTGTATCATGTGGTAGGCCTATCTTTTGCGTCAGAACAGTGTTGACAAGATATTCATTTCTGATGAAGTTTACGTACGGGCGGCATTAAATACCAAGTTTGACTCACGGATAATATTGCAGCTGAGTTGAACTGTTGGTCAGTAAATGCATCGGAAACAGACAGAAAAGAGGGTGTTTTGACAAAAAATCTTTCGCTCCGTCGGATTTACTGCTTCTCATGGCAAAAAAATCCTGGATTGCAGAAAGATGCATTAGTCAAACGAAAGAGAATGAGGTCAACTTTTCTCTCAACTTTCCAAACTTTGCAAAAGACGAGTCGCTTACGTGTTTGTCGACGACGATAACTTCAACGATGCCGCGACATATCAAACTCCGCTGACGTTGAGATTCATTTTCCATTTCTTCAACCTGTTTTACGCAAAAAGATTGGGAAATATTCGCACAATTTAACTTTTAAATCGTTCCTAGGCAAAGCTTTCTTTAATGACTGGTAAAATCTTCCATTCATATAAAATTTAAAACTGGCGTAATGAGATTTCGTGCTGTTGGCAAAAAAATCCTCTTACACTGGTTGTGGAGCCCTTGGTTAAAACCGATACTGTTTTGGATATAACACTGTTTGACACATGAATTTCCTTGACAACCAAGATTTTTCCCGCCATAATAAAATAAAATCGATCTGGTGAGCGTCCTTGTTGAGCAACGATACGTCCATTCTGATATCTGGCAAAAAAAACGAAGAAAGAAGCTTTAAACATTTCTGCTGATAGAGAAGTGCTGAATGCACAAGTAAACAATCATAAAACATGCTTTCGTCCGAGCTCGATTTCTTCATATTTGTTTCGCAGTGGCAAAATATACACAATATTGTTCTTCAGTTAGTTGAACAGATCACAATTAATCATTGTTTCAGTTGGAAATAGAAATAGCATTGTTTTGCTTCAGGTGAAAATAGTTATTTTGTTTGAACTAATTTATGATTTTAACTGCAGTTGAGAAAAACAACAGCATCACGCACTTGTTCGGTCTCAAAATTAGATTCACATTTTGTTGATTTTCTTCTTTGTTTCTCTATTTGTTTTTTTTAATGCTATTGTGATGGTGATGTTCAAGATTTTTACGGCTAAATTTTTGCATATCTGCGTTGATTAACAAAGGAAAGAGAAGTTTTCGTTTTGGCTTCAGCATAACATTTATTGCACACAGACAGGGCCGGCCTTAAGTCGATGCAACCGATGCGACTGCATTGGGCCCCGCGCCATGGTGGTTGGGCAGGTTGTTTATTTTTGCCAGATACTCCTTGGGCACGAGAATTGTAGAAAGGCTTATGAACCTCATTGTTACCAAATAATTATCGTTTGAATGAATGTTACATGTGAAGGCTCACAGAAGTCTTCCACAAAAATCTGGCCACAGTTATTGAAGCGGGAATATTAAATTTCGCTTAATGAGCATCGTCAGTTCCACAGAATAAAAATGTAAAAACGTAAAATCTGCAAGGCAATGAATTAAAATAGTAATGAATTAAAATAGTAAGTGACTAAAAAGTTATAAGTCAGCATGCTATCACGGTCAGGTAGATTCTGAAAGAACTCAGTTCAATGCTAGAGTAAGAAAACATCGTTTGAATGAACGGCGAATTTCCTCTAATTATTATCGTACGTTATCAAACATGCTCAATTCTCATGCTGATCGTTATATCTGCGCTCCAACACGTCCCACTCTTTATAGATAGAAATTGGTTGTTACTACTGCCAGTTGAGACTGAAGCAGATCCACATACTGCAAATAAGGTGTGCAGTGATTCAACGCGCAATGAACAGGTCAAAACGCGTGTCTGTCTTACTAAGTTCGATGGCAGTACTGCTGACAGTGGTTGCCAAACTTTTTCTGATCGCATACCATTTGTGGGTCCCGTGCTGTCACCATGTACCATCTTGTTCCAGAAAACGTAATTTGTCAAATATCATTCGATCAAAGGTTTGGAAAACCAAAACTGACACAAATTCAACATGAACTAAATGGCTGTGAGAAATTATAACGGCCATTTTTAGAAACCAACAAGGCACGTAGGCTACACAAAATTTCAGGGATTTTTTAACAGGACCCGACAAGTAAAAACTATGGCTGTGAATACATTTTTTGTGAAGAAAAATAGAAAGTAGGCCTATTCGCGTACCACATTGAAGGCTTTCGCGCAGGCGCGGATTTACCATTAGGCTAAAAAGGCTTAAGCCTAGGGCCTCCGATTTTGAGGGGCCCCAAAGTTTTGGGAGTAAAAGAGAATTTCCAGCATTTTTGTAATTATAGTTGCATTTTTGTTTTGTTGAATGCACGATTTTGTACTATGCCGCTAACAACAGATATCTATAGAACAGGGTCTCCAAACTTTTTTATCCGAGGGCCACATAAACTATAACACAAAAGTGCGTGGGCCGAACATCTTACGTATTGGGTTGTTTCGGGTATGTTACATTCTAATAAATCAAAAAGTTTTACGTCAATTAATTTTTCATTTTTGACAAAAGTATTCGCGTGCAGAATTTGGCCCGCGGACCGCAGTTTGGAGGCCCTGCTATAGAAGAGATTGTAATGAATGACGATGACCATTATCTTTTTGCGGGGTTGAGGATTGGTTATTTTTACGTATAATGTGTGGAACAAAACGCCTGAATCCATTTTTCAGATTACACAAGGCCAGTGAGGTACTTTCGTTAAGCCTGGGTCTATCTCTTGTTGCTTTTTATGGGTAAGATACAGGGTAAAGGCAAGACTAGCCCACACTGTAGCAACAGCTGCAGATATTCAATGGTGCAAAATGCAATGGCGTATCTATGCGAAATGGGCCAATAACAGAGTTAAAGTGTGCGCCATTTCTAATAATTTGTGTAGGTTATTATATGTAGGCACAATTTTTTCGAAACCATTAAGAAACTAAATGTTTTTAAATGGAAAATATTTGTGTTTATTTTCGCTTTGAAATTTTCAGCAAATAAAATATAAATTATCCATAAGGACTATACCATACTTATATACTTATTTATTTTTATTATGAAGAATATCAAAACATTCAAATAATAATGATATCATTATTTATAGGCCTACATAGTGTTGCCTGACAAAATTGCATATCTTACAAAAAATCAAACAACATATTGCAACTGCAAACGTCAATTTCTTTTAAAATCAAACACATTTAATTTGGATTGTACAAAAAATTATTCAATACAAGTCATGTATCACTTGTGTTCGAAAAAGACAATTCTATCGAAACATTAATATATCCAGCCTGTTCCGGTTAAATTCCACAAAAATGCTCCTTTCCCCATCAAATCTAGATCACATTTTCTGCCCTGACTTACTCTTAGTCATTGAGGCTCGGAGGTACGAAAGGACCAGTTTCAGTTTACCTGTAGTACAGCCAAGAATTTTGCTCGGGAGGGACCTGTCAATGACGTCGTCAGTCACTAACGCGTTTTGAGACCGACTGTTCCTTCATTTATTTTCTAACAGTTTAAAATTGATATAAAGCACCAGTAAAATTCTTAGCAGGTTTGTTTCGGGGAGGGAGGGCATGCTGCAAAGTCTTCCTATTCTGTATGTTGAACATGCTTTAGTTAGAAAGATAAAGTACGACAAAAAAGTATCCGCGATTTTACAGTCAAAAAGTTCCATCGATCGCTGACTATGTAACAGGCTGTTACTGTAGGTGTCGTACGAAGTACAGGTCCTTGCTCAGAGCCAGCTCTTGAAACGTACAAACCGCGCAATTGCACAGGTAACTCAACAAATATGTAATAGGAGCAGGGCCGGATCCAAGCGGGAGAGATTGGGGAGATCGCCCCCCTAAAACCTACGAAAGTAATTTCATTCAACCTGATTTTGTACCAATCGGAAAACAGCATTCACGATATAAGGCCAAGTTTCTGTTCTGTCCATTGTTTTGTCAAAGCAATGATGTGAAGTATAGGCCTACTTCATCTCTCATACAATAGTGAACCGTAATGAGACTTAACTACCAAATTTTACTGAAATCGCCCCCTCCCTAACCTTGCTGGCTGGATCCGCCACTGAATAGGAGTGTCGTCAGATAACTTCACCCCTGGCTTTTTCGTAGATTTCATTATGACTGTTTTCGTTCCAGGTATCGAAGGTATTCAGAATAAAGCAATGTGGTTATGAATTGGAACAACTTGTTCAGTCAATGTAGCGAGTACCAGTCGTCGCAAACCTTCCAGAAGGGCCCCTAATTTATAATATCCCAGGGCCCCGAAAATGAAATTCCCCTCTGCTTTCGCGTACCACAGTTTGGGAACCACTGTGCTAACGTAACGTTGTTAAGTTCTCGAGAGATTCTTCTGTTTTTGGAATGATTTTGGCAAAAATTGTGAATGTCATCCAGCACACTCGTTCCTGTTCATCAATATATTGGGCAGCTATATGCATCTATTTTATCAATCAACCATACCCATGATATATTGCGTTTGATAAATGTTTCTACAACTGTGACGTGGTAGTTGAAAGATCTTTGTACATTGCATTTCTAATTATTAATGAAAAGAGTTTACACTCCAAGGTCATGCATAATGAGTGAGTTTTGTAACAGAGATTCCCAACCTGGGATACATGTACCCCTAGGGGTAGGCTATATTGGTTTGTCTGAAGGCGTACATTTATTGTACATTTGCAACATAACTTTGAGACATTAAAACGGTGCCTACCTTTATAGTTCCGAAATTCAAAATTATATAAAAAATTCAGTAAGCGGTACATGTTCAGAGAAAGGTTGGGAACCTCTGTTCTGTAAACTTGGGCTTTGGAGAACTTTGGGCGTATGCATGGGTTGCTCTCTTGTGAAATCTGTTTTTTCGTCTATTGCGTCATAACGCAGGTGGCTGCGGGTGGCTGGTCATGCGCCCAGACTTTACCTTTATGCGCGTCTGCGATTGTGGTTACCGAAAGCGATATAAGCAAAAAGTTCTTGTTACGTTTTCTCCAAGTCAGTTGTTCTTCGAATGAAAGTGTCATTCAACAAGAGCGACGTAATTGCATTGTAAGTTCAATTTGCTTGTCAGTTCGGTTTGACTGGCGTAACTTTGCATTTGCGCTCGCCGCTCCATTGCAAAGCTTCCGTTACAACCTTCGGCTTGATTACGATTGGTAGCACTACACTGTCTAATG
>Ga0210059_1013862_pt1 | contig 11990 bp, 10 predicted proteins | sample Ectturendosymbi2_FD_188042 | JGI IMG/M metagenome (GOLD analysis project Ga0210059, IMG submission 188042) | Ecteinascidia turbinata endosymbiont from Florida, USA - Sample 2 (SPAdes) (version 2) | ecosystem: Host-associated > Tunicates > Ascidians > Unclassified | place: Key West, Florida... | reverse complement strand
GCAGCAGTCATTGTTGGCATTCTGCTGTGAAGAAGTTTTCCATGTGTGCATGTTCCTTTCTTTACAATGCGCTTAGACTTAGAAGCATGTCCTGGTCACAATAACCACTGAAAATTGTAATTAGCAGCTGGTATGCTCTGCTTTCTAGAGCAGGTAATCTTATTTGAGGCATGTACATACAAAATATAATACGACTGCCCAACATTTGTAAAGCATTGGCTCTAAGATATTTAAACAGTTCCTTCAGTTTGATGAAAGGTTTGCAGACGACTGTAGTGATATCATTCTTCTACACGAAATAGTTTGATTACTTTTTGTCTTCTTTTGAGAAAATCTTATTAGCATATCATCTGTTTGAATTACTGAAATAGTCAACGAATCTACTTTTTAACCTTAAAAAGGAAGTAGCACTTTAGCGATTGCATGATTAATGAATGCAACGGCAAATGATAAACATATTCAGCAAAAAGAATGTTGCTATCCGAAAAAAGGGTAAGATGACTGGAAAAGCCAATAGAGCTTATTCATTTCTCAAAGCAGTAAAAGAGAAAAATATGCAATTGTAACAAGGGAGTAAAAAAAGTTCACCTCCCCAAAAGTTAATTTAAAATGTTGAGCGTATTGAAGTTGCTGAACAAACCCTGGATGCTTTTCCGCGCATTATTGAAAAATTTCACTAAAATTAGTGCAAGTAACAAGTCTCCGCAAACAGGACAGGATTGAATCAATCAGCAATTTTTTTTAATAGGAAATCGATTTCACGTAACACTACTACGCATCAACAGTCCGGGAATTTTATGCAAGTGGAATGAAATTAATGCTTCGTTGAAAAATTATAATATATTAATAACATTCAGAAAGAACGTAGAAAGAGTAATTTGTCTTCATAAAAATGATGCAGCCAGTTAATCAACAATTTTTAATAGGAAATCGATTTCACGCAACACTACGCATCTTCAGTCCTAAAACCTGAAAGCAATTGGGTACGAGTGAAACGCTGAAGGAGTAAAGCAAGGGAAGAAATGTAAGTAAACTCTTGACTAAAATGAATAAATAAATTACAGGTCGCAACCAGCTGACATTTTCGGGAAGGGAAAAATAATTGTAACTTCTTGTTGCGCTATCTTCGGCGGAGGGAATGCTTGTAACTTGTGCCTAACAACTAAATATGTTTTTGAAAATTTCGGCGTGCGGCAATTGCCCGATTGCCTACTAGAGTCCTGCGGGGGGCGGGTTAACCCGCCCGGGCTGCGGGTACCCGCATTTGCGGGGCGGGTGCGGGAGCCCGCACTGCTTTGCGTGCGGGTGCGGGTTGTACTTGCTGCGGGGCGGGCGGGCGCGGGTTGAGAAATTCTTTGTGCGGGTAAATGAGTGTTGACCCAAAGCACATGAACTTAATCAGCTCAAAAATCGCAAAACACGTGGATGTACAGTACTAGAGTTGTTTGCCAGCATTGCGCTTAGTACAGTGTGCCCCGCAGCAGTTATTACATTACGATGCAACAACCCATTGTTGCGAAACATCAGCTCAGACTCTTGCCATGTGGTGGGCAAGTAAACATTCTCCACTGCTACCGTTGTGCTTGGTGAGGAATGATTCAGGTTAGCAGCACTTTTAAATGGATAGAACAACGCTTAACGCACAGCTAGTCACAACTGAACTGAAACGTGTTTTTTTATCACCTCAAATCTGTTGACTGCGAAAGATCAGATCTGTGGAAAGTTTTGGTTTGGTTGTCAATGAAAAAGAATGAGTAGTTTGATTTTGCTGCTTGTTAGACTTGCCTTCAGACGTTATGAGTAGGGCAAGTTTTTCAACTTTTTTACAGCTTCCAACAGCTTCTGAAATACTCAGAATTTATGTAGTACAATGAGCTGGTTGCAGGAATTTTATATTGCAACTTTTTGTTTTTCCTTTTCCACATGCAACTTTTACCAAGTAGGCCTATTGCGTAAAATGTAAAAGTGTGATTTAAAAAAAATGCTTGAGAACTACTTCAGTATAGTTCTGTTCTCTTTGATAACCGATTCGAACTGAATAATGACCTAAAAGCAATTGTAGAAATGACCCGGCCAAACAAACATAAGTCCAGAACTGTAGGCCAAATTGTTAAATTGCCAGCAGCTTCATTCCCTCTAGAATGAAGTTTTAGCATGCTACGCAAACTGCTGGCAAATGATCGCCATTTCTCGCCAGATAATGTTTGGAAATATTTAGCATTATATGTAAATAAATCACTTGAGTAAATCACTGTCGTTTGAAATGCTTGTGCATAAATGCAACTTTTTACTGCAAATTTTGTTACAAATAAATGCATATTTCTCACGATTTTATTGCAACAAAAACTTGCCCTAGTTATGAGTTTTTAGTAGTTTTCGGACAGGTTCGGGTTTGAGACCGAAAAAGTGCGGGGCAGGTGCGGGTTAGAAGTGTGCGGGGCGGGTGCAGGCCAAATTTCTCAAACTCCTGCGTGTGCGGGGGGAGTTCAAATTTTGCGGGGCGGGTGCGGGCACAAAATTTCAACCCGCGCAGGACTCTATTGCCTACTGCCCTGGTTACGGGCCTGATCAATAAACCAATCAAAACAGAAGCTGCGGCAAGTTCAAACTACAAAACAGGAAAATTAAGTCGTTCTCATACAATTGCTTTCACTAAAACTGAAAACAGCCCTGACGCTAATTACAGAGCAGCAATACCACAGCTGTGATCTGACGCTGCGGTGTCTCAAGTTTCAACACAAAGCGGCAGCGCCGGATTTAGGGGGGGGCCAAGGGGCCCGGGCCCAAGCCCCCCCACCAAAAAGGGGCCCCCCACCATGTTCATGTGTTTAGCCATATGAACGACTTGTGCGTGCCACTTATTCATTTTTATCAACGAGGAAAGTTTGTTTGCAGGCGCTATTAAATTATCGGTCATCCAGACGGCAGTATTTCACTTGTATATTATTTGATATTGTGACGAAACAACCATTACACTTATTGTTTTCCTGGAAATCTGTCAGGTATCTGAATCTAGAGAATGCAAGGCCAAGCCACGTAGAGCGCATTAGCTTACGTCTCTACTCGTTACTGGTAGATGTTGCGTCTGAGTTTTGCACAGGTCGCATATGAGTAGCGTTGCTAAGTAGGGATACTATACGTCCTCTTTTTGGAGTACATGTCCATTTTTTTCATGAGAAATGAAATAATATCTAAGGTCATTCAAAAATGTCAAAATATACTCCCTTTTACATTTCTTATTTTACATAGCTATAATCAGCGGCGTAACAAAAGGTTTGAGCCAGGGTGGTAAACAGATAAAAGGGGCCCTCTGGCCACTGTACGGGGTCCACTAGCCAACACTCAGAAATAAACTTGAGAAATGATGGTGAGTCCGGATGTGGATGGCTAAACTAAAACCATAAATCACCGGAAAATAATCCGAAAAACTCACAAAAACAACCAACTGAAAATCAAAGGAATGCTAAAACCTAAATATTTGGGAGACCGGTTTTTACATTTAGCTTGCCAGGGGGCAATTCGCCCCTCTGCCCCCGCCAGTTATGCCACTGGCTATGATATATCGTAATTGCATATAGGAAGCTGTTCCTACTCCACTGCAACAAAATACGAACTGGTGGCTTAGCTTCGCTTGTGGGAGGGCCACTTTGACTAGATTCCTCCGTTTGCAAACAACTGAATGGGAAAATGTTGAAACATGTGTGTAGTATCTGCTTGAGAGAAACATTTCTGTTGATGAAGCTAAACTGTTTGACCAATACGAAAACTTGTTTGAGTTCGTGCAAAAAGAACATCAACCAAATGCAATGTATTGAAAAACGATGGAATATGAAAGAAGGCAAAAAAATTTTCAACTTGCAATAGCATTGAATGCTTCACCGAACTGATAAAGATGGCTCAGTTTTAGTTCAGCGTACTGGCACATTACGCTACTGCGGAACGATTTTTTCCTTGATGCAGCCACAAACCTAAAACAGAAAGAAATTTTTCTAATTGAACCAGTTTCTACACCAGTGCTTTTCAACCTTTCTGCTGCAATGGAACCTTCTGCAAATATTTGCGTTGCTCATGGAACCCTATGCAATGATCCAAGTGTCTATATTGCTACAACCACATAGTGCTGTGATTGCGAATTTCGTCCCAAGCAATTTCGGTCTGTTTCGGGGAAACCCCTGGCAGCCACTCGTGGAACCCTGAGGTTCCTCGGAACCCCGGTTGAAAAACACTGTTCTGTACCAGGGGTGGGCAAACATTTTCAGGGGTGGGCAAACATTTTCAGGGGTGGGCAAACATTTTCAGGGGTGGGCAAACATTTTCTACGGAGGACCGCATTTAAAATTTTATTGCTACCGAGGGCCGCATGCTCGTATTACATATTTTACATCTATAATCGCTTTGAAAACTTTAAAAAAGTTTTACGTGAGCTACCACAAAATGAAGGTAACAATAGTCACTTCCGGTTGAGTAAAAATGCGGTTACGAATGAAACGTGTCGAAAAAACTTGATAATTCTAATCTAATCGATAAAATTACTTTAACATAGACTCCAGATATGTACTATCTATGTACGTGTGGCTGCCCTGCGGGTCGCACAAAATGCTCTCGCGGGCCGTAGTTTGCCCACCTCTGTTCTACACTATTAAACTGGTGTGCAATTTTGAAACATCTTTCATGCAATTAGTTTCATAATAATGTTGAAGGCAATTTTACATTTTAAAGAAATTTAAGGAAACTGCAAAATATTCATGAGCTAAGTAAAACAAGTAAATATGGATTTTGTTTTGTGTGTTTTCACTGAAACATCTTCCACACTGGACGTCTTACTTCAATGCTTAAAACTTATAAATAGGCCTTATTGTTATTTGATTTGTTAAGCGCAGATAATACACTCAAGTAAGTGAAAGTCGTAAGTTGTCCTACCTTTTGCGATGAAAATGTGGCAACCTTATTGAGCTTAATAAATAAACATGGACAGAAGGAGATCGTCACTTAACAAGTGCAGAGCTTATCCAAGTGGTTCTAAAAGACGTAAAAAAGCAAAAGAGGCAACAACGAGAGAGGAAGAAGTTACAGCTAAGTCAAGAAACATTCGAGTGACTATTTTACAGTGACAATGAAGTCCAGCGGAGACAGCCGAGAGAAAATTGAAGAACCTGTTGTTACAGACTTAGATCTATGTAACGATGAAAATAGACCTAGTTCAACCAGCAATGCAGTAGCAGCAGAACGTCAAGATGTATAATCAAAAAACACGATAGACGAGATGGCTGACGCTGTCACTTGAGGCAACGATATCGGTCTCTAGGCCCTCTGGCCAGCCAAAATACCTCAAAATATGCGGGACTATTGGTTGAAATATGAAACAGGTTCTTTTTGACATTGTGATAAAAAACATGATGTTCCACAACACAGAAAAGACAGAAACTTGTCACGGAAATGTACCATAAGCCTTATTCGTCGCCAGAACCACAATGGCGAAGTAGTTGACAGAAGCTGGCTTTGTTTTTTTCTTTCACAAAACAAAGTTTTTCTTGTTAAATGTTTCACTTGCAGACTGATGAGCGTTGATATGACTAAATGTGCGCATTTCCTTAGAAAAGAAATCTTCGACTGGAAGCAAGCTCTTGGCGCCTGAGGAGCCGCGAGCATTTAATGGAACATAAAGATGCCACATTTACATTTAGTCGCTGATGTAATTAATCACTATGAAGAATTGATAGAGAGCTAGCCAGTCAGGTCAATCAATCCGAACAATATCGGAAATCACCTCTGCCTGCAACGTTTGGTTTCTGTCGTAAAATTTATTGCTGAGCGAGGACTGGCGTTTAGAGATGATGAAAACGTTGGATCGCCCAGAAACTTTTTCCAAAAAATTTTCAAACCTTTTTTCAAGAAAATAAAAAAAGAAGATGTGATGCTTCTCGCGACTGGTTTGGCAACAGTTTCGCAAATCGCTACTCATTGTCAAATACCATGTTGCCTCATAAAGTTTTGTTACAGTTGAGTTAACAAAGGTGACGTCACAAGATTACGTCATAAATATCAATGATATGTGGAAATACTAGTGACTTCATCGATCATCCCCTACCTAAAGATTGTGTGGGGCCTCCCACCACGCCTGGGACCCAGTCCCCCACCATCTAAATCCGGGGCTGCAAAGCGGACTGTGGAATGTAATGCACAAGCTGAAATGCTGTTTTGAGATTGTGAGGTTGACAGACGCACTCTAGAGAGGATCTTCAAATGGTAAACCTTGAAAAAGGGAGGCAGAAAATCTGTAAATGTGAAACTACATGTTGTGTGGTAAGAAAGGGATAAAACCAAGAGGTAAAGGGAATGGCAAAAAATATATCAATGAACATCGCAAGTTGGCAAAAATGGTTGGCACAAGAATTCTTTCACACGAGCGACTATTATGCTTTGAGCATTAGGATGTGCCTTTAATTTGTTAAAAGCCATTTATCTTCACAGATATTCATACCGGGGTTTTCCGGACAGCCGCCCAGTCTTTAGTCCGCCCATGGGAGCTTATTTTAGGTGGGCATTTATATGGTGCTAAGATTTGAGTTGAATACTACCGTAACGGTATTTGTACCTGTCACCTTACACGGTACGTCCAACATTGTACCGTATTGAGTTTGAATACTATTTGTAGTTGTCATCTTATACCAGTGGTCGGCAACTTTTTTTTATCACGACGCCCAGATCACCTTTTCAATAGCTATTGAAGACCCACTACATCTGAAACCACTAGAACAAAACGAATCAGACACATGCAATACGCAACTGCCGTATAACAGGCCGGGCGGTTATTTCTTTCACGTCTTATTTTCCCAATTTGTCTTCTTTCCAATTTACGGCCCAGGGCGGATTTCCGGAAAAACCCTAACAGGTTGATCTGCAAAAATAAAAGTGGAAAAGCCATAAAGTTGTTGGTGCGCTGTTTCGATGTATGCGTCTCATCAGTATTGCCTTTGCGTAGCCAGTGGCGTTTCTAAAGGGGGATCCTGGGTCAGCCATGTCCATGCCCCCACATATTTTTGGCTGGCCTCCAGTTTGGTCCCACAGTTTTGTGCTTAATTTCACGTTCAAATTCGTATAAAATTGAGATGTCAATATGTCAGTTGATATATACAGAAGATAACTTGCGGCCAGCAATATTTTAAACGATAATTTAGAAGCCAGTATTACCGGCATTCAGTATTTCCCAAATGCATGATGAGATGGGTGGTTGTTCTTGACGGCCGGGTGATGGGAGTTGTTTATGACGACACACACCAGTGGTTGTTCGGATCCTGCGTGAAATTTAGTCAGACCGCGGTCGTGGTGTGGAAAGATTCAGTTCGATGCACGAAACAGTCGCAGAAATGAGAAGACTCATCTTCCGTGCATTTGTGAGGTGGAACTGGATGATATTGCTGTCAGCTGATTGTTGTTGCTTGTCCTAGTAGCAAAATTTTTGTGAAAGCATTAAGAATTGGTGTCAGTTTGTTTATCCCGAGTGCAGTCGTGTGTTCCGCTGCCTGTATATACGACTTCGAAGCATGTTACGTAACTGGTTCGTGACGTCAGTTTTAAGTCTACCCACACATGTCCTGCAACGTCATAGAACTTTGTAATGACTTTTTGCAGCGATTCAGGAGCAATTCTTTCCAGCATTTCAGCTCTTTGCCTGGGAGATCAAGCATCTTTATCAGAAAAACACCTGAAAGAATTCGCAAATGAATATTCACTTAGTAAAAATGATTTAAAACATGAAATACCTCTGGCAAAGAATTTGCTTCGGAAGGACACGCAGTTGCCTACATCGTTCGAACAATTTCATTTATAGCTCCTTACAAAGCTGCATTTGATTGTTTATACAAGTCGTTACTAATACTTGTAGCTCTCCCGTCACCAACGCTTCATGCGAGAGAAGTTTTTCCTAAATGAAATGAGTGAAAGCATTTCCCAGAAATTCCATGACCAGTGAAAAATTGAGCAACATTGCTCTACTTTCAATTGAAAAGGTACGAGCTGAAAAATAGATTTAGATGATTTCGTTGATGAATTTGACAGTCAACAAGATAATCGAAGGATTAAGTTACATTGAGTTGATGTTGATATGAAAATCTGACGTAGACTGTGCAGAGGTTTGTATGGGAATCATATTGCTTTGTCTATTTGTCTGAATCTGTTATTTGTTTTATTTGAGGAAGTACGTGTTTCGCTTATGACAAGACAGTCATAAATTAACGCAGTGTTTTAAGATCAGCTTTTGAGGATCAGTCAGAGGAAAATTTAGTGTGAATATTAAAATGAACCACGTTGTTGATAATATTCTGTCAAGCAAGTTTTACGCTTGCTGTTACATCTTGCTGTCAGGTACACGTCCTAATCGCCGGTGCACACAGACCTATCTGCAGCGCGGCTTTGCTACATTAGGTGCCACTAGTGCCGAAACCTCGCTGTTGTTAACTCCATAGTGCAATGGTTCCAAACTTTTTTGTCTACGGAACATGCAAGGTTATTTTAAGTGGACAAGGAACCCCCGCCAGAACTGCCAAGTAAACATAAACGCTTTTTTTCACCCAAATTGCCGTTATTAAGCTAGATCAACCGATATAGTGGCTGCCACACGCCCAAAGAGTTGAAGGTCATATCAGTGGTTTTTGCTTAAAACTGTAAATTATGGTTCGTGGAACCCTTTAGATTTGTCTTTGGAACCCACTTTGGGAATCGCTGGCATAGTGCATTAAAATAGTCCTCACCCTATCAACGCTGCAGATGGGCGTTATGCACTTGTGATAGTAGTTGCATGCACTTGTGACATGATTATTGTTACACCACAATCACAAAGTAAGCTACCTCAAAAACTGGTTAGTCAGTAGTCACCAATCTGTTGACAGATGTTTTTTTTAATTTGCTTTTAGTAACAATATTTTGACGAAACTAGTTGGCTACCAACAGCCTACTTGTCCCTGTGTCAGGATGGAAATCGTCGTTGGAAGCATTTCGCTTTCATGTGAACTGTATTCACTTTCGTGGAGCTGTTTTCGTTCATGTGGTGTCGGCACTATTGTGTACGGAGTATGGTGTTTCGTTTGCATGTGCAGTGCTGTGGGAGTTGCATGGTTAGCACAGAATATTCGACACAGCAGTACACGCGTGGGGTTGCGCCCGGTGGCGTTTGGGTGTCTGCAGTTCAGTGCTTCTCAAACTTTTCTCGTTGCGGCGCCGTTGGAACGTTTGCTGAACTTGCGAAGCACCAGCAATAAGAATTTAGAAACATGTTGTCACAGTTTTATTTATTGATGAAACAACAAAAAGAAATATGCATCCTTTAATGTGGTGTGTGAGCTTGCTTATTCACTATTTCTATTGGAAGAATTTGTGAAACTGCATTTACCTCTCAAGGTTTATTCGTCATCAACATTTTGTTTCAATCGTGGTCATGGCAGAATAACCTGTTTCGCATAAATACGATATGGCAAAACGAATAACCAAGCGTAGCGCCTTTTTAACCAAAGCTGGGTATTCGTCATTCAATGAAATTCAATGAAAGTTAATATAGCCACTTCTTTTCCAACGTGATTGTTTAGGGATATATTACATTCTACCAAATCAACAAGTTTTTGTAGAGATATTGTTTTTTCATTACTGACAAAACGTCTTCGCGGGCCGGATTTGGCCCGTGGGCCGCAGTGTGGAGACCCCTGGGGTAAAAGACCATGGGGTAGGTTGCACGAAAGGATCACGAATCTATTTATAGCTTAATGAATTATTCCGAAAGTGCTGCACAATTTGGAGAACCATGGATCTGGTGAATAATAACGCTAGGTCATATGTAACGATATTTACAAGTCTGAACTGACACCACTACAGTGCGTATGAGCTTGGTCTGATAACACCTTCACTTAACATCGTGTCAGCATTGTGGATAAACGGCCGATCTTCTTGACTGAAATGTCGGGAATTAGCAGCAGTTGGGCAGCAGCACACCAGCAGTTAGATTAGAAAACAAACTACAGCCTGGGACAAAAGTTTAGGGACACTTCACATTTTGCTATAATTCTTTGTGCAAGCTGCCATAACTTTTGTTTCACCCAATCCTTTCACATAATTTTTGTATTTCATAATTTATTAGTTACTTAACACAGTTAAAAACGTAACAAGCTTACATAGATTTGAAAAAATGCGTTTGCAATTGATATTTTGTGTGGCCACCCTTGTTTTTGATGACTTCTTGCAGGCGACGTGGCATGCTGTCTATCAGTTTGCAGCAATCATCTGGAGTGATGTCTCTAACCCAAACTTCTTTAATTGCTGTTTAAAATGCATCAATGGTTGAGGGATGCTTTTCTAAAACTTTCTTCTGCATAAAATTCAACACGCTTTCTATAGGATTCAAATCTGGACTGTTTCCTGGCCACTCCAGCTTTTGCATACGTTTTTGCTCCAGGAAATTTTTCACTACCTTGCTTCGACGACATGGAGCACCATCATGCAAGAAAATATCGCAGTTGTGGACTCTCATGTGGAACCCAAGCTTGCTCTTCAACAAATTAACATATTTTTCACCATTCATGGTGGTTCCTGGTGCCAAAAAGTAAAGTCCAGCTCTCCCCTGTGCTGTCCCCCTGAAGGGCATCGCTTCCCATATCATTTAACTAGGGGGGTGTTTCACTGTTGGGGTAGTGTACGTTTACTCGTAGCGTGTTCCAACAAGCCTCCAAATCCGATATCTTCGAACAGAAAACTGCTGTGCAGTAGACTCGTCCGAAAAAAGTACCTTTTTCCACATCGGTGTCCCAGCTGGCATGTCTCTTGGCGAATTCAAGACGTTTTTTCTTCATCGCTTGAGTCAAGCGTGGTTTTCGGGCTGGCTTGCAAGATTTGAGATCAAAATTCAGAGACAACCTGCGCTGAATGGTTTTGGCACTGACTACAGTGCCTCTTTCCATTAATTTAGCCTGAATTTTTTTGGAAGAACTCACTGGAGAGCAAATAACTACCTTACGCATGACACAGTCTTCTCTGCAGCTGGAAACCCTTGGTCTGCCAGACCTTTTTCTGCCCTTGAAAGTGCCCTCATTTTGATATTTCATGATTGCATTGTGCACAGCTGTTTTGCTAACCTTCACCGTCTTCACGATTTCATGTTCAGAAAAGTTTAAATTGCTTAAGGTTACAATTTGAGCCTGTTTCTCAATGCTGAGTTATGTTTTTGTGCCCATTTTTAGCACTTGCGAATTTACCTGATTTTGACTAAAATGCGTCCTTGCTAGCACCTTTTTGAACTGGAAATGAAAAGACGTTGCAATACAGAGATTCAACAAAAACAAAATTGCACAATTATGCAATGTGACACAACTGTGCTGATTACTCATCGAGTTATGAGCATTTAAAGCTGAATTTTTCGGTTTTGTGCAAGGGTCCTTAAACTTTTGTCCCAGGGTGTACCTTCCTCAGTTTCAGCTACAGCCACCACGCAGGTTTCATCGTGTGAGATGGCTGTATCTTGAAGATTACCACCGAATTCAAAGATGGCGCGTTGGTGCGGACTTTGAAAATCTAGTCCAAGAAATGTCGCAGCAGAGCGTTGGGAGAACATTTAATCTCGTCAATGCATGCTTGCTACCTTTACCATCAATATCAGTTCACAACGACTTCACCTTTTACTGACGTCGATGCCATTCGAACTTGATGCAAAGAGGGATACAAAGTTAAATTGAGTTTGCTACAAATCGATGAGTGAATATAACTTTCGGAACTTCCCGAGTCAACCAGCGCAGTTAAGACTTTTCCACCTACAATTACGGAAATAGATGCTTTTGTCAGGTCTCCAGGACAGGCAGAGCCGTTGCTACTCACATGGTAATGGTAATGGTTTATTGTTTCATATGACTCAGCCAATAAGCAGAAGCACCATAAAAGCCATCGCATGCAGTAAACCAACCATTAGCGAACATTAGAGCAAATGAGAATATAATGGCACAATAGCTGATCAG
>Ga0210059_1013861_pt1 | contig 11990 bp, 4 predicted proteins | sample Ectturendosymbi2_FD_188042 | JGI IMG/M metagenome (GOLD analysis project Ga0210059, IMG submission 188042) | Ecteinascidia turbinata endosymbiont from Florida, USA - Sample 2 (SPAdes) (version 2) | ecosystem: Host-associated > Tunicates > Ascidians > Unclassified | place: Key West, Florida... | reverse complement strand
GCACGTCCCCAATTGAGGACTGAGTAATTAAGGTAGGGATGGATTAATGAGTTATAGACAACTTTCAGTACAGGTAGTGTTGTATAATGTTTAAGTTTGGATAGAATTCCACAAGCTCTTGATAGTTGAGTTTTTACCTTTTGTACATGAGGTTTCCAGCTTTACTTATTGTCAAGAAGGACACCTAGGTATTTTAGGTTATCTTCAGGGGAAATGGTGTGGTTATTTATGGTAACTTTAAATGAAGCAGGATTGTGTTTTCGAGAAGTTAATAGCATAAAATTAATCCTATTATAGTTAAGAGAAATCTTGTTGGCTCTTAGCCAGTGGTCAATTGTACATAGTTCAAGGTTAAGACTTGTCTGAAGAACATTGAAACAAGAATTTGACATATGGAGATTAATATCATCAGCAAATAAAGTAGTATGAAAAGAGGAAGCTTTTGTGATATCGCTAATGTAAATAAGGAAAAGCAAAGGCGAAATAACAAGTTAGCAAAGTTTTAGGTTGCTCGAAAAATAAACGCAGAAACGTTTGTGATTAGAACATAAACAACAAATAAATATAAAAGAATCAAAGACTTGTCACAAATTTTGACAAGCATCCTCACATTTGTTGACACTGGGTAAAAATAGTCCCGGATCAAAGCAGTTTCTTGAATTATGTTCCAACAGAGTCTGTGAGTCTGGAGGCAACTCCACGTAATCCGTTTAATCCATCTTTTCCGTGTTTCAATAAAGCATTGCAATCTCTTTCATTTGTGGAACGAAACACAAAATCGGAACGCCGCGTTTTAATCCGATTACTTAACACACTTCGCCTTTCCCTGCTGTATATCCGCAAAAGCAAAATCAAACAAAGCTGTATCAACAAAACAGATGTAACATAAGCCATGGCGGCGTTGAGTCTGAGATCGTCGGTCGAAAGTTAACACGTGTTCTCCATTGTTTAGTCATCATGTTTTATTGTTGTCACCTTGAGAGTGGCGACACAATGACGATTGATCTTATGTTTGGCAAACGCCGAACATCATTGTTCAGCGGTTTATGAGCGAAACAACTGCTGCGGATCGAGCAACTGTTCCGGCAACAAGGCAAGGAGATTGCGGAAACATTTTGATTTCGAAGAATTCGTAGTCACAGTATGGTGAGTAGCCTACGTTGATAAAAAAACAATAAATTAATGTTGTTTGACCTCCGTCGAGAATTTAACTCGATTCACCAGCATTGCTTTTCATTTTTTGTGTTTGCTTTGTTCTGCATTTCGTATTTATTAAAAAAAATAAATACATTGTCATAATAAGACTGAACATTATATTTTCGAGTGTTTAAAGGCTTGACTTGAATAAAACTTACAAGTGCTAGATGCTGCAAATATTTGGTAAAACCTATTTAGTTTTGAGAAAAGGTTTCGTTGACGCCTATTTCGCCCTGATACGTTTCACACCTGAACTCTGCCTTGGCCTTTTTCTCTGTCACAGGAACAGTGTTTTATTTTCACTTTTTGGGTTCTATTATTTATAAATGCTCCATCTGATTTTCGATGATTCCCTTTATTTTATTAGTTTTAGTCAAGTGTTTCAAAGCTTTGCTCTTTCTTGAAAGATATGACATGTCGACAGTGAGGTTGTGTGGAGGGTGCTCAAAAGTCGTTTGGCGCTACGTCGCCAGACCCACCTCACCCGTGACTACGTAACTGATCGTATTTTCTTTATCCTAAAATCCTGTGACTCTGCTTGATTTCAAACCACATTCGCAAATTAACTGGGGTTCAGGCAGAGACCGCGTCTGTCAGTAAAAATTTGTTTGATTAAAACAACTTTGCAAAACAGAGTTTCGCAGCGTTGGGTTTTTGTTCCGCTGAAGTCTTCACATCCACTCAAAACTCAACAATAAATTTTTTCACTTACCATTTAGCGACTGTTTCTTTCAAATTCCTGTGAAGTAAGTTCTTTATTGACAATTTCAAACAGCTAACAGCTTATATTTACTTGCCAGTCCATACTTCTTGCTTCCAGTGTTATGAAGTGCCCACCAAAATTGGAGGGAAAGCTTCATCAAAAGGAAGATATGACTTAATATGCTCAATGTGGTTCCAAACTTGTTGGGTAAATTTGAAACAAAACGTCAACAAAGGTGTCAATATTTCAGTGTCACGTGAAGGACAGAGGGAAGACCCTTTTAAAAAGTGGGAAAACAACATTCTAGAGATATCAGATAAAAAAAGAACAGGAAAAGCTGCTCCTTTGATAAAACGGGTTCTATATCCAGGAATGCAATTGCTGTTTGAGGGGCTGCCGTTTGAAAACTGCTGCCCCTGTGGATTCATTACTGATAACGAGATAGAAGGGAGGAAGAGGAAGTATTTTACTAAGGAACAAGTGGAACTACAGAGTGAGCAATCTTCGCTGATTCTACTTCGAAAAGAAAGAATAAAGTTTTGTCAGTATTATTTAGTAACACTTAGATGTAGCACCGTAGGCCCATGCCCAGAGCCGTATCAGCCGCGCTCCATACCCCCCAATTGGGGGGGCCCACGTTGTCACAGGAGGCCCAAAATTCAGTCCCGTCGCCACTTAGCACCCCAGAGAAAGCTTCGATCCCCAAATTGAAACATGAAGCTCTAGAAATCAGTGAAGTTAGGGGGCCCTTTGAAAAAAAATGCTTTTGCATTACAATTACTTTAGGCCCCTTTGAAAGCAAAGTATTAACACATTAGAACTGCCGTTGGGGGCCCCTTTGAAACTAAAGTAGCCTACTTATACATTACAGTGGCTGTTGGGCCCCTTTGAAAGCAAGGTACTTTGCACATTACAGCTGCAAAGAGGTGCCCGAGGCAAGTACCTCGCTTGCCTTCAAAACACCACTGTCCTATATAACCGTGGCAATGATCGTATATGAGAATATGAAATCTATTGAACGCGTTCTGCTTCATCCGATATGCGTACTTTCTCACCTGATGTGCGCATGTAAACACTGCAATGTAAAGTTATCTTTATATAATTGAACACATTGAAGTTGCTGATGAGTTTATCACTTCAAAAAACACAGGTTTAGCGCGATTTTTCATAAGCAAACCTATACACACAGGTCGACTAAAAAACAGATCTGGGCGGAAAAATCCCTCAGGGGAGCCATGGTCACATGCGGCAAAACCCCTGCGACCGTAACTTGAATAAAACATTTGAAGATTTATTGCCGTGTGTTATTGTTACGCCTTAAAGACCAAGAGCACAACAATCCGCTAGCAAGTTTCGCGATTTGCCTCTGCAGCAGTGCTCTCACTTTTAGGGATTTTGTCCCTAGGTTGGAACTTTTGACCATTTTTAGAGATTTTTTAGAGATTTTCAGAAAAGTATGAGAATGTGTGAATTGAACTATTTCAATTGCTTTTGCAAATCATATTTAGTTCTATTTTTATCATTTATCAATTGCACTCCGGTTTTATGCTGCACCATCACAGATTTGGGGTTTTTTGGTACTGTTCTAGGGATTTTTTGAGTTGAATTTGTGAGAGTCATGCTCTGCAGGCAGAGGATCGGACATGAGCCAAGTGCACACTTCCGCTAAGCGTTTCGGGGACCTCGCGTTCACGACTTTACCCTGATGGACCTCGCGTTCATTTATCCGGCCCTGCCTACATGCCTAGTTGCATACGTCCAGAAGTCAGTCTTCCACTTGATCAACGTGTTTTGTGTAGTGATTGCTGTAAAAAGTGGGCTACTATAACTAGCCCAGGTAGTCTTCTCTTATTTTGTACGGCATAGCAGCAAGATACCTTTGGTGCTTACAACCAAAGTTACACATTTGCGCAGCCTGCTGTTCAGAAAGCCAGACGGAGTTAATTGTGTAGTTCAGTGGTTCTTAGCCTTTTTTGTCTCAGTTACCCTTTAGCAAAATCAAAAAAATATATTTTACCCCCAACAATGTTTAGTGTGTCAAGGCATGACTCTTATGGAAAGGGTCCGGGGCAGGTTCTCCTGGGAAAACGTTGCAAACTTACCGTACACTCAGATATATGGATTTTTGTGTTTACTGGAAACAATTTTAGGGTAATGCTTGTACGAAACTAAAACTTTAATAAAATGCTCTTTCAAGCAAGCATGAATACCTTTATGAAGTGGTAAGAAGTGGTTCGCTGAATTTGTTGAAACTCTAAAAACAGTTGCATACGAACCGGCATATCACTGATTGAATGGATCAAGGGGCAAAACGTTTGGAAGAAAGAATACACAGTTATGTTTAAATTTTTCTTTTTTTGAAAAATGACAAACAATTTCAACCAATCAGTCGCTCAGTGAGACTTTTCTACTCGTTTTCTACGCACAATATCTAAGATTCTGGGAAGGTGCTTGAAAGAGATACTTTCATGTCATCCTTCGGAATCAATCGAGATCAATGTTTTGTGTTATGGTTATCATTGAGGAGCACAGGTGTAGGAGCAGGCAAATTTTTAGGGGTGCGAAGGATTTTCGTTCAAAAAAAAATTCATAAGAAAAAGTGCCCTCCAAAGAAAAAGCTATTCATGTTATTTGGGCGCCGTTGGGCGCCATTTTTGCTCCTTTATTCAAGGTTTTGCTCGGATTTTTATGGATTTTGTGAAGGTTCTCAGAGATTTTGCCCAGATTTCCTAGGATTTTGCCCGAATTTTCACCAAATTAAAACTTTTGGCCTCCTACACCAGTTTTGAGGAGAACCCTGCCTCACACAGATAACATTTGAAAAGGTGTACTAACTTCCAATGCGCGCTTGGACAGCGTTGGAAACTATTCGCCCAATCCACACCAAAATTTGGACAAGTCACAGTAATAACGAATTAATCTGGAATAAAGCATTCTTCTACATAGAAGACAAATCATTTCATTTTTGTAAAGCACTTTGAAAAGACGAGCCCGTGCCCTTTTAAAATCAACACGTTCAGTTACATGTTTCAAAACTATTTTCAAATATTCTGGAAGGACTTTGCTTTTCAGTGCATGTCTATGAAGAACACAAGGGGCATAAATATTGTGCAATGCCCGCTTATTCACAGGAGTTGTAAAACTTGACTTCACTGAGCATAGAAGAGGTGCCCTCTGTGCACAGCGAGCCGACATAATTCCACGAGTTTATTTTCTTAAAAGAAATTATTCGTTTTTTCCTGAGCATCAGTCACTTCGCTAGTCGTCACCAGACTTGCGCACATGAAGAACTCAATCTTTTTACTCAACTCCATGTATACATCGACAGTAAACCAACAAACACTTGCAGTTCTACACGTCAGTTGGCTCATCTAGCTGAAGGGTGACTTTTATCACTTCGAATTTCGCCTTCTACATGATATAAAATATCACTAGACACACCACTTATACGACAACGTACTGTATGCTTTGATAAATAATTTTCTCAAGTTTCTTCTTTTGTTATCTTTCGATCATATCAGAGCTTTTTAAGGAAAATGTTAGGTACCCGGTATGGACCTGTAAGGACACGATTTCTCTGATTCTAGGGACCCGATTTTCAACTCTAGGGACCCGAATCCGGTTCCTAAAACACCCTAAAAACCTGATTATATCCATAGTGTTTGGTTTGATAGGTCGCTCCCAGTGGCGTAACTAGAGTTTTGAGTCAAGGGGAGCAAAGCTTAGCTGAAGGGGGCCCACTTGTCAAAACTCAGAAAATGTTAGGAAATGATAGTGAATTTCTGGGTGTCGTGAATGTCCATACTAGACAAAAAAAGAGAGCATCCCAAAAAACGCAAAAAAACAAATTGAATAACTAGAGGGGGCCCAGGTTTTACATTTAGCTTGCCAGGGGGGCGGCTCGCCCCCTTGCCCCCACGTCAGTTACGCCACTGGTCACTCTCCAATTACATGCGGTTTCTTTCCTTTTCCTATTGCAAAAGCAACGCGATAGGGTGCTACCAATCCTAGCGCATCTTCAGAAACGAACCCTGATATAGGCGGAGTTCCTACCGCACGAAATTGAGCGCAAATTGTCTGCAAGGACATGTGGTTGTCATGTACAAATGTGTGGATGGAGTGAAGCGAGTTTACAGAATTGACGGCTTCCTCGAACCATTACCAGGCACTGTGGAGAAAAAGATACACTGTGATTTTTGAACATCATCTGTTTTGATGAAGTCGACCCGAAGTCCATGTATGATTCCAGATATGTTGTCTTCTTCGGCATATTAACTGAGAGTGTTGAAAACTGCATTTGTTAACTCTTGAATAACTCATTCACTAAAAAAACAAAAAAGGCTGTCCACTGTCCAGTCTATAGCACGCTGTGAAAATAAAGAGGAAACGGTTCTAGAGCCTGACCATTGTGAAAACAGTGAAATTTATTGCACAACAGAGGATTTTTTAATTCTGAAAGTGCTAAAATCTCCCTTTACGTACAAACTCCAAATGAAGTCGTGAACAGAAACAGTGTTGCGCGCATGAAGTGTCCACATGAATCGTGTAAAGGTGAACTAAAAAGAGAAATTTATCACTAATGACTAAGCATAACTCTGAATCATAATCCAAGGAGCAACATCTCAAGTTTGTGTGATATAGGCTACCCGTAAACCTACTTCGTAGCCACGCTCTGTGACGCGTGATAGTCTCTCATCAATCTACGAACAAACACTGTTGGATGTACTTTTGTGTTTTGTCCTGTAACTAACTAGCCTAATAATCCAGAATATTACAGTTTGCAAAATTTTTTAAATGTGCGTTTGCCATAATTTTTGGTTAGTAAATTTACCCCCTATAAAGATGAAATTTACCTCTGGGGGTAAATATACCCCAGGTTAAGAACCACTGGTGTAGTTAGATGAGTCTATGTTGGGGGTTGTCCCCAAACAGAGTAGTGCAGTTAGTGGATTATCGATGTTAATCGTTGCGTCCACGTTGGCCTTAGACTATATTTGTTAACATTTATTGGCGATTTGAGATACAAAATGTTATTAATCTAAACATGTGCCATGCACCAGAAGATTAACCGTCCAGACATCAGCAAGGTTTATGCATGCGTATTTTGGCCAGTAAAAAGTCCAATGCGCACACTTCATAAGCATATTTCACTTAAGCTCATGGAAAAGTTTATCAATTTGCGCTAATGAAAGAAAACCTTCATCGCGGCACACGCTTTAACCGGCCTCATGTTTGCTCCTTCAGTAATAGCCTAATGGTTTCATAACTGAATGATAGGATTGATTCTGATTTCCTGCAAATTATTTTTACATTTGCATTTCATTACGACATCTCTAAATAATCGCCGTCAATTAAATAACAATAATTTACGACCCAATTCTTTTTGTTCAGCTCGTTCAAAAATTTTGTTGGAAACTACGAGCCTGTTATGGGTATTTACGAGAAAATACTTTTAAATAATTCGCACAATCTGCAAACGCTTTTCATGTTGTGAATCAAAAATAAATTTTCAGAATGTCTAGTCTCTCTGCAAAAACATGAAGGCCTCCAATGGAAGACTTTCTGGCCACGGCTATGCCCAGGCCCGCAGACACGGTGGGGCATTCGGAGGTAGTTACCCCCAAATCTTTATTGCGCCCCCAAATTTTGTTGTGCTCAGAAAAATTTGTTTTAAACATATTATAAAAACAAAATCTTTCCCCCCTAAAAATGCATTTTACCCCCTAAACATTAAAACCTGGCTGCGGACCTGGTTCTGCCAAATTGTTTCTGCAATTAGGGTATTTTGTTTTGAAGGCCATTCACCTCGAGATGTAGCATAACATAGCTTTTCTTTACAAATCACCATTAGGGGGCACCTGTAAGCATTTGGGGGGGGAGCAGAGTTGGTCTGATGCGGCACTGGCCATGCCATGGTGCCAGTTTCTGACATCATGCTGCGCATCAAGCAACCTTTCCAACGTCGCGGATACAATTTTAGGGTTTAGGTTATTCAAATCCATTAAAACTCACAACAAAGTTGCATGAAGATGTGCAAGTACCTACGACCTACCTGCGTGATTGACGCCTGCTTTACCGTCACACCATTCAGTCACTAACATGCCAACTGCACACTTGCGCTAAGCGTTTCGGGGACCTCGCGGTCATGACAACCTCGCGGTCATGACCAACCCCGCAACCAGGGGTTGGGCAACCGGGCAATTACCCCCCGAAATTTTCAAAATTACGTTCAGTTTTGTTAGGTACAATAACAAATTACAATCACTTTGCTCTCCTCAAAAACATCACCTGGTTGAGGCCCTGCTAATGTGTTTGTATGTCTAGACTCAGCTAACCCCGGAACTCTGTTCAAAAATGTTAAAAGTTTTACAGGGGGAATTCTTATTGTTCTACAATCCGGCATAACCTGTGAAATGGATACAAAAATTCAAACATTTACTCTTTAAACTGCAAGCAAACCGTTAACAATGAAATTCAAAGACAAGTAAAATCACTTTAATGTTCAACAACACGTTCAGAGACACCTTTGCTCAGCACTCAATTGCAGTAAAAAATGTTTCATTCAGTTAGTTTTGTGCCTATTGCATTTCAATGTTTACCAGCCAATTGTGGAATAAGTAGGGAGAACGGCTAATGTTGAACCACTTTTTACATTTTTTGCCATTGCTCTTTTGGTGTAGGCACTGGAAACCTGAAATTGGGGCTTTTGGTAGTTAAATCCAGTTAACACATTTATACGCAGGTTGTTTGACATAGCCTTTTATATTCTTAGCATAAATTGAAAACGAAAAACATAACTCTTGCGGTTCAACTTACTCCATGCGTGGGGTAAGTTGAACCACAATAAAGATATTCCACAAAAACGAACTGATGCAGAATGAAGCGTCGGAATATTTACACTTGCGTGAACTTATTAAAAAATAGTTAAATCCGTTGCAAACATATCTAACCATTGATGCATGGGGAAGTAGCGGAGTACTGTAGGCCTACTTTCTCCAGAGTAAATTTATCTAATTTTTGAATTCCGATGAAAATACATGTTTCTTTTGTCTTTTCGTCGTTCCAGTGACTTCTGGAAACGGGAGTATCTTTACAATGTCACGTTTTGAAAAAGACCACTCGTCACCAAACTTGAAAGTGAAGACTGTTCTTCCTGTTGTTGGGTTATTTCTTCCTCGTTTCAAAAATTTCCTTCGCAACCTCCAATTATGTCACCAATAGTCCCAATGGGTGTAACATATGAAAGTTTTTTGCCAGTGAAGCTCACAGGAGGGGCGGATAAAGCCAGTATAAGGTTAGAGAGGGAGATTTCATTAATATTTGGCAGTCAAGTCCCATTACGGGTTCACTAATGTAAGGGAGATGAAGTACATTTCACAACACTGCTGTGACAGAGCAGTTGACAGCAAAATGGCCTTAAACTGTGAATGCTTTTTTCCGAACCGTAAAAGATCATCATCATGGTGAATAAAGTTACTTTCGTAGGTTTCGCCCCAATCGCCTTTTTTGACAGAAACTTGTTGATAGTTCCTTTACATGTTTTGCCAAATCATTTTCCATTTTGAGTTCATCACTGAGAGCATCATAACCATAAAGATGTTTCGCTACTGATGCCTTTCGGTCAATGAATCATTTCAAGTATCACGATTAATTGCAAATTGGTTTGCAGCGTCTCAAATTACTGTAAAGTGCTTTTTGTAACAGTGTCTGAAGCGGCTGTCATAAAATCGTCCAAAACAGAAGCACGATTTTTTTGTTACTATAGGCAATTTTATAATTGTAATGCTTAAAAACAACAGTAACTAAATCAAACAAACAACAACTAACGACTTGGATCAAGTGGGGTAAGTTGAACCATGGTTCAACTTGCACGACTTGAATGGTTCAACTTACCCCGAAGGAGAATTTCTTCTTGGAAGTTAATTTATGTCAAGGCACTAATGTCCAGCTGCACCAACACAAGGTGATAAACTCTGATGGAACTACGCCTTGAAGAAATAGCGACATCAAACAAATATACCTTTTCCACTATGAATTATGAAACTGCAAAGTACATTACTAGTTTTTCACTTTGAGTTCAGAAAAACACTTCCAACCTGGCAGCTTTCTGCACCAAATAACTTTGGATCTGAGTCATAAACCAAAATGCATTCCTAACAGGCTGCAAACAATAGATGTCGCGTATGCAGTATCTGGACCGCTTCATTTAGCTAAAACAGGGGCTGGTTCAACTTACTCACTGGTTCAACTTACCCCGTTCTCCACACCGCGTGTATTTTATTGATTTTTTCCTAAACCTGGCTTATGACTACGCTTAAGCTTTCGCTGGAACTAAAATAAAATAATATATTTTCGATATTTGTGGTTTGCAGCAATCCCGAGCATTATTTACCAAAGTATGCGCAGTCTGGTAATCAACGACTACGCAGAGGCTGAAACTGAAACCTATTGAATTTTGCATTACATTTCACAAAATTCAAGTGTTCGTCAGCTTATAATAAACTATTAAGCCGTTTCTGCATTGATTAAAAAACAATTTATGTGCATTTGTTTATTGCATTGCGCATCTTCACCTATCTCTGTTACTCAAATCCTTTGCAATGTTGAAAGTTTAGTGAACCGTAACAGGAAGAAAATCAACAGATCAAGAACAGCTGTGAATTCAGTCATTCTCCAGCTATTGATTCGTTTAATTCAATTTTGTCATTTAAGTTTGACTTGTTTATGTTTAACTGTGTAAATCTATTTAGATTTTCCTAAATCTGCGTTATTGTGGATCACGTTCCAATTTTCTTGAAAAAAATTTTCGAAGTTTTTAAATTTGGAAACCATCACTGTACCGCTAACAAGCTCGTAATAAATGTAGCATAAGCATGAGTGAAGGTGCAGGTAATTTTTTGGGGGTGCAAAGGATACTTTGCCCGAACTTCCCCAATTCTTCCCGTAAAACTTCTATGAGACAAATTTCCCTTGCAAATTTTCTGTAGCTGCTGGTTATTCACAAAGTTTAATAACTAAAACGTATAATTTACAAAAACGTATAATTTATCTCTCCCACTCAATAACAAAAACGTATAATTTCATTAATATTGTTAAAATATGTCGATACTCCTGAGCCCGAATTAATTAAGATTTTGCCCGAATTTCATCAAATCTAAAGTTTTTGGGGTGCGTTTTCACCCTATGCACCCTCAAGTCCTTCACCAGTGAGCATAAATAATACCCACTAAACGAAGATACAGCAGGCGATTGGAGAGATTTGTGAACCCATGTGCGTAGGAAAAGGACAAAATTGCAGAAATGAGCATTGGGCTGGTCTTGTATTGGACTGGATCCGGACTGCAACGAATTTTTTTGGATTTGGATTGGACCCGGACTGTAAATGGATCCGGACTGCAAAAGCTTTAAAAATTCAGGATCAGCGCCAGATTTGGACTGAGTTAATGGAAAAGAATTGAGGCATTTTTTTGTTAAAAAGCTGTATTTTGTTGATTGTTGGATTTCATTTATAAAAAATCCTTGGCCTTTAACATTTTTTTATCTGTAGGGTCACTGGTGTAGGAGGCGGGGGTACAAGCGCAACCCAAAAGTTTTGATTTGATGAAAATCCGGGCAAAACCCTTAAAATCTGGTAAAATTCGGGCAAAATCTCTGAAAACCTTCACAAACAAAATCTGAGCAAACTCCTTAAAAAATGAGCAAAAATGGTGCCCAAAATGACATGAAGAGCTTTGGGAGAATTCGGGCAAAAATCCTTCGCGCCCCCCAAAATTTGCCTTGCCTGCTCCTGCACCTATACGTAGGGTTTCCAGATTGTGAAATTCTTTCACACTCGTAATCTAATCTTAAGCCAGGCATTACATTTTCATGAATCACCTAAATTGCCGTCATTACTTATCAAAAAACAGCACCCGTCACCTGTTAGGAATCAATCCTCATCTGAAGTCTAACTTTGTATCTTTCGTCTACAGGCAGGGGCGGAGCCAGACATTTTCATTTGGGGGGCCACTGGAGGGGCCAGTTTTGCAACAAGGGGAGCTGTCAATGGTCTGTGTAGGACTTTCAGAAAGAGACCTGAAAAATTTGGAGG
>Ga0210059_1013860_pt1 | contig 11992 bp, 8 predicted proteins | sample Ectturendosymbi2_FD_188042 | JGI IMG/M metagenome (GOLD analysis project Ga0210059, IMG submission 188042) | Ecteinascidia turbinata endosymbiont from Florida, USA - Sample 2 (SPAdes) (version 2) | ecosystem: Host-associated > Tunicates > Ascidians > Unclassified | place: Key West, Florida... | reverse complement strand
ATGATAAAGGCTTTTAGCTGTGGAAAATTAAAGAGCATTTAAAGCAAATTTCACGCGACATTGTGTTTTCAGTGAAAGACATCACGGTGCACCTTACGTTGCAAAATTAAAATTTTGTCTCGCGTCTCACGCCAAATAAACGCTTGATCACGCACGATATCTCGTACACAACTGCAACGGTTTCCAGCAGTGTTGCCAACCTTGCGGTTTTCCCCCGAAATTGGGCTTGTTTTTCCCTGGAGTTGAGGGTTTTGTTTAAGGTTTGCGGGTTGGTTGTTTTTGGGTTTGTTGTAATTGAAATTTGCTTGTTTTTTGGGCGTGTTTTTGCAGATTGTTTTTTTTCAAATTTTATGGCACTTTTGCTGTTTCAATTTACTGCTAAAGGCATATGATATTGGACGTGTTTTTAAGATATTTGCTCACTGAGTCATTTTGGGCTTGTTTTTTGGGATTTGTCTCCGTGCTTTTTTATTTAATTTTCTTGCTGATTATTCGTTTTGTTGAATTTTCGTGCCAACGCATGTTGGGCTTGTTTTTCAGTGAAATTACCTGTTTTTAGCTTGTTAATGCTTTTCAAATTTGCATGCTAGTTTTTACAAAATAACCTGGCATCACTGGTTTCCAGCCAGGCAAACAAATGCTATAAAACCAAATTTTGAAACAAACGATTTTTACCTATGAAAGATCAAGTTCAAACAGTATTTTTGAAATATTTAAAATTTTCAAGGAAATTTTATTAATACCAACGCAATTTGCCAAAGCTTATCTTGCATAAGTATAGTGGCAAAATAGTGCTTTTACCACATGAGGCAAAATAGACACAGCAGTGCTTTTGCCTTATGAGACAAAATAGATGCTGCCTTCTTCTTTATAGGCCAAGCACAAGCCAAAATTTAGGAGAGGTTACATGTTTGTTGTGATGGGTGTGGGTTGGTCCAGGTCATAAAATGTGAGCCCATGAAATCTCTAGTCCACACACTCTGCATGACTTTCTCTTCATATACGAGCAGTCAAGTACATAAAGTGTGCCCCCTACCTTCATGGCTCGAAAGAACACAATTTTCTTTCTAGATTTTTTGTGATTTTTCTTTTATCACATGATCTGAAAAATAGCACATCACAATCATTGAATCAATGATCAGTTTGATAGGGTGTGCACTGCACCACACCTAGCACACCTGGTGTATACGCCCCTGATGTCCAAATCGTATCAGATTTTGCATGGCCTACACTTCAGACATGCAAATGTTAACCAGTAACCTTTAGCCCAGTTACAACGCTTGATAATGCTGTGTCAGCATCAATGAGGTTTCAAGTAACTTCAATACTCCATAAAACATTCCAAAAAAGGTTAAAGACTTCACCATTTTGTGAAGAAGGCGAAGAAAAATAAAACTCTTCCTCTAACCAAAAAAATCCGTTAAACTCTGCCTCTGCAAAAATCAAGTGGACTTTGCTATTCTATTCATATTCCAACTTTGAACTTACCATCTGTCTTACTGCACACATAGGTTGTGTGGTGCTTCATTAATTTGTAAATAGATTGTGGTTGTTTTTTTTCTGTCAATTGCTTTGGATGCATCTAAAAAAAGCTGGAAACAGTGGAGTGTTTTTGTTTACATTAACATTCAATGTTACATTGTACAGCATGCTTGAGTAAAAATACACACAGATCATTGCCATGTTCAATGTTTTGGTTTAAAACCGCACAAGTTAGTGTTGGCAAGAAGTGGTGAAATGTAGGATAAAATATAGTTAGTGCTCAAGAAGTAGTTCAGAGGTAATTGTTGCAAGAGAAACAAGCCTGTAATACCAGCATCATGTATGTCACCATTATTATTTTGCAAATAGGTACAAAAACATTTTCATGCAATGTTGATAAATTTTTCCATGCATCAAACACACATTGAAAAGTGCACTGAGCATAAATAAACTGGAATGAGCAGAGGTGATGTGCTCAGCCAGAATTTCATGTTTACCACCAGAAGCCGGATTTTGGGAGAGTTGGGTGATTATGGCTGCAAGCTTATCACCATTGCATGTAAGGTTATTCATATCAATAAATATTTTAAATAATCATGGTCATTTAGATGTCAGTTTACATGGGTGTCAATGTTGCAGAACACATATTTTTCTAGTTTTTTTTTCTACACCTGTGTCTGTAATGTAGATGATTTTAGAAAAGAAAAGTTGCTAATTAAATATTTTAATAATTCAAGATATAGTTATAACCTGTGTGTCATGTGAACATGGTAGATGCTTTTGTAGATGTTGTTACTATTGTTTGAACCAGTTTAAGTTATCTGCAAATAGTGTTCTAGGCTAATACCAGGCTTAAACTAAACATTTGAGGACAAGATCAATGCTGAGATAAAAATTTTTGCAGTTTGCAAAGCAAATGGAGACCAATGTTTGAGGTAGCCCAAAGTAATGTTGCAAAAGATTTTGTCAGGAAATTAGTGTTGTTCTCTGTTAGATATTTTCAGTAGTGAATGACAAGTGGTAGCAATTTTTTTACTTTGTTTTGAATGGTAATGTTTGGGGATCAATTTTTTACATGCAAGTCAAACACCAAATCCGTGCGTGCAATCTTGAACTGTCAAAACCAAGGTTACAAAATGGTAGTGAGGCCCCATAAAATTGGTGCAAAAGCAGTAGAACTTAACCAACCCCAGCCAAGTGTTTCGATATCATGATTGTCTTGTTTTTTGCCCTCAAGCATATTAGTGATGATTGATTTGATGCTTCATATGACTCTGCTAATAAACAGAAGCAATACAAAAAGCCAGCAAAGGTGTAGTTTCTTGTGTAGTGCTTGCAAAAACTGTAGCAATATTTTTTTTCACAACAGATATTTTGGCCTTTTTTATGTCCTCGAAGTTTGCAATTTATTTTTTACAAAGCATCTACATATATTATTTAAACTCTGCATGCTATTTACAGAAGGGATTAATCAGTGCCATTGTCCTCTGCAACACTGCTAGGCACATATTAGCATTTGCACTGAAAGTTAGAACATGGATTCTGATGCTGGTAGCAACACCTGGAAGACAGTACCTTACCGCAAAAAGCAGTACAAGAAGAGACCAGTACAGAACCTTGGCAATTCTGACATTCATACAGAATCAGAAAGTGATCATCCTCTTTCATTTCACCTGGAGCAGATTGCTTCATACACACTTAAATTACTTCAGTCTGACTTTTTTGATAAACTTTGTGCGCAACTGCTAACTATTTTGGAATACAAAAAAGGAAGTGAAGGCATCTGCTTTAAAGAAATTGTGTGTTATGGACTTGGCTCTCCAACTAATAGCTATTCTGCTGCCTTTCAGTTATCGCTGCTAATTATCCTACGCCATATCCTTCAGCGGTTTTATTCATCATCTCAACTAGATGTGCTGCAGTTTAAGAATGAAATGTTGGATGAATTTAAACCTTCCCCTATAGTTTCTTTCAATGCTTTGAGTATATGCAGCTTTGTGTATGATCCTGTTCTGTCCAACAGTGATGTTATGCTTCTTTCAGGTAAGGATTATTTCCACAGTGCATTTTAGTGTGGCATTGTTTGAAACTGATTTTCACGACAGCAGTTCGTAGAACCTACAGGCTATATGATAAGCAATTTATCCCTTACCACAATGTCAAAAGTTCATCATCTCACTTTCAGTGGTTTGAGATGCTGTGGTTGTCTGCTGCTTGACAAAAAGTCAATGTGAGCTTGAACAACTCAAAAGCTTGGCAAAACAGGTTCAAATTAAAGCTACAGGTAGCTGATCTGTCTTATGATTCTTGAACCCTTTTAACTATAACTGGACTAATGATTTGACCAAACATTTTCAGCTCTAGCAACTATTCCTTGCAGTTTAAATTCTAATTTACAAAAGATTGTCGCCATGAGGTTGGCCTGAGTGACAATCACATCGTTATCATTAAAGAATGAGTTGTAGTGGCAAGTCGAGTGCAATTCCACTTAAACTTGTCCACGCCACTTTCTTGTTTTGACAAATCTTTTGAAAATCTTGTCAGACTGTTTTTTGCATTTATGCCAGCTCTAGGTTTTGACATAATCGAAGAAAATGAAAATGGCAAGAGAAGTTCCAGCAACACAGTTTTTGTCATGATCCACTGCGACAAGTTTTTGTACAACAATCTGCTTTGGAAAAATTGGGCTTTGGTGAACTTAACTGAAATGATTTTGATCGGAAACAGTTTTGGGTCAATGTTTGAAAGACACCCTCATAGAATTCTTAAGGATCACTACAAGTATATTTGGCTCATTCATGAACTAGCAGTGTACGAAGAGAACGTTGTTGAGAATTGGACCGAAAGAGACAATGTATTCAATGATCAAGCAATAACTGTCTTTCCTCGCAAGAAGTGCACCACCATAGATTTCCCATCTATCAAGAATAGTGGAAGCCCTATTTATGAAAAAAGTTGCCTATTTTGATATCAGTGCTTTAATAAATCTTTAAAACTTTTTTTATGCGTGCTGGAGACTCATTCTGCTGAGTGCGTAACCGTGACTTCATTTTTAGTACGCAGTTTAAAAGATTGTTATGTGCACCTGAGGCCGAGATAAAGCAGAAAGTTGGAAACCCGGGTGGACATGAGTTTCCAACCTACACTTGCTACACTTCGACGTTTGTTTTAAAGCATGATGCCGGTCCAAGCTGTTCTGAAAACCACAACCTTCTCAGTCAAGTGCCAATGACATTCTTATTTTAATAATTCTCGAAAGTCACGCAGCGATAGAAAATTGCAAAAAGAAAAGATTTTAGTCTTCTGCCTCACTTTTTTTCCACAAACCAGTTTTAGAATCTTTCTTGTACTCGCCATAAGGAACCTCAAATCGTTTGTCACCGGGATAGACAGGTGTGGGTGACCTGTACGTTAGTTTGGGCACTCTCTGCAAATCAAAATAACAAACGTAATAACATGCGCATACAATTCACAAAGTCTGTGCAAAGTAGCTTATCACACATGCTGACGTTCACGTTGCAACGACTTATTGCCGTCGCAACCTTGTGCTCATTCGCAATACGATAAAGCGACGTGACCACCAAGCCAGTCCCGTCGCACGAGGGAGCTTAGCCCCTCCCACACAAAGCAAGCACCATATATCGGTGGAGTTCATCAAATTTCAGAATGTCAAGCCCCCTTATTGAAAGCTTCTGGCGACGGTTCTGCAGCAAGCACACGCATTTTGCCGTGAACTGTGAAGTTTCAAACACGAGTCGGCGGATGTCTATAACGCCCGCAGCCACGGAGTCTTTTGCGCGCAGAAAAATTTGCTGTGAACATGCAAAAAATCTTTGATCCCTAAACGTTTTATTCCTCCTCCAATTTTAAAAACCTGGCTATGGACTGCCCTCCAACGACTGCTTTCCCAACATGATCGCAAAATAGTTAACAACACCGGTGAAGTCGAAACGTGTTGCTGCCATCTAAGCTAAAATACTTTGTGCAACTTTCCTGTATGCCATAACCGTCCGTGCTATGAATAGAAAAGAGAAATCGCAAGCATTCGTACCATGCATTGCGTCATTTAAATTGAAAACACTTACGAAATCGCCGTATTTGCCGTAGTACAACAACGGGAGGACGGGCAAGACTGCGAGGGCGACAAAGTAGCGGAGATTTGACTGGAACTTGTAAACCTGCAGGGAACAAGTCACAGGTTTTCACATATCTCTAGCTGATGTTTGTTACTGTTACCCTGGTGAAGAGACAGTAGAAGTGCGTTTTATCTAAAAGTTTATCTTACAGTCTTCCGACAGCAACCGTTTCCCGTTAGTCTGCTTAGTCGTGAAAAAAAAGTGAGAAAAAGTGTTTATTCCGGTGAGAAGTTCTGCAAAATTTTAAGCAGATTTTAAAGTCTTTAACAGGAGTTATTCGTCGAATCCACCTTTCCGATATACTGTAATTCTTCGTCAACAGAAACATGTTTGCGCACAGTCGGTTATGGGGCCAGCTTACGTGGGTGGTCTTCGGTCTTGACTTGAGAATTAAGGTTTCTGTTGTACCGTCTGTATACCAGAGATACTTCGGCACGAAAGTTTTGATTTTCTACGAAACAGTGCATTATACTTTGAAACGTAGTTTGATATCTGGTATGGATACAATAGCGAAATCTTGCTGTGTGAACTGTAAAGGAAACAAACACGAAATCGACTTCTGTGTATCACATAAGCTAGACTACAAGAAAGTGTGCAGAAGCAGCTCTTTCACGGAAAAGAGGAAAAAACACTTGGAGAGAGAAATCAGTATGGCCGCCACACCACTACCGCTGAAATAGAAATTACCAAAAGAAGCGGCCACTCTTTGAAACCCTTTCCATGAATAATGGCCTCTTTGAAAAATCTGAATGACAGATGTCTATCCCAAAATTTTTCTTCTATTGCTCGGTATCTTTTGTAAGTTGCCCATAAGCCCTGTATGAAATAAAAGCATGTCAATATTCTACAATGCTGGAACAATGTTGCACAACATAATACTCACATTTCACTAATTGACATTAATTTTTTTTTTAATTGTTTACCCAGAGTTTTGTTTCGCAAAAAATGATACTTCATCCAAAATACAGCATAACTAAACACAGAAACCTCAGTGGCGCAACTACGGGGGAGCAGAGGGGCGAATCTCCCTCCCTGGAAAGATAAATGTAAAAGCCAGGCCCCCACTTAGCTTATATTTGGGTTTCAGTATTCTTTGGTTTTCAATAGGTTGTTTTTTGCATTTTCCGGTGGAATGGGACAGTGCGGCGATGCCGTTTCGGCGTGGCGATAAATCAGTAGATAAGAGTCTTTGATAAGAACATTTTTCAATGTTAAATCTTATTTACAATACAAACACATTACATATCCCGTGACGTTGACAATCACATATTGCACGTTCAACAGTCACACAAATACCAGCTACAAACATCTAAACTGAACTAGTCGATTTGGAAACTGTTGGCAATTGCACACAGATATTCGGTCACATCACAGTTGGCATATTCCCGAACCATTCGCAGAATCCTCTCATCGCACATTCTGTAACGTGAAAATTTCCTGGGCGGGGGATTTCCGGCTATCAAATGCTCATGAAAAGCATCACGCCCTTTTTGTACACGTCTTAACCTTGTCCATCTATCAACTTCCCGGTGGTTGGGTGGTGCATCTGGAGTTTCACCTGTCTGTGGGCTGTCTCGACGTGATTGTTCGTTCTATCCATGTTGAATCACCCTATCATACACATTTCCAGCGGAAATAGTGGAGGATAACGCCCGCTGTACTTTAACCCAGGGGTGGCCAACTTGTCTTCGACTGGGATCGACTAGAAATTTCTTCATGACTCGCGATCGACCGGTCGGTAATAAAGTCACAAGTACAAAATGCCAAAGTCGAGTATCGCACGTGCAAATACAGCGTACCATCGCCATAGTAAGTGATGCACAGATAGACGGTGAAGTGTCTGTTACGCCTAAATCAGGATTCTTAGGCAATAATAGGAAAACATATTACAATACCTTCGCGGCATCTGCCGTGCTAGCCTAAGGTCAGCCATCGCAAGACACACCAAAGAATATATGTGACCAACCAATTGATGGATAATTTTTATGTACTTTCTGGAATATTGATTGAAAAGTGTTCGTTTCAGGTATCTTGTCAATTCAATGCAAAATCAGACTCGATCGACTTGTTGGCCACCCCTGCTCTAATCAATCTAACATGCGGATTAATTCCTGTGAGCACTCAGCGGAACGTTCATCGAATGCGTCTTCTACATCATTTATTCCAACGCTGGGTTCATATGCGCTTGTAGCTAAAAATTTGCTTCTGTTATATCGAGCCGTCAAACCATTCGCTGCAACAGTCGTTTTGAAAGTCTTTCGCAAAGTGGAGAAAAAGACATACCGGAAAGGAAGCCACACTGGCCCCTGGCCCTCAGGATGACAACAAGAACACGTATCAAGCAAGCATCCTTTTGTAGTCTAATATTTGAAGTATTTAAAAAAAACACTTTTGTAGAAAACATTTGCGACCACAAACGTCCCGTAGCCGAATCGGCGTCGCTGAACTGTTTTATACCGTTTTCCGGTGATTTAGACTTTTAGTAGAACCATCCACATCTGAATTCACCATCATTTCTCAAGTTTTTTTCTGAGTGTTGGCTAGTGGGCCCCTATCAGCTAAGTTTTACCCCCTGGCTCAAACCTCTACTTACGCCACTGGTAAGGTAATACTGTATCAAAATGGTACTGAGCTTACCCTTAGAATTACAGCATCTCTTATAAAACGAAGAGCCCAACATGAGCTTTATCAGTGCACATCACCTTCTTTTCTGGACGTGGCAATGGCTCTCTTGCTGTAAGAAGCTGATCTTTTAGCCAAAGTCTTCGCAGACGTCGAAGTTGGTGGTCTCTTAATCTTTGCTCATCCAATGGGTCAACCAGCTCTCCTCGAGTTCGCTGCAAATCGATCAGTATAAATTTAACTGTAAAGCGCAAATATTTTTCCACCTGTCTGACTTCCCTTTTGATCAAATCCCTTCATATTAAGTACAACGTAGTGCAAAAAATTGAACCTACGATAATAATCAATTCATCATTTCAGGAACTGGAAATTCAGTATTTCAAGTAGTTTAAAGCGCAACATTGGAGTACAGATCAAGTTGTAATGGTGACTGTTTGTAACAAAACATACCACACTCTTCTTCAAGATAGTGAGTCTATACAGAGCATATATAACAGTGCATGGGAACCTATGGCTCGCGAGCCAGATGTGGCTCTTTGATGACGGCATCTGGCTTGCTTGATATTTTCTTAACACATTGTTACGAATGGAACTTTTTCTGTAATTTTCCTACAAAGCCATCAGCAACACCATGCAGCACCAGAAGTCGCATTAACAGTAAAAGAAGCATGTTATTAAAGAGAAAATTCAGACATTTATCCTTGTTTAAAGTTGTTAATTTAGCTTAAAAATGCACACGTTAGTTAAGTTTGTTGCATTAAGTGTTTAAAAATATCATATGGCTCTCACGGAAATACAATTAAAAATATGTAGGTCTCATGGCTGCCAAAAAGGTTCCTGACTCCTGATATATAGCTAGAAAGTTTCCAAGTTACTGCATAAATTATTGAAGATCTGCTTTGTATTCTAATGCAAAAGGGTCTCCAAACATTTTTGTTCGAGCGCTGCATAAACTATTGCACAACAGTTGGTGAGCCGAACATAAACTACCTGCCCAAAATAAAAGAAAGTCAAAACATAAATGTTGTTTTAATTAGAGATCGATCCACATGGCTTTTTTATGGCCGATACTGATACATCAGCCATTCATGGACCGATAGCTGATACTGATAACCGATATTTCTGAAGTTTTTAAATCTTGCCTTCTGCTCCATTATCAGAAACATAAACAGAGCTTTTTAAGGTGTTTTAGGGACCTAATTCGGGTCCCTAGAATTGAAAATTGGGTCCCAAGAATTAGAGATAATCGGGTCTCTAGAATCAGAGAAATTGGGTCCCTACAGGGTACGTAACATTTTCCTTAAAAAAACTGATATAATGAACTCTGCGCCTTACCTTTTTTTAAAAACTTCAAAAATCAGGATTTATGAACTAAAACGTTTGCAAATTGCAGCAATTTCAATACTGTCATATGATTTTTACTTAATCTCATTAAAATGATGCTTTTGTTTTGGCTGCGATGGCTGATGCTTCATGGTTCATCTTGTTTATAAAAACGTACCTGCTTGCATTGCTGCAAGATAACTGTCGGGTCATTCTATGTGAAATGAACCAAAAAAGTCAACCCACCATCTCAGATTTTCCTCAAATTTCATAAGCACATAGAACTTTATGCTGATTCCAAAAAAAACTATATTTTAATGAAATTGAATAAGGTTTCGCGAAGTTATAGACCATGCAAAATGACTACTTTTTGTGGTCAATGAAGCGTAACAACTGGCAAAAAAATCATCAACTAACTGTAAAACAATCATTCTCACTGTTATCATTTAATCGTGAAAACTTGACAGGAAGTTGTCTCAAGTATCTTATCTTCACTTTCGAAGAAAAATTTCAAAAAATCCATGCGCTTAACCCAATTTTGGGGTAAAGATAATCACTCATGCGTGACATACATTTTGAATGGTAATATCTCAACAAGCACACATGCCATTGGCATGTGCAATACATCATCTGAAAACTCTCACTGAGGAGATTTTAGTCTTAAAATATCCTCATTGCTTATTGTGTTCTTTTGAATAAATATCCCACAAGGTTTTGGCCCAATATTTCAATGTAATTACTAATTACACTTCAACCCTTTTAGTGCCACACACATCACTTTTTTACTGAACTTTGCACAACCATAACTTGCCAGCCGATTGAGTAAGAGAACTGTTCAAAACCTCTGAAGACGTGGGAAGACTTGTAGTTTATATATCTTTTAAAATTGGAGAAGTTAGGGCTTTGGTTTTTTTGTGGGTGATGTCATAATCGGGGTAGGTTCACGCATTTTGTCTGAAGTCATCAGGCCCTGGGCGTCAAACCAATGACCCAATTTTTTACTCAAAGTTTTATTGGAAACTAGGCTATAATTCAAGTCATTAGAGCCCATGATCGCCTTTTTAGCATTTCTGGATCTAAAATTATGGCTCTGAAACCCAAATTGATGAAAAATCAAGTTGGGCAAAAGGTAACCTTGGCCATATTGACTGAAGGCCATAACTCGCCAGCCAATTAAGCAGGAGAGCTGTTCAAACTCTCAACAGATGCGGAAAGTCTTGTAGTTTCAATTTAAAAAGAAAAGTGGAAAGTTTTAGATATTTGTTGTTTTGTTGGTGACATCATAATGGGAGTAAGTTTATGCATATTTTGATAAGATTATCAGGCCCTGGGCGCCAACATCAAGAGCCAAATTTTTGACTTGAATTTTTATTGGAAACCAGGTTGTCTACGGGTCTTCAGAGGGTTGATTAGCTTTCTAGCATTTCTGGTTCAAAAGTTATGGCCAAAAAAAGGCAAAAAAAAATTAGGGAAATCCCCTGAAATATCTTTGGGGATTACTTATAAAATATGCAATGAGGATATTTTAAGACTAGAATTTCCTCAATGACAGCTTTCAGATGATGTATTGCACATGCCAATAGCTGTGTGCTTGTCGAGTTATCACCGTTCAAAATTTGTGTCATGCATGAGTGATTTTGATGTCTACCGATTCTCTTTACCCCAAAATTGGGGTAAGCACATGGATTTTAAAAAATTTTTCTTCACTATTGATGAGAGGATACTTGAGACAACCTTTTGTCAAGTTTTTGCAATAAATAAATGATTACAGTGAGAATGATTTCGTTTTAAAGTTGGTTGATGGTTTTCTTGCTAGTCATTACGCTTCATTGACCACAAAAAGTAATCATTTTGTATGGTCCACAACTTCAGGAAATCTTAACCAATTTCAATAAAATTTAGTTTTTTGGAATCAGCATGAAAAGTCTTATCTGCTTATGAAATTTGAGGAAAATCTGAGATGGTGGGTTGACTAGCTGGGACAGTTGACAGAGAATGACCATGTCATGACTTGGTTTGTTTTTTTGCTTTCATCTTGTCAACACCTACTGAGGCTGATATAATCAGCCCTTTTGACTGATACTGATACAGTGAAACCGAAATATCGGCCCAGTACGCCAGTGTATCTCTAATTTTGATAATACAAATATGTTCATTCAAAATTGTTAAATTACTTCCTTGATTTTAACATAATGGGAAAAAGTGCACTTTGGAATGCACCTGGTATTAACACTTTGAGAGCCGGGATACGATATATTCGTACTTTGATTTCGGCCAAAAACCAGCAGTTGTCAGTTGCCTTACCAACGCCCTAGCTCCTTCGCCGATTGCGCTAGAGAGCTGTTTAATGGCTCAAACGGATCGGCCAGCCTAGTAGATTACACTCGAAAAAAATTTTTTGGTTGGGGAGTGCGGATTTTTTGTGAGTG
>Ga0210059_1013859_pt1 | contig 11993 bp, 7 predicted proteins | sample Ectturendosymbi2_FD_188042 | JGI IMG/M metagenome (GOLD analysis project Ga0210059, IMG submission 188042) | Ecteinascidia turbinata endosymbiont from Florida, USA - Sample 2 (SPAdes) (version 2) | ecosystem: Host-associated > Tunicates > Ascidians > Unclassified | place: Key West, Florida... | reverse complement strand
TTCATTATTGACAAAATGTCTTTGCGGTCGGATAGAAATGGCTTGGCGGGCGTAGTTTGGAGACCCCTTCTCAATAGAATAAAAGTATATAAGGCAGCACGTGGTCTATTGTTAGTTGTTTTTTGCAAAAAGTTCTTGGAATGTTGTGTTTGCATAAAAGGCTATCCTCGCGAAACCTAAACTTCTGATTTTTATAGATTGGCTAGGCTATCCGTGGAGATCATGTTGATTTTGAAAGTTTTCGTCTATGCAATCGAAGGCTGGCTATATATGAATAAGAACTGCATACTGAAACCTTAATAGTTCCATGCTTTTGACAAAAAAACGAAAGAGCAGATTGATGTTGTGGGTTAATATTTGAAACAGCCGTTACTTTTTGTTTTATTTGTTATGATTGTTTTCGTCTTTAGCCTGATAAGCGTTTGGTCAGTTTGCAAGCAAAAAGATTTTCATGCCTACGCTACACAAATGCAAAATCAAGTACTGATCTGCTAAACACCATGTGCAAGGTACTACTGGTGCTTGGAAATTCGCTGATGAAATTCGATAGTCTAGCAGCACGCTGAATCGTTTTGGCTTGACATTGCGGAACTTCACGCAGCACACTTCTTCAATTTTGCTGCGCTTGGGTGTTGGTGCTCTGCAGTTTTTCGGTTCAGTGCAAATTGCTTTGACGCCCATCTGTGCGTGGGCAATGTTGCCTGCTGTTATAACATAACAGGAGAGAGCTGTTGATCTGTAAAATGTTTTTGTTCACTATCAAAGTTCCACACTTTGCGGTCTTGCAATGCTGAAGAGCAACAGAGCAGCTGATTGAATGCAAGAAGCGTTGCCAAGCAAACCGAGACGTTCAAGCCGCATTGTCAGTGATATAGGCACCTACAAGTATGCGAAACTGAGTCCATCTAGGTTTCTATTGACTGCGTTCGTGTTGATAAACTATATCCACGTTCACGACGACTTCATAAAAAATATTTCCTAAAAAACAACCCAGAAAGAAAATTGGCGCCAGCCTAAATCAGACCTTTCCTGGCGTCACAAAATGCTAGAACGAGTGGAAATATTTTTGAAAAAGACTTCCGAATATGAGCGGTTACCTGTCTCATTAGTGCAAAGTTGTGTCCATAGCGTCATTTCATAAACAGCGCTGTGACCCAGGGCGAAAGATTTGTTTGGTGTTGGGTGTGAGTCATCAAAACATTCGCACATTTTTTCGTGTATTATCGATGCTGATAGACTAGACTTCCGCTTATCTTAGATGTATGAAAATCAGCAGTGCGAACAGCGAACAGGTTATTTGTCAAACAGTGTGTCAGCAATTAGTTCATCTGTTTGTGGCTGGAGATACCTGCTCATGGCTGAACATGGCAGCCTTAGCAAGTAAAGAGTAAAAGAGGTTTCCCAGTCATTTACTGAACTGCGAAGTATGACCTATCTTCTGTTCTGTATTACTATATAAGCTCTTTGCAAATGTAGAATTTTTGTTTTATTTTGCAAATCATCTAAAAGTCTTGTTTAAGCAGTTTTTGCGTTCTTTGTCGCATTTATCAACGTACATCCTATGCGGAAAACAAACTGTTTTTACAGAGCTCGATACTTTCAGTTTAAATCGTTTCCTCTGTTTACGGCCTTTTATTTTCAGCGAACAGCAAACGATGTGTGATTTGACACGCACACGGACACACTCTTTATGTTTGCCTTGTAAACATCCGTCAGTATCGCCTGGTTTGTTACCACGGCCGAATTAGTCGACATATGCTCTTCTGCTGTATAAGCAGAGATGGCAATGCGAACGAGAAAAAGACATTGATGTCAAGTTGAGAAGTGCATTTGTGACGTCGGCATTGGCGTGTGTGGTTTCGTGTGCTTTAGGTGGAAATAGCCTAATAATTCTAGTAACTATATTTTTCTGCATCTCACAAGAACTTTATTGTATTGTTTAGATAGGAATTTCCAGCGTCAAACCGCGGAACATCATTAGCGTTGATATAAGTTGAGGCAAAAGTGGTTATGATCAGCAGGCAGTAGTGTTTAAGGGATGCGAAAGCTGAGGTTTTGCTTAAACGCATCTCTTTGAAGTTTGTGAAGAACTAACTGTTGTTATACGGAATCTTCCTGGAAGCATTCACATGTTTTTGAAAGCAGCGTTTGTCGTAAGCTACAGTGTGCTAGAGAAATCAAGGTTGTGCCTGTGTTGTCTGATCGTGGTGGGAAGCCATTAGCTCTCAAGCAAATTTGTGTTGTGACATAAACGCCCGTTGCACTCTTTACCAATGCTGGTTTAAGCCATTTCGACACTAGGTTTTAATTTGTCTTGTTCTTTAAAGAAATAAACTAAACAGTATTTCAAATCGTCATGACCAATCTTTTCACCTCATGCACTTTTCAAGAAACAATACCTTTTTGCGATAGTTGACATTTCAGCACTCAGGATACGCTAAGCATGTAATGTCTCTTCTTGTCCAAGGTTTGAACGACGTTACTTAAAAAGCATGAAGGTCGTTGGTCCCGGTGCGTTTATTCTGCCCTTGACGAAGCTTCGCCACAGACGCCGAGATTAGCAAGGAACAAATTTGGCGGTTTATAAAGTACACTGCAAACGAAGAAAAAAAACATCTAGAGTGGGCGTGGACATGTGAGCACAATAGCAGCAGATTTTTTAATTGTACCCAGCGCCAAAGCACAGATGACCGGTCTTCGGGACGAAATTGGAGTGACCGGATGATGAGCAAAGCGTTACAGAAGAAAATCAATATTTTCGTCAATAATCGCTTCGAGTTGATACAACACAGCTCCTGTCCAATTGGGAACTGACTCTGTTGCCGAAATGGTTTTACGTTTTTGGTGCAAACTGAATTTAATTGCACGGAAGTGGTGTCTGCTCTCGATGCGTTCAGGGGTTTTATGTAGACTTTCATTTCGTTTCTATACCAAGGCATGCATAGCGCTTATAGTGCAAAGCGTTGTTGCAGTAATGTTAGCTGTACTGCTATTGAGAAATGCTATGCGAGGCAAGCAATACACATCCAGGAAAGACAAAGAGAAAGCAATTTAACACGACAAAGCCTTTCCGGCGAATAAACTAGTAGTGGAGGCTGAATAGGCATCTTGAAGAAAAGTTTTCGTAAAAAAGGACATGCGAATTGTATTCAAAGTAGTTCCACAGTTCAGAAAAATTATTTTTTCGTGCTTCTGGGTGATAGATAAGGTTTATGCATGTGTTGATTTTTCGCCGAGCCTAGTGTATTGCGACACGACTGCATAGAATACAATCCGTGAATCGAATCATTTGTTCTAAAGGCGGCAGATCTCTTCTTGCTTCCAGCAAGAGAAAAAAGTGCATAACTACTTAAGGACGAGAGCGTTGCAACCACGGCGTGCCTCTAGAATGTTACACAGTATTGATTCCCAACAATAAAACCTTTTTGAACACAAACGCTGGCTTTAATGAAACGAGGCAGGTTTTTACAAATGCGATATGCATCAAAGCTTGCAAATCAAGTGACATGGAAAGTAGTTCATTTTCTTGCCTTTACAAATTCCGAAAAGCATTTAAAACTTTTGTCAAAGCCTTGCTCAGCAAGAACAGGGTGCAAAGCACGGAACAATTTGGCAAAGACCCATTTAAAATAAAAGTTCCGCCGCTCCTGCAACCAGTGGCGTAGCCAGCCCAAAAATTTTTGGGGGGCCAAAATGTTTGATTTTAGGCGAATAACATTATTTTGCTTAGAAAAACGCATCTGAGCACAAAATTACTATATTTTCTAAAAATTTGGGGGGGCATGGTTGCTTTGGTCCCCCCTGACTACGCCTATGCCTGCAACCAACGCAAATGCTTCCATTCAAAACTGCTTTTGTCTGAAAAATCTGCTGTCAGAGATTGTGTAAAATATTTTTTGCTCATTTGTTTTTTTCAACTGTTTGTTTCAGCAGCTTTGGAGACAATTTGTGCGATGTTGACGCTGAGCTTATATCCCTGTTGCGTGAAAGGTAATGTTATCGGCGGATTTTTTATGTACTTTTTCAGGTCTAGTTTTTTCCAAAAATATTTCTCACTACTTCTATCAAGAGATTTTCGGCTTTCAGAACGAGTATAGACGATTCTGTGTGACAGCAATCTTAGCACTTTGTCGGAGGCGTAATGTCGGCGTACGAAACTTTATGTTATTTTCTGATCAACGCAGACCTGTCCGTTTTGCCAATAATAACTTGACCTCATATAAAAAACTAGTGCTCTCCGTTCACTAAAATAGTTCCTAAAATGCTTTTTAACTCTTTCCCTTTTCTTTCGTTATTTTTGAGACGGGACGGAGAATTGCCGATCTTGTAAAGTTTGTCCATTTCAAGACTAAACACAGGCACTGCTGAGCGGTGTATAAAAGATCGCAAGACACCAAGATTCCTCCGTACAAATTCAAGTGAATATATACTTGTTTTGAAAGTGTATCACCTATATATCAGGTACCTGCACTATCTCAAAGAGTAAGATGCAAACACTTACAATTGCTGCTTTGACCTTTGCTAGTGATTAAGATTGAGATATTTCGCATGGCATTGTCTTCAACTAGACTATAAGCAAGACAGAAGAGGACTTTTGTTTAGGGAATACAGCCCAAACCCTTTCAACGTGAAGCCGGCCCCAAAACAATAATTACGTCTTCAAAATGCCGAGTTAAAACAGAGGGAACTTAAATCTTTATCTGATGAAAATAAATGTTCCTGATGTGGACGGATAACAAGAACTTCGTTGGTGGTATTTGAATTTTTGAAAATGTAGCAGTAAAAATGTGGTGCGGACAAAGAACAGAACAAAAGCCTTACGATTTGCATACTGTTACAACTCAAGTGATTTTTTTCGACTTTGAAGTATGGAATAACGCTGCTGGCTAATGAGTCGTTGATCGTCGCAGGAGTGAAAAAAAGATTACATTGAAACAAATGAAAGCTAACATGAAGATGGAAAAATTTTCTTGCGGTACCTCGAAAAAAAACGATTTGCCTCGTTCCAGAAAAATCACCTCATGAGTCAAGTCTCGCTCATTGAGGAGAAATTCAGTTCTGCTGCACATAAGGAGCGACCCGACGGTTGAAAACCGCATATACAACCTGCGCCTTGAAATAATCAATTTTGCGTCAAATCAGGGCAGACGCGAGCGCGTGATCGGTGAGAGCTACCTGCGTGCACCAGAATGGAAAAGCGTGGCTATAGCGACTTCAGATATAATTAATGGTTAGAATTATTTGATGCCTCCGACTCTGTCGCAATACTTTCCGGAATCCGCATAGTGGCGCTGATACCGAGAAAGATCAATTGGCAAAAACATTGCGTATTACATTATTCATCAGATAGCTTTGCATCACAAGCACATTGTGGTAACTGTTGTTATTAGTTTTTACCAGCATAGGAGGTTTAAATCCACTATACCCAGCTTGTCCATTTGTCCCATGGGTCGAGGCAATGGACTTGAAGCTTAGCCCATGTTCCATCGCTACCAACTTTACGTCATAGAGCAGGAATTTTCTGAAGTTGAATACCATAACTATTTTGTCACACCACAGTAAGTATTAAATACAGAGGCTCAGTGCTATGGCAGAGTGGTGCTAGGCCCTCGAAAATAAGGTTGTTGGGCTATTATGAAGTGACCACAATAAAAAGGTCATCTTATTTTTATTGGCCCCCTCATTGGATTTTTTTGTTTTTTTAGCCATAATCTTTAGAGGCTACAGGTATTTGACACGCACATGATATAACGCAGTTCGTAATATTAGTTTCGTACGAATCCCATGCGATGGGGCAGAAAAAATATCCCATGGACAAGCCAGGTTTCACAATACGTTCGAAATACATACAAATGTGAAAAGCGATGAAACTAACAAGAACTTACGTCGTTAACTTCCATCTTGCAACGCTCTACTGACCAGAGAACAAATGTTTTGAAATACGGAAACTTGTCACATTGTGTAATCGGGATATGTTGTGCAAAAAGGGCGAAATGTATCCGTTTTTTTTTTTCAATGAGACCTAAATACATTTCAGCGAAACCTCAAAACGGGTTTATAACGACTAGTAAAAGGGCGCAGTAAAATGGAAGACGCAAAGAGTGGTAGTAGCTGGGTAGACGCAGCGATAGTTGCAGCATCTCAAAGAACTGCCTCTCTCTCTGTCAACAGACACTGAACCCGTCAAGTAGCATGACGCTTTGAGCCCAAGACACGTTTCTGATCGTTTTCCGGGAACGTCATCAGTCAAAGTGACAGAAACTTCTGGAAATATTGATGAAAGCAGTTTAGGAAGCAGCGTATGAAGGATCCGTGAATGTGAATAATTAATAAGACATTGCTTAGTGTTAGAAAGAACAGTGGAGTAGCTGGAGCATGACCAGTCAGGTGACTTTGAACAATCGAACGACCAAATAAAACGCTTCCAACTTATGTCTCCACTCTCTTGTTTGGCGTATCCCTACGAACGTGGTGTTCATTTGACCCGCGAGGACAGAATTGCGCAGGAAATTGAGGCGGCAGGTGTTGACGTTTGCTGAAAACCATTGTTGACGTTTGCTGAAACCATTTAAAGGTTGTTTCGAGTGAATTCAGCAACAATTAGTTCTAAGCAACAGTGTAGGAGGCGCGTTTAGGAATTATAGCTTGTGCTTTTATCAGAGATTTTGCGATCAAATGATTGCTTCGTCTATCAGACCTAATTATTATTTTGATCTTCGTAGTTGAAAATATATTTGCATCTTCAATCGACATGCTATGGATTGCAAAACTATATTTTATTCAGCAAACCTCAGTGTGAACAGAAATATTTTAAGCTGATCCTGAAAACCAGGCATCAAATTGCCTTGCATCATTAGGAGCCTTCAGAAAAAGTGAATTCAAATATAATAAAAGATTTTACTATGTCGGACAAATATATTGCGAAATATAAAGGAAAATAACAAACAATTATCCCTTTTGTTGCTTGGAATGAAGGAGCGTGCGGTTATGACCTTCAAGTTTACGTAATTTTTCTTGGTTCTAGGCATTAGTGAAGTAGCGGTCTTTTCTTCATGGTTTGAGCGAGCTCTTTCAATCTACTGCTAGGGCGCACTAGATTTCGGAGCAGGTGTTGAGCAACCATTCGATTGTCTCATCGTCCACAACCGTCAGGCCATGCAGTCCGTGGTAACGGTGATGTGACACGATGGAATCCCTTCCGTGGCTTTGCTCCTCGACACATCTGGGAAACTTGCGTTTCTGAAAGAAACAGTTCAATAATCTTCTGGTGATCTGACCGATCAAGTTAACCAGCTGTCGGAATTATTTACTAATCAGAACATTTACTGATTTGCTACAGTTCGACGGCGTCAGCATCACAGATCAGGTTTTACTTTATTACTTTTAACTTTGAACTTCATATCACTGCAACAATTGTGCTGCAACGCACAGCAGATGCTAAGGAAAAATTTTTCATCTGAAAACTATGCTGGGTTGTATCATTTGAGGTAATGCAACTCACTGGGAAGAATAGCGCTAAAGTAAAACAAAACCAGATTTTATTTCTACTGCATATGCCACACAATCTTTGTAGAGATGAATTGAAAACAACGGTCACCCATAAAAGTTGATAGATCCTTCACCTTCACCTGACAAATTCCGATACAACTACTGCGATGCTTTCGGCGAGAAATCATGCAAAACACCAAAAGGTCACATACGATGGATTGAACTTTCCTCTAGAGGGCAATTGTTGATCTGTCTAGGAGCTGAATTCTCCAAAAATAACTTTTTGCAAATGCTCTCTGCACGCATATTACATCAACCACCCCTGCATGATGGCCTATGCGTGCCATCGGAAAAAAAATTTGTGTCTGGCATTTTTTTGAAAAAAAAGCAAAGAAAACGTTTCAAAAACTAAAACAATTTTACTTTCGTTTCGAAAACACTTTCGTTTCGCAAATGATTTTTAAATAAAAACATTTTCGTTTCACAAAAATTTTCCCCTGTCAACAAGTTGTGCATGTGGCGCTAAATTGGGCGAAGGAACAAAGTGGAAGGTATTTAAAACGTCGATAGATGTTCTTTGCGCCGTGAGCGACACGATTTTCTTCCTGCGTGTTTAAATTGCGTGCTTGAGGCGTATGCATCGCATAAACCACAAAAAAACGCACTCCGGCTAACTTCGCATCCAATCAGAAGAAGAATCGGCTGAATGCGGCTCATCGTCTGTGTCTGTTGGCTTGTCATAGCATTGCAGTTGATTGTAAGCAATTCGAAATATAGGCAGCTTCTGCGAATCAAAATAGATAGATCTCGAAGCATTGTGTCATGCATTTCTCCGGAATCGACGCTGTGCTATGCGCATTATGTGGCCGACCTTAGTTTACCGCGAATCACGCAAATTTAGTTTGACCACTAGATCCACCAAGTGAATGTTGTCAGTATTGTAATACTTGCACAGTTGCGAGTTTATTGTGCAGGTAAATATACAGCTTTTTGATTCATACTGCAGCAAGGTTGCTGGTTCACGGCTCGCTGTTCTATTGCCGCTACTGCTGTGACGGATCGAGTTAAACTGCGATAAAGTGGCCCCAAACGAGGCAGGCTCTTGCATTCCTAGTGATAGTAACATTTTCGACGTGTGAAGCGTTGTTTTACAAGTTATTGGATAATTCTTTTTGGGTTGATTGCTTTTGAGATCTTAGAGAATACTGCAATACGCTTATTTCAAATATGCCAATGTTTAACAAAAATTGGCTAAAATTGAAAGCTAGCATGAGCTTTGTCACAGCTTGGGAAAGTATTCCGAAATTCGACGTCTTCTAGTCCAGGCTATATCGTTGCAATTCGACAGTTACCGATGCTTTAAGTGGTTAAGTGCGAGGCTTAACAGTATCAAGCGTACGCTGCGTACGGTTAGTGAAGGCCAAAGTTTCGAATAGAGCGTTCAATTCCCTTAAACGGCGTGTCATTTCATGATCGGAAAGTCACGCAGCTCGCGTTACCTAGTGGAAAACTTGATCTGTTTTTGAGCCACAGATCAATACGCTAAAAAATTAACATTTTTGTGAAACACTGTTGAAGTAGAGTTTTTGTCAATGAAAGTTGTCGCTGATGCCATATTTGTTTACCATTTTATTTTTCGTTTCGTTTCATGTGTTGAAAAATTCAGCGAGCATTTAGGTATCTTTTTAAAGGTTGTGAACTGTTCCCGTTTTCGTATGGAAATTTTTATGCTTCCATTAACGCAAACCTCCCCGCCCCACAGCACACAACTCGGCTCGCTTGCATTTCCGATGTCCAGCACGCTTTTCGTTCATACAAAAGTACATCTCCTAACGTCAATACGAATTTATATGTATCTTGGTACAACGTCAGTTAGTTTGGTCACTGGCTCATCAGCAGCATTTGCGATCAGTGCTATCGCTTCAGTCTTGCGTGGGTGAAGGAAGATCGACCTGCGGTCGTCGACACGTCGCTGAGTTGGCGTCGTCTCGAAAAACGTTCTACGAGCTTTTTTGCTTCTTGCTTGCGTGGCAGGGCGCAGGCAGCCCGTGAAAAATGTGAAGGTCACATTACGAGCTTCCTCGTAATAATTAAATATTCATTGAGGCTGCTCAAACCCGCCATGTTCTGCATTCCTATAAGAATATGAATGGAAAAGCGAAGACGATGACGATTGACGTCTTACATGATGACGTGTCGGTGTCTAACTGCGTCGCACCATGTTGCTACAATCCTTCGTAATGATGACAAGTTTATTTTAGGGGACAAGCATAACATATTTCACCTTAAGGCATTCGCAGTGCTTAACAAGTGGAAAAGAACAAAATGCGAATCATTTCTGTTCTAAAATTCTTCTCTCGCGTTTACTCGAATCTTGCAAGCCTCCCATAGGATAAACCACAGCATGGTCCTAACACAGGCCCGAGGTCCACATGTGGCCCGCGGACCGAATGTTAGGGCCCGACGGCTTGCTCTGTACTGTTTGTTGTGTATATGTTACAGTAGGTAATTTTAATTAGAACAAGCATAACATCAGTTGATGAAACTAATGTACAATAATAACGTCATTAGACTAAACTGTAGAGAGCTTCTAGAAATTAGTCAGCAAAGATAGGTTTCCCAAATTTAAAGATTTAGCCCTAAAATGCACTCGACATTTGGAAGCACACACGTGTGTGAGAGTACATTTTCCACCATGAAGCAAATAACTGTAAAAACAGAAACAGAATACCAGGCGAAACATTGGACCATAGACTCCGACTTGATACGTCTAACATATTTGTATTGTTAGAGGAACGATACAGTGTCAGAAGCCTCAACCACAGGAATCGCATTGACAGAGATTGGTAATAAATTGTTTATTGCTATTGCAATAATTCAAATGACACCCACTTAATTAACTTGTTTTCCCTCTTCAATTTCAAATCTTGTTTACATTTTGTTGGAAGTGGCCCGCGAGTTGTTACTATTTGGTAAAATGGCCCGGATAGTTGGACCACGCTGGGATAAACGGTCGATAAGAATATGACTGGTTGAATCTTTGCGTGCTGTAGTTTAGATTGGTTGAATCTGTGCGAATTTTAGTTGCGATTAGTTGAAAATTTGCGCACTGTTGTTGTGATTGGTTGAAACATACCGCACAGTACTTGTGGTTGTTTGAAACGTAAACCTGTTACGAAATCCATCCACTAATGCTGATGCTTCCCACACGCAGCTACAAACCAAACCGGAAGAAAAAACAGTTTTTAACAACTTCGCGAAGAAGCATGTGGCTATGTGTTGCCGCCCGCTTCGAAATGTCCCTTCCAGGAAACGAAAGACAAACCACCCTGCTGACTGCCTGAAAACCGAGAAAAAAAACTAAGTCTGAAAAGCGCGCTACAACTTCAAAAAAGCCGTATGAGGTGATTTCATCCAACGAGGACCTCATCAATGTCATGCATTTGCTTAGAGGATAACTGCGAGACGTTTTGAAGAGGCAGGTACCTTCGTTCATCTCGCGTCCAATGGGAATTAGCGAAAGTATTTCAAGAGGTGATCACTCCAACTTAAAACAGATCAGAACTAGATCCGTGAACTTTTGCCTGAGATTTTACGCGAGTTCAACAAGACGTAAAATGGCTACAGAAGAGATTTTACCAGTTAAGAGATTTATTTTAAGTGCAAGCCTGCCTGGTATGTGCTGTACCCAGCAAAATTGCCTGACATGAAACTTCAAATTGGATGCATTTGCTTAAATTTAAGCTCCATCTATGCATGTGGTGTTACCATATGTTGTTTTCTGCGGTTTCCAAATATACTTTTAGCTTATTTTAATCAATTCAAATTCGGGCTGAAACAGTCAGACCTCTGCATCGTGATACAATCTTTCTAAAGTTTGTCAAAATCCCACAATACTTCAGAAGCTACACAGGGATGATTTTAATTGATGTCTTTAATGATGATTTGTTACATTATGGCAAAGAAAATATTTATATTTGCAGGAAAGACAAAACTATCTTTTCCTATTTAAACAAGGAAAAGCTTTTTGAGTCAGTGAAATTTTGGCTCCTTGGACATTTTCTTACTCAAACTGGCGAAGGCATTTGCTATGCCAGTTTTACCAAAGAAGTGAGTTTGCCAGGACCAGGGCCCCGACATGGTGAAGTGTAGCCCCCTCCCCCCCAGTCGAAAAGTGCCGCCCTCCCAAGCCACGTGTTAAAGCAAAGTCAAGCCTTTGAGGACGGACTTATTTCATAACAATGCATCATCAGGCTGGAGTTAATTTTGTGAAAATTTCACAGAAGTGAAATTCCGGGACATTTTGCTGACCGGGACGGGACACCGGAACAGACGTTTAAACCGGGACAGTCCCGGCCAAACCGGGGCGTATGGTAGGTCCAACCTAACTAAATCTAACTTCAGATTCATTCATGAAAGACCATTTGCTATTCCTTCTTTTCACCAAAAGTGCCGCATCCCGGAAAAGTTCCGCCCCGGGGCATTGCCCCCCCAGACCCCCCTTG
>Ga0210059_1013858_pt1 | contig 11993 bp, 8 predicted proteins | sample Ectturendosymbi2_FD_188042 | JGI IMG/M metagenome (GOLD analysis project Ga0210059, IMG submission 188042) | Ecteinascidia turbinata endosymbiont from Florida, USA - Sample 2 (SPAdes) (version 2) | ecosystem: Host-associated > Tunicates > Ascidians > Unclassified | place: Key West, Florida... | reverse complement strand
ACTTTCCGCATCCGTAGAGGGTTTGAACACCTATCTAGCTGTAGCGGCTGGCGAGTTATAACAAAAAAAACTTGAGCCACTATAGTGGCTCTGGTGGTCGTTAAAGGGTTAACAATCATCTCGGTATTCAGATGAGCATTTGCGCTCCCTCAAAATGTCTTTGCAGTCAGCAAAGTCAAACCGAAAACTCTGAAGAGACTCACAATATTTTGTAAGCGTGGGATGCGTTGCCAACGAAAATCCAAGTGTACTACGCGGTTTTTAACGCCCTTATCAAAATTCTATAGCAAGGATGGTCATTGTCTTCAGTAGTATGTAGTGTTACAGCCAAGTTTGCCTGTAACAACTTATCGCTGAAAAGAAAACAAACTTGCTGAAATATCCTCAAGCCTGAGACAGCCAGAACAAATTCAAAAAGATTACAGCCAATCAAAACTGATTATTAAGTCAGCTGACTCGACTGAAAACGGCTAGCCTAGAACGACTACCTCAAGTCACCATAAAAACAACGTCATTGAAACGTCAGCAAAGTCACAAGACGAGTCACAAGACACAAGCGAAAATCACATGATGCCTGATCACGATCAGGTGAAACCCCGAGTACCGATGTCTCCCTGAAGGTTCTGGAAGTATTTAAATCAACCAATCACCAGACGATCCAATAAGCAATAGCCAATGGGAATACCTGAAGAAAAAGGGTTTCCCAAGTCACATGACGATTTACGGGTATAAAGATCGTCTCATCTGGACTGAAATTCAGTTTTTGAGAGACACTTCTCTTTCCGCCTTTAGGCCTGAGGCCGAGGTTAAGTTATAGACCCAAGTCTGAGAACTCCGGCTATAATCAGGAATAAGAACTGGCTTGACTAAGTGAATCCCTGTCAGGCCAGGTGGTAACCCGCGGCTTGTACCAGGTGCCATGCCAGTTTAAAACCTCAGAAAATTGGCTTGTCCGAACGAAGCTCTGCCAGTTTAAACTGTACCAGCGTAGCTCCGTTATGCCAGTTGTTTAGGCTTGTACCGCATTCATGAGTGAATTACTACTGTCAAAACAGCTCAGTCGACTGAAACCGCTTCTAACTAAAAATAGCAGCTTCGAAATTTCGATTGATGGTAAACTTCCGCCTGAGCTTCTACTTCTTGCCGAGTGCTTCACCTAGCTCCGAGCTGCACAACTCGCGGGCAGTGAAACAAAAACATGACAACTTTAATTCAGCATTAGTCAGTTGAGTATGCATCTACTTATCAAGTATATTTACAGTTAGAAATGTATTGTGATATAAAGAGAAATGGAGTCTTATTTATTTAGTAAATTGCTTGGATAGGGGAACCGATCTGAATAGATTGTTGATCTCTTATCACAAATTACTAAGATGCAGAATTAAAATATGAGAGTTATACGAGCGTTATGACATGTCAAGAAGTGTTTGAATATTATGATACATCGTATATTGGTGAGTACCAGTTTGTGGTATTTGAACGTATTTATTGTGATGAATAAAAGCTATAAAATCAAAAATTATATGCTTCACTGGTGTGTATATTTTATAGTGTGAACCGTTGAGAAATAATTAATATTAGGGCAATTAATAGGGGCTGTATAGCTTCTGCGAGAACGGTCCTTGATTCAGTAATGAGAACCCATGCATAAATGACACCTACTGGATCAAAAGCACCCTACGATGCCTCCCTGTAGGGGACGCATCTGGTGTTACAGCAGCCAAGTTTTTTCACTAACACCTCATTAAGGCAGAAAGGGGTTAAATTTTGAAGCTGTTTTTTGTTCCATTTATCAAAGCGTTTCGTATTTGGCAGGTCAGGTTTGAATAGTTGCTACAAAATGCTGTTCGATTTTCAATAGGTACTGCTACTTGTCTTCTGAGGGTAACTTTTAGTTCGTAATTGCAAATGTGCGCAGCGTTGTTCATTTTCCCTCTCGTAAAAATTTGATGAGGCAACAAACCATCAGAGGCAACCAGTTGAGATTAATGACGCAAACGTTTGATATATTCCTAGTTTTTATTATGAATGACTATTTCACGTGCTCAAAAGTAACGGTTTCTAAAAATGTAACAGAAAATTACTAACAGTTAAACCATTGGCAAAGTAATAGAAGTGACAATTTGGTTCAAGTGAAGTAGGCCTAAGCCTCATGATGTTCTTGTGGTAAAAATTGCATCATGAAATACTGCCGAAACAAGGGTTATGGTATCAATGTCACAGATTGGCGTCGCAATTTTTGAGATATAGCCTAACAAACTGAATGTTGCAAAAAGTTTGAAAAGTGGAGTAACTTTTCGCTTTCGCAGAAGTTTGAGGCTACTACAGTACTTGCTTGTTTTGAAAAATTAAAAAGTAGGTTTAAACTTCTTGGGAGATCTACAATCATTTCATACGAGTTTCTTTAGTGTTAATAGAAAAAATATTTTAACCTTCTCCGTGATATTCAAAAGCTGCTCTAAAAAGCAGTAATAGCGTGACTCGAGTCAATGACTCGACTCGAGTCACGAATTTTGGTGACTTGGACTCGACTCATGTCACGTTGAGACAAATGGTGACTCGACTCGAGTCACGTTTTTCACAGAATGAATCGACTCGAGTCACAGTCAATGACTGAAGACTCGAGTCAGAGTCATTTTTACAAAATCTCTGAGTTCCTGATGAACAAACCCAGTTCGTTTGCACAAAAAAAATGAGCATTTTTTGCTTCAGTGATGATCAAGATTGGCGCAAATTTTTTATTTTGCTTGTCTGGTCATGCTATTCTGCATTTTAATGAACAAGTTTCCCCAACTTGTACAGAGGAAGACCTTACACTTTGCTTTCACTGAGGGGTCAGCAGGGCGCAATATATAGACACATTATCATGGTTTAATGTAGTATTTGCATGTCATGATCATGCCGGTGGGCCTCATACTGTGACCTTGAGTCTTTTACAGATACCAGCAAAGTGATTCAAGTTTTTCAGATTCAAATCCAAACCAAAAACCATAGTCCTATTTCAAAACAAAATGCCAAGGCGAAAACCGAATCTTGTTTAAATTCCTGCCGCTATTATTAGCCTAAGCCCATGTTGCGACGTAATTACGCCACATACAACGTAGAATTCGTAGCAGCAGTGTAAGAGCGAATCTGGTCAAATGTTTAATCTCATTTCTTATTATGCTGGGGATTGTCGGTTCGACTCTTTCTTTGGTTGGCTCAGGGCGATGTACCATTGTGCCTGCAACAAATGACTGCCAACGTGTCGGTGGCTGCAATCCAGTGTTAACCTGCAGTCCTACAGTAGCCTACAGTCCGAAAACTGAACCGAAAGTTATAGTAATCTGCAGTCCCAAAACTGAACGAAAGTTGCGAAGAAGTTCAAAAGAAAATAAACATTCCCAATCTAAATCTTTTTAAGCAAAAATGATAACATCCAAGTCCATGAGTATGTTGAAATGTCGCAAGATTTACATCCAAGTACATGTTCATCTCTGGTCATTTTCGTGTATTGGGCATTCAAAGACCACACTTTCAATGCAACGCCAACCGAGAAGTTGCAACAACATCCCCTCTTTTTTGCGATGAACCGCACCTATTGCAAGTTCTTTTTACGAGGGCTGTACCTGGCACCACCTTCACATACTGTTCAAAGCACCACTTTGTTGTGATTGAAAAGGCCGAGCAGCAAGTGCGCAAAACTTCACACTGTGGCACCAAACAACACTATAGATCCCATGTCGTGCTCATTTTATTTCTGTTTGTTCGCGCCACATGGGTGTCGGTCTTCAGGCACATCCCATTCGTGGTGAATCGCACATTCACCACAACCCTAACTGAGAGGCTGCAACACTTGCAGCAAAGTTGGGCTAGACTTGTTGAAATGACTGAGAGTGAAAGAGACAAGCAAAATGCAAACTGAGAAAACTTAGATATAATAACCTGCAATCAAACTTGTTCAAACAACATTGGGCACAATTTTGTAACTTATTGGGGGCCATTTCACAGCATATTTAGCACCATTTTCTAACTTATCGGACGCCATTTCATGGCACGTTGGTCGCCATTTCATAGTCAAAAAATGTCGTAGAAAAAACGTGAAATTTTGTGTGACTCGTGATTGACTCGAGCTTGAAAACCAATGACTCGTAGCAACTCGACTGTTCTTGTGACTCGACTCTGACTCGACCAAGTCATGATTTTGACGACTCTGACTCGAAAAAATTTTAGATGACTCTGACTCGAAGGGCTTGTGACTCTGAATCGACAAAACTGATTCGGACACATCACTGCTAATAAGTGGTTTTTACTTTTAAAATCGGTGCTCTAAATAGTGGTTTCAACAGTAATCATTTTCCACGTATAAAGTATATAGTGATGGGCAGGTGTTTTGTTTTTGGCTTTAAACAGTTGAATTGGGGCTATTTATTATTAGAATATGTTTTGTCTGTAACTAAGCTAAATATTAAGAGTCAAAGATCACGAAACATGGGCCTTAAATATTAGGTGGCAGCCATGAGTGGCGGAACCTTTTTTAAGGTAGGGGGGCACAAGTACACGTCAAAAAACTATAGAATATTTTTGCGGTTTGAATTGGCAGCTGTGACGTCACAAGCATTGAAATATGAACAGGGACGCCAGAACAGCGGCAGGGCAGAGGCCGGGGGGAAGTAAAAAGTTGAGGTCAATGAATTATGCTTGCTACCGTTTAACAACAATATTGACCTCAAAAATAATAAAAGAAACTATAGAAAATCGGTTGCAAATCCATCTTGATAAACCATACAATTACCTACGATATTATTATGAAAAATATGCCTTTGTCCCCGTTGTCCCTCTTTTGAATATTCAGGGGATAATGCCATCGCTCTCCGGCATCCGTGCTTAACGCTTTCAGCAGTCACTGTCTCACTGCAATACCTGCCAAGATGCCTGCGTTCTACAGACACATGCAGCAAAACGCCCAAAATCGTAACTTGAAGTGAACATTAGAAGATTTATTGCCATGTTATTGTTGCACAATAAAGACCAACGGTAAAACAATCCGCTCGTAAGTTTGGCAACCTGCACCTGCAGGCAAAGGAGCAGACATGAGTGAACTGCAAGCTCACAACTGCATCACACCAGAACAGTGAACCCGGCTCTTGTGCAGTGTAAATGTCATAGCGGTAAATAAACTGTCATTGAAAGAAATAAATCAATCAGTCAGAATTGAACTGCTGATGTCAAGTTGTTTAGAAAATTTTGGTTCTTAGTTCCACTTTCCGGTAAGGGGCGAATGCCCATTTTGAGCCCTCTGCGGACGCGTGTGGTTTTGACATACCACGAGTTCAAAACTGTTTGCTTGAAAAGCGCACTCTTAATAGTCATTCTTCTCGCATGTACATATTCAGCAACAATGTTGACCTCACAATTAATAACAGATATTATAGAAAACCATTTTGAATTTTGTGTGCGCGAATAGCTCCAATAACTTTGTTTCAAGTCGATCTTGTTAAATAATAGAATTACTTACTATACTGTTATGTAAGGGCACCTGTGCCCCGGTTGCCCCCTTTTCAAAGGACAAAGAGGGCAGTCCCCCCATAATGCACCCCCCTTCCAGCGTCCCTAAATATGACGTCACTAGCTATACACATATGAAGGTCTAAATTACACTATTTACACAAAATAACTATGAAAACGTATCGGTGATCCACCTAAAATTCAAATAGGGTGTTACAGGGGCGACCCAGGTCAACAGCGTCACTCGGGCTCATCGATACGATTTCTTCCGACTGAAAAACAACGTTCGACGCTTGCGTCACTGAAATTTCTATTTGCTTTCATTCTGGCTGGCATTATTTTGGCTCTGTGACGTTAGGTACGTAACAGTAATGCGAAGTTCGCATGATAACTTCTCCATTGTTGAGAAATGCACGTCACGGAGTAATGATAACGCTAGTATGTCCTCTACGTACCAAGGTTGCGCAGCCGGTAGGCTACTCACATTTCACGCTTCAGCTCCGTGCATCTAAAGATTTTGGCTCCGGCTCCAAAATCAAGAAGCTTTTGGCTCCGGCTCCAGAACAATTTGGTCCAAAAAGTTAGAACAAACATTTAATTGTATTGTTTGTATAACTCGCTTTCCCCACAAACTGTCTCTGTGGATACGGAACCCAAATTTCAGACACCGACTCCACCATCTCAAATTCTGGCTCCGGCTCCAGCCATCCAAAACGTCTGCAGTTCCAGGATGAGGCTCCGGCTCTACAGCCCTGCTGCGTACCAGGTAGGCTCATTCATAATAGCCCGAGTTGCTGGACAATTTATCGTTCATTTGAAATTCATCTCGAAATGGGAACTGTCCATTGAATTGGACTTCAAATCCAATTTACGACACAAATCCATTGCTTCAAACACATTCCGTCCGATATGAATTATGTTTTAAAAAATACTTGATTGCATAGGGCAGCTCGGGCTCTAATGGATGAGCTTGACTAAAGTGCGAACAAACGAAGTCGAGAGAACGCCTACCACGAACGATATTGTTTTATTCAGGTCATCTGCAACACGAACGCGAAAGCCAGGATTGGAACGAAAATATATGAACAGTGACAAGGCCCAAAAAAAATCCCAAGTTAACAACTTAGTGAAGTGGGACACCGTTGATTGTGGCACAAATATACAAAGTGAGCAAGTTTACGTTCTCCGATATGAATCGTAGTCGAAGACTCGGGCTAAGCCCGAGGAGCCCGTGTGCCAAAATCGCCCCTGGGATAAAAACACCGAGAACACAGCATAAAAAACAGGCAAAAATGACACAGCATTAATACCTCTCTTTAAACACATTCAAAACCACTTTTCCACATCTTCAACACAGAAGAAACATGACTGAATACTCATTCTACAATTGCGTTCGATACCGGAATGCAAGGAAAAGACAAAACATATGTAGCAAATAGCAAGTTGTCTGCAAGGATGCTAATTGTATTGCCAAAGCAGAAATAAATGTAGCTGTTTAGTGTTGCCAATACAAAAACAAAAACACAATTGAAATTGATCTGTGAAACATTTCATTTTGCAAAAAAAATTCAGCAAAATTTTCCTATTTAGAATGGTGTTAAAATGCTTGAAACTGAAATTACACCAATATTTAATGATGTGGCACGAACGTTCTGCTACACACAAGCATGTGTGTTGGAACGTGGGAAGAAATTTGAAAAATTCAGCAAAAAGGCTGTTTTCTTAGTTTAGAGTGGTCAAAACCAAATTCACCACTTTTGGTACTCCCCAGAAACACTTTTGGAAAAATCCACTAGCGCCCCGTGGATAAAATCCTTCTGACGCCCCTACACACAAGCATGTAAAATTACACCATTTTTGTAAAAAATTGTGTTGCATTAGGCCTACACCATCTGGCAACACTGTTCAACAATACCAATGCGGCAGAGATTAGCACGGATCAGGACTGGATCGGACAGGACTGAAGCCTATTTTGGCCGGATCAGGACTGGATCACACTGCAATGTTTTTGAAATTTGGCGGATCAGGACTGGATCAGACTGAGAAAATTTTTCTTGTTTTAATGTGATTATTTTGAACATATCAAAAATTTCAGTTGTCATTAGATTTTACAGATTTCCTAAATGGTAGTGTATATCTTGCCATCAATGGCAAAAGCTCTACTGAGACTATTTTGCTATTTTAACTGCAATCACCTTTGTCCACAACCACATATAACGCTGAGGTCTTGTAGCAACGTTAACATAGTTGAATGGCTACTGTCTATGTCTGCTGTACGAGTGTATAGGCTTACCTAGCAGTAGCAATGTAGCACATTCAATAATTTTGTTTGCGAAGGACAGTCAGTGGTGTAGTCAGTCAATGACGTCGTCTTGTGTCCGACTGTTACTTGTTTTCTCACAACTGAAAATTGATAGAAAGCACCAGCAAAAATCTGAGCAAGTTTGTTACAGGGGGGCCATAGCCTCTTCTGACTCATTCTTGTTGCGTCGCTGTTACCTTGCAAAATGATAACCTACTTTTTCATTCAAAATTGTTTTAAATGTGATTACGACCATTACAGTAATGTTGCATTCGGCAAAGCACAAATTACTTTGTGACGTATTAATGTGCTGTATTTGTAAATTAGATATTGTATTGCAGTAGCTAATTTGGGAGTTAATCTTGTTTACAATGAGTCGTGCTGTAGAGTTTTTGTTTATGGCACGTGCATGGGCATCCACAGAAATTTTTCCAGGAGGAGGAAAAGTCGACATTTTGCTTATCCTTTTCAGTTTGTTGGCGATGCAACGCAAACGGACGTCAGAGGTGTATGGAGTCTGAAATTTTTGACTCCGATTCCCCTCCTGCTTTGGGTGAATATACTCCGATTCCGACACATTTTAAAATTTTGGACTCCGACTCTGGCTCAAACTCCAAAATGAATTATTTCAACTTTTGGCAATGTCTACACCACCGTATCCGGTTTTCAATATTAAAAAGACTGAGAAACCGTATCAAACGAATTTGCTGATCATTGCAGTACATGTCAGTTGCTTCTCAGATGAAGGATTAAGGTGGCCATAATTCTTTAAGGTAGTGTCTATTTTGCTGCCAAGATGCCAGCAGCAAAAGACTTGGCAGAAACGAAGCAAATGTGACTAGAAGATAAACCTACAACCTAGCCCTAATCCTATCCTATCCTAATGCAAAGCTAACACCAAACCAACACTAACCTAACACTAAGCTATCGCTAACCTAACCCTAATCCTAACCTAACCCTAACAACACTAACCCCTAAAAGAAACACCTAAGCCGAGCCTGAAAAAAGCAAAAAAAAAAAGGTCAGCAAGGTTAGAGTCGAACCAAAAACCATTGGCATAGCAGCCATAACACATAACCGTTACACCACGAGCAGGACAATGTTTTCTTGACAACTAGACCTTTTTCTTGGTACTGTATTGCGTCATGCCACGAGACGGAATCTTCAACTGGCAGCACAATAGCTCCAGCCCATCTGTTGCTGCCAGAATATCGCCGGTAAGATAGACAGTACTTTTTTTACCCTATACCCTAACCATTTACCTTAACTGCAAACCCTAACCATCAACACTAAACGCCAATCCTAAATCCTAACCTTAGACACTGACACTGAACCCTAACCCTAAACACAAACTATAACCCTAATTTTAAACACTAACACAAAACCCTAATCCTAAATGCTAAACCTAACCCTAGTCCAAAAGTTTAATTTAATTATAAACACTTGTCTGCTTTTTTTCTGCTTTTCTACATGTGCATCACAAGGGGTCCAGAAGTTTTGTCTTACAATCTTGTGTAACTACATCAAAAGAAAATCCAATTACAACAAAGGAGTCACTCGAACTGAGGATTGTCTTGTCACTTCCCACTCGACCATGTTGATAGTAGTGAGATTTTCTCCTATTAAGTTTTATATTTTGCAGAAAACTGGATGCGGGATACGGTACTTTTTGTCCTTCGAAACAGAAAACTGGAAATGCTGGTTGTTGAGACACTACCTAAACTTTTATGCGAGCTAAATTTTATCAGTCAACAGATTTTTAACGTATCACCATGAACAAAAAATTGTCCGAATCTTTACACACATGAAAGTCACCAACCCAACCTTACTTAGCCTACATTCAAGTTGTATTGAAATATTAGGACTTCCTGTGAAGTAGTATTGCACATTTGAAGGTTATGTTATAACTTGCTTGTAGAAAACAATCTGCAATAATAATAATCAACAATAAGCAAAGTAACCTGCCATTAAAAAACTGACTCCGGCTCCACTCCGGCCCTTCCTTAAAAAAATCAACTCCAACTCCACTCCTCTTTTTGAAAATCGTTAAGACTCCGGCCGGAGTCAACTCCGGTGTCAAGCGAACTTTCTGACCTCTGCGAAATTTGTGACCTGTTATTGTTTTTCAATTATTTTGCTTCTTAGAATTAAAAAATAAAGTCTGGCAATTAGTTTTTGATGTGTGTTGTGTAAATTCAAACATTTTGCTCAGATGTCAGGTACCCACAACAAGCTATAACACGTGAATAATGCTTACAATTGTAAATTTTCGAACTTAGTCCGTGATCTCAATTATTTTTCTTTTTCTCACCCTAACCCAAATCCCAATCCGACATACTTACCTAAACATGAATTCCTAAGCCCTAATAATCAGTTTTATCAGCGTATTTGGTATGTAGAATATTACTCTGTGCATGCGTACATGATGTGAAGTCAGAAATTTTGCTTGACACCGGCTCCTGTACACCTCTGACAGACGTACCAGAGATGAGCACGGATCAGGACTGGATCGGACTGGATCAGGACTGAAGCCAAATTTGGCCGGATCAGGACTGGATCAGACTGAGAAAATTTTTGTTGTTTAAATGCAGTGTTTCCCAATATTTTTTTGGCTAGTGCCTCTTTTTCTGACAAACAAATTTCTCATGCCCTCTACCATCCCTAGCACACATATCAACACAATTTTTGGTATTGTATATTTGGGATGTTTGAAAATGATTATAACAAGAATGAGCGCAAAGATGCATTTCACTATAAAACTCAATTTAGTAAGTTAACTTTTTAGCGGTTGGAAACTGTTAGAGTCAATGATTTGGAAACTGTTAGAGTTCATGAAGGGTTCGATTCCATTTGAACATCATTAAACTTGAACGAGAAGGTGAAGGTTGCTGATTTGGCTTTAATGAGGCTAACACCATTCCCCTGCAATTGCAAATTAACTTCATTGAACTTCGTGAAGATATCTGTGGAATGTGATAGCCAAGATACTGGACCCTTTGACAGTCACCTTGCGTGCAGCAACAGGCGTACACACTCTCTTCATCATTATGATAATGATTATCCAAGTGCACCACATTGCCCAAACTTAGCAGAACACTTCTAAACCCTTTGGTCTCCTTTGATCAATCAATCCATTAATACTCCGCCACATTTTTAGTAAATTTTGAGTTCGGAGCAGGGCAGGATTGAATTCAATCTGCATATTTTAAAAGTTTTTGAACTTAGCCGTGACACTTGCAGTCGTCCACTGGCTCTACCATCTCTCTCTCCTTGGATTTCCGTGGCGCTGCTCAAGCTAAAGTGCGTTCTGAAACGCACTGTTTTCCGGAATCTTTTCGATTCCCTTTGGGTAACAACTGATTCTTGTTAGCACCTAACACTATCTGCAAAAAATATAAATTGCCTTTCTACTTTCGAATTGAACTCGTACAATGTCATTATTACCGTATATACTCGCTTATTAGCCCCATCCGCAGATAAGCCGCAGCAGAAATTTTAGCCATACACCGAGATTCAAGGGTGATTCACGAATAAGCCGCAGGTCAATTGACCTTTACACCGGCGAAGACCCTGCGCGATCAATCAACCACAAAATATTGATTTTTGCAGGCAAATGTAATAAAAGTCAATTTTATTGTTCAAAAGCTAAGAAATCTTTGTCGGAAGAAGGAAGTCCGACTACTAGTGCGGTAGATCGTCGTAGGTGTCATCTTCATCTTCTTCATCTGTGTCATGGGCAGTGGCGAAACTGACGGGGAGGCAGGGGGGCGGCCGCCCCCGCCTGGCTGGTCATTTCGAAGTTTTTGGGCCCCCTGTCACCACATTGTTAATTTTATTAAGTGATCTTTAATCGACATTGCCGCAAGACAGTGTGTTGTTTTGATGATATTTGGCACTTAAAACTATAAAAACATTCTTTTTTTGGAAAAGTACAGGAAAACAAGCCATCATTTTCTCAATTTGGAACATCGCAACCAGACATTGTTGAAAAATTCTGCATAAAACATCCATGTCGAAGTGTCTTAACCGGGGCCCTTCTATGCATTCGTGGGGCCCCACACATGCACTCAAGGGCCTTACAAGTTGCTACAACTTTAATAGAGGGGCTCTGCGCATGCACTCATGGGGGCCCCACGCATGCAATCAAGGGGCCCTGCGCACGCACTAGAGGGCCCCTGCAGAAATGTTGGTGAACTTGTTTGAA
>Ga0210059_1013857_pt1 | contig 11994 bp, 3 predicted proteins | sample Ectturendosymbi2_FD_188042 | JGI IMG/M metagenome (GOLD analysis project Ga0210059, IMG submission 188042) | Ecteinascidia turbinata endosymbiont from Florida, USA - Sample 2 (SPAdes) (version 2) | ecosystem: Host-associated > Tunicates > Ascidians > Unclassified | place: Key West, Florida... | reverse complement strand
CGTCGTTCCAGAACGTCTCGCACTCGGCCTGCACCAGCGCCTCGTACTTTTCTCGGGCCGGGCCACGTGCATGCATGGCGTAGGTCGATAGTGCCTGTGCGAGTTGATTAGCGTGGACCTTGCTGGTGTAATGCATGGGCAGGTTGCTTTGGTACGCCGCGCTGGCCACCGACACCAGCTTGCTGCATCTGGCCTCGCTGAACCGCGACTCAGGGTCCAGATGCGCCTTTAACTGCTGCCGCAGCTCGGAAAGCTTCTCTTCTGACGACTTAGAATCGGGGTCGCTGTCTGGAGTCGCAGCCCTGGGGAAAAACAACTTGTACAAATTGTTGGCGACCTTCAGCCACGGCCTCAGGTGGGGCACTTCAAAATGCGTGGCCAGCGGATTTCTTCCGACGCTGTCCTTGAAGCCTTTCTTTTCCAGAATCAGGTCGGTGTGCTGCGACAGGAAGTTCCAAAGAGGATTTGCGGACTCTTCCTCGTCGTCCTCATTCTCATCTTTCCACTGCGTGGGAGGGTTGGTGAGCAGACGATAAGCTCGCGAACGCGCAGTAGGGTCGCGATGCGTCTCGCAGGACTTCCTCAGAAGGTTCAGCATGTTGCGCACCGGATTTTCGTTCCGCTTGACGCCCTCGAACTGTTCCGTCATTATGTGAACGAACGCTTGGTTGGGCGGCACTGTGAACAAGCAGTTCACGGCGTTGTTTGTCAACACTCGGCTGCTGCGTAGTATTTTGTAGATCTGGTCTTCGAGCGTATGCTGCAGCCTCTTCAGCGGCGGTTTCTTCTTCTTGCTAGAGTGGTCAACGCTGGTGCTACTGCTCGTTTGCGACGCTCCTTGCAAGTGACAGCGCTGCATGACAAACAGCAATCGCGGCGGACACGGCCGACCGTTCACCCACCAATCCCGACCCACCGTGCAGCTTTTTAAGACGTCTTTGACCAAAGGCAGCATTTTCGTGCGCAAGTTTGACAAGTGATGAAACAGTTTGTCATAACTCAAATCAAACGCTGACACCGGATGCACGAGGATCAGGACGTGGCAAACAGAGAACAAATAAAGCAACGCAAAAGCAATTTCCACTTCCTGCGTTTTCCAGAACTCATGAAACTCGCTGTGCGTGTCGAGTTTGTCGCCCATAATGGCGCAAGCCCTTGAAAGAGACGCAGCATCAAGAGTAGTGACCAGATGCAAATACACAATTCTCTTGCTTTTGTCATAATAACCCTCAACAAACGGCATTATGCTGTCAACGTCATTTCCACGATGCTCACCGTCTCGAGACGAATAGTCAGGATAATGAGGCAAGAAACACGATGAATTAGAAAGTTTGTTTATTGTGCAACTTTTCGATGTGTGACCCCATGTGCCTTTGCCAAAGATTCCAACAACACACACTTCATCAGATCCTAATCCTTCTTCCAGGTCTTTATCCAACGGAAGTTTCCAGCAACCTTCCATGACAATTGCAGTAAACGATACTATAAAAATTTAAGACACTAATGCTCTGTAAAGGCAAAATGAGTTTACACTGAAACATTATCAAAGTGTAAACGCAGAACAGTGGCAGCAAAATGCTTATTTTAATCCAGTTTACTTGCACACAAACAGCACAAGCCACACAAAAAATATTGTAACATAATGATATTCAAACTAGTTTTAAGAATGTTTCTTATGCACTAAACAGCAACTGCACATTGCAAAATGGTGGACAAATAACAAGTGAAAAACAGATATCAAACTTCAGTCTCATTCGAAGTTCTATTTAATCTTTCTCTTTCCCAATCAGCTTTTGCTGCAGAAATTAATACATTTTGCAGAGTGTGTGGGTTTTTCTCTGCCACTGGCAATGGAGGCAACAGATTGCCTTTCAGTTCAATCACAGCCATTCTCTGCTGATGAAAACCAGTACGCGGCCCTATCCAGTCCTGTGATAGAATGGCAAGCCTTGTGAAATTTTGTTTCTGTTTACTGTATCTCGGAACAAGCACATTGTACAGCTTTGTTTTGTTCTCATCATCGGCCCAGTAATCCACCATATCTTTAGCATACGCTTCAGATCTTCCCCGCTTGGCAATTTCAATTAATCTGTCCATGTATTTCTGTGCTTCAGCTGCTTTAGCAAATGTTGTTTCAAGTCTCTCATGCTTAATAAGCCCATTAACAAGTATCCTTAATAGTTTCATCCTTTTATGAGGACCACCGAACTTCCGAAATGGTACACCATGAGGCTGTCCACGTGGCATGATGAAGAAAATATATTTCACTTTTCACAACTTCTTAATTACAGTAACTCCACCAATCTGAAACCTAATATGTTTTCAAAAATCATGAAAATGAGTTTGTAGCAAGGGCAAAATATTAATAACTAAAGCACAGCAAATAAATTCGTTACAATACTTTTGTTGCAACCTCTTGGTTGATGATGTGTTGAATGTGCAATTCACCAGAAACGGGATGTGCATGAAGAATAACACCCATATATATGTGGTGCGAACAAGCAAATAGAGTGATCTCGTCAGGTGATCTCTATTGTTGCTTGCTGCCACAGTGTGAAGCTTTGCCCACTTGGTGCTCGTGTTTTCAGATCACAACACTTGGAAATATACCATAAAAGTGAGCTAACATTTTCTGATGAAGGTAGATACCAAAATTGAACGGTACAGACACCTGACAATTCCAAACCAAATTGGAACTTAACATAGAACCTCTTTACAAAATTCCGTTTACACTGAAGTCCAATATCAAACCCCAATCCAAAATAAATGTTCAAAACCTTATGTGAGAAAGCAACAATGGTGAGGCTGACAGAGACATCTGTCATGCCACACAAAAAACGAACTTAGCCTTAAAAACAACAAATGCATCTGGTTTGTTGAGTTCAGCCACCACATTAGTAGCTGTTCCACAAATCAGAAATGTCACTGTACAAGATACAGTATTCTATACCTACAGACAACTATCTAAACTCAAATCAAGTTTTTTCTACACACTTTATGTTATCCCAAACACCAATCCTTGCACTTTTGTGCTGAATAGCATTAAAAGGGATTTATATTTTACTTCTGTTTTTGAAAGCAAATTCAGTTGCATGAGCAGAAGCGCCTCACAACCAACTGCGCAAGGAGTAATACCTATTTAAAAACAAAGCTGATCAACTGATTTCAGCAACTAACTTCAAAGGGAAACTTATATCAAAATGGCATTCCATCCTTCTGCAATGTTACAACCATAGTAAGTGAGTTAGTGAAACTAAAAAAAACTGTAAATGCAGCAATTACCCACTTTACACTGCACTTGTTATCGGATTGACGCGTGAGCGATTCGTCGCCCTTGGCTTACCTTCGTGAACGCACTTGCGAACTCGATATTGGGGCGTTTTTACACTGTGCCAAGGACTCAAAGATTTGCTTTGTGGGTTTGGCCTATGGTGTTGTTGCGATCGGAAATCCCGAGCGGCGTATGTGCAAAGCTTCGCACTGTGGCAGCAAGCAACAATAGAGTTCACATGCCATGATCACTCTATTATTGCTTGTTCGCGCCACATATATGTATGGTGTTGTGCTTCACACACATCCCGTTCGTGGTGAATCACACAATCAACGCAACACAAGAGGTTGCAACAACATCCCCTCCTTTTTACAATGAACCGCACCGATCGCACGTCCTTTGTGTGAAGGCTGAACTCCGCACGACCTTCACATCCTGGTCACAGCACCATTTTGTTGTGATCGGAAATCCCGAGCGGCATATGCGCAAAGCTTCGCACTGTGGCAGCAAGCAACAATAGAGTTCACATGCCATGATCACTCTATTATTGCTTGTTCACGCCACATATATGTATGGTGATGTTCTTCACGCAAATCCCGTTCGTGGTTAATCACACAATCAACGCAACACCACCGGAGAGGTTGCAACAGTGTTGCGAACGCTGGGGAATAGGTGAAAATGAAAAGGTGAAGCCTGATCCCACTTCACAAACGTGCTTTTTGTAGGTGTTGTTGGAATCGCCGAGATGTGATTTTATTTAGTGTAGTCCGAAAAATAACAGCCAGCAGATAAAATCGTGGAGAACTGCTGGGCGATGAGGTCATGAAAACCGCGTCACATCGCAATTGCACTCTTCAAGCGACCTTAATAGAATTTGAACAGCTTCTACAGGGCAGGAAATGGGAGTTAGTTGCAAAGCCACTTTGTTGATTTCAGTTACAATCATTAACCAGTCTGTTCTCTGCAGTACAATAAAAACGAGTGTCAAATACGAGGATTCACAGCACTTTGTAGAAATCTACGAACGTTAGGTAGGCTACTGCAATTCACAAAATTGCAACTGTAACCTATTCCACAAACTTTTACGCCACATTTTATGCTACTCCATGTGTTCCATTATGAACTGAGGAAATCATAGCCACATAACTGGGATACAAAGTTCTCAAAGTGTAGCTAGCCTATACTGAGGTTATCCACTTCCAATATTAGGCTACATGTTTTGCACAGAGGTTGAATCACTCTACTATACCACGGTATAATGAAAACCTATTAAATCAGTATTGGGGTAATAGTCCTTCAGCCCAATATCTGATGTCTTGTAACCTACCGAATAATCTTCCAATTTGCTCAACCGATTCAACTTTGCTGATTGTTTCCATAACTAGGTGTAGTTAGCCTACAGGCAAAACTATTAAATAAATTAATCTGTCATTTTTGCTACATATTAGCTTGAATAGGCTAATCTGTTCGACGGTAGTGGTTTTAGCATCAAACAAGTACAGAAAAGGTTGCACAAGACTGAATACAAACCACCCAACCTCTTTTCCGCTCGAATCCCTTATTATCGGATTCCCAACCTACCTCTGCTAGTTGGATTCGCTGAATCGCATGTGGTTGAAAACATGCACACTCAAGCAGCTCTGTGAGACACTCATGGTCGTGCTTGAGTGATTTATGGGATTCCCAATCCAATGCGAACATGATAACAGTGCAGTGTAAAGAGGGTAAATGTTTAATTTCATCTAAGCTCTGATTCATGCATCAATTTGTTCTCTGTTACATAAAAATCTGATATGATGGACAAGGAAACTAGTTTCGCATTTTCCAACGCACCATCAGTCCTGTAAATGTAAGACAAAACTTACAGGCAAAATGTTGGCACTTGAAAACAAGTAAAGAAAAACACACGAACTGTGGCTAGTTACAACATTACTAAAAATTTTTCAAAGCTAATAAACTTTTAGTAGTGTTGTTGTAACTAGCCACAGTTCGTGTGTTTTTCTTTACTTGTTTTCAAGTGCCAACATTTCGCCTGTACGATTGGTCTTACATTTACAGAACTGATGATGCGTTGGAAAACGCAAAACTAGTTTCCTCGTCAATAAACTGTGACTGATTTACTTGCTGCCATCTTTGTGGCCTTTAACTATGAAAAATAGACACGCTTGCAAGTTTTAATTGTCGCAGAAGATGAAAGCAGAAAACAGGCAGATTCCTCAGAAGCTTGCCGCAAGGCTAGTTTGTTTATTGTATAATGTACAGGGACGCATGAACATGAGGTGTCAGATAGATGCTGTGCAATTGTGCCTGAAAAAAGGCATATATATAAATTAAAACACAAAAATTTAATATTGCAAAGCCAAAAAGTTGCACACCCGGTAGTAAGCCATTAAACAGCATGCTACTTAGTATCTGTGTGTGTGGAAACTGGAAAGAACCAACATAAGTGGAGCAGCACCAGTCACACAACTGAACCAAAAACTGTACATAATACTACATCAGAATTGGTGATGACTACTTTCTAAAAAACAGTACTCAAGAAAAGTACTTCATGGAAGTCTAAAAAAATGTAGCAGGGTGGAAACACCAAATTAAAAAAGCCTACACTGTAATGAAATCTAGTTCATGTTTATATTTCTTAACTGTGCAGACAATGTAAGTAATTTGCATTGCAATGCTATACAACAAGCTGCAACTTCAGAGCATTAAGTGCCAAGCCACTTCTTTGAAAGACATTAGCTGCACGTAGTGCACTGGTATGACCAAGTGACCAGAATAATCCCAAACAAGTTGGAAAAGCAAATTCTATTTGCACCCATGGGAAAATTACCCATTGGGTGGCAGAAAACTTGGCAGTATGATTACATGTCCACAATTGGCTTTAACTGTCATGCTTTTGCATGGACTAAGCAGAGCTTGCACATATATATATATAGAATTCAACAATTACAGGCCCTAGCTTTTCAGCGGGCATTTTCAGGGATCGCCTGCCTGGTTTTGCTCCCATCTCCTTGCAATGATTCAAGCTTGTACTTATCATTCAGCAATGTTTGTAAAGCCACATCAGTGACCCACACCAAGTGAATCTATCGCAATTTATTGCGTAAGGAAACTAGTTTCATGTGTTACACATCTTCAGTCCTGCGCAAAAGTCGACATATGAAACAAAAAGAAAAAATTACGCACTGTTGCTAAGATCAAAACTCAAAATTACTAAAATTTAAGATTAGAAAAATTTTTACAAAAATTTAAGATTACTAAAAATGAAGATTACAAAAATTTAGCACAATTGCAACTCTTCCACTAAACACAGGTACAACACTGTGCAACGAACCCAGATCGCAACGGCCATTAGGCACTATTTCTGACTGACAAAACAAACTCATCGCTTTTGGTGTGGCATTTTGTCTCAGGCGATCACGTGGTTTGCAACGGTCTGTTGCTATAAAATAACTTGCATTGCATTCTGATTAAAAGATACATCGTAATTTTATCTGAATGTACTTAGCCAAACCCTTTTATTAAGCACGTATATATTTTGCTTCATTCACCACCTGTGAATTTATATGCTTTATAAACTATAGTTAATTTACTTTCACCAATTCCCAAACTAAAAGTTTACACCAATTGGTTACATCCAATTTGTCCAGTAAAACTCATGACTACAGTAGAACTGTTGACTAGAGATGGCACGGTTCAAGATTTTTCAGGCCCACTCTTTTCCAAACCAACCTGCCCATAACCCGCTAAACAATTAGCAGTCTTGTCTATTTTGCCTCAGCCTCCTGAGGCAAAATATCTCCAAGGGCTATTTTGCCTTACAAGGCAAAATATCTGCTGATACTATTTTTCCTTTTGTGGAACATGATTGGTTAAAGTGGACATATCATGTGACAAGCACAATAAACAAAGTTGCATGCTTGGATTAGTGTGTAAGCCTAAAACCCTAAACCTAAGACCTTAAACCTAAAACCCCAAACCTAAATCCCGAAACCTAAACCTAAAACCCTGAACCTAAGTTAATCCCCTAAAAAACCTTAATCTAAATCCCTAAACCTAAAAATAAAACTCTCAACCAGTCCCATCACCATGGGATAGCTTTATTGGGCTTAGCTCCCCCAAAGAAAGCTTCAAGCCCCTATAAACTGAAATATGAAACTATACTGTATAAATCAGTGGATTTGTTGTAATTTTTAGAATGTCAAGACCCCGCACAAAAGTAAAGCTCCCCTACTGAATACTTTCTGGAGGCCATTCTGCTCTCAACCTAAAACTCTCGTACTACAAGCCTAAACCTGAACATTCAACATAAAATCTTCAACCTTTAGCCTAAACCTAAATCCCTAAACCTAAAAGTAAAACTCTGAACGTAAAACCCCACAGCCTTACTTACAAAGCGATTGTGATTTAGTGCATATATCAAAAACACAGGCTTGTCCATAGGAATGTCATTCCTATGGGAAACATCCCATGGGATGGGATGTTTGAAACATGCAACCAGTCACTCCCATGGGATGGGATGTTTGAAACGTGCAACCACACACATTTGTATTTCTTATGAGACAGTAGCCATGTCATAGCAAATTCAGAAATAAAAAGAGAGTGTCAGAATGATACTGAATTGTCATACTTAGTCATATTATTTCTGAATTTTAAAGTCAATAAATATTGTTGTTTTGCATGTGTCTTTGTACATGTAGTCCTATTTAGTAGATACTAAACCTAAACTTTCATAAATTTAATAATTTTAATTGAATTGTATTCCATATTTATATTATAATGGGAATCCAAGACCAATGGGATGGGATAGGCATAAATTGCTATGTGATGGGACAGACAAATATGTCCCATGGACAATCCTGCAAAAACACCTATAGCACGCCAGCAAAATGTTGCACAATGCCTTTCCTCCAAGAAGCAGCTCAGCACCAAAACCGCTAATCGCCACGCTCATGCAAAGGTACATTTTAAGAAACTTTTCGTGCATGGTGATAACTGCACCATGCATGAAAGTTTCTTAAAATGTACCTGGCCTGCCGGTCATGCATGACGGGGTGCTCACATATGGGAAAAGCAAATTTGCCTTGAAATACAGCAACGGCAAAGGAATGCCAAGTGGTTTCAGTCACTTTTATTGCCAATGAGTGGTTCTTTCAACTCAAAAAAATTTTAAAGGTTTTTTCAACATCAGCAGGTGGCTTGTAGAAGTCCAACTGCAAAAAATATTGTTAGCGGCCTGCTCGTTCAACATCAGTGGCCCGTCCAAAATCCGGACCATTACCGGCCTGTGCCATCTCTACTGTTGACGTGTCTTGCACTACAATTACATAAGTTAATTACTGAGTCTGATTCACTTTGAACTGTGAAAGGAATAATGCATCACTCAGGCTAATGATTGCGTAAGACATTAAGCAGGCAGGGGATTTGAGAGGTGACTCTACAATTTATTGCCTTTGACTCTGTGTTACGTTCAAGAGTGCATAACAGTCATCTTTGTCAACCACTGACACACAAGGCAAAGTGACTTGTCTTTACCACAATATAACAAAACCAACTCAGAGCCACTGTTGTCACTTCAGCTCATTTGCTGCTACATCAAATAGTTTTTTCTCACTTTTAGCTGTAAAATTTTCAATCTAGCAGTTAGCTGATTTGCAAGCAGGATTTGAAAAACCATTTGGGAGGTCTAGCAGGTAACAGACTCCTGACCAAAAATTTGTTCCAACAATATTGAGATGAAAATTTGTACACCTTCTGTATCAAAAATTCCTTATCTTTTTTCTTACCCTTTATATTGGGCAACACCAGGACCAGGCACAAGCAGTTGCCTTTAACCTTTAGAATTTTTATTATGAATAGGGCCACTTTTATGACCTAAAAATCTTGATAATATGACTTTATTTTTCAGAAAATATTATCAAACAAAAATATTACTAAGCTGGATCATACAATTACTGTACAAAGCATCACCATCTAAAATAGGCATAAGAGGTGGTAGCCTGTTTTATGGCTTGTTAAAGTCCCACTAAAATAAACGGCTCAAAAGATGGGCAAAACATACAGTTTGGTTTGAAGCAAATTGAAAACATGCGTGGACACTGGTTTCTTTGTTTGGAGCAGCAAGAACATGCATTTTAGGCAATGATTACTTCCATCCAAATAATTAGTTCACCTACAACTCTGCCAATATTCGTAGCATGCCCAAGTGGGTTCAATTTAAAGGATGCAGCTTAGAGCTAGTGATACAGTAGTTTCACCTGATACTTTAAGATTCGTTTAATGGTTTCCTTATTATTGCATTAGGTTGAAAATATGCAAAACATGAGTTTATGAGCTGACATGGAAAATATTACATGACTTTGGAAAATATGACTTTTATAACATGGAAAATATGACTTTTATAACTTTTGTTCTAGACTTTGTAGTGATGCGATTTTTGTTTCTAAATTCATTTCACAGCTTCCTGAAGCACAGAAAAAAATATGACTTCTATGACTTTAAATAGCCCTAATTATGACACAACAAAGCTGCTTCACAAAGATAATTGCATTACAATAACAAGTAACTAGATGTGTCGGTGAAGCCTAAATAATTTGCTTTGCTTCTGTGCCTAGTGAGTGTGTTGGGTTGAAAGATTGCATTGATAGAATGTTTTTATCCCACAACACATAGGATATTTAAGTGGTTCAGTTATGTCATACAGCAATTTTATGTCTGATAAACTTAACATCCTTACAAGATTCAGAATTTAGAAGTTGGCTTGGTGCTTGTCCTGTTGATTCAAAAAAAGCCTCATTCATCAGTAGTTCTCAACCTTCTATGGTTTGTGGCCCCCTTCCAAAGACTGTCAACACTTTTGGCCCCTGCTGATCAATAAGGTTTTGCAGTATCACGGTAGAGCTATTTAGTAAAGGCATTCGCTCGTGGCTCCTGGAGAACTGCTCTGTGGGGGCCCCAGTTAAGAAACCCTGGCCTAATTGAAAAGTTTGCAATATAAAATCATAGCAAAACAATGTAAGCTTGAAAAGCATGCTGAAAGCAAAAAACACCCAGGCTAAAGACTTTGTGTGTGCTTCTAAATCAAATGCAAATAACACACAGTTGAGTTACGAGTGAACGACCTTGTTTTATAAATAATGTTGTAAGGCTGAAGGGTCAATTTTTAGCTGAACACCAAATCACAAAATAATGATAATAAACATGTTGGTCCACTCATTAGCATGCACTGGCAATGAATTTGTGCACGGAACCAGTCGGAGATGAGTATTTACAAAGTAACGCGCAATGAAAATGTCACCTGATACAAGCTATCAAAGCTAGACCTACCTTTACCAACTAATGAACTATGCACAGCAACAACATCAACATGGCGGTGAGGCACCAACGCTCATGAGAACCGCAAATTCATTATGGCTGCTAATAGGTCGTCTGCATTCTGCATTTTTCTTTTGGACCTGCATCCTGAGTAAAACATTTGTGAAAACAGGGTTAGGTTTTCAGGATAAGGTAGGGGTGAGTGATAGGTTTATGGATAGGGTAGGCTTAGTGTTGGGAGTTAGGGTTTAGGGATAGGGTTTAGAAGATTCAGGTTAGAGATTAGGTTAGGATTTAGGGACATGGTTTAGGGGTAAAAAGGATAGGGTTTACAACCCTGGGTTCATTTTTTCACGAATTTTTGACGTCAGATCTGAAAGAAAAACGCAGATTCCTGCCTGAGTCGACTCTCGGTCTCACACCCGAGACCTTTGACAAACTCGGTGATAAATTGTTTTGTTGTTACCAGCCGTCTGAAGAAGACCAGTTTCCAGCCATAAGGACTCAGCAGTTCTTGATCTTATAAAATTTCATGCCATATGCTGTTTCTCACTTTTCGCATGTATACTTTCGATGTTGAGAATGTTACGCGGGCTGGTGGGTAAGGTAAGTTGGCAATGAGCAAATCAGCTACCTGTAAGTATATATAAAACATAATAATATATAACTTCCATTCATCACACCGATGCTATAATGTAGGAGTCTCCACACTACAGCCCGCGGGCCAAATCCGACCCGTGAAGCCATTTCATCCGGCTGCAAAGACATTTTGACAATAACGTAAAAGTAATATATTTACAAAAATTTGTTGATTTGGCAGAATGCAACATATCCCGAAACGGCGAAACAATCACATAACGCACAATTTCCAGCTCTCCAAAATATTTTGTAATAGCTCATGTTGCACCCGGACAAAAAGCTTGGAGATCCATGCGATATAAAGTTTATCAAGAACATGTCTGTTATCTACTAATGCGGCCCTGATGGCTTGCTTCCAACGATGAAAACGAAGAATCTTGGTGATTTGCAATGTTGAAGGTATCTTTGATCTTTTTGGCAGATAATGTTACTTTTCTAGTCACACTGCACAAACTATTTTTCGAATATTACCTTCAGCACAATCACTCCGCAATTGTGTCCGTCTCGTTGATTTGGGTGATCAATAATCCCTGAAGTCCAAGATGAAGGAGAATAAAATGCACTTATACGATTTCACTTTAATCAGTGCTCTGCAAATATTGTGAAAATGGTGATACGAATAAAGAGTTGCGCGATTTTACTTATCCCAAAAAGACAACGAAACATATTGACCTACCTCCATTTACATAAAGCGTCGTCCGTTTGCACTCGGTTACTCCCAAATGGTTCAACAAGATACACCTGTCTGCTTGGTATGTGGATCACCTGCA
>Ga0210059_1013856_pt1 | contig 11994 bp, 4 predicted proteins | sample Ectturendosymbi2_FD_188042 | JGI IMG/M metagenome (GOLD analysis project Ga0210059, IMG submission 188042) | Ecteinascidia turbinata endosymbiont from Florida, USA - Sample 2 (SPAdes) (version 2) | ecosystem: Host-associated > Tunicates > Ascidians > Unclassified | place: Key West, Florida... | reverse complement strand
GGGAACACAAAGCTGTAAGAGGCGACAAGAATGCGAAAGATACACGCTTTGAGAGCAGATACAGACTGCTGCTAAGACAGGGAAGAGTCAGAAAAGAGGGCGTCAAACTTCGGTGAAACCAAAAAAGGGCCATCCGTTTGTTGGGGGTGGGTGATTAGAAAAGGGGCGCCGCTTCATTGTTGAGAGTAACGACGACAAATTCTCCCAATGGATCTTCTACTGTATCGCATCAAAAATATTTCACATCTGCTGAGCTCCTAAATAACACATGCCATACACTTGCAAGTCACCACCTGAAGCAACAGGATCTCAACTTGATGAAAAGCCAGGACCAAAGCGAACAGAAGATGTCAATTAGACCAAGAGCCAGGTAGGTCATATACTCGCCTAAAGCTGCACACATGTCATGCATCCAAATGCGCAACCGGCGAAAATCAGCGATACGTTTGCATTAAAGAGGCTTCGAAAGATTCTACTATCAGTCACGACAGTAACAACGCAATATTTTTAGATAAACGAAAGGGATGAACCAAAGGACACAGATAATTCAGTCTCATGTAGCTTAGACCCTAGAGGGAACATGACGCATCATGTGAAAGACAAGCGTGCTAATCAAGCGCGAGGTAACTGCGTATTCTGACAGTTCAATCTTCCCCTTGTCAAAATACATTTGGCCAACTAAATTTGATACTTGATTCAAGCGAAAGGTAAGATAACGTAATTCAACAAGATGGTTCGTTTTAAACAATGAAAACGCAAGTAGTTATCTCCACAAAGTGGAGACAGTGGTAACGCAAGTAGTTATCTCCACAAAGTGGCAATTTATTCAGAGTCATGCTAGATTACTAACACCTAAATCTTAACAATGTGCTTAACTAAGATTAACTCACATGGGGCTTCTAATATATGTATACTTGTAGTAAGACGAAATGCTGGTACAGCCAGTTGAAATGTACTGGTAACATGGCACTACTTAAATATGATCCATCACCATTCCAACCAAAGTACAGTATCACAAAATGCATTCAATCATTTTTAAACCGACAATGTGTTTGTGAAGAATGATACCGGCAATTTACGCCTATGCGTGGTTATTCTGCTCATCAAAACAATTGACCTTCAAAACAAGTCTTGCAAACACCACAGAAAAAAATGTTACGCAGTTGACTAAATTTCTTGCCAGCACTGTGGTTGTACTCTTACAAGATTAAATGTCAGTGCAAAAAACTACTATAATTAAAGCACTTTCACGGAAGTCTGCATGTAAGAATGCTTTCACAAAATATACGAAAAAAAGCACAACATAGGCTTTTCTCGTTACGTGCCACTGTCGCTTTTCACGAGTACATTTCATGAAAATGATCTGACTTAAGTACTTTGAACGGGCATCACCACGTGCACACAGGTTCATGAAAAGACGGCAACTTGCTAAAATTAAATGTTGAAGTTGGTTGCCGAAATTGTCTAATCAGGTGTACCGTGTTCCACCAAATATCAACTGCACAAATTGAAAAACCACTACCGGTTTAGTGATAAAATGTTAACACAAGCCATACCGTAACAACTAAGGGTATCATTTTCTAAATTTAATCGGTCACTCATGACAGCTTCTCGGAGAGTGAAAAGTTTAGCAAAATCTTGCATCTTCAACAATCTCAACTAGAAAAACGCCATCTTCATAAAAAGTCTATACACATTTCAGTCACTTTCAAAAAAGGCTACACACATCTCGGTTAGTTTCTAAGACAACGTAAACGGTACGCGCATCCGTGCCCATAACACTGCATGAATGGCTGGTTACAGAAAACTCTTAAATGGAAACCACTAACGCTTGTCTCTCAACGCTTGCTCAATAGCATAGTCAAATCCATCATGTTGATACGCAAGGTTTATTATATGCTCATGAGGTAAGGGAGCCCGTATGGGAAAAAAGAAGTGATCCGGATAGTAGTTGGTAAGATTGTTCACAGATGAAGTGTAAAGGTCAGCAATTCTGCAAAGACGTCCAGCAAAAAAAGATGGTGAGAGATGCGATCGAAACACAGATCCAAAATGAGGATTGAACACTTCTTTAACGACTCTCTTCAAGGTTAATCTTTCAGCAAGCCATTCCTGCAATACTTGTTGGCTTTCTGCATCTCTATAAACCTGAAAGTAAGAAGAAACCTTGGTTAATAGTTACATTGGTTTAAGAAGTAATGCGATCCATTTTACATACTCCTGGGGACCCCACCTGTGCGTTACGTTAACACCTAATTGGATATTTAAGAAATAAGCTTGTGTGATGTCCAGCACAAAAATACCATGGGCACTGTAGCTTATCGCAGCATCCCAAGTTAGACCATGTTCATAACACTTCAATAGAAACAACGAAACTTAAACACTGAACAGGACTTCAGCTTTTCCTAGACCTTAATCGTTGCTTAACTACTGAAGGTGATTTGGAGTTTGTCACTATAGACTTCTTAAAATGCAGAGTGAAGGGAACGCAGTTCATCAACAGGAAGTTGTACCACCGAAACAACACATTTAAGTCAATCTTATTTGGAGAAACAATATCTTATTTGGAGAAAACAATAAGATTGATGCGTCTCAATCAAAGCCATAGTAAACTTTTTAATCAATCACCATTTTTATACCACAAACATTTTTTTATTGTTACAAGCTTTGTAATTTTATGTTATTTTATGTACTATGATCGACCTTTTCAAATTTATGCAGGTATTAATAAGTTTTTAGAAGTTTTATATAAGGGACACATATGTCCCTCTGTGCATAAATGGTAACTGCTTCTTTCAACATTAGCCTATGGCTGTATAGATACTTAGATAGCACAGGCTACTTTTCAATTACTTTGGCCTTACTTCGCAGGCTGTGATCTACCTGGCCAAATCGGCTGGCTCCCTTTAACTTGACAGTGGCTTGGGTGGGCAATTTTTTACCATTGCAATAGCATCAGAAAATATAAAACTGGGTGGGTAGGCCTACTAAGCTATAGAAATGCCAGGCATGAGATTGGATAAATAGGGTCACTTTGCAGTCATAAATGCCAATAATAAACTAAGCAATGAAAGGGCTTATTCTTGTCAGACCAGAAGGACGACTTTTTTTCTGGAACTGAAGTTTGCAACAAGGCCGACAACTGTAAACAGCCGCATTGTTCACAGTGAAGCACACACATCAGTTAGTAAAAAGATCAGCCATTTGGAATTTTGACAGCAAGTTGTTTATGGCGTATCGCAATGGAAAACAATTACCTATCCAGGCCATACTATCTAGTGTCTAGTTAAAAAGTAGCCAATCTATTTGGCCAGCTACCTTACACCCTGCAAAGTAACCAAGCCCAAAGTAATTGAAAAGTGGTTTGTGCTATCTAACTATGCAGTCATAGGTTAATTTTGGGAAATCCACTTAAGAAACAGTTACCATTTATACATAGAGGGACATATGAGACAACATTTACACCATATATTGCCAACATGCAAAAAATTTTTTTGGAAAAAAGTTTAGTTTGTTTATGTATGGCACAAATAGAACTGATTTTGACCAATTTTGAGCAGTTTGATGCATTTTGAAATTAGTGTGCGTTACAGGGTTAACTGAGCTGAATCCGAGCACACGATTCATGTTTTGTGCTGGTAATTTTTAATTTTCTTAAAGATAGCATTCCTATGCATTGATGATATCACCACCTACAATGATTCAGCTTTGTGGATATGCAATCACCCCAACTTATTTACCATGTGATACAATATTTATGATAATGAGCAGTGGAAAGATTCACTCATTTCTGAAGTTGCTTGAATTTTTTGTTTTTTAATTCAAGCAACAGTTTTCAGTTACCTGGACAAAAGTACCTTTTCTGGTTTACCCTGAGTAAAACAACACCTTTCTCACAAAAAATTTGTGAGGTAGACACTAACTGGGAAATTCAATAGTAACCAAAAAATATACACAAGTGTTGCCATTTAACACTGCATAATAAATATGCTGATATGTTTTACAGGATAATTAAATCGAAGTTCCTATTTTTTACTCCACATTATAGTATGTGTTAATCCAACAGAAAACCTGAAACATTTCTAGTAGCAGTTGCTATGACAACCATGATAAAAACATCATTAGCAATATTGACAGTTCTGAGCACAGTGAACTAAATATAAAAAGCATCTTCTGATGAAGAATATTACCTGCATTCTTGTGAGTAGCCGCTCTAATGTTTGCATCCAAATGACAGATTTTCCAAACAGGTCACTATTTATAACACGTATTTCATCTTCAAGTTCAGGAATAACAGCACCGGTTCTCCACCCATAAGAGTAAGTAGGATCAGATAAGTCAGTGTAGATCTGGTCTCCAAAGTAGAGAACCTGATTGCCATTCCAGTTAGACAATTGCATTAAGCTATCAATGCAACCCTCACAATATACTTCACCTTTTTTAAACTCACTCACTGCAGACCATGACACTTGGGTATTTTTGCAATTATCAATAATCACTCTTTTGAATGGGCGAATACCTTTATGAAAAAATCTAGGCTTGCGTGCTTCAACAATAATCACATGAAAAGCATCCCTCCAATCAGGGCCAATCAAATGAGTCAACCCATGGTTAACAAATGGAAAACTACTGTTTGTAATGAGAAACAATTGCTTTTTTGAACGTGCTAGATAATCCATCAAATTCCTTAAGGAGTTCTTTTCCAAATACTGATCAATTTTTGACTCAACTTCCTTATAAAGATGACCAGATACATGCACGTATCTCACAGCATTTTGTACACTTTCAAACAATATTCTTGGATCATAGACAATGTTATTTACAAAGAAATACTCAACTACGTTGGCAAGAAGCATCATCTCAGGCATGGAAAAAATGTCCATAAGTTGTCGAATTGAGTCACCACCAGTATATGATTGATCAATTATGTGTTTTGGAATGTGTCTAGTTCCATGAAACAATGCCATGACCTCATTGTTATCAAGCTTCTGCAATCCTTTGTGAACAGTTCCAAGCTGGACTACATTACAGCTGTCAATTTTCATTAGTAAGCTTCTTGCAACATCATAGTGCAGACCACGAATGCAGAAGTTAGGTATGTATTTCATATGTAGAAGGCCATGTGGAAAGTTGTGAATCTTGACTAAATACTCTGCAGCAGCTGTGTAAATGAAGTCTTGCATGCTATCAGAGTACTGAGCCAACGTGTAGTCGTAGTCAAATCCATATATATTGACCTCACCTAAATTAATTTGATTAATAGCAAATACTCCACGTTCATCAACATGATGTATACGTTCATGGGATTCATGAATTAACTTTTTCAAATCACAGTATCGAGTCTGCATAAAATCCTTATTTGAGATACTTGCAACATTGCTAAAGTGTGCTATTGTTCCCTGCAGCCGACAACACTGCCTTTGGCACAGCAAAATGCATCTGGAAGATTGCAGTGATAAATAAAAAACAGCACACTTTAATGCCATATTAACAGATACCTGTATGTTAATTGCATTGCAACAGCAAACAAAATCTGAAAAATTGCATGAAAGCTACATTTTACCACTAAATAAACCAATGAAACATGTCTTACACAACTTTTCTCACTGACAATTTTACTATCGGCCTATGTACTTAGACAAAATGAGTTTTTACAGAACAGAAACCATGCTACATACATATACGGATATGGCTTCTATTAGATACCAGCTGTGATCTTTTTCTCTTGAAACTTTGTATATTTACATGGAAAACCTATGAGAAATAGTGGATTCAATAACTGAGGCACTTATTTGGGCTTGAATTTCAAGGTGTTTTTAACACGTTGGCTACCAGTGTATGATATATTTGTACTATGAAATCCATTGTGAGCAGGGTTGATAAAAATCATGATTTTTTCAAAAAAATTAAAAAAATCAGAATTTTTTTATTTCAATTGGATTTTTTTTTATTTTTATGATTTTTATTTACTGTGTAGAGCAGGGGTTCCCAACCTTTTTAAGATCTCGCACCACTTGGGCACCCTTTATTATAAACACGCACCATGTCTTCCAGAACAATTAATTTGATTGAATCTTAGTTTTTTCACAAGAATGGTATACAATACATTAAAATAATAATAAAAGACCGTAACTAAACTTAATGAGATTTTTGTTAGTGTTTACCTTCCACCAATTTATCGATGCGTGTCGTAAATTAGCTAACAGTGCATTGAAAGTCATAATACTGTGGTACAATAGGAATTGCAGGTTACAAGAAAATTTATTTACAAACAAAGCCCGATACGTAATTTAGACAGCTGTGAATCCAGGTTTTTGTGAAAAATGGAAGTTACTCGCGTACCACCTGGAAGACCTTCGTGTACCACTAGTGGTACATGTACCACAGGTTGGGAACCCCTGGTGTAGAGGGTGGCCACCAAACAAGTAGTAATTTATAATTTTAATTAACTCTTTGGCGTCTGCTAGAATTCAAGGATTTTCAGAAAAAAACGCCTAAACGCATGTTGCTTTGCGCGGGAATTTCTCCAGTCCGGTACGCTCTACAGACCCGGTAAAAGTCTCAAAAGATGCGGCAAGGCTTCTAGTCTGCACTCAAAAAAATTTTTTGCTTGGGGGGTGCGGGTTTTTGTGAGTGACGTCATAAATGGAGAACTTTTAGGACACCTTGGCCCACTTTGCCTGGCCCAGGGCGCCAACCGTTAGGTGGTAGTATTTCACTGAAGTTTTTACTGGAAATTAGGCTACAATCCGAGTCTTTTGATACTTTGGATGACCTGTTGGGGTTTTAGGTTCAAAAGTTGTGATGTAAGGTCGTAAAAATATTTGACTAATTAGCTAAGTAGATAATCAATTAATTTGTTTAATTTATATCATAACTTTTGAACCAGAAATGCTAGAAAGTCGATCAACGGCTCAAAAGACTCGAGCCTAGTTTCCAATGAAAACTTCAGCGAAACACTTTGGCCTAGCAGTTGGGCCCTAGGCCAGGCAACATGAGCCAAAATGACCCTAAAACTACTTCACTTATGACGTCAGTCACAAAAATCCACACCCCCAACCAAAAAATTATTTCAAGTGCAATCTACTAGACTGGCCGATCCATTTGAGCCCTTGAACAGCTCTCTAACGCAATCAGCAGAGGAGCTAGACCTGGCGCGTTGGTAAGGCAACCGAAAACTGCTGTTTTTTAGGCCGAAATCGAAGTACGAATATATCGTAGACCGGTTCTCAAAGTGTTAAAGAGTTTGCTTTAATATAAGTTTTTTGTGCTGTGTTCCTTCTAGTACAGCAACAGTTGCTATGATTGATAAAACTTTAATTGCTTTTATCTTGTGTTGTCATAAGAAGTCTCTGCCTTTAATAAGGGAACCAATTGAAATACTAATTAAATGTGCATAAAAATCACACAAAGCTTTGAAACTGTGTATGATTTTTTGCTTGTTTTTGTTGATTTTGTCACTGATTTAAATGAAATGATTTAAATCAATCAATCCTGACCAGAAATAGCTGAAGTTTCATTCAAACTTTTTTGCACTTATGCAAAATCCTTTAATGCAAATAAGTTCATAACACCAGTACCGGTGAACAAAATGAAATATTTATTGAAATGCCAATACTTAAGCTGCCAGTTTAGTAATTTCATTGACGCTGATGGCACACATGCATAAAATGCTAAAGACCTATCATAACAATATATCTGTTTCATGAATCACAAATATGTTCCATAACTACAGCCTTCATATTTGATGGAATTTAAATGCAATTTTCACTTTATGCCAATCTACACTCTCAAACTTATGGCATTCTAACAGTCATGACTTTTGAATCTGCAAGGGTTAGTGATTTTAGTCCACATGTTATTTTTTCAGTTGAATGACATAGAATCTGTGACCTCGAGTATGTGACTTTTCGGTCTGGCTGATTCAGTCTGAGCGGTTTTGGTCTGGGACCATTTCGGTCAGACTATGAAATCTTGCAGAAATCTTACATGTTCACGTTTTAATGCAAACATACTTAAATCACTAAGAAGTTTTATTTAAAAAAAACTACAAACATGATCCAGGATCCAACATTTAATTAGCATCAATATATGAGTTGCATTATTATCAGCAAGAAATGTAAATAATTATCGACATTTTGCAATTAAATACAAGTTCTTCAAAGTCACAATTACAATTCAGATTTAAGTGCAATCATGACTCCTCAAAGGGAGTTGGTATAACACCAGCTAGAGCGACATTTCGTCTGTCTATAATCATTTAATTAAAGGAATGTAAAGTTGTTTATGTACAGAAATGGCGTGACCGAAATATCACCAGACCGAAATGTCCCAAGACCAAAACAGCCAGACCAAAAAGTCCTGTTCTGTGTGACCTCACAGTTGCTATGATTGATAAAACTTCAAACGGTTTCAACTTGTGTTATCATTAAACTTGTGGCCTTCTACACTAATACTCTATAGCAGAGGTTCCCAACCTGGGGTGCATGTACTCCCAGGAGTACATTTGCCTATCTGCAGGGTACATTTATTGTACATTTGCAACAAATTTAATTTGAGACATGAAAATGGAATATACCTTTACAGTTTCAAGTTTTAAATCATGCTTTTTATTGCTTGATTTAAATCACTGATTTAAATCTAATGATTTATCTAATGATTTAAATCAATCAACCCTGCTTGTGAGCCACATTTTTCATGTCACTTTGCAATGCCGTAACTCGCCAGCAATTGAGCAAGAAAATTGTTCAAATCCTTAAGATGCGGCAAGTCTTCTAGTTTCAATTTTTTTTAATGTGAAAGTTTTGGATTTTGGGTTTTCTGTGGGGGACATTGTAAGTGGGATAGGTTTAAGCCTATTTGGCCCAAGTTACCTGGTCCTGCCCCCCAACTTGACTGAGGTGTTTGTTGGTAACTAGGCTATAATCTCAGTTGTTAGAACCCTTGATTGGTGTTCTAGTGTTTCTGGTTCAAACGAGGGCTAAAAAATAAAGGGATTAATTAATTTGTTGTCAGCTAATTGCAGCATGCACGTTTCATGCTCCAGTCACCATTCATTTTTGATTATGTCAAAAAAAATTTGGTCAATAGCAAAAAACAGCACCATGGGCTATTTTCTTCAGCCCATTAAGCCAAAATTGAAGGCCCACACAGGCTTTCTAAATATAGTCTGTGTACAAAATAATGGCTTAAAGCCGAATGCAATTAGTCCTCCTATGCTGAAAAACACCCTGACTAGTAATAAGTAGACGCACTAAGGGTCACAATTGCCATGTTAAGTGCTCACAGGAGCGCTATATAAAATTGGCCGCCAACATAGCAAGCTAGCTCACCACTGCAATAACTTTATGACTAAACAACGTACCAGTCTTCATTGTAAAATAAGCAAGACACATCTGTAGCTATAAATCAGGGGTGTGCAATGCATGGCCTGCGGGCCCAAAGTGGCCTGGGAGCTGAAGTTTTATGGCCCACGGAAAGGTCCAGATTTTGAAGTAAGCATTACCGTTTTTAAAGGATACTGTCAATTGTCTGTGGGTGGCCAGCGACTTGTCTGACCCACAGAGCCTGACATGCAGCTGTGGCCCATAGACCAATCTGGTTAGGTGCATTTGGCCCGGCAGTGCTGCATGGTTACACAACCCCACTATAAATCAAACAAAACTGTTTTATACAGAAGTTTCAACAAATGCTAGTGAAGAAAACAATTTCTCATTGAGGCTACTCTTTGGGCAAATGTAGACTTCAAGGATAAATCCCAAGTCTTCAGCAAACAGTAGGGTCATTCCACATCAAATCACCCAAAAAAACAATTCCAAACCTCACCCTTTCAGAATTCAATAAAATTTGTTATACATGTTATTGTGACACCCAAACCTCAAATCCAAATTTTTTCATTGATTGGATGATCGGTTTCCAAGATATGGAGAGTTATTTTTTGTTAATTTCAAGAGAAAAGGAGGTTCCAAACATAAAAATAACCACATCTTTTGAAGTAATGATCCAATCAGGAAAATGAGGTATATTTCAAAAGGGAATAAACCCAGGAATTCAAATATGTTATTGTATTCATGATTTGGTTAAATTTTGGAGTGATAACTTTGACCTATATTTTGACCTTGAAATTAACCCGGTGGATCAAACTAACTATACTCTGATGACTAATGGTTATTGTACCCTTATACGTTGCATAAAACATATCAAAATATGAAAACACATAATTTTTTATTTTTGAGGCATACCGTATTTATTTGATTGTTAACTGCCCTTGATTGTAACCTGCACTTGAACATAGGTTACCTAAGCCTCTGAGATACTTACACGTACTAGCACAATGTGCATTTTTGGCAACCCTGCTAATAATGTTTACATCAGCGCAACTGTATTCTGATTATCATAATCTCTCCTGTGTTGGAGTGTGCACGTGATGCTGAAGAGAAAAGAATGTGAAGGGAGTTTGGTTGAGAAAACGTATCCAAGGAAGGCTGAACATATCTAGACCTTTCGATAATACAAAGAAAAAAAATTAAGTCATCTCTAATGGTAAGCCGTATGAAATCATAAAAAAAACATTAGGCCTACAAGCTGCAGTTTACAATCAAATAAATATAGTAACAAATTTAAAATAGCATATGTGAACAGTATCAGCAGGGTTTTTTAAGAAAAATTGGTGAAAAGAAATGTGTCTGTAACCCTATGGTTCTGTCTTCAATGCAGTTGCAAAAAGTGTCTGTAACCCTGTGATTTCGCCGGCTTCAATGCCTTGTACTACGTTCTGTATTGTCTGTTTTATCAACCTGCGTTCTGCAGAGTGTGTGTGTTCATACTATGGACTTTGTGTCTGCTATAAACAAATAAATTAAATTAAAAATGTTAGGTACCCAGAATGGATCTGTAGGGACCCGATGATAATTTTCTGATTCTAGGGACCCGAATCAAGTCCCTAAAAAAATGGCTCAAAAAAAACCCTGGTATCAGATAAGTTCCAATCAAATGTGAAGCAAAGCTTTCTAATGCCATTTTACCATGCACAACTCCACTGCTGGAACTAAGGTTACAGCTAGTATTAGGACATCACAGGTGGTCAAACCAACAGGTGGTAAAAGTGTATTACAGTTGTGAAATTACAATGTTAAAAAGTTATGTACCCAATTCAATGTATGTTACCAGTGCCGTGTCAGCCCAACTCTGGCCCCCCAAATTCTTACAGGGGCCCCCCTAATAGTGATTTATAAAAAAAGTTATGCTACATCTCGAGGCTGAATGGCCTTCAAAACAAAATATCCTAATTGCAGAGACAATTTTGGCAGAACCTGGCCCATATCCAGGTTTTAAGGTTTGGGGGAACAAAATACATATTAAAGGAAAAGATTTTTATTTTTATCATATGTTTAAAATAAATTTTTCTGAGCACAACAAAATTTCGGGGGTACAAAAAATATTTGGGGATAACTGCCCCGAATGCCCTCCGTGTCTGCAGGCCTTGGCAGAACCTTCACCAGAAAGCCTTCCATTGGGGTCCTTCATGTTTGTGCAAGGGGACTAGACATTCTGAATCATCAGCATCATGGCCCATACCGTCGTTGTCAACTATGAGCTCGGTGCTTCTCCATTTTTTCTGCGTAGCTTGTGGCTGACAATGAATAACCAAAACTCAGAGAGGCACGCCATCTGTTGTGGTCGGCAGCAAGTGTTTCCCATGACTGTGGAGAGATGTGGAAGCGCGCCATGTCATGCTTGATGACGTCTTTGTAGCGCAGTTTGGGTCTGCCAGTTTCTACGAGGCGCGTTATAGAACTCGCTGTAGAGGATATCCTCGGGCAGGCGACCATCTTCCATATGGTAGACGTGGCCTAGCCAGCGCAGACGTCGCTGACTTATGATAGTAGTGAGGTCATATGAACCGGTGAGATGCAGGATGATGGAGTTGGGGACATGATCCCTCCACGAGACACCAAGAATGGAGCGAAGGCATCTGAAATGAAATGCATTGAG
>Ga0210059_1013855_pt1 | contig 11995 bp, 8 predicted proteins | sample Ectturendosymbi2_FD_188042 | JGI IMG/M metagenome (GOLD analysis project Ga0210059, IMG submission 188042) | Ecteinascidia turbinata endosymbiont from Florida, USA - Sample 2 (SPAdes) (version 2) | ecosystem: Host-associated > Tunicates > Ascidians > Unclassified | place: Key West, Florida... | reverse complement strand
TTCAGATGTTAAGACAACTTTCACTCAAACACGTTCATGATGCATTGTTCTGGGTATCACTGTATAAGGGTAGAATTAGAATCGGGCTGAAAATTCGAGCCTGAATCCAACACAAGCTCGAGTCCCACAAATTGAATTGAGATACAGTTGATGCACTGGCGCAGTGACAAAGAGCATAACGTAAACAACAGCATTGCCTGCTTATTGATGACTTGGCTCGCTGTGCCACATGAATTGGCCGTTTTTTTGTCTGCTTGTTTAACCAGAACACTTCACAACTTCTTAGCACAGCGCTGGTGGTCTTGGATTTGGTCGTAACATGTAAGGAAAGGGATGTTGCAGAAAGGTCGTACCAAGGTTGAATGAGCACGATTACGTCATATACTTTACGGTTTTCACACGGGCCCCTACAACAGCGCTTTGACCCCCCTGGCCCAATGTGCTAGTTTCGCCACTGGCAGCAAGGCTGGTGTTTGTTTGTACAGGTCACTGAAAATTTTTACAGATGACCAAGTGACTACGCAGCGGTTTAACTCAAAACATATTAGATTTAATTAGCAAGAATTTTTAGCAATTGCTTTAAATCAAAAGGTCTCAATTACAGTTGCAATCACACGAAACTGTGCAATTAATTACCCTCAGCTAACTCACAAAAAAAACACTAGATAGCCATAAAAAACACTAGAACACTAGATGAAATGAAAAAACACTAGATCTAGTGGAAAAACACTAGGAGTGGCACCGCATGATGTGGTGCAAATGGCTTGAATACCTTCATACATTAGTGATAAGTGCGTTTCCACCACACGTTACCCTTTATGACGAAACAAAAGTGCATTTCGGCTGCGGCTACCTCGACACTGCACCAGAAGTTTAGTATCATTGATACCAGTGTTGCCACTTCCGATATATTAACATGACATCAGATGTCATGTTCTCAGATAAATTTCTGATGTCTGATGGTTTGGCGAATAATCTGGTGTTGAATGGTTTGTTGTTTTTGTTTTCCACATTTCCTCTCATTTTAGGACGAAAATAAGTTAGATTCATGATTTTTAAGTTCCTTTCATCAATTTCTCACCATGTGTGTTTGGTTATAGTTTTGAACTAAACAAGTTCTCTTCGCTTCGTTGAGACTAACATTTTACGTAAATTTCAACAACTTCTCCATTTAATGGCGATATTTGGCTCTGTTTCGGATTCAACGACGGTAATCGCGCCTTGTTAGGTTTGTTAATAGTAGCATTTAGCTTGTATGAAACTGTAGCGTAAAAATGAGATGTTATCTGATGTTGAAAAAGGCAGCAATCTTATGTTAATGGGACTGACCCTAGTGGCAACATTGATTGATACTAAACAGCAGTCAGCAACCACTATCTTCAGCACGCAAATAGCAAAGTTTTTGTGACATTTGTGCAATTGGCGTGATGCACGAGCGCAGAGTCAAACCCATGCCAAAAGAACGATTATTAGGAAAAATTTATCCGCGAAATCAAGTATGTTTGCATTGAACAAAACCGAAAATACTTAAAGGGTATTCAGTAGCGATTACTAAAACTGGCAGACAGTCAAACGTGTAGAGAGATCAGTTGCTGTTGGGGGCCCCTGATACTTGACGCAAAATAGGATATAACGTACAGTTGTATTCTTGTATCGCTTCTTAATCACAAAAATTTTTTAAACGAGTATTTTATTTGAAACAAATAAATTTCATCACGGAGGGTCTGTGGCGGCAGGTAGACGGCGCCACATGTAAATAAATGGTCACCGCTAGATGGTGCCCATAAGTTACAAGTCACTGTGATAGTAACCACAAGCGAATTATCGTACTTCACTTATAATTATATAATGATAGTGCAACCTAGTAGTAGTAGAGTGAATTCGTCGAGGGAGCTCTCTTGCTGCTGGTTGCTTTCCTGTTAGTTAATGCCCCGAATTGCCATCTTTCGCTTGTGCTTGCCTCAGCAGTTCAAGGCGATGCAGTCAACTGCAACAGGCCCCCTTGCAGCGGAGGTCCGGGGCAATTTCCCTCGTTTCGCCCCCTTAATCCGGTCCTGTGAGAGACACAGAAAAATTTTCGCCGTCCAGGAGAAATGTGTTGGACATTGCTCAAAACTACTGGACAATGTTTAAAAAATTTGGGCCCCCTAAGAAAACTCTTCGCCCCCGCCTGGTGTCCCAAGCTGGTTATGGGCCTGCCTTCCAGACATTGTTTTCTTCTGGCAATATTTTGCGGACCGTCCTTCAAGAAGTGGCAGATAAATATAACAAAGTAAAATAACAATGCACCATACGTCACCATAGGCATAGGCGCAGGCAGGGGTGTAGTGCTAAAAAAGAGGTATGGGAACAGCGTTTCCACATCAAATGAAAAGACTGCACCAAATAGTTCGAACAAAGTGAGCATTCGCCTAAAAGAATTTCCACACTGGATCTTCCCCACACTGGATCTTCCTCTATTGCTGCTGGTTGCTTTCCTGTTAGTTAATGCCCCGAATTGCCATCTTTCGCTTGTGCTTGCCTCAGCAGTTCAAGGCGATGCAGTCAACTGCAACAGGTCCCTTGCAGAGGAGGCCCGGGGCAATTGCCCCCGTTTCCCCCCCTTAATCCGGTCCTGTGAGAGACACAGAAAAATTTTCGCCGTCCAGGAAAAATGTGTTGGTCATTGCTCAAAACTATTGGACAATGTTTAAAAAATTTGGGCCCCTCAGAAAACTCTTCGCCCCCGCCTGGTGTCCCAAGCTGGTTACGGACCTGCGTTCCAGACATTGTGTTTTTCACTAGCGCGCAGTGTGCTTAAGGGTATATCATTTTGTGAATGTAAGAGATTGTTTGGGACACAAACAGTGGTGTTAGTTATGTGCAGCTTGTGAAAAAAGAGGCCCCTCTTTTGGAACCCCCTTCAAATATTTTTTGAATTAATAATATAAATCCAGCTGTGGACTTAGGATTGGAAGGCCCGAGGCAAGGCTGAAAAGGGGTTATCATACCCTCCTATGACGTCATCATATTCAGCCAACCGTGATAAGACTTTTTGATCAAGCCTAGCAAGGGAATATGCGGGCCACCCAAGGATACGTTCCTGAAACTACGGCATGACCGACATAATAGACGATGCAAAAGGGTATCATGATACATAACTTTAAAAACACTGGAAGTTGAGAAGACAAAGCCAGCAACACATAAAGTTCAGCAATAGCAAGCTGGCATCCCCCACACTTCTCTAGTTTTACAGTTGCTGTTGGGGGACTCTTTTGAAAGCAGAGCACTTACACATTACAGTTGCTGTTGGGAGCCCTTTGAAAGAAAAGCACTTTTAAACACTACACTTGCTGTTAGGGGCTCCTTTGAAGAAAAGGCACTTGCACATTACAGTTGCTATTGCGGGCCTCTTCAACAGCAGAGTGCTTGCGCATTACAATGGCTGTTGGGGCCTCTTTGAAAGCAGAGTACTTACACTTTGCAGTTGTTGTTGAGGGCCCTTTTGAAGTTTTGAAACAGAGTACCTGCACATTGGTGTTGACAGACCTGTTGAAAACAGAGTACAAAGACATTACAATCGCTTTTGGGGGCTCCTTTGAATGCAGAGTACTTCCTTATGACCAGTTCGGAGCATATTACATGAGTGGATGATAAGTTTTCACCAAAAATTAAAAAAAAATTACACGCAAAAACACCTCGAGGAGGCCCCTAAAAAGGGGTCTGAGGCAAGTGCATCGCTCGCTTCCCCTTAAACACACAACTGCATAAAGCGCTTTCAAACTGTGGTTATTCCCTGAAAGATCGCATAATCCGACCAACAGAAAAAGCCACAAAATTAAACCACTTTTGCGCGATACCAAACGATTGTCGCAGACAACCTTTGGTATAAACAAGTGAAGACCTTTTTGGTACCTCCCTATTTGACTGCCCTCAAAACGCCTGGTCTAGTTCCGCCACTGGTCTCAACTGCAATCTTCACCGCCACTTCAATGGAGTACTAACGGTGGATAACAAAATTTGCGATTCTGTTAACTCGGTGCAAACATGATTGATAACATATGCTCTGATGGATCGCCTTGCACAAATGGCAAATCTGTGTGTGAATTGAATGGACAATGGTGAAGTTTGAAGCATGGGTGGCGGAACCTTTTTCAAAGTGGCGGGGCACAAGAGCACGTCAAAAAAGCTATATAAAATTTTTGCGGTTTGAGCTGGCAACTGTGACGTCACAAGCATCGAAATATGACGTCATTTCCTATACACCCTATGAAGGTATAAATTACACTATTTTAGACAAAATTACACCACTTGAAAACGTATCGGTGAACCACCTGAAATTCAAATAGGCTGTTACAGGAGCGGCCCAAGTTAACAGCGTCACTCAGGCTCATCATACGATTATTCTGACTTACTAAAACCGTTCGACGCTTGCGTCACTGAAATTTCCATTTCTCTCATTTTGGCTGGTACTATCTTTGCTTTGTGACGTTAATATCGTAACAATGAATGAGACGTTCTCATGATAACTTCTCCATTGCTGAGTAACGCACGTCACAGAGCAATGATAACGCCGGTAAGCCCTCTGAGTATACTAGGCTCATTCATATTAGCCCGAGTTGCTGGACAATTTTTTATTCGTTTGAAATTATTCTCAAAATGGGAAGTGTCCATGGGATTGGATTTCAAATCCAATGTTCTGTGCAAATCCATTGCTTCAAAAAGCATTCAGTTCGATATAAATTCTGTTTAAAAAATACTTAATTGCATGGGGCAGCTCTGGCTCTGATGGATGAGCCCGACTAAAGCACAAGCGAACGAAGTCGGCTACAAACGATATTGTTTTGTTCAGGTCACCTGCAACATGAACGTGAAAGCCCGGACATGAAACGAAAATATATGAACAGTGACAAGGTACAAAGAAAAGAGCCCGAGTTAACAACTTAGTGAAGTGGGACCGGCCTTTGCGCGGTGGCACAAATATACAAAGCAAGCAAGCTCGCGTTTTCAAATATAAATCGTAATCTAAGATTCGGGCTGAACCTGTGGAGCCCCTGTGCTGGAGTCGCCACTGGGCTGTGTTATGGTAACAAGTGACCATAACATGACTGGCTCAGAAAATGGTGAAAATAGCAGTGAATCAACATTGAAGAAATAACCTGTGCGAATTGCCATTCTGACACAAGTTGAGGAAGGCGTGGCGAAATGAATTGAAGTAATCAAAAGACAAAATGTGTTGTTTGTGTATTTTAACTCTGTACTATATTAACGATTTACAAAAAATTAGAGTGTGAATATAGAACTGAACAACGTGTATTGATATGTATTTGGTATATTAAGGAAAACGCAACATATATGAGGAAGTTAAGAAATTGTGAAAACCTGAATGCTAATTACGAAATTCTTATACAGTAATAAGCTGGCTAAAAGAACCAAGTGAATTAGGTAACTGTACTCACAAAAAGAAAGCATCTGCTGAGGCAGAAGTAAAGACTGACTGAAAAGCAGTTATGACTAACCATTTCATGTTTTACAGAAAGAAATATGCGCAAGGGAAGCGCTTACAAAGTGGTGGTCAAACATTTAAATGAAAGTATGAACTAAAGTAATAGCCACCGTAAATGAAATTGACCCTGAAACGGCTGACTTTAAGAGTAAAAAGTGGATGAGACGCAGGAATAAGTACCGAAGGCTCTGGAAAACGGACGGTTTACAAATCTAGGGCAATACGTGAATGACAGCGAAGGTTCATCAAGAAAATAAGCGACCGGAACTAATTGAAACAAGCATTGCAATGCTGGCTTTGTGGGGTGTGTTACTCAATGCTAACTCAAGACGGAAGGCAACGAAGCCTGAAGTGCACGAACTCAAACAGTCCAAGAGGTTTAAAGGAAGTGGTACAAGAAGTTACTGTAAAAGGCAAACAAGTGAAAAGTCAAAACCTGATGATATTGGTGTAGCAGAAAATAGATTGCGAAAGTACTGAAAAAGACTTTCTTACCAATGTTGCGCTATTCCCAGATGCTGTAAGCGTTTGAAAAACATAATGTGCAAGTATGTTGCTTTATTGTTAAACTTGATTAATTATGCATTGGAGCGTGACTAGCTAGTTTCAACCAGTGGAAACCTGAAACCAGTGACGTATTTTGATTGACGGAAAGGATGATTTACACATTTCCAGAATTAAGAAACAAAGTACTGTATTACAGCATTGGTATCACACTGTAACTTATCAAAAATTGTCTGTCAAGGAGATAAGAAATAGTGTGGAAAATGCTGACACCTTAAATTTATTGAATATTGAATATGGTCCAATTGAAAATGTTTGTGATCTTGATTTTGATATTATGTAAACCGCTGTGTCACGATGACCTATGAAAAAGGAGTATCGAAAATGCAGTTTGTTTTGACATTCTGTAAAACGCTGTGTCACGATGACCTATGAAAAAGGAGTATCAAAAATGCAGTTTGTATCGAAATTGCAGGAAGTGACGTTTGAATCAATTATAAAAAAACCCGCGACTGAAGGGCGCATAAAAGACGACTCGGGTGACAAGTCACTTCAGAAGGCCTGAAGGCCAGGTACATGTTGTACCGAGGGAAGGCCTTTGATCTTGTGATAAGGCAGCGCTTGGTTGGGTGTACACTGGTCCTCACGAGTGGCTGCACGCCCAGCATACAAATCTGGGACAGCCAGGCCCACAGCATATGGATTTCGCGCTGTGAAACTAGGGAATGCTCCGGCAGCCAGTGTTAAGAGGGACACACTGGTTCACAACAAAATTTCGTATGCCATCTCATTGATGATGTTATAATTTCGAAGTCATGGAAGTGTATATTTGGACAGAACAAAAAAATACACTATTAAAACAGAAATCCCGCATACAAGCAGGCGATACCCTCAAGAAAGTCGCAATGCTTATCAAAAGGGAATTCGTCATTTACGGCTGATGGTTTGTTATGATTACGAAACACAGGAACCATTCAAGTCAATTAAATTAGGCGGTGTGTTCGCAGAAAGGAGCGTAAATAGTGTGTTTAGCTGCACAGTGAGATTAGTGAATGCATTTAAGTAGTGTACATGACATAGTTTTCTTTGTGAATTGTCATGCGGTTGTGAATGTAAGTAACGTATCGTTTATCATGTATTTTGATTCGTGAGACGTGTGTAAATGTCATTTTTGCCGTTGGTAAACTAAGAATACAATTTGCTCTGTTTAAATTCACATTAGTGATCCCAATGCTTGATAACTGCAGGCATTGTTGATTGCTGTGTACGAACTGCTGTTGTTTATGTTCAGGGAGGTTAAAGACAGGCATATCTTAGAACCTACAACGGGATATTTGGAAAAACGGTGTAGGACAAAAACTATAACTTTTCTGAATCTTTTGTAGCAACTAGCCTAGCCAGCTAGAAAATGCTATAAAAGCTGTAACACCAAGAACACAGCTTAAAAAACAGGCACAAATGGCACAGCATCGATACCTGTCTTAAACACATTCAAAATCACATCTTTTGCACATCTTGACCACAGAAGTAACATGATTGAATACTCATTCTACAAAGGCATTATATACCGAAATGCAAAGATACGACAAAGCATATGTAGCAACCAGAGTTGCTACTCTATATTAACAAGTTTCCCCTACAATCAGAATGAAAAATCCCTACATTTCCCTGCACAATCTGAAACAAAAAACATAACCATCTCTTAGCTGAAACATCTGACCTTGACAAACGACATACTATATATGCAATATGTTGCACAATTAAGAGTGCAAGATCAAAATTACATGTGTAAAAAATCATTACAGAAAACACTAATGCATAACCACATGTCAAATTTTTTCGAAAAAATTTTCTCAACGTCTTCTAAGATTAGCTAGCACCTATGGAAATCAATTTTAAGCATAATCCTTGGTAATAAATCTTAAGCGTAATTATCACTCTCCAGCTGGTTGCAATTCGCAAGGAAAAAGTCTCATCCGTGACAGCTTCAGAATTTTCAAAAGATGTTTTCCTTGCTTTGCCATGTAAATGCACAAATATTTGGTTGACTTCAAAGTCACCCTAAAAATTGTCACCAGACTTAATTATTGCTTCCAAAGTGCACACTGTCAGAAGATTCCTCAGCTTATTTTTAGTGTTATTCGAGCGGGAGAAAGTTCTTTCAACCCCAGCAGAGCAGTGGTAATGCAGTTATAGCTAAACACATTGCATAACTGTACTTTTCAGTGTAGTGTACAGTACTTGTACTGCAGTCTTTACAAATCGGAATAGACTACACCTAGTAGGCTGAGCCCTGGCTTTCACTGAATGCATTCTAGCCACCAGAAAACTTGGCCACACTGCAGTCTGCAGTGCTTGTGTCAAGAATAACCTGCTGGTGTCAAGCGAAATTTCTGACCTCTGCAAAATTTCTGACCTGTGTGGCAGTCCCCTTCTGAAGAAGAAGACCACTACACGTTTAGGACAATTCCGCGAGAGCACTGATTAATAGGAAGTGTCCATGGCACGCCCAAGTTAACAATTAAGAAACTTTGACCCCTTGGTTTCGCTCGAACCGCTCAGTTTATCACAACAAAATTATATTCACTCACGGTTTTATTAGTATAACTTTAAGCACTGTGATATTCATCACAACAGGGGTTTATAATATGCATCAACATACACATGCATTATTACAAGTGACAGGGGTCAATGCGAATTCTAGTCTTTCACAGAGGGAGAGAGTAAGCCATCCTATTGGGCAGTCGTACCACGACCTGCCTGAAAATTAGTTATGACCTCAGTATCTCAGTGAGTCTAACCGTTCTGGGATGTTTGTTCGCTACAAGCGTGTCCTGGTTCACGAATTTGCCAGACCCCACTCGTTCGCCAACTGTTTCTATTTAGTCTTGATTTAACCTATCAGACTACCTGTAAGCTAGATGCTACTCCGAGGACAACCGCGAGCAAGACTGATTTTAGTGGTGCGTTTTTGGTCGCGAGGAAAACACAACAGGTCGCGTCGTGGTCACGTGACGGCGTATCGCGCGGTGTGCGGTGCGCTCGCAGCTCTAGTGGTCACGTTTTTTAATCGTGAATTCCGAATTGGTATTTTCAACAATATTTTTATCTGTTTTCATTATTAATTCTATTTACAATTTGAAGTTATTTTTAAGTATAATAATTTTCTTATGCCATCTTAGGTTACTCTCCCAAAGATGATTCACAATCAGTGTGCAACGTACAGATTCACAATACATCAAATAGGTACACATGACAATGTTCTAAAAGAGTTAATGTCTTTAATCGTTGTTTAGTTTTCAGCTTCGTTCGACTTTGTCGTGAATCCGTCGGTAAACTTCTAAGTTGCTTTCTTCAATTACTTTTCTCCAGTAATCGAAGTCTTCTTTCGATGTTGTTTCAGGATCACAAGACATTTCATGTTGAGGAGCCAAGACGAACTCAACACCTGTTGTTGTTTTTCAGTTATTTTGCTTCTCAGAATAAAGAAATAACGCCTGGTAATTTGCTTTTCATGTGTGTTGTGTGAATTAATACATGATGTGAAGTCAGAAATTTCGCTTAACACCGGTAGGCTACCACTAGGGTTGCCAGATGTATTTACTGCTAATTTAGCAGAGGCCGGTAAAGGGCCAGTAGTTTGAAAATCAGTGCCTGAAGCCGGTATTTTGAAAATAAATAATTTTCCGTAACTTAGGAAAAAGCTAGCGCAGAATTTCTCAAATTATAATGACTCCTGTAGTGAATCTTGTTAGTTTCTTCAGCGAAGTTTATTTGCTGTTGTTGACGCAATCCTTGGTGGGATTGTTACGTCACACACATACCGAAATGTAGTAATGGGCCAGCTTAGATCTGGCACTGTTGACAAAATGGCCGGTATTTTTACAAAACCCATTTGGCAACCCTAGCTAACAGTGGCGTAACAAGGGGGGGGGGGCAAAGGGGGACATCTGCCCCCGTTCGCAGAATTTTGGGGGACCCAAATTGAGGTCGGAACGTTATGTAATTTTTACGAAATATGAAATGACAACGCATGTTAATAATTTCAATTTCCAAAATGTTGAAAGCCATAAGTCGCTGGTACCCAGTTAACAAATTTCATCAAGACCACCAAGGTTAGCAAAGTGTGCAGTTGCAAATCTTAAATGACATTTTAAGGCGTAGCTTAATGTGTCACCAGCAATTAGCGCTCGCGTGTAGTTTGGCTCATACATGCGTCACAATACTTTCAGATAGCTAGGGTTGCGAACTCATGTGATATTGTTTCGTCACAATGGGACGGGAATCCAACGCTCGCGGTGCATGCAGCATGCTACAGCGCATCATGCTTTCAGAGCAGCGATGAAACTTGTAACATATGTTGACAGAGCTGCAACAACAAATCTAATGTTTAGCAAAATTTTGAGCTTTGATGGCTTAGCAAACTTCATGTTGAAATGGATTTGATGTAGCTCTGAAGGTAATTCTGGTGATTTTTATTTGTGGGACATTTAAAAATATTCTGACTTCTTTTGTAACAATCTAATTCAAACTGTGCAACAGCGATGTGAATACTAGTTGCAATTGTGAAATTTTCACTTACTGTTGGATGTGCTTTTTAATAACGCCACCTTCAAACTGAGCATCTCCATGGACATGATTTTCGAATTTCAGGTTGTAAAACTGCTAACCCAGAACTTTTCACGGAGCGTCACTGGCCTTAGGTATTTCCTAGGTTAATATATATATATATCTATATGTGTGACCGGCGGTGGATGTTACAGGAAACGAACGCAGCGGTCGCCTCAGGCCTCTTCTTTTTCACAGATGCCGTGCGGCCACCATTTTTTAATTTAACATTAGTTCTTACATTGCTTTTTATCAGAAAACATATGAACCACTCTGGAGCTTCACTGAACAGGTCTTTACGCATGTCATATGTTTTTCAAAAGAAGGCAAAAGTTATGTGCACCAAAAGGGGGCCCTCAACAAATTGTTCTGGGTCCTTTTCTGCGAGTTTCCCTCGGCCCCTAAATTGTAATATCCACCCTCGCATGTGACATATTTATATTAAATTAGTTTTTTGACGAAATAATCGATAAATTTGCAGCAGTAAAGGCAAGAAAACTTTGCCTTTAAAGTTAGCTCATAAGTAAAGCATTGCATGTTAGTATGTTTCTTATTTTCTGTTAACTTTTCAGGATACAATATCTAAAGAAATGCTTTAGGACAGCTATCAGAGGTGTAGACCTAAACTTCGAGACCGAGACCTGTATAAAACTTCGAGACCGAGACAGGCTTCACCAAACATTAGGAACCTCGAGACTTGAAAATTTGTGGATGATTCCCAAATTTTCTAAAAATTTTTGTAAAGATGTCATCACATCACCACTTCGAAGTCGAAATTTTTTGAATTTCTAGCATTTTTTCTGCCTGGTTTGGTTGTTTCCTACCTGCTTATACAACAGATAAAGAATACATTGAATTGCAGAGGTTTAACTAAGCCGTACCGTTGCTGTATTCAACGTCTCAAGGCAATAGGCTTGTGACCGACACCTGCATCCTTCAGACCGAGACAAGAACTGAAACCTTCGAGACTCACAAAAATGGGTCTCAAGACGAGGCAGAGTCTCGAGAAATCATCACTGATAGCTATGTCCAACCGACATTTTTTCTGAGCCAACAATTGGTGTCCGTTCAAAACAGACCCGTTCAAAACAGACCATTCATAACAGACCACTCAAAACAGACCACGTTCATAACAGACCCATTCATAACAAACCCGTTCATAACAGACCAGTACATAATACACCACATTCATAACAGACTCTGTTCGTACCTAGGGCCGGACGGGGTAAAGTGTGTTAGACAAAATGCTTTGGACTTTTAGCGTCCACACTGCAATATACATTAAGAAGGGGTCCGTTATCAACGTGGTCTGTTACGAACGGGTCTGTTATGAACGGGTCTGTTATGAACATGGTCTGTTATGAAAGTGGTCTGTTTTCAACAGGTCTGTTATGAATG
>Ga0210059_1013854_pt1 | contig 11995 bp, 8 predicted proteins | sample Ectturendosymbi2_FD_188042 | JGI IMG/M metagenome (GOLD analysis project Ga0210059, IMG submission 188042) | Ecteinascidia turbinata endosymbiont from Florida, USA - Sample 2 (SPAdes) (version 2) | ecosystem: Host-associated > Tunicates > Ascidians > Unclassified | place: Key West, Florida... | reverse complement strand
CAACGTTTCGACGAGGTCCAAATTACATCTTCAACCAATGACAACTCGCCTTTCTTATCTCCTAAACCCTTTCTTATTGGCCACTGCTTTAACCAATGAGATCTCTTCTTTTCTGTATATAAACCAGCTCGGTAGTATCTCCACTTCATTCTGACGATATCCCCTGAAGAGTGTCAGACGAAAAGCTTTGGGATGAATGGTACTGTACATAATTCCATATAAGGCAAAATGAAATAAAACCTGTTCTGTGTGGGTACTGAGATTTTACCATTTCGTTTCAATTCAATGTAAAAACTTTGAGAAGCACAAACCAAGATTAGAAAATAACATTGCGATAAGAAACGAAAGTTTTTATGAACAAAAAACATCTCAGAATGCATATTCCCATTTATATGAGTTTCCGCAAGGCATTAAAAGTTGAAATGATGCAATCAGTGACGGAGGAAACCACGCTCAAGCGTATTGGAACCATATTTGCAACAGATCCTTGAACCTTTGGTTTTATCAAAATCTAATTATTTCATAAACTGTTTGGCACAACTTACACATGTGCCCATAAACAGCAATAAACAAATACGTACCGGAAAAGGAACTAATGTTAAACAGTGACGTTGAAAGAATGGACAGAAAATGAAATGAAAAAGCTACATTTTTTGACATTACGCGCTGCGTGATTTTATAAACGTTGGTGATTCTGCGAAACACCATCGTGAGAGGTAATCACTGCTGCAAAACTAATTGCAACTGGGTGTTCTAATACCTTTAACAGTCGTTGGCGATATCCGAAGTTTACTGAGGTTCTCGTTTTGTATTGAAGAGATTTTTATCATTCATTTGAAGCTATGCGTATCAATTTCATTGACTATACAAATACGCTTTTTGCAAGCAGTTTGGATTTGATGAAAATATTGCAGTTAAAATGAATGTCAACCAAAGCGAAAGGATATTTCCTCAAAAGAAGTTTATCTCACGCGTCGCTAGATTATAATTGTTGACTTTTCACTAGCTAAACCATAGTCGAAACCTTAAAAGCAACCGTCTATTAAATCAGTTGCAAATGATTCAAAGTTTCCATCCGATAAATCCAAGCTGTAAATACTTTTCTTGATTTCCTCTCAACCAGGTCTAAAATTTCCTCTAATTTGTTCATATCAAAACTGCAATGTGGATACTTACAAAAACTGTGACACCTAACACCACAATTTACAACACAGGTTTTACTTCGTGTTTTTCAAAGTCAGTGGATCTTTGTTGCAGAACCTTTTCGCAGGTTTTCCATGTTTGACAATGATCTCTAAAATGAACTGTGCAACAGCGTCGTTGAGAACTTCATCGGAAATTCCAGCATTCTTCAGTCGTTCTTTTAAGATTGGTTGACTGCAAAAACAAGACTTAGGCCATTAAAGGAAAGTTACAAGTAGTATTATTTTGTATGATTTGGTAACAGTTGGGAGTGGAAAGGACTTCTGCTCAAGACCTCTCATTGGACGGACGCTTTTTACAGCTCTGACAGGGCCTGTTTGAATTGGAAACTTCCGGCAGGAAAATTCTCGTGAAGATTCGGAATTACGCTTAAAGTCACAGCAAAGAAGAGAGTCACGGAATGTTGTATTGGTGACACACATCAGCACCCTTGTCAGTGTCTCAGAACAAAGCATGAAGGCGAACTACACAGATGTATTCCATTGAACGTAGTTTGTGCTCATGCGCCAACTCTTCCCTGTCCTGAGGAGACAAAGGATACGTTCTACGACAGTCTGTCTTCTGCACTGAAGTCAATCCCAAGACATTAATATCTTTTTGATCTTGGAGAATTTAATGCACAAGTTGATAATGATAATGATCCTTGGGCAGATCTCCTTGAAAAACACGGTGTTAAAAAATGCAAATGGAGAGCGAGTGTTGGAGCTGTGCAGTCATTTTCTGGTATTGTAGGATTCTGTGTTGGTTGTGGTGCCGAATGTAGTTGGTTGATTACGATTCAACACAGACCCCTACTAGCTGAGGAGTTAACCTAGTTGTTGCAGCAACACAGGACAGTCTCCCAGCTAAGCAAGCTAACGTCTTGAAATTGCCAAGCCAAAGCAAGGCGAAATAAAAGGCTCTCACCACTTTGTCCGTTAATAACTCCCCAGTAGCACTCTAAGTTGATTGCTTCTTTCGATTATATTCAGGTATACAAAAAAACTCCAGTACACTTGAATGTGAAGTCAGAACAACGTAACGTCATACGGTTCGGTGTAAAATAACGGTGAACAAACGCGTTCGCATGCGCAAAGAGCGACCGACTGCGGTTATGCAAGTTTGCAGGCTATCATGTCAACTGTAGTTCTGTTCGCAAACAGGTACATTGCTTTGAATCACGAATGGACTATTGCTGGGAATTACGCAGTAAGAATGCACAAAACATTAAAGCACTATGTGTCCACTATAGTATTATAACTGGATATCGACATCAAACTTCTGAATCAAATGTGTTGAGAAAATGAAACTTCTTGTCCCGAGCAATTCTACAGAAAAACCTTTTGCATTTCTACTTTGGTCAACATGATTCTCCGGATGATGTGCGGTTTCATTCTATGGAAGGAATCTGTGTAAGATGCAGTGTTTGATTCCTGCTTTCCCTAAGGCAGCTTTTATCCTTTTTAAGAAATGCTGGTGTTGCGACCGCTCAGTAGGTGAGGTGTTGAATTCGCGATACACCACAAACGGGATGTAAGCTAACACTTATTTCCAGGCCTATTGGTGCGAACAAGCGATAATAGTGAACATGGCGTGTAATCTCTAAATATGCTAATGATGAACAATTGAAAGAGATTAATAGCGGAAGCGAAGAATGATCACCGCGTGTGGTCTCTATTGTTGGTTGTTCGGGAGGCTCCAATCGCAACCACAGCTAAGCTATGCTAACCTGAGCTCTGCTTCCTTTCCCAAAACCTCGTTTGTGTCGATCTAGTCAGCCACGCAAGCAATGGTGTACCAAGTTACAAAAAGTACGTGTGGAACAGTTAAACGCAAGATGGAAGATGTTTTTCCAACAATACTGATGTGCTGTTCCTTCTTTTCTAGAAGAATGCCGCTCACCTGCAACACAAGCTTCCTCCATCCTGCTCCTCCTCCGAAAGACTGAAAAAGCAAAGAGCACACCTTTCCAAAACACGCACTATTTTGCCAAAAATATCATCGGAACAATCTGTGCTCGCAGATTCAAACAACTTCCAACATGGGTGACATTCACTGCATGTACGAGGGAAAAAAGAAGGCTGTTGGTCAAGTCATCAGGAAGGTCTGTCCTCTAATTACTACATGTGGTATCTTAATAACGGGCAAGAAACAGTCATTGGCAGATGAGTGGAATAACTTTCGGAGCTCTTTTTTGGAGTTCATTACTTACCTCTTTCACGAGACCTGGACAACCTTCCAACAGTTGAAGAACTTCACGCTGCTATGAGAGCTTCTCCATCGACTCTCTACTGCACTACAGATATGATCTCCTCACTGCACCAAATCCAGGAGGGCCATGAACAACGCCGCCGGCTACACATCGTCTTTGTCATCTTGGCCAAAGTATTTGGTATGTAGAGAAAGGCCATATTATAGATAACAGAGAAAGGCTATATTTCTCAGTCTTGCCAGGTCGTTGCATGACGATATTGAAGCACATCTTGTTTGAAAGTGCTCATTCGGCTCCCTTTGAGCCAAAAAGTGGCGTAACGTGATCTTCTCTGCTGTTCTCCATCATGTGTTCCAATGAAGAAACAAACATGTCGTCACTGACGGAGTTTCCTGCGCACACGCACAGTTTTCAGATTGTTAAAGCATGTAAAATTTCGCGCCAAAACGAAAAGTCGGCACATACTGGTGCGTAAATTACTGTTTGCAGACGATGATGGTTTATTTTCACACAGCACAACCGGCCCTCAATCACAAATGGACCGCTTTGCTGCTTCTTGTGAGACCGTGTCTCAGGTTACTGGCAACAACAGAAGTGTTGTAATACACCAGTTAACTTGCACTGATACATCTCATGCAGATATCATTATGGAAGGGACCAGGGTTGGAAAAGTCAACACATGCTTCTACCTGGGTACTTTTGTGGCCAATGGCTGTTCACCTGAGAAAGAAATTCAGTCCAGATTCGGAAAAGCAGTTCCAACCTTCAGCCGACTCATTTCCAGAACATGGTACAATCCATACCTTGCATTGTGCACTAAAGGAAACATCTGCAAGGCTTGCATAAGTGCCCTATTTTCGCAGTTCTGAAAAATAGCCAATCCACATGCAGCAGAAAGAAAACTTAATAGCTTTCAAATGTGATTTCTCGCAGTAATTGCGGCATCACATGGAAAGACAGATCAGAAACGAGGTCATTTTCCAGCGAACCGTTGTGGCTCCTTTAGTTATCTCCAGCCGTAGGCGCTTGTGGTGACCTGGTCACGTTTGTCGTGTGTTTGAGTGTCGTTCACCATGAAACGTTCTTTAACTACAGTATGGTGAATTGATCTCAGGTACTCGTAGTGTTGGTCCACCCGTCATTCGTTTCAAAGATGTGCGGCTGCTCAAAATCTCGTCCTCCGAGCGTGCAATCCTTTGCCAAGGCTCGCCAGAGGTTGACTCTTCCCGCTTCTGCTCAAAGCGATCATTCTCTCTGGTGGAGTTTCTGTCAAACTACTGCAAATATCATGGAAGTTTCAACAGCAGACGAATGTCGAAATCTGCTTCGATAAGGCACTAAATCTTGCCGTTGTTTTAAATAAAAGATTTGCTGTACTTCGGAAGAAAGGAAGCGTATCAATACAGTTTTCAATTCTCTCTGAAACCACAAAATGAAAAAAAAATGTTTATCTCACATCAATCAAGCGCTTTGTCGAAAATATTGTAGAAAAGCAATGGCAAAATAAACAGCCAGACGCTTGTGAGAGCTGAAATTGCTTCTTTGAACTGCTACCAAGTTGATTCACCAGTAAACCGTCCATAAAAACATGGATATAAAATTCTAATGAAACCTAAAGACAAAGCATTTTTATAACTAAATAATAAATCCACATTTGCTTGACACATAAAGCTATATCAGGAATTTTACAATGAATTTTGTTCTGTTGTGACGGGACCTCTAAAATCACAGCACGAGTACAAATCAGCAGCTCAAAAATGGTTGACATGAAAATATGTAAGTTGTTTTTAATTCACCACATTTTCAAGCGACAAAGCAAGTATACCTCAAGCCATAACATGGTTGCATTGCATGATTAGTTGCTTTTCAAAACTGTGGAGTAAGCAATCCACAAAAAATCGAAAAGAAAATTTTGAAGAAAAATATAGGGCAGGGATATCTACAAACTCCGGGATAGGAAACTTCGCCATCTTTTTTTTCTCAGCCAGACAAGAGAGTCACTGCTCACTGGCACTGCTGCAGTTTGAGTTTCGGGTAGGTCAAGTCACTTTTCCCTGTAACTGTTTGCTAGCATTGTATTGTTAGTGTTACAGGATGTTGTTAATCAGACCTCCGTGAAATCAATTATGATGTTCCAGAAATTCACACATGAGCGCCGAAAGAGCATGCTCAACATTTCCAAATTGCTGATCGCGGTGGTCTTTCACCACCAACACAGGTTTGTTTTGCAACAACCGCGATTGCTGTGCAACTTTACCCTTTACTTGTATCGAATGAGCTTGTTAAAATTTTTTTTAACCTTGTCTAACCAACATTCTGCCTTCACAAGTGCTGTTTCTGAGGTTGTTGCAAATGGTTTGCATGAAACGTTATTGTAGCAACAGTGCCCTGTTGGTCATTTCATTTTTCAAATAATTGTACAAACAGCCTTTAATTGCTTCGCAAAGAATGAGTTGAAACGTTTGAATGCTGCAAAAGATGCACCTGAGTCATTGACTTCCTGACTTATCGGGTTTCTAGCAAGAATTACACGTACGTTTTTTCCTATCAGTTATTTTCAGTTTCATCCTAGATGTCAGCTGTACGACCGCTTCACATACTTCAATTAAAATATGGACGGTCTTGATGTCTAGACTTGCTTCAGTTTAATCACTATATTTGTTTTGCATGCATAGCATTGTAAAACCTCCATACAGTATCTGGATTTTTGGATTTAAACTTCACATAATTTAAACACTGTTAAATTGTTGTGCTTGTGACAACACTTGCTTTTCCTTAGCCGTGTGCTTCTTGCCTTCTGTAGTTTATGAGGTTCACCATGATGCACTGCATTAATGATTACAGTACGTGTTAACTTCCGGTAAAGCATCACATGTCATTGTTGCATAAAGCTGCATCGTTAGCGTTACGAGATTGTGATATTCAGACCTCTGTACAATCTTCCAAGTGCTGTTATTTTTTCTACTGAGTGCGTAAATTCGAATTTAGTATGCCTGTCCATGTGATGTCCCTGCAGTCGTTGTTGTATAGCGTTGCATCGTTAATGCTACGAGATTGTGACATTCAGACCTGTGTACAATCTTCAAGTACTGTGATTTTTTTTCTACTGAATACCTAAATTCGATTTGGTATAACTGTCCATGACATGTGCCTGCAGCCGTTATTGTATAGCGTTGCATCGTTGGTGTTATGAGATTTTGGTTCGTAACTAATAAAAAACGTCAATTCTTCCATTTCCACCGCCAGTGCAAGCAGCGACTCTTCTCCAAAAAACGTCCAAGCAAAATTACAAAATAGGCAGATTTGCCCCTCCACCCCCAAAATGGGCCCTGTTGTAGCCTTGAATGTGTGGTTGGCACTCACTAAACGTTTTCCGGTGCCTAACACGCCTGCTGAATTCCTAAAGGTCAAAGGACCTGACATTCATGACAAGCTGCAGTAACCCTTCGATTGTCCACCCGTTTCTGGAGTTTCCTATCCCGGAGTTTCTAGATATCCCTGAATATAGGGATATATAAGTATAACTCTTCTTCAGTCTACCTTGAAAAACTGAGTATTGGCTTTTCATGATCGAATTTTATTTAAAAAAACTAACAGTTAAAACCCGAGAGAGGCCAAGGTGATTACATAAAAGTTTCACTCAAATTTGGCAACAGCGAATTGAGGCTCGCATTAACCTGCCCTCATCACAGCCACGAATTGCATCGGAACTCACCAAAGCACTTACTTCATGAAAGTCGATCTCATTGCTAGAATTTTCGGGATAACAATCGTTTCTTGTCCACATCTAACATCTGGATGGGCATCAAGCATGGTTCGCATCAGAGTAGTTCCACTTCCGGGCATTCCCCCGACGAAAATAGGAGACATGTCTTTGGCATTTGACTTGGACTGCGAAAAGAAAGCGAAGTACTTAAATCGTAACTTTCTGAGGAATCAAATTGTAAATGCAACTTTTAAAAGCATTTACTTGTTACTGCATTTGGCTACATAGAACAAACTTTTAGACTCATTTCGGTTTGCAAAAATTGACCAATATCTTTGTCTACAATCGTCTGCAATCGACTTTGCTTGCTGTTTTGAAGTACACTTTTACGATCTTCAAAGTTTTGCTGATCTCAGGTTTGCTTTCTGAGGAGGATTAGTGATTTGGTTTTAACCTTAATTTCACTCATCGCGATCTTGATCATAATTCAAATGATTAAAAAGTACCTTCTTTACTTCCATCTTTTTGCATTTTTTATTTTTTGCAGAATATTCTTTTTCTTATGAACAATATGTAAGGCGCCGCTACAGTTGACGTTACTCATTTTGTTGGTTCTGTATCTGCTGAAAAATTAAACGATCAAAATCCGTGGGGAGATTGAAACTTCTCGCTTGAATACGTTCTATCATTAGTAAAAGTGAAATAAACTGACGTGAATTGACAACAAGATGTGATAAATTTAGTAGCCCAACTCTTTGCATTAAAAGCAGACAATTCTAATGATAAAGCTCATATACAATGTTAATAAGGTGAAAGGCATATCGTAGACGTTTCGGTGGCCACTGCTACTATCGTCAGTACCAAGTAAATATGAACTGTAGTGTCCAGGTTGTGTCTGTTTCTTGGTGACTCTTATCGTTTTGAATTGTACTTGGGCTCACGTCTGTGGAGTCGGAGTTGGAGTCTGTGAAATGTTTTTGCCCAGGGATGTAGTGCTAACAAAAAGATTTGAGAACGCATCCAGAAAACTAGCCATTTTAAAGCAGCTTCAAATTAAGTTTAAAGCAAAACATGGAAAAGGTGTGGGAACGCCGTTCCCACGCGTTCCCGCCCCACTCCACCCCTGGTTTTGCCTCCAACTGATTTTACATTCTTTTGCAAGTTCGTGATATTGGCAAATCGGTTAATCGTTTAATCACATTTGTCAGACATTTTTATGCGATTATTCAGTATAGGCGTAGCGATTTCCTGTTAAAAAAGGCTGATGGTGAACAGACGTTGTAATTAGAAATGTGTATCAGCTAACTTGGATGCAATGCACATTAGGATTGTCGGAAATAACATTGCAACTGTCCCTGGCGCGTATCTTGATTGATTTGTATTGTTGCGATGATATTCTATGAGATTTTTCTTCGTTTTCTATATTCGTGAAACTTGTGATTGAGATAAGTTACATTTAGCTGCAACAATTTTCTGCAAGGTCTTGCTTTCTATCTCATATCACACGCACACTGCCACAAATCGTTTCGCTCTACAGGTTTGCTCAACATTCTGAATTAGCCACTAACTGTACAGAAGAGATGGTCTGATTTTTCAGGGATTTTGTTGTTAGTCAGCACTACAGCACGGTAATTACGGTAGATTGAAAGACTATTCGGTTACTGCTAGTGGGAGATGGACTATTATTAATGGCTAGGTTCCTATGCTGACTGCACTACCGCATAGAGGCCGTTATTTTTGCATGATGTTTGGTATGATTTGGTTCGGGATTTGAATTTGTATGCAGTGAAACGATATATGCGTTTAGGAAATATGAGGTTAACTAATTTTGTCTGTACTAACACACTTGGGGATAAATGATAACTGGTGTATACGACTAAATGGAGAACGTTATTTGACGTCTCCACACTTGATTAATACTGTACACATATTTGAACTTCGTGTTATAGCTGATAATTCAGTTGCAAGAAGCCTCATATAAGCAACAAAGAAACTATTCTGTGTTTTGGCCTACATTTTATTTACTCTTAGTGCAATTCACTTCATCATTAAATTTTTATTCTTGAGCTCTAACCGTAGTTGCTAAACAGTATTGAAATCGGAAAACACATGCGTGACTGGTCATGCATGAAGTAAAGTATGAGCTGCGATTTCCACAGTGTTTACGGTTGGAAATTTTGTTCCTTAGGACGAAAGTTTGACTTAACTGCGCAATCAAAGACTGAAATAGTTTTCTTTATTTTTTACTTTACTAGCTGTACAATATTTGTTATTTTTTGTAATAAACCTAACTCTCACTTTATCTTAGCACGTCTAAACTAACGACATTCTTCATAAATGTAGAAAAAGGAAATAGTATTTTTGGATTTTAAGTTTTGAACATGTCAAGAAACTATATGCTTCCAATTAATCACAGTCTTTCTGCATAAAACCATGGAAATATTATGGTAAAATCATCATTGAGATACTGATTGTTGAACATGTAAAATACATAAATTCATTGGGTTTGTGACTGTAGTGTTAGTGTGCTGCTCTGCTTACAGTTTAGTAAAGAGTTGCAATAATCAAGGGGGGATGTTACCAGTGCAACAACAAGCCTCTCACGTTTTTTTTTGGAGAGAAACTGTCGGATTCGTCCAATATTTCTAATGTAGAAGTTACAGGATTTAATAATGTAGTCAATATGTTTAGCAAACGACAATGCACTGTCAAAAATTACACCCAGAGACCGTACATGAGGAGATATGTTTATGTCTCACAAGTGCCAAGGCAAAGCCAACAATTCAGGTAGACACAGCTTCAGCAGAGCCGTTGGCAGAGGATCCAAGTCGCATGATTTCGATGATGATCGGTGGATGATAGCTTCGACATCATCTATTGTCGCAGAAGGGAATTCCATGAGCGGAAGTCCAGCAAAAGGTTTGTCGCAATGTAATGGATCAATTGTGCTCGAAGCCTGATTAATCCTTTTTAGTGTTGTCCTCACGTTGTTAACCTTCTCACTGAAACATTTACTGAATGCTTCAGAAACGTTGGCATTCACTGAAAGATTGTGATTGGCACATTCGTGATTGTTTAATCCAAATAATCTACGAGAAAGATTGAAAAGTTTACTTTGATTTCTCGGAAGTTCATTCAGTACTCTTTCATAATAATTTTTCTTCGCGTCTCAGATGAGGCGTCCCACAACTCCGCACTAATCCTTGTACATAGCCCGATGTATAGCTAATCTGGTCTTTCGCCAACACCGTTCAAGCTTTCTTCTAAGGGTTTTTGCAAGCCACAGTTCTTTTGTATACCATGCTGTGTCTGGCCGAATGGTTACGACTTCGGTAATGAGCGGGGCATGCACGTCGATGGTATCACTACACGCGCGTGTATATAATTCGGCAAGAGACGCAGCGTCGTCATGGGGTAGGCAAGTTTTTAATGCCGTCCGTATGTCTGTTCTGAAGTCAGTGAGGTTTATTGATGCGAATTTGCGAAACGTAACAGTTTTCCCTTGACGACTGGGTTTTATGAAATTTAATGAAGCGACAATGGCGAAGTGGTCACCAGAATAATTGCCGCTGGGCTCCGTGAGACCGGGATCAACAACAGCAACAGCAGCGCAAAGCAGACGCGATGAGTCTCGTGCGATGAACAGGTCCAGTGTGTGACCGAGCATGTGAGTTGACTCATTGACATGCTGTTTAAGCCATGAACATCTAAGAGGTTATTAAACTTCATTACGACCGGATTATCGGGAACGTCTAGGTGCAGGTTGAAATCTCCAGTAATAAGTACATCCCGAGAGTTTAGTATTTGTGCATCTAGAAATATTGACCACTCATCAAAAATGTCAGATGTCTTCAGACCATTCGCACGTGAAGGAGGAGGGCGGTAGACAACGAACAAGTCAACACATGTGTCCTTAAAGACAGTGCATATGTTCGAACTGATCGAAACTGTGCGTTTTTACACTTTTCACTTTTCACTTTCAGATTGCTTTTGAAAAGCAACGCAACGCCTCCACCTCGGCGACCTGAGGATCGTGAAACCTGTAGTATATTATACCCAAGTGGTACCAGATCATGCAAAATCTGTTTATCGTTGTCATGACCGAGCCAGGTCTCGGTGAGGGCCATGATGTCCACGTCTCTCGATATAATGAAGTCAGCAATCGACAAACGTTTATTTGCAACGGAGCGGCAGTTCAGGGTAACCATCATGATCATCTGTGTAGACTGTTCTCTTCTAAAGGTCGGCTGACGAGTTATATTTACTTGCACCAGATTACGTTGATTGGCAACCGGCGGTTTTCGTACCAAGAAAGATGGCGTTGGAGACATGTATCTTTGACGGATTAGTGTTGTCATAAATTCACAACAATAAACAGGGACTAAATTTCCGATCTGACAGCCTCGTGAGCGAGTTTGATTACATCGCCCATGCTTTGTAATGATTACAGCAATTGCTCGAATCTTACGCGTACCTGCTCTCCTGCCTCGTCTTGTTGGTGAATGAGCGTTGATTCCAAAGTGCCGTAGGGTGTACCATTCTTGCAAAGGCAGAGCAATGGCAGGCATGCAATACCCTATACTCAATAGGAAGCTCCTGGGGAACATCTTAACGAAATTCTTACAACACTCAACGATGTCCACGTGTGATGTATTGTTGAATGGCAAACAACTGAGTTAGCGTTGATTCTTCCCTCTGTGCAGGTCAGCTTTCCAGTATGCAAATCCCAAGTCGTCAAGAACTTCAGAAACAGCAGCAAATAAAACAGAGACAGATGAAACACGTTTAAAATCTCAGGACTTTTTAAAAACTATAAAAGCTTAACACCAGGCATGCAGCTTTCATGTAAAGCGCTGCCCTTGCCGAACGGAATTATACTGAACTTTTCCAAATCA
>Ga0210059_1013853_pt1 | contig 11996 bp, 8 predicted proteins | sample Ectturendosymbi2_FD_188042 | JGI IMG/M metagenome (GOLD analysis project Ga0210059, IMG submission 188042) | Ecteinascidia turbinata endosymbiont from Florida, USA - Sample 2 (SPAdes) (version 2) | ecosystem: Host-associated > Tunicates > Ascidians > Unclassified | place: Key West, Florida... | reverse complement strand
TAGTCCATTCTCAACGCCATAAAAAGAGAATCCTCATTGTGATTCATCTCAACCCTTTGCGCCGCACCGTATTTCACATATTTTCTGAGGTACACTCATTCTTCTGCAGAATGTTTTGTTAATAACGACATGGCAAAAACTTGAGTTGAACAAAAAACAAATAGCCTACATATTAGTGTACTTGAAACTCTAACCGAAACGCCGTACCGGCAACGATTCTTTTACCGGAACGGCGTTCCGGCTTACTTTCACCTCTGGTTGCCAGACACCTTTTGAGAAAAAAAGCCAAAACATGTCTCAAAAAAGCCAAATTGTTAAATAACATGAAATTGCTGCCTTATCCATGTGTTACCATGATTTCTCCAAGGTGGTCAACAGAGTGAACAGCACTGTGACAGGTTATGGTTACGGCAATCTGAAATGCATGCACTTTCAGTGCATCACTTTTGCTGTTTGAGGTGAAGCCTTTGAAGGCAGTTTGTCCTGTTGGTGGAACCCTCTTCTTATGTTTTTCGTTTTTTTCATGATTGATCAAGTTACTGTGCCTTGGTATCATTGTAGTGTGGCATAACTTTGGAACCCTCTTCTTATGTTTTTCGTTTTTTTCATGATTGATCAAGTTACTGTGCCTTGGTATCATTGTAGTGTGGCATAACTTTCGATATGCATCTGGTGAACCATCACTGGCCTTCTTCAACCAAAGAAATGTCTTTTCCCAATCACTATTGTATTTCCGCCCTTTATCATAACAGCTCTTCCACTTAAAGGATGGCATACCAATGAATCGAATTAGTTTATGATATATAAGGGCAAGGTAACATGTTTGAACATTATCGAAAATGACATTGACAACAATAGAATTGAACAAATCCTGTGTTTGGGAGATATGGGTTACCAGATCAAGTTTCAGAAAATACACCAAGCACTGTATAGAAAGCCTAATAACATCTTTCAGCAAGATATTAAAAAAAACAAGACACCAGTCTGATAGTATGTGCGGCGTGCGCACTGCCTCCAAAAAAGCCAAATATTGTAGAAAAAATAACCAAACAGTTTTTTTTACGCCAACTGTTCACAACATCCTTCGGGGCTGTCTGCAGCACCAATGTTCAAATGACGTCGATACCGCATGCGCATCGGAAACCAAAATAAGACAAACGGATGGAATACCTTAAGTTTTTAGACCTTGGAGTACTAACTTGTTAGTGAGTATCGGCCAGACCACACCCCAAAGAATCAGCTTACTTCTATGTCAGCGAAGCAATTTAAATGATTGAGCACAGGGCGCCTACTTATTAGTTCCAATTGGCGATGGTATCTTTTACAGCGTATTGTGTATTATTGTGTATTGTTCACATATTACACTTTTTTTCGACTTACGGATTGGGGTCCCCTGGCTGTAGCCCAGTCAGCACCCCCCCTTAATCCGCCAATGTGTGCTTTGGTTCAATACTCAGTTACCCGCACAAAGAATTTCTCAACCCGCGCCCCCCCCGCACCCGCACGCATAGCAGTGCGGGTTCCCGCACCGGCCCCGCATATGCAGGTACCCGCAACCCGCCCGGGTTAACCCGCCCCGCGCAGGACTATTGCCTATACGTCAAAGCTTGTTGAACGGGTGAAAGTAACCATGGGTGTCCGCAAAAATTTTTCCAGGGGGGGCAACGGCGACATTTTGCTTATCTTTTTCAGGTTGCTCACGTTGCAATGCAAATGGACGTTCACAAAACGCTTTATTGTTTCTACACCCAGTGATGGAGTCTCGAGAATTGGTCTCGGTATCGAGACTTGTCTCGACTCTCGAGACCCATTTTTACGAGTCTCGGTCTAGAAGGTTTCAGGTCTCGTCACAGTCTCGAAGTTTACAAGTCTCGAGAATTTGAATATAGCAAATAATTTCTATAATGCAACGATTTTTTGTTTGTTGTATTTGCAGGTAAAAAACACCCAAAACAGGTCGGAAAATGCCAGAAATTTGAAAAAAAATTAACTTAGAGGTGATGATGACATTTTTTTTTTAAATTTCGGCAAAATGCACAAATTTTTAAGTCGGGAGTCTCGATCTCGAATTTCAAGTCTCGAGTGCTGGTCTCGGGATTTTTGATGAAGTCCCGGTCTCGAAGTTTTAACCAGGTCTTGGTCTCGGTCTCGAAGGTTACGGTCAGGGCCGGATTTACCTATAGGCTATATAGGCTTAAACGTAGGGCCTCAAGATCCAAGGGGGCCTCCAGGAAATTGTGGTACGCAAATTGCTTATATGATCAAATCGATAAATATTCGTCAAAATTTAATGTCTTAAATATGCATGAAATTTAGTTTTATCCACCTAATCAGATTCCGTGTTGATAACGCCAGAGTGTTTCAACGAGTTTGCGTGAATTTCAGTACGGCCGCTGGTCAAGCCGCATGCCGAGTCGCCGACTATTGTATCCAGGGCTCCCATTCAGTAATTTCTAATACACTCAGATTGATGATGAAAAAAATTCTCTGCCAAAAAAAACGGAAATTTTAATTTGCAAAAAAGAGAACGGATGAAAATGCCTGAGCTGAAACAGTGATTAAAATCCTGATTTATTTAAAGTTCCTCTTCTAAATTTTCGTCCGTAGCGTGAACATGTAACATTTGGATCGCGTTGTTCAAGACATTTTATGTAACGCTGGTGACATATTCTATTTATGACATTTCTCAGTAATTCAGGCTTAGGTACATGCAATAACCGTTTATATGGCTGCTTCTTGATAATGCTTGTTTTTATAACAATTTTTCTAAACAGTCTCGGTTTTAGCAAATTTGTATTCGTTTTAATATGATTATCAAGTGAAAATGTTCTTTCTAGTGATGCAGTAGGCTGGCAAAACCATAAATCTGGTCATTAAATCATAAAATTTTCCGAATTTCGGGTTATCTTAGCCATCTTTGATGTTACGCAGGTAATACCAGAAATCAGGGATAGATTTATTGGACAGAGGCATGTTTAAACTATCGATATATCCTCCAGCTGTTCTTCAGGTGCAAGGTGGGGAAAATGTAGGACCACATTTGTTATTGAACTTGGATCGTTTGTGAGATCTTGATCTGCAACGGAATCTAAAATATCAAAGCTGGCGATATATTTTTCCTGCAATGGAAATCGTTTTTACTATTTTGCATACATGGGGCAGTCAAAAAGTTTAAACATTCATTCTTTAAACATTGTTTCATCAATATTCAGTTCCTTCAATTGGTATCTGAGACAATGACCTTTTACGTAGTTCACCCAACTGTAAATCTTTCAATTGTTTACGTAACCGTTTGTTACTTATTCATATTACTTTTTTTGTACATGCAACTGCAAGACTGACTTTACCCGTGTCAAGCGAAATTTCTGACTTGCGAAATTTCTGACTCCACGCCATGTGCGCATGCACAAAATAATATTCTACATATCAAATACACGGAGAAAAATGATGATTAGGGCTTAGGGTTTAGTGTTTAGGTAAGTGTGTCGGGTTAGAGTCCAATATTATTCAGTGGTATAGTTATTCCCGTATTGTAGCTTACGGGTATCTGATATCTAACCAAAAAGTTTTAATTTACACAACACACATCACAAAAGTAGGCTAATCGCCAAACTTTATTCCTTTACTCTGAGAAGCAAAATGACTGACAAACAATAATAGGTCAGAAATTTAGTAGTGGTCAGAAATTTCGCTTGACACCGGACTCCTGCTGCCTCGAACAGGATCAGGAGTGAGTTTTTTGCTATAGCCGGATTGGATTTCGTATTTGCTGAAAAAACGTTACTGGTTCTTTGCTTGACATATGTTTACCCGGTGTCAAGCGAAATTTCTGACCTGTTATTGTTTGTCAGTTATTTTGCTTCTCAGAGTAAGAGAATAAAGTTTTGGTAATTACTTTTTTGATGTGTGTTGTGTAAATTAAAACATTTTGGTTAGATGTCACGTACCCACAACAAGCTATAGTATGGGAATAACTTAACCATTGAAAAATTTCGGACTTAGTCGTTGACTTCAATTATTTTTCTTTTTCTCACCCTAACCCAAGTGCTAACCCGTCACACTTACCTAAACACGAATCCGTAAGCCCTAATCATCAGATTTCTCAGCATATTTGATATGTGGAATATTACTCTGTGCATTCGTGCACGGCGTGAAGTCAGAAATTTCGCAAGTCAGGAATTTCGCTTGACACCGGATCCCATGCAATCTTCAGTCTTTGATATCGATGCTGGTGTGAGGGTGCAACATTGACTGAACATGCTTTGTCTCACCGATAGAAGTACGTTTTTTACCTGGTGATCGCATACGAACACTGCAATGACCGGGAGATCTATTAGATTTACTGTAGTTAATTCCCAAATTCATATCCTAAAAAAAACGATTTAACGGGATTTTTCATAATTAAACCTAGACAGTCAGATATACTCGAAAAAAACAGATATGGGTGGAAAAAAAAGCAAGGGAGTCCTGATTGAGTCGATATACTCAAAGCACATTGGCGGCTTCCTCTGGTTGCTGAGTCGTACCGATTTTTACGTGTGACTCAGGCGAAAGACCTTGTGGCTGTTCGTGTTTGAAATGCACCTGAGCAAAGTTTAAAGTTGTACTGCAGATAAGAGCTGTGTAGGACTACAGCAGTATTATCCTACAATAAACACATAGTTGCTTCTTCTAAACAATACTGTAGGTTGTTAGCGTTTCCATTACGTAAAGCTCGTTTGGAACTTCTAAATGTTATTTTTTCCATTTTACTTTTTTTCAAAGTCATTCAGAAAGCAAATTGCGATTGAGTACTTGCGCAAATTTGTACAGCTCCCATGCTAAGCTAGTGCGAGAAGATCTTAATGAGCTTGAATAGCAAGCAAAATCACTTTGCCATGTGGCAACAACAGAAATCTACCCCAAAGAGACAGAGAAAGGGATAACAGCAAAAAATGACAAAAGCGCGTTTGGGTCTGATGGTGCCTTAGTAGTTTTTAGTTTATACAGCCACGCGGACCCTTACGTCTTAGCTTGATGATCACTAACTGCTCAGGAGAAAGTTTTTTTCAAGATTCAGAAGAATTAAAAGTGAAGTAAAAGGTCCCAATGTTCTAGGAGAGGTTGCCCAGTATGAGTTCGGTGCATTATAGTGACAAACATAGGCAAATAAATTTTAACGAATGTCATGATTACTTTTATGAAGGCCAAGAAAAAAAATGTTTAATTGTTTACTGGACTCTATTCAACTTTACTTGATTCGATGATTGTAGCTTTTTGTAAGTATTTCAATAATGACAGCATAAGCGAAGTTTAAACCAGTTCCGTCGCCACAGGGGAGCATTGGTGGGCTCAGCCCCTCCAAATTTGAGTATGAAACAACATAAATCAGTGGAGATGTTAACAAATTTTCAGAATGTGAAGTCCGCCTGCGAAAATATAAAACCCCCTATTGAAAGCTTTCTGGCTACGGTTCTGGTTCAAAACCTCACATCCTGTCGCACGACGGTTTCGTTACGTTCGATTCTTAGGAGTCTGAAAAAGTAACAAACACACGAATCGTGAACCTAGCAGTTGCAACCATTTGGATCGTTTTACTTGACGTGTTTTGCTCGTGTGTGCGAGATTTTTATGGCCGTGACAAGCAAGTCGCAACGTGGTCCTCAAATTGTGCTTTAAGATCTTTATGCCGCCACACATATGAGCAGTGTGTTTGATTTTTTTGAGCACAGGTAAGAAAAAACAGATGTGAAACTTATAAAAAAACGTAGGCTATGTGTTTTGTCAAACATTTAACCTTGATGTTTTCAGTTGGTTTGCCTGCAAAAATTAATTATCCTGTTCCCGCCAGCCAACAAGTACGATTTCAACCATTACGCGTCATTGAACGTTTTTGCGTCGAAAGCAGCAATTCAAGCACAGTGATTGTGGGGCACTCTAGTAATGATTTAGAATTTTTTATTGACCATACATTTAGAACGTCAATATCGTCATTTTCGACTTTGTTCAAATTGATTAACGCTTTTCCATTTTTTCCTCGTAACAGTGGGAGAGGGTGCCTCACAAGTGGATTAGCCTAGGGCCTCGAATAGGGTTGCCAGATGGCCGGTATTTCACCGGCCTGGCCGGTATTTTACTGCTAATTTAGCAGAGGCCGGTATTTTGAAAATTAGTGCCTGGAGCCGGTATTGTGAAAATAAACAATTTGCCGCAACTTCAAAAAGAACTAACGCAGAACTTTTCAAATTATAATGACTCTAGTAGTGAATCTTGTCAGGATAGATCCTTCAGCGAAGTTTATTTGCTGCTGTTCAGGCAATCCTTGTTGCGATTGTTACGTCACACACACACCGAAATGTAATGAGCGAGCCAGAATACGGGGAAATTATTGTGGTTTAACAATCCTCATTGTCTCCCGGTTTTCCCCTGTGCTGCTTACGAATTACAACCAGAATGGTCAATTTGGCTTTGTCGAAGCCAGATTTTGAAATTCTGGCTTTTTTTAAAACCTTTGGCTTTTTTTGGAAATAAAATAATCCAGACAAAATCTGGCTTTTTTCAGCCGGAAAGGCTTGGCTCTGGCAAAATATTGTCTGAGCTGCGTATTCATCACAAATCTCTTCTGATGAGAGTCTACGACCACGCAGGGTGCACAGAATATTGCAAAGCTTTTACTGTTGCCCTAAAAGTGATCGATGTTATTAATAGAAAACAAATGTGCGACAGTGTAATTACAGGGAAACAATGCTTCTAAACATTGAAATTGTATTATAGCGATGTTTCTGACGAATTTTGATGTTTATTTTGTGTTTGGTTATGCACGTTTTACAGTACGTGCATTAGAGTCCATTAGGGCTAACCCGCGCGGGTTGCGGGTACCCGCATTTACGGGGCGGGTGCGGGTTGTACTTGGGGCGGGTGCGAGGCGGGCGCGGGATAAGAAATTCTTTGTGCGGGTAACTGAGGGTTGAGCCAAAGCGCGTGAACTTAATCAGCTCAAAAATCGCAAAACACGTGGATTTACAGTACTAAGAGTTGTTTGCCAGCATTGCGCTTAGGGCAGTAGGCCTGCAGCAATTATTACATTATGATGTAACAACCCATTGTTGCGAAACATTAGATCAGACTCTTGCCATGTGGTGGGCATGTGAACATTTTCCAATGCTACCGTCGTACCTGGTGAGGAATAATTCAGTCTAGCATAGGCATACCATACGTACCGTTTTAGTCCCGGTTTTAAGGGCTTTGTCCCGGCGTCCCGGTCAGTCAACCAAAATGTTCCGGTTAAGCATTCAGTCAGCCAGGATAGTCCCACACAGTGGCGTAGCGAGGCCAAGTGCCCCCCGGGGCCGGCCAATAAAGTGCCGCCATTTCTACACCTCAAATTTGCTTACAATAATTTAAAATGTACAAAGATCAACGTTAACTCTGTCAACACTTGCACGGGGCCCTCTTGAGGTCCGGGAACAATTTAGATAAAATAGGTGAAATAGGCCTAAAACCGGAGTTTGCTGAGAAGCGCTGGCTTGCAACTTTAGTAATGATCTGTAAACTTGGTCTAGTTCAGGGGCGTACAGAGCTCTTGTGATGCCCGTGGCCCGGGGCAATTGCTTCATTGTATGCCCCCTAGCAACTTCTAATATTGAGGAATGTAAAATTACAAGGACAGCAAAAATACCTGCCCAGACCCTTGCCACGTGCGAAAGCATTACGCCACAAAAGCTTAACCTCAAGTGAGAATAAAAAAGCGCGAAAAGTTGTCGGAGTCTCGTAACACGTTACTTAACAATAGCAAGGCACTTGAACGATGGGAAAATAATTTTGCACGGCACTTTTGACGAGAATAAAAGTGAAATAAGTTTCTGATGCTGGAGCTCTGCTTAAAAGAACATGGTAGATTTTGAACAGTATCGCATTTCCTTGGCGTTGAAGTGTTTCAACAGCTCCGAACGATGTTCATTCTGACAAATTCTTTGTATTATTTTGATATCTTTTACAACAATTGAAAGCGAAGAATCTATCTATGATTGCATTATTGCAAACTTTGCAACAGGCTTTTCTTGAATCAGCGAATAGGCAGTCGTTAGTACCGAGCCAAATTTCCAATTCTGAATCTTGCAAGCATACATGTCGAAGCTTTTGACAATACTGTGTTGTTCTGGCTTACGAAGGAGTTTTTTTACCAGACATTACTACTTACCGCCACCGGCGTAACTGAACCAATTGGACATATCACATGCGTTGGGGGATAAAAACATATCCTGCCAATGTAATCTTTTAACTTAACGCGCTCACTGTGCACATGACGGAAGCAAATCATTTAAAGCTTTACCAAGCCATCTAATTACTTATTATTACGACGTAATTATTTGCTTGAAGCAGCTTCGTTGTGTCATAATAAAAATTCCAAATGATCGAAGGCAGCTGGTTGTGCCTGGTCCTGGTTTTGCCCAATTTAAAGCGTTTTGAAGAAGATAAATTATTTTATGATGAAGAAGATGTAAGGTTTTCATCTCCAAAAACTGTTGAAACATTTTTTACCAGGAATTTGTTACCTGCTAAACTTGCCAAACGATTTTCAAAATGCTGGAAAATCAGCTCACTGCTAGATTGAAAATTTTACAGCTAACAGTGAGAAAATCCTGCTGGATTTGGCAGCAAGTCAGTTAAATTGGCAACTCTGCTATCTCGCTTCAAGAACGTCATTTTCCGACACCATTACTTTATACAGAAAAACAACAGTTCTATTGAATGTGAGCAAAGCTAATTTTTCCGGGTTCTTTATTTCAACCGCCAAAATTTAATATTGGTAAGCCCACATAATGACCAAGCTACAGCTTGTGGCACTCATTGAAAATATCCCAGCGAACAATAAAAAAATAGCATGACGCATGCCATGAAATATATATCGCCAATGCCTAGTTGTCAGGTTATGTAATGATGTGCCGTTGGAGTGTTGCTAGGGATCGAACGATATGTGAAAAAATATTGAGCTAGCTTTGAAAAACCTCGAACTACTGGATCAGTGACATTTGTTAGTCTACGGTCGAATGTCATCTCTTTGCTTTGTTCAAACGATTTTTGACTTGGGTGAGGGAGTGGCTGTGGCTGGACAGGAAGGTGGAGGGATTGGACGAAAATTGCCCCTAAGTATGTTAAAAAAACCCTGATTTCAAACGAACCATTGGGGCACTTTAACAAACTTGATTTGACCAGTATCTTTTTGAGTAAACATTAAACCAATTTGTTCACTCCACACCCGTACTTATTAAGGCTAGCCTACCAGTCTAGGGCTTCTAAAAACAAAAACTGAACAGTTAGAACTTTCAAAAATTTATTTACTATAGAAATAATATGGAAGATTTGGAACTACCAAACTACTTTCAAAAACTAATTTTCAATCAACAAACAGCCGAACCCAAAAGGTTCCGCCCTGGGCCCTGAGACCCTAGGGCCCCTCCACTGCTACGCCACTGGTCCTACACTTGGTACACCAAATCCCACTGAGAGAATGTATTCTATCTTGAATAACATGCGGTCTGATAATAGAAGCAGAATTTGAAAGCGCTTATCACCAGTAAAATTAATAGCTACTGAAATTTCCTCGTGTGGTTTTTACAAGAAAATGAAATCGAACGAAGACATCTTGAAGAAAGTATTGTCTACTTGTCTACAGAAAAGCATGATTGGTCGAATATGTAAATTTACAAATGCTTAAACTTTGTTTTGTTTCTTAGTAAAATGCATTATTTCAGTTTTTCTTGGTGCCTCAACCACAGGAATCCAAAATGGCTGCATCCTCAGTAAGATATGAACCACATTTATCTGATAAGGCTCGTTCTTCTGAAGCGTCCCGGTTTTCAATCACAAAAATATGGTATGCCTACGCACTTCTAAATGGATGAAGCAACGCTTAACGCACAGCTAGTCACAACTGAACTGAAACGTGTTTTTTATTACCTCAAGTCTGTTGACTGCGAAAGATCAGATCTGTGGAAAGTCTTGGTTGTCAATGAAAAAGAATGAGTATCTTGATTTTGCTGCTTGTTAGACTTGTCTTCAGACGCTATGAGTAGGGCAAGTTTTTCAACTTTTTTTACAGCTTCCAACAGCTTCTGAAATACGCAGAATTTATGTAGTACGATGAGCTGGTTGCAGGAGTTTTATATTGCAACTTTTTCCTTTTTCACATGCAATTTTCATCAAGTAGGCTTATTGCGCAAAATGTAAAAGTGTGATTTAAAAAACATGCTTGAGAACTATTTCAGTATAGTTCTGTTCTGTTTGGTAACCGATTCGAACTGAGTAATGACCTAAAAGCAATTGTGGAAATGACCCGGCCAAACAAACATCAGTCCAGAACTGTAGGCCAAATTGCTAAATTGCCAAGTAACTTCACGCACTGTGGAGCGAAGTTTTAGCATGCTACGCAAACTGTTGGCAAATGATCGCCATTTCTCGCCAGATAATGTTTGGAAATATTTAACATTATATGTCAATAAATCGCTTGAGTAAATCACTGTCGTTTAAAATGCTTGTGCATAAATGCAACTTTTGTTAAAAATGAATGCGTATTTCTCACGATTCTATTGCAACAAAAACTTGCCCCAGTTACGAGTTTTTAGTAGTTTTCGGACAGGTGCGGGTTTGAGACCGAAAAAGTGCGGGGCGGGCGCGGGTTGGGATGGTCTGCTGGGCGGGTGCGGGCAAAACTTCTCAAACTCCTGCGGGTGCGGGGCGGGTTTACATTTTGCGGTGCTGGGCGGGAGCGGACAAAAAATTTCAACACGCGCAGGACTCTAACGTGTATACAGTAGGTCTCAAAACGTCTATCTGGCTTTTTGGGACAAGGTCTGGCTTTTTTGTTGAACACAGCGCAGGTTGGCTACTCTGATTATAACAACACAGCTTCATCATCGCAATAATACAATTTCAATTCTGGCACTGTTGACAAAATGGCCTGGCACTGTTGACACAACTGGCATTGTTGACAAAATTTCAATTCTGGCACTGTTGACAGATCTGGAACTGTTGACAAAATGGCCGGTATTTTTACAAAACGCATCTGGCAACCCTAGCCTCGAATCAGCTAAATCCGGCCCTGGTTACCGTCTTGACTACATCACTGTCTACACCACAAAGAAAATGCCCCATGAAAGTACGCGCTCCATTCGCATCTATTTTGAAATCTTTTCAAGTGGAGCTGTATACGAGTTTGCCACAAAGGTGCAGCCTACTTTCTGCCATCCGTTACAGTTTTTTCTGAATTGGTGCATAAATGTCGTTACTGTGAACTCCACACAACTGAGTCTGTAATCGACTTGAACTATCAACAACTACGTTTGGCTTATCTCATTTTAGTCTGTACTGGTTGAACAGAACTCACTTCTGAAATCTTTTGTCCAAATTATTTTCTACACTTCGGCAATCAGAAATGCTTTTACTTTTTATAAAGTGCCTAATATCTATTTTGCGAGCACTTTCTACAAATAAGTCAAAATTGTCAACGACCAGACCAACATTAGCGGTGAAAAACCAAGTAAGTTAGACACTCTCACAAAACTATTTCAAACAATGAGAAATGACCGAGTTTGCTAAAAAACTTTGGAGGGGACAAATCTTTATTTTTGCGTTTCGATGACGTCATCGTGTTCACTCAACCGTAGTACGACCTTTTTGTTAAATTGCCAAAATGGGGGACGCATTTGGGTCATGGTCACCAAAATATATTACACATTGTGGAATTTATATATTTTGGTGAGCATGGCCCAAGTGCCTCCCCTGACTACGCCCATAGTGGGTGGTAGGTGCTATATCTAGATATCTGGCTCTTAGCACTGCATTTACAGGGTGTTTCACAATTGTTGAAACAAAGCGGCAGCTTCTAAAACCTTTATCGATGACCTTATTCATTTTTCTCTTTCCAGATTGTCATAGGGAAATAGTTAACCTTTCTATATATTAAACAAAAAATAGTCTAATGATGCCTTGGTCGATGGAGCAGAAGATCTTTTGTG
>Ga0210059_1013852_pt1 | contig 11999 bp, 7 predicted proteins | sample Ectturendosymbi2_FD_188042 | JGI IMG/M metagenome (GOLD analysis project Ga0210059, IMG submission 188042) | Ecteinascidia turbinata endosymbiont from Florida, USA - Sample 2 (SPAdes) (version 2) | ecosystem: Host-associated > Tunicates > Ascidians > Unclassified | place: Key West, Florida... | reverse complement strand
CACTAACATTGGAGCGGATGCGTAGTCAAAAAATGAGATATTGTCCACCTCTCGTAAGCACTAACATTGGAGCGGATGCGTAGTCAAAAAATGAGATATTGTCCACCTCTCGTAAGCACTAACATTGGAGCGGATGCGTAGTCAAAAAATGAGATATTGTCCACCTCTCGTAAGCACTAACATTGCAGCTGCTGTAAAGGGTGAGCGCAAGTCGTCAGGAGGGTTTTCAAAGACCAAGTAATACACATGGTGGACAAAATACACTGCAACATAAACGATGGGAGTGAATAGAATTGAAAACAAAAGCAATCTACTTAGCTTGACAATTTTTGTTAAATTAGACAAAAATCAAATCTTCGCTTAATGAAAACATTGAACTTTCTAGACAAGCCCATGACGTTTGATTTTCGAGAGTAGCATCAAAGGTTGCACAGCCGGGTCACCGTTCAAATAACGAATATTTCGGCAGCTTAACAACATTTAAAACACCGGAAAATCTAAATGTTGCTGTGTGCTCTTAAATGCTGGAAAAGGACAAGGTATCATAAAAATAACAAGTATGCTGGCACTTGCTTGTACCAACTTGTAACGTATCATAAAATGTGTTTGAATTGAATACGCGGCCATTTATCTCTTCCCCAAAACCTTGGCAACAGCAAAAAAACGGCTTATCTCCGAAACTTAGCTTTATGTGGCGAATTTCGTGACGCAGATGGATAAAGACTGATGTTAGGTATGCAACCTCGTCGTAGGTCCTGAACTCCACGATCGCGGTGCCACGGAGTCATCTCTTAGGTAGAGAACACTTACTTCTTTCAACTTGAAAAACGTTAATCCGGTCAAATGGCTATCGCTGCCTGCTTGATGTTGCTGTCCCACCCTCTCCACTTCGAGTTGTTCAGCAACTTCTTGCAAACCACCCTGTAGAAAAAATTCAATAGTTTTGAAGCATTACGCTTAGGAAGAAAAGGCACAGTTTCGCAGCCATACGTGCAACGCAAACCACGTTTATTTTGTCATTCATCTGAAGTTATATTCAACGCGTCACTACAAACCGCAGAATCGTAAATGACAGTAACTGCAGTCTGTTTTTTTTCGGTCACAGACCGAAATGATTTCGAAATGACCGAAAAAAATTAAGTCATTTCGATCAGAGTGTCTGAAAATAAGGCTAATGAACACTGACGGCGAGTTTTAATACAACTGTGAGACAGATGATCGAAATGTCTCAGCAAAAAAATGACCGAAATGTCTCAGCGAAAAAAACTAGATTGCAGGAGCCTTACCACGTCGCATTGCTTGCAATGGCGTAACCAAGAAACTTCATGAAAACTTTAAAAGTAAGTTAGTAGGCTCAAATGACAAACGATAGAAATTTTGTAAAAAATCGTAAATAAAAGGTCCTGGCCTGGGTTTTACAAACACTGCGTTCAACAATTTTCGCAACGTCTATGAGCTGTTTGTGTTGCGCATCACATACAGCAATCAAGTTATTGCAAAAAAATGACACGTGTCTGCAGCTAAATTAACCACGATTTCTTCTGCATCGGTCAGTTAGTGAAGTCTCTCTCACCAGCGGCGCAGCGTCCAATAGCTAATCATTTCTTGCACTACACCCTTCCGTACAGCCACATTAGTCCTGGTCCACTCAACGGCAGAGTACTGTTCTCCCGCTTGGTTTCGCAGTGAACACACCCGCCTCACTGACTCAACCATCAACGACGCACTGGGAACTGTGACCACATGTCTCCGTTCTACACCATCGGACAATCTGCTAGTCCTGACAGACATCACACCTGCTGATGAAATTCCGTGCAGAGCCACACTGTCTCTTGCAAACCACACTTTGGACCCAGGGCACCTGCTCAACTCAGCACCAGTCGATCTGATGAGAATGAGCAGCAGCTAAAATCGAGGGACGCATTGGTACTTGCTGCGTAGGAACCGATCAATTCCATCGACAGCAGCGATGCAGAGTGGACGGACTCAACGTGGAACATGGAATGGGGGAAAGCACGTGACTTTATACGCGACGTCAGTACCAACCAACCCTGCTGGAATGTTCCTCCTAAGTCCAGCACGGGCAGGCTCAACCGCCTTAGTATTGGTGCCGGGCGGTTAAACTTCGACATGCAAGGATGGGTATATCGTCCTAATTGCGGCCGGCGAGTGTGGCGTCGAGGAACAAACCGCAGATCATATCTTCCTGGAGTATTCCCAAGACAGAAATCATGATGCGGCATATGGTTTGGCAGATTTAGATGATGAAACTGCTCAATGCATACTCCAATGTTTAACATGACTGAGCCATCCATATATGAACCCTAAATTGACGTAAACAACCCGAAGACGACCCTTGATAGACGTCTCGTTAAACAGGTTACCCAAACCTCCAAGAATATATTTGCCTTAGGTGCACTGTGGCATGTTCTTTGAAAAAATGTCGCAATTAAATTATGCGTCCGCTATCCATGTAGGACGCCCATCTTTTCTCTTTGGGAGTATTAATCAATTGACTTACATAAACAGTGCATAGGTTCAGCGCCAAGGCTCGCGGTTACGAAGTGTAGATGCGATCGCCTTGGTGCGGTGTAATTAAGAAATGAACGCGAAAGAAAACCAAAAAATATTCAGCAAGTTTATATTCGAGTTCGAAAATCGTCAGATATACATTTGCTGCGATGCAAAACAGGTGGAAAACTCAGATCCATAATCTTTCATTCCAGGGCAGTAACTCATCTATTACAGATTACACTGTCTTCTGCACACTTTTGCCGAACTAACATAATAATTTGCATCTAATGAAGCTTAATGGAACTTCAAGTTGCTGTCTATATTCTGAAAGATACAACCGGGCTAACAAACTAATTTTGAGTCTGCAAGCGGTTGAGCATCTAAAAACAACGGAGAGAAAGTTGAGCTTGATAAAAATATTTCGTAAAATGAGAATGTGCTTACCTTAAGGTTTTGACAACTTTTCATCAGATATTTCACGTCGTAAATGGCAGGAAAAAATAATTCAAGAATTTCAAAAAAAGCGTTTTCTTCTGTCGGTAGATTGTTATTGGTAAGTATTTTCAAAAGATACCCAAAATCATATCCACTGCGAAAGAAAACAACACACGTGATGACAATCACAGCAAAACACAAAGAATAATAAATGAAAGAATTGTGAGCCTTAAACTGGTCAAATAGCACCAAAAATCACGATGGAGAAAACCCTTATCATGTACCAATGATCTTTGAACAAACTAAAGCAATGATTGATCAAACGTTTTAGTAGGCAACTTAATATAGAAAACTTGACAAAGCAAAAGGTGCAATTCACATAGCACACGCCATTCCCCATTGCCGTTTTCATTTCTCACTAAAACAAATTGGTCCGTTTTGCTTGTACTGGGAGCATTACGCAGCACCTGAACTAAATTAGCGATATCTTCAGCACACAGGAGATAACGTTTTATTCATCAAAACAGTTCAACATGAGCAAAGTAACTGTTTAAACTACAGTCCTTCGAGCAAATTAACACACACTTATTATCATAAATCTGTCAAAGATTTAGAGCAAAATGCAATTTCCTAAATGCTTTATTTTGTTTTTCGCAAAATAACAAGATCACACAACATGCTTTTTGCCAAAAGCAAGCAACAATCACATTTTTATAGTATATGTTCGCGAAATACCGTGATGCGCATTGGTCTTACCGAGACACAACGAAGCAAGAAAAATTTCAGTCCTACCCTTCCCGGAGCTTTAAGTATTGTTTAGACATGAACTATCAAGCAACAAACCGTAGGATTTTGGAAAAGCTTCCAGTTCTGAAGGTACTTGCAATGCACCTACACGGTCATCTGAATTTTCACAGAACTAAATCGCCGACTGACACATATGATACTGTATTATCAGTCCTAATACCACACCTCCAAAAGTTCACAATGGTTCTAATCATCAATTGCGGTGGGATCTTGAACCAATTTAACATTCCAGGGCTTACGTTGGGGAACGAGTAATTTTTTAGATTGGGAAACGACTAACGCTATAGCTTCAACCAACGAAAATCACCTAAATATTGAGTATTATGATATCTTGGAAATATTAAAGAGTTTGCATAACGCTTACAAACGAATTGGATCATTCAGCTCAAATTCTTCAAACCACTGAAATTTAAATATGTGACTACGCAAACTGCATGTTTAAAATGACGAACAAAATACTACAAGAAAAACGACACGAGAATATGTATACTTATCCAATCGTGTGACATAAGCATAGGGCAAAAAAGCTTGTAAATCCTTCTCTACAGAAGTGCAAATGAACGACAATAGAAATCTGCCTACAGAGGAGCCAATCTATAGATTTATGAGATTCCAGAAAGAACATTTTGTCAAATTTCCAATCAATTTTCTATTCAAAAATATGCTTCTTAATGCGATTTAACACCAAGTTTGTTGTTCAGGTCATGATGATTAAACCTAGAAATGCTCTGTTTGGTATTTTGTATGACTGTAGTGGAACGTGTGTTTGTTTGTCGAAACTATTTTCTCTCGGTGGCCGAAGTCTACATTGTTTTGTTTTTTTGTAGTGCTTGTTTTATGAAAAAGGTGTTGCAATCGGACTGTCTGAAGAGTTGATCTGACGGTCGTGCAAGCAGTCTGAGGTAAAAAACTCTGTCTGTATGCGTTGTCTTCGTTAACTCACCAAAATATTGTTGACGTAATAAGGTGGTTAATTTCGAATTCACAACACAGACACCTTTACCATACTCTGTTCATCAAAAACTTTAATGACACAAACATCTGCAAATGCAATGATGTTAAAATGCAGGTATAGCAGTTTTGTGTTGAGCGTTGGTATGGTGTGTGGTGCCAACACTGGCAGTGACACGCATAAGCCCATTTTTGTGTGCAACACGATTCTACGGCTACAAACTGCCTATAAGAGAAGGATTGACACTCTGAATTGATCGAAGCTACAAGATCCTTCTTTGTAAAACTAACATCAATTGGCATTCTGTGCATGAACAGGAATAGTTTCTCACCTGTGAAAAGAAACCCAGTTGACATCATCCATTAACACAATTCCAGATGTCATTAACAGTTCTGCAAAATAGGTCGGTTCGATGCCTTCAGCTTCATGCTTTTTGAACTGGATACCAGATTCACTCAAGAGATCGATTGAATCTTGTGCGTACATATCTTCCCTGACAAAACCATCAGGCAATAAATTTATTGCTGCAGAACTGGTTGCAAGAATAAAGTCTAACACAAGAATGAAATGCTTAAATCTGTGTATTGCCGATTTCTAAGACTATTATCAGGACTCAAAGCATTGTTTCTATGGTCAATGAACAATCAGAAGTACAATAGAAGTTTAATAGAAGCTAAAATTTCCATGTGTAAAATAGAAGTTAAAATTTTCATGTACAGAAATCTAAGTAGATATCTAGTGCAGCACTAACAGAAAGTACCACCTGATTGCCACTCATGAATGTCACAAAAAACTGATAATAAATGTTTGACTGAAACTTCTAAGCTCAATAAAAATATATAAGTTATCTGCATCTTCACCAATTACATTTAATGCTTACGTTAAATTAAACTTGAAGTTGAATTGCCAAGTGGAGGCGTTAGGTGGAGTATCACCATTTTCATCAAAAAAGGTTAAGCCAAGCTGGATTATCTTTAGCATGTCAACATTACACCGTAGCAACTGGTACTGGTAATCAGAGTTAGTACGAAATTCACCAATTGGTCGAGCAACAACCCCAGGAAACTCTGTGTCCTGCAAGACAAAAAATATGAACTGAATGCTACGATGATCTTTGCTCCAGTTGGAAAACATTTATTCAGAAAAAGCTACAAGAAGCTGGTTGACCACTAGTAAAAGAAATTATAGTCTACAACTTCACATACTTTAAAAAATGCACATGAATTCAGGTCACAAAAGATGACCATCAGATTATTACAAAAACCTTATTGTCAAGAAGCAAGTACAGCATTAGAAATTAAGTAGCACCAAATAGCACTTGAACTGATTACCAATTCTAGTAGGTGTATGATATCAAGTCCATAGCATTCTTCCCGAACATGGTTTGCAAAAGCTTGAATGAAGCAGGCTAACCTGCATAGCTGCTCATACTCAAGTGTGTGCATTTGATATAAGAAACTGTACAATTGCATGTAAGTTGGGTCACACTGTTCAGGCTCAGTAGAACAAGAGAAATGTGAGGATGCAAAGAAAACATGAATTGTTACACTGTGTTAGCTGATTCATAGTGCACAGTGAGATCGACAACATCGTTACGGTTTTACACTCACAACTTACTTCAATTGATCTTATTGAAGAAAATCACATTTTGCATGACATGCAAATAGTGAAGTACACTTATGCCTACCCCAGTGCCAGCTGCAACAAGAAGCATTATATTATGTTTCTTCATACTGCCCAGTGCCCAAGTCAGTTGGGCTACAAATCCTTTAGCCACGAGTTCTTTAACACAAGTATACTGAGGCTAAGACAACACCCTTATCCTTGGTTTGAGACAATAGTGAACAAAACCCCTGTTAAATTGTAATTCTTTTTAACTGAAGATTGCATGCTGTGGTCAGATGTTTGATATAAGGGCCATTCCATGCACGGTTGATTGATTTAAATCAGTGAGTTAAAAATAAAAAAAATCATGTCGTTTGCAACTGTGAGCTCACAGATGTGATTTAACTGCAAAGAAGACATGTGGACTGAAATCACTAATTCGTGCAGATTCAGAACTCATAACCGTTAGAATGCTGCAAGTTTGAAAGTGTAGACTTGCATAAAGTTGAAGTTACATTTTAGGCTGTTGAATGTAAACATAGTTCTAGAACACATTTTTGATTCATGAAACAGGTTTATTATTATTATTGTTGCTTTTTAACAGTTTATGCATGTATGCCATGAGTGTCAATGAAATTACTAAACTAGCAGTTTTTAGTATTGGCGTTTCAATAAATATTTCATTTCATACACCGGTACTGGTGTAATGAACTTATTTGCATCAACACTTTGAGAGCCAGCATACGATATATTCGTACCTCGATTTCGGCCTAAAAAACAGGGGTTTTCGGTTGCCTTACCAACGCCATAGCTCCTTAGCCGATTGCGCTAGAGAGCTGTTCAAGGGCTCAAATGGATCGGCCAGTCTTCTAGTCTGCACTCGAAAAAAATTTTTTGGTTGGGAGGTGTGGATTTTATGTGAGTGACGTCATAAGACAAGTAGTTTTGGGGTCATTTTGGTTCATGTTTCCTGGCCTAGGGCCCAACTGCTAGGCCACAGTGTTTCACTGAAGTTTTCATTGGAAACTAGGCTCGAGTCGGAGTCTTTTGAGCCTTTGATCAACTTTCTAGCGTTTCTGGGTCAAAAGTTGATCTCTAAAATAAACAAATCTCACAGGTGATCTAAAATAAACAAATTAAATAATTATCTTATTAGTCAAATATTTTACTACTTTAGATCATAACTTTTGAACCTGAAACCCCAGCAGGTCATCCAAAGTATCAAAAGACTCGGATTGTAGCCTAGTTTCCAATATAAACTTCAGCGAAATACTACCATCTAACGATTGGCACCCAGGGCCAGGCAAAGTGGGCCAAGGTGGCTTAAAAGTCCTCTACTTATGACATCACTCACAAAAAACCGCACCCCCAACCAAAAAAAATTTTTCGAGTGCAGACTAGAAGACTTGCCACATCTTTTAACGCTTCGACCAGGTCCATAGCATTTACCGAACAGGAGAAATTCCTGCACAAAGCCACGTGCGTTTCGGTGTTTTTTTTTCGAAAATCTCCAAAAGCACACGGATGCCAAAGACACTTTTCCTCTTCTCTCTGGCATTCGTCATTGCGCACGTGTGTTATCTCCAGAGGAAAAGTGTCTTTGTTAGACCACTGCCAAACGCTGATTTTCTTAGCAGTGACTGGTTTATGAGGCTCTGGAAAGGTCAGCCTTTTAGCTTCGAAAATTTTTTAGTAATGTCGTTGTAACTAGCCACAGTCCGTGTGTTTTTCTTTACTTGTTTTCAAGTGCCAACATTTCGCTTGTGAGATTTGTCTTACATTTACAGGACTGATGATGCGTTGGAAAACACAAAACTAGTTTCCCCATCAATAAATTGTGACTGATCTACTTGCTGCCATTTATACATATAAGTTATACTTTTGCACAAGCTGAACGAGTGATCAATTTTAACAATAGACTACACCAAAAGACTGGCAAGCTTCTTAACATGCCATAAGTGTTAATAAAGTTGATGAACAGATGGTTTGAGTATTGTCATTCCAATAAATATTTTGTTTTATACACAGGTACTGGTGTTATGAACTGGTTTGCTTTAAGCATGATGTATAAGTGCAAAGTAAGTTTGAATGAAAGTTCAGATGAATTCTAGTTGCTGTACTGGAAGAAACAAAGCCCAACAAGGGTTATATTGAAACAAACTCTTTAACATAAAAAATTGCAAGTGTTAGGTGCCCACCATCTACACATTAAATGAAAAAAATCTGATATAAATCAAATAAATCAGATTTTTTTGATTTAAAAAAAATATCATGATTTTTATCAACACTGAAATTCCATGTTAAATGGAACAAAAAAAATGGAAAACTCAACCCACCATCGCATATTTTCCCCAAATTTATTAAGCATATAGAACTTTTCATGCTGATTCCAACATACTACATTTTTTGAAATTGGTTGAGGTTTCGCAAACTTATGGACCATACAAAATGACTACTTTTTGTGGTCAATGAAGTAGAGATAGATGTCCAGGGTAATATATCTTTTTTGCTGCTGCTTCCGCAAATGTTTGCACTGTTCATGGAACCCTATGCTATGATCCAAAAGTGTATTGTAGTAGCTTCAACCGCATCGGACTGTGGTTGTGAATTTCATCCCAGGCAATTTCGGTTTGTTTCAGCAGAACTCCTGGCAGCCACTCACGGAACCGCAAGGTTTCGCAGAACCCTGTTGAAAAACACTGGTGTACTGGATGACATCTGCACAGAATGGGACCGCTCACCGACAATGTTAAACCAGTTAATAAGAATCTTTGATAGGAACATTTTCAACAATACTGCAACTTTTCTGATAACTTTTTAAAATTTACAATACACATTACATACCCCATGACATTCACAATCACTCATTACATCTTCACAATCACACAAATACCAACTAAAATAGCAGAAACTGATGTCCATTTGGAAATTTTGGGCAATTTCGAAAGGTAAGGGAAAACCACATTGGCTCTGGGCTTTCAGGATGACAACAAAAATACTGATCAAGCAAACATCGTTTGTAGTCTAACCTTTGAAACATATTTGACACACTTTTTAATATAAAACATTTATGACCACCATCGTCAAACTGATTGACATCTACATGCGACTATGAAAGGTGGTTGAACAAAGACGTTCCAGAAACAGTTACCTTGTTCTGCAAAGGTTCACTTGAGAAAAATAATATATGCGTATGATATCTGAATCACGCTACATTCAAATGCAATATCTAAAAAATCTGCATGCTCAGTCTTTTCCTCAAACTTGATTAGTATTTAAAACTTGACTAACATATATCATTGTGAGAAAAGGTAGATGTCATATATGATGCATATGCAGTATTTCCAGTTCCATCTGGTGAGAGGTTAGGAATGACAAAGAACACTTCCCAAGCTCAATACCGTCCATCACCAATATGTGAAAAATTGAATTCAGCTCAGGCGCTTAAAAATTTAGGTGTCATCAGTTTTAACTCAGGTTCTGCCACGGGGGACCTGTAGCAGCACAATTCCCATATTTTGATGACAAACTTTTCTTTATTAAGATGTTTTTTATACTCATTGATAATCTTCATTTAATATTTTTTCCTACACACAATCAGTTCATTTTGGAGAAGATCTGCATATGAACGTACATTATCAAGTACAGTAACACCCAGCACAAACCAACCAAGGTTCAACTCAGGAATATAGCAAAAATCAGATTGTGGAGGTAAAGCCAGATTGAGTACAGTTTAAAACTATATATACACAAGCCCACTTGAATAGGTGGGCGAAACGTAGGTTAATAATAAAAAATCACCAGAAGATCTAATATATCTGCTTGATATATATACACAGTTTTTGCAAAAACAAGACGCTGGTTTCAATCCCCAAAGTGGGTAGGTGTATATTTGTTAAGCCTACTGACTTCATACTAACAATACATTCCAGCTGGTCCCTTACCATTGTAAGTTGGAGATAACCTGAACAGTTGATCACTTGAGTTGAAACCTTACAAGGAAACTGAGATAAACACTGCGGCATTGACTGTTAGTGTTAGCCATATGCAACACAATGCTCTGTAATAATCAAGTCAAGATCTAATCAGTTATAAATGTAAAATGAAAAAGATTCAGACAGTTTTTCACTTGTAAATAAGAAATTATATGGAAAACATCTAAGCTTAAACAAAAATATCAAAATATAACTGTGGGCAAAAATTAGGTGAAATTTTGGTCTCATAAATGCAAAAAGAAGCTTTATTACATACCATAGACACATATTTATATTTCTTTATAATTTTTCGAATCCTTTTAAATTCTTCATCAATGTTTGTAGACCAAACTTCAACAATGGGGTCTTCTGCTTGCTGGCTGGGCATTTTAAAAAACATTTATTGCAAAAACACAAAAACTCTATTTAAAAACATTAAGATCTCTGAGTAATAAGACCAGTATATTATTAAATGCATGAGGCAACAGGCATAACCTTTTTCACTTCTTTTTACTAAGAGAGAAAGTTTTCAGGATTGATAAATATAGCACAGCACTAATGCAACATGGTTGGTTGGTAGTGAACAATAACACTAATTAGAGTGCTACAGCGTTATGAAGTTCAATAAATGTTTGCAATAATTTATTTATTGAATATCAAATAAGCTTGTTTTATTGAACATAAAACCCAAGCAGAAAAAATAAACATAAGTTAAGCAACATGAACAAGCAAAACAACAAACAGTAAACGACTAGTTCAAAATTGAACATATGGTCAGTTAAGGAAAAAGCAAGAATGCATCTAATTAATCAAAAGAAAGACTTAAAACCAATTTGTGAGAACAACACAAGCATCACAGATATTATTTTTGGAAGTAGCTATAGATCCGCCAGCAGTGATGTGGTTTGAATAAAACACTGACTTTGTCACTAGTGGTAACATCATGGCAGTCTAGCAGATGCATCTACATCTGCTATGTGAATGGTTTTCAGTTCAGTTCTCACTAGTATGGCACCTTTCATTTTGGTAGTAGTCATTATTCATGGGTCTGGTTTTTCTTTACTTTTTTCAAAACTTTTCAAATGTTTCTCTTCAGATTTATGGGTTTGGTTTATAATTGAGGCTTAGCTTTAAGCTTATGGTCAGACTACTTGTATGCGGATCAGCCTAATATGCTGAATTTTGATAACACCTTTTATGGAAAAAGTAGATCAGAAAATTAACAAAAAAAAATAGTTGCATTCCTTACTCTTTCCTGAATGTTTCTACTAAATTCCAAGCTGATTCAAGGAAACCCTCAGACTGTTTACTGTATGTTTTCTTAAACCAGCTATATGTTCACAGTGTTTGACCGAATAAAACAAAATTGCTGTTTGTCCACACAAACACTGCTAAAACTTGCTCCTAAAGTTCCGGATTTTCGCATGCTTGCTCCTGCATTTATCTTCTATAGCTTGCCAACTTTTATGAATGTGCCGTATTCCTATACCTACGTTTTTTTTAGACAGTGTCTATTTTGCTGCTAAGATGCCAGCAGCAACAGGCTTGGCATAAACGAAGTAAACACAAAAGATAAATCCTAAGAGTAAAGCTAACCCCAACCCCTTTAGGTGTTAGAACCTTAACCCCTAACCGTAACCCTAGACCCTAATGCTAACACCAAACCCTAATGCTAATCCCTAACCCTAACTATAACCCCTAACCCTAATGCT
>Ga0210059_1013849_pt1 | contig 12001 bp, 8 predicted proteins | sample Ectturendosymbi2_FD_188042 | JGI IMG/M metagenome (GOLD analysis project Ga0210059, IMG submission 188042) | Ecteinascidia turbinata endosymbiont from Florida, USA - Sample 2 (SPAdes) (version 2) | ecosystem: Host-associated > Tunicates > Ascidians > Unclassified | place: Key West, Florida... | reverse complement strand
TACAAGGGGGGGGGGCGAATGTCGCTGCAGCTACTCCAGCACCTACTTAGGGCAAAGACTGATCGTTTTACCAAGCGTCCCATCTTCCAAAAGTACGGCGTTTGACAATAAAAATTAATTGTGCAATGCGGTAGACAAAAATGCGGGATGCACGTTAATTTCCACATCAGCCAAACTTGTTTGCCATGCGTCTCACTGGCAATGCACTTACTATTTCGCAACAATAGCATTACTATCAATTAACAGCACACGTATTGGCAAACAAAACGGCGCCTACGGCGTTCAATATTGAGCACAACGGCCTTTGGGTCGGCATCACGGCGCCAAAGTTGTGTGCCTAGCAATCGCAGCAACACGCAGATCAAGCGCGTGCAGTACACAGACGTAGCCTGACGTGCTCGTACGTTTAAAGTTTAACATCACCGATTTCAAGATCGAGACTTTGTAAGTTGCATGTACAGCGTTTCACCAAATCTAGTAAAGTTTTTTCAGAAAGTATAACAAGTTGCTAATTTTTCGAAGTTTACGTTAGGTGGTCTGCACACACGCTTGGTGTATGATTTTTCCATGCGCTGCGGTTTTCTTTGGCAACGTTTGCTGTGATCTCGATGACATCAGTCACAGATAAAAACAAGTGACTGTAATTTAAAGGCTGGATTGGCTGCGAGCACATAGCGGAAGACAAAAATCTTTAAAAAAACAACTTCCAGTAGTTCTGAGATGCCAGCAAAACAAACATCTTTCATCGCGTTACAAAGACGACGCCGACATGCTTTTAAGTCAACCAACCTGGAAAAAAGGTAAGCGCAGCGGCTCCTGACTTTTGAGCAATTTGAGCGCAGACCACGTTGGTCCAGGAAGGCCTGTGCTGTGCTGACTACGGCGTGCTCCACTTCTGATGCGGCCACCGGGAAATAACGATCGTAGCGAGCGACTGTCTCGAAGAACTGCAGCCGCACAACCGTGTGCGAGTGATTGCTTACGCCGCAGGTGACCAGCTGCAAAAAAGCTGCCAACGTGATTGCGCCGTACAGTACAATTTCTATAGAACCCGCACCAGCCCTGTGCTGCTTTGAGCGGAACTGAACGAATATATTCTTAGCGTCCAAAACTAAGTGCGAGAGTTTGCACCTGCTCTACGTGTTCACTCGAATCCAACACGGACAGTCGGACAATGCTAGAACAACGGATTTACTTTGACGAAGACAGAAAAATCTGCTACAGCATTCACACTACGGACAGTCAATCGAACACTGGCACAGCTAAGAAGGTAAAACTCATCGTGAGACACACGCAATCGTTAGTGCATTAGGCCAAGGGCCTTCGCTCTAGAGAGAGAAGCCTCTCTCTAGAAGGCTTTCAGCGCACTACGCGGAAACAGCATTTAGTAACTTCACAAGGTAAACATAAGTAATTAGTTCGGGAACATACATTCATCACACAGCAGACATCTGCGATTTGTTTGAGAAGTGCAAATCGTTAGTTGACTTGACGTTATATGTGTCCGTTTTAAAAAATATGCTCAAGTTTCTTTCAATTTTTCCAAAAGGTTCTCATGCAAAAAGTGGATGATTTCCTCTGAAATCCACAAACTTATCCTCCATCGCAAACAAACATAGTGAGATGAATAAGCGAATCTTTCGTAAAAATGTCGCATCCACCCTTCATACAAGCCATTCCGTCGTTGGCGAACTGAGCGATTATTCGGATACTGCATTTCCATTGTAAATCATATTAACCAAAGGTAGGTAAGCTAAAACTATAGAAGCACATTTCTCAATAAGCATACCAATGTCATCATCTCGTAGAGCGGGTAACTCTTGTCTTTCTCGGCAGAAAAATGAGAGCTAAGGTTGGATGGTAAAGATTCGCCCAACATGTACAAAATTCTGCAAAAGAGTAAGATTTTCCTGTGTATATCCAGTTGCGTAACCAGAGGTTTGATCCAGGTGGGAAAACTTAGCTGAAAGGGGACCAGTGGCCACTGTAGGGGTCCCACTAGCCAACACTCAGAAAAAAATTGAGAAATGATTGTAAATCCGAATGTGGTTGGCTATACTAAAACCCTAAATAACCAGAATAAACTCCGAAAAACGCAAAAAACAACCTACTGAAAACCAAAAGAATTTAAAACCGAAATAAGAGGGGCCCGGTTTTTACATTTATCTTGCCAGTCGCCCCCACCTGCCCCTCTCAATCATTTACACCACTGAGAATATCGTGTGTTCACTTTCTGAATGAAATGGCTTTGTTATTCATCTGAGTGTATTTGCAACTGCGAAATGGTTCCTCAGTACGTGACTTGTTCTCTGAAAAAATCCCTCACGCACTTCTGGTGTGCTATTTTGCAATCATACCCAAACCTAACTAAGCTCCCCTTTCGTTGTTTGCTTCCATTCGCTTCCATCTACGTCCGTAAGTAGGGATGGATATCAGGAGAGGCTAACGAGAGACGGTCACCTCAGGTCCCACTTTTTTTGCGGAGATGCCGCGGGCACCCTTGAGGGTTCGCAATTAGTCTTTCCGTTCTGTTAAAATGCTTATAAACCACTCAGAGCCACATTTAATAAGTTCGGAGGCAAGTCATGTTTTCCAAAATAAAGCAAAATTTATGTGCAGATGTGCCTAAAGGGCTCCCTCAACTGTTTTAGGGCACCTTTCTGAGAGTTTCCCTATATTCTGATATCCACACCTGACTGTGAGGTTGGATTTTCAACCCTTATCCACACTGAAACAAAAGTTAAGGAATAGATTGGACGTTGAGAATGACGTGAGATTAGTTAAAAATTTAAATACAGTGAATCTAGCATGTGAAATGATAGTGCTTTCTCATCTTGTTGGTTGTTATTTGAACACCTTTAGAGTTGCAGGTAATGGCTGGGGTCAAGGGCTGATGTAATATTTTCGAATGGGGTCGCGAGTCAAAAAGGTTGGGAACGACTGATTTATGGCATTTAGTTGCCAATTGGATCATTTTCGAAACAACACCACAGTGTAAAGCAAGAACAGTACGATGCAACCACGTGAAAGATTTATTTTGTTACTTCCACAATAAACAAAACACAGCGAATGACATCGTCAAACACTTGCTTATCTTCAACACTCCCCTGTCATGTGAAATGCAACTTTTTCACAGATTAAGAAAGGTATCACTACGAACAAAAACTAATGATACCACCAAATTAACTGAGTTTATATAGAAATGCTGATGGAGTAAATCTTTTTTCAAAAACATAACAGAAAAGTCCAAGACAATCTTCTCGCTGCAGCTGGCTTTCCTCTTTGAAAAGTTATTTTTGAAATTATATGTGCTGAAAATTACCGATACATTCAAGGAACGATTCTCACCGAATCGCTACTTCGACATCGTTAAACGGAGCAGTTTGCCAGTCGGACAAAGTTTTGCTGAGAGTCATATGAACAGCGCGCATTGCAAGCTCAGGATCCAGAAGCACCAAGTTGTCGAATACGATTTTGAGACTGCGCAAATATTCTTGGAACTCGACCTCACTTTCGCCCTGCACACAAAAAAAGTAATGTCATGCCCATGACCAGTGATGGAGTCTCGAGACTTGGTCGCGGTCTCGAGACGTGTGCCGAGACTCGTTTTTTGGAGTCTCGGTCTCGAAGGTATCAGGTCTCGGTCTCGAGCTCTTCGTCTCGACAACTTTGCATAGGTTATTTTTTATGAAGTTTTGCAAGGAGTTCCTTAAAAACGGTTTTAAAAAATGATTGTTCAAAATTTAGCCGTTCAAAGAGGTCAGTGGCTAAGCTGTCTTTCTTTCTTGTTATGTTATTTGTGAGATGGAGAAAACAATTTGCCCTCAACCCCGTTTCAACTTTATACTGAATTCAATGAAAAATGTGCATGTACCAATGACGCCGCAGCGCGTTATCTCTGCAACGGCAGGTTGGGAGTACTTTGCTAAACACTATCTTTGAACTGTTTTTCCAGGAGTTTTGTTATGAAACCCAGAGGCTTATTCAATAGAGGTGGGAGAGTGCCAAAAAGTTTCTTTTTTGAGAAGCCAAATAAAACCATGTCTTTTTTTCAAAGTGCTTTTCAGAGCACTCTGTTAAAACACGCTGGTGAAGTTTTTTGTTTTGCGTAATGCAGACTTTTTTTAAGTTCAAATTGTCTCGGAACGCTCTTGAGGAAAAGTTTTGCTCATAACAGTTTTATACAGAGACCAAATAATGCGTCATTTCTGATTAGTTACTTTGACGTACTGCTGTAGGCTTTACGGCCTTTCTGCGCTTTCTAACCGACATGCGGTGTTGCGAAAACTCTAAGTGTTGCAGCAAAAACGGAAATTTTGAACAGTTGTGAATATCAGTTTAACGTAAAGATATGGAAATTATGAAAAACTTTATATAAAAACTTGACAATAAAAAATAGCAAATGTAGGAATTATACATAGAGCCATAAAACCAGCGGGAAGGCGCTACACCATTTAACTTCTACTCAACTACACCGGTAATCTCAAACTTCGCTCATTCTACTGCAGCATGCTGCATCCCAACAATGTCTGTCGAAAACATCTAATACTTTCTTTTTATCAGAGAAAGAAAAAATCTTCAATACTGTACGAAGGCAATGGTTACCTGCAAAAAATTTTCCGCAGTTGTAAAAAACTGGCAAACTACGAGCACCTTGCCCTAAGTAAGACAAAAAAGCAAACCCAAGTTTCTTCAGGCCTTCATTAGCCCTGTGCACTTTGTTGTTGCCATGGAAAACACATCGAATCCACGGTGCCAACTGATTCACAAGTAATGACAAAAAATAAAACTTTCCCGCTGAGCCACAGCCTACCATGTGCCAGCTATGCTAGTTATTTAGCCATACATACATGCATATGTAAAGAAGGCAGAAAAAATAGGAAAAATAATGACGAGAAGGTTGGCTAACAAGCAGAGAAAGCAAGATCCATAATCGAGAATTAAAAACAAGACCACTTTCAGTTTGTGACTATTTGATTGTGGTGTTCAAGATGCTTTAGTATTCCTTATTGTTATACTAAGCATGATACATGATTTTCTCTCATTTTATAATTGTTGTAAGCAAATGTGAGGAGTGGAAAGTGGAAGCATTTTTATGGTCGGCCTTGGGCGACATTAACATCGCTACGCCACTGCAGCAGGGCATGCGGTGGGATATTACCTCACTGGTTCAAAATGTAAACCTAATTTGTGCCAAAAAAGTCTATTACTGTAATAGGCCTAAATATTTTTTTCTTTGCGTCAACAGCAGAATTACGAGCAAAATCTTTAAAACTTGTTTTGGACAGAATGAGCAAGTTTGGATGGATGAAAAATTAGTTACAATTTTGCTTTTTGAAATTCGAAGTAGTGCTTTTTGTTTTTTTAAATCTCAAAATTTATCACCTCTTAATTCTAAATATTTGGAGAATTCTTAATCAAACACTTGTCGTGTGAGGAGAAAAGTAATTAAGAAAGGTGTAGGTAACGTTACAAAAAATGGCAAAGCTGTATTAGCCAAAATACACGAAATACGTGGCGAAGAAATTTGAGTGTCAGTGCAGATGCCCAGTGTTAAAATAAAAAGAATGTAGTGAAACAGATAAGTCATAGATAGCAAAAAACTTCAAAAGTTCGTTACTTCATTGGCAAATGATATAAACGACGAAACACCTTGGCAAAAAATTGAATGATGGAAAGCAACCTTTCCTGTGGAGTTACCACTTTACTGTGCTGTTTTGGCCAGTGCTGCTGGGGCTGTCCTACACTCGCTTACATCGACTGTGCTTGTTTTAAAATAAGAAGTAATGATTCGCCTCTTCTCCATTTTCTCAAATAACATAAGGCTACTTCAATACTAGGTAGGAGACCAGAACATGGGAGCTTCATCAGGGCCTCACCTCCTGTCCTTGCACAGAAGGGTTGGTATTGTTTTGTAACGAACAAAACAATTACAATTTTTCTGAGTGAAAACAAATTTATTGAAGCATGGCAACGGCAAACGCCTCGAATATTCAATTGGTTCACCGACATTTTTCGAGTGAAAAATGCGTAGACCCTCTAAACCAGGGGTCCCCAACCTTTCTCTGACCATGCACCCCTTTAGCATTCCGCCAGATGAGCATGTACCACTTAAGCATTTTAAATGATGAGCATGTACCCCTTCAGCATTTCGACAGTTGAACATGTACCCCCAAAATGTATTATAACAAAATCTTTTATCATGATTAATCACAGATATATTTAACAATAAGCATATTACGGCTTTTGAAAATAATATTCACTGATAAATGTATAAATACCTGGAAATAAAAGATATGTGAATAAATATATTTCACTTCTTTGCTAACCTAAAATGTACCCCTTCAGACAGGCAAATGTACCCCTAGGGGTACATGTACCCCAGGTTGGGAACCTCTGCTCTGAACGGTGCCAACATTTTCAATGTCCATGCATTTCTTCATGGAATTTGTAAATAAGGCCACAGGTTTGAGGTTGCAAATTCCTAAGAGGAAAGTGAAAATGAACGTTTGCAGTACTTGGCCGTTTGCACAAATGATTTTTATTATCTTGGTATTTGGCAATGTGCCAGATATTTTGTTGCAGCATTATTCAAGGAGTTAGCTGTAACTACCATCAGAGAAATGTGAGGTCTCGAGTCTCGGTCTCGAACTTCCAGGTCTCGGTCTCGGCTTTTATGACAAAGTCTCGGTCTCGTCTCGAAATTTGAGCCAGGTCTTGGTCTCGGAAGTTACGGTCTCGACTACGTTATTGCCCATGACATCAACATCAAGCACATAAATAAATTTCACCGCTGAGAAGCACCAAATTTGTGTTGATACCTGTCACAAACATACTTCAATTCGATCAATAGTACAAATCGTACCCCATAATTTTATGGCAACGCAAGGGCAGCAGCCCTAGGACCCGAAATACCTCACGGTCAACAGCAATCTCAGATAGTTCTGCGGATTCCATACGAAAATATTCCAGGCTTTACGAATTTCACAGCTGCGCACTTTGTTGCGAAGTGTCACACCGTGAACTCTTCGCAAAAATCCCACATTTGCCGCTTGCGCTTAAAATTCTTTTGGTCATTATCTAAGATTCATGAATATAAGTGAGGATCAGAACAAAACTGATTAAAAAACTGACAGCTTTGCGATGTTTGACAAATCCCGTTTAGTCACCACAGAGCGATAAAGTCCACGCAGAATCTCAAATTCTATCTTTCGTTACTCGTGAATACACGTTGGAAGTCCCGTTCAGAAGATGATCGTCCGCAAAATGCAAATGGTTGATTTTGCAGCTTCCAACAATGACACCCTCGTCGATTCGGCTGTGACTGTCTATCCAATTCATATAGACTATGAAGAGGAGTGGTAACAACACACACCCTTTTCCGCGTCCAACACCAACGGTGAAGGATTGTGATTTACTCCGCCGACACGGACACAAACGTCTGAGCAGAGGAGTACAATGTCCAACGGCCAGTTACAGGCGGCCGTCAACACCGTGCTCCTTCAACGCATCCCAAAGCTTTTCACGAGGAACTCGGTCGTATGCTCTCTCGTGGTCGTCAAAACATGTGTAAACCGGGGTTGTATTATCCGGATAACGGTTAACCGGATAACTGAGAGTTTTTCGCTATCCGATATCCGCATATATTCCTGACGGTTAACCGGATAAAAAAGTAACGCTACTAGTGAGTTCTAACATCCTGCAAATCTTCGAACTCACATATATGACGCTCAGTATCCAGCCCGCTTCTGTGGAAGCGAGAAAGGCATTCAGTGCATATGGACTCTTTGCTACAAACCCATGTCTCGTTTAGACGACTCCACAATCGATGCGTTGTGCTTCATAAGAAATGCGTTGCCGAAGTAGTAAATGTCCAAATTGCATGGTTTTCGTCATATATGCAACGCTGGCTTTAACCCGATTTGACCGGTTGCTTCTAACAGGGCCACACGCTACGCCTACTGACATACGCAAACTTGCTGCTTGTGTAGTGCCGGCGCGCGGGTCTGCAGTGCGTGGAATCCGTTGCCAACGAAAATCAAAGTGAACTGCACGATTATTAACGTCCCGTCGTAATTCGTTTTTGTGATGTAATTGTTACAATGCTCATTGTTTTTCTGTAATGTGTAGCCTGTTTTTTTTTTAATAGCACCTAGTTAATGTAAAGAGGGTTTAAGTTTTGAAGCTGTTTCTTTTTTATTTATAAAAGCGTTTTGTATTTGGCAGATTAGGTGTGAAATCAAGTCCGTAACCAACTTGAGACACTAGGCGGGTCGGAGGAGTTTTTTCACGGACCCAAATTTTGTTAAATATGTCCAATAGTTTTAAACTATGTGCAGGGACGCCGGAACGTCGATTGGGCTGGGGGGGGCAGTAAAAAAGTTGAGGGCAATGGAAATTTATGAAAAGCAAAAAAATCGTTACCAATCATGCTTGCTACTGTTCAACAACAATATTGACCTCAAAAATAATGAAGTAATCGATAGAAAATTTGTTTCAATTCGATTGTGATAAACCACAAAATTACGATGATACTGTTATGAAAAAACGCCTTTGCCCCAGTTGTCCTTCTTTTGAAAGGTCAGGGGATAATGCCACCGCTTTCCGGCGTCCTTGCTTACCGCTACCAGCAATCACTCTCTCGAAGCATTACCTGCCAAGATGTCTGCGCTCAACAGTCAAATGCGGGCGCGGAAAAATGCCTAATATCGTCACTTGAAGTGAACATTAGAAGATTTGTTACCATGTTATCGTTCCACAATAAAGACCAGCAGTAAAACAATCCGATCGCAAGTTTGGCAACCTGCCTCTGCAGGCAAAGCAGTGGAAATGGGTGAACTGCAAGCTCACCCCTGCATGACACCAGAACAATGAACCTGGCTCTAGTGCAGTGTGAGTCTCATGCCGGCTAATAAACTGTCATTGCGATAAATAAATCAATCAATCGGAATTAAGCTGCTGACGTCAGGTTTTCTAGAAAATTTTGGTTCTTAGTCCCATTTTCCAGCTAGGAGGGGTAAATGCCCATTTTGTCCCTCTGTGGACGCCCATGGTTTTGACGTACCACGAGTTCAAAACTGTATGCTTGACTTCAGTGTAAAAGCGCTCCCATAATGCTGTCCATGCCAAAGAGATCCTTTTTCACAAAATAATCAGACATTTTAAGATCTTACAGAGTATATATTTCGAGGGTTACGTGCCTTATTTTCAAGCTCTGGAGCCTGGAATTCAGTTCACAATAGGGCAACACTTATTCTGACCAATAAATTTCGTTTAAGCGTCTTGCTCTATTATGAACGGATGAACGGATTTGAATGTCGAGTGATAATTGTCACTTAGGAAAACAGGTGAAAAATCTAACCTCGTTGATGAAATTGTAGTCAACATCGTACTTCAATTTCTTGACAACGGCTTGAAACAATTCATGAAACAATTCCACTTTGTTCGATACAAGCCTGAATCAAAACAACCAAAGGTAAATGCAGTGGTCCAGCACCGCTTAAAGATACTTAATGTGACAAGAGCCAACAAATTTTCTTGAAAATAAATCACAAAGAGCAGCGTCATTAACTTACCCGAACGTTTTTTTCAACAAATCAACATAGTCCCTCAGAAAATCAATACACTGAGCAGACACGTCATCATCCTCGTGACTGAACATCTTAATGCAAGTGGGAACAATTGCGTTCACAGCGCCAAGTAAAGTGGAAAGCCCGTCTCCGTTTGATTCATTTTGACACCCTTTTGCGATTCTTAAGCAAAAGAAGCAGGGTAAGCAAACCTCCATTCATGAAAATCACAAAATTTTGAAAGTGCACGCAAAAATACTCACTTGTTCCAGGAAGCAATTAAGGTTGAAGCCAACGCAGCAAGTAAACGGGATAGTTTTATCACAAACTCAATGTCCTCATCGCCCTAAGAGCATGAAAAATTGATGTCAGCGAAAAGGAGGTAGAATTATACAGTTGAGTTAAAACATTGTTACAATGCTATTTCGTAAGATATAAATCACAAATAAGACTACAAAAAAACAGTTTGTGCATCAGAATATAACTGAACCGTACATCATCTATCAATGTTAGAATATTGCACGAACGAAGTGCCTCCCACAATTTTTCCACCAATGCAAGTTTGTCGAGAGGCAGCATTCCTTTGAGTGAAATTTCTTTCAAGCATTCGCAAGCTTCTTCCCTGGTCGCTTCAGAGTGTTCCTTTCCAAGATAACCAAACATTAATTCCATGAACCTGGTGCCATAAACAGCAGCTTGCTCAGTTGAACAGATAAACTCAATGATTTGATAAAACCACTCAAAAAAACTATACCTGTTATTAGCAATAAGGCCAATGTCAATCCATGCAACAAAAGCTCCAATTACTTTTAAGCAAGTCGCAATGCATTCTTCTTTTGAATTATTCATCAAAATGCAATACCATGAGTCCACCATTTGTTTAATGCATTGTTCCCGCATAGTATCTTTAAGCAACTGATTATGGCTTTGTACCTAGGCCAGAGCAACCATTTCAGACACAAAGCAGACACGAAAGTCATAATAAAACACATTTAAAAAGTAAATTTTTCTAACACTATACAACAGTGTTATATTGTAACTTCACAAAAACGCTCACTTCTGCAGGATGCTCAATAGACCTGTCCACAACTTCTGAATCAATGGCCAGTAAAATTCGTAGATAAATGTCACGGCCTTTCTCAGAAACAGACTCACTAAAGGGGTTTTCACCCAATGAAGTAAACATTACATCTTGTATAAAAGTGGTCCAGCTTGACAGATAACCTTTGACAAACACCAGGGCAAAAACTTGAGCTGCTTTGTTTCTCACATAACCTGGAAGTTGTGGGGTTGCCTGCTTGCTCTGAAATGTAAGAGAGTATCAAAGAAAATAAGCAGTGTCATCTGATTCCATCATAAACTCTGAAAAGGTGAAGTTGTATTCAATAAAGAAACTTACATGGTTTTGCAGCCAAGTCAGCAAAGCTGTCCTCAATCCAACCCTAAGACTTTCAGGCAAACTGATGTATCTGTGCTTCACTTGTTGTTCCAAAACCTATTTGCAAATAGGGCTTCATGTTTGAACTGCAGCTCACACTAGGAACCAGACAAAAACAACTAAAAAATGTTCTTGCACCTGAACAATTGAAGCAAAGCATAAACAGCACAACTTGTTTGCTTGAAATTCAGAAAAATATTGGCCAAAACATGCTTTCTAAATCAACACGTGATTTAATTTAGGCTACAAACGAACAGAAAACCAACAAACACTTTTTTTAAAGCTGTCATCAGACCTGTTGATAAAAATCATATTAAGAAAAATTGGTGATACTATAGCATGAGGTCTACCACACTATAGCGTGAGATCTACCACTGCATTATGGGAAGAAAGGTAAAAATAAACATGTCATCATATATTTCCATACATTGAATCTAGCAATACACACTTCATACATCTTCCAAGAATGACACAAATAGATCATAGGAATTGTTTCTCATCACCTTCCAGCAAAAAATGATCAAGATGAGACTGGAACAGCTGATGACAAACACCTTACATTCTCTTCAGAACCATCGTTTTAGCGTCCAAACACAAATCATGATTTTTAGGTTAGGGTTTGTAGGTTGCTATAAGCAGGCCACTCATCTGAATGAATCACTCCTTTTCGATAATAGGGATTAGAGTTTTACTGTCACACTGCATCACCTAAAAGTACTGACAGTCCACAAACCCAAGGTTCATCAGTTTTACGCCCACGGTTTCTGTTGTTTGCTTGTCACATGGTAGACCCTCAGATTGCACCTGGGTAGGTGACATATGGCGGTAGACTTCATGCTATAGTAGCACCGAAAAATTTACTACACAAATGCAATTGATATAATCAAAAATAAAGTTTTTATGTGTAGCACCTCAACAATGCAGCATGAATATAAAACTGGTTTAGATGGGCAAGTCAAAAACTCAAGGAAACTGTGATACAACGCATATGTTA
>Ga0210059_1013848_pt1 | contig 12001 bp, 10 predicted proteins | sample Ectturendosymbi2_FD_188042 | JGI IMG/M metagenome (GOLD analysis project Ga0210059, IMG submission 188042) | Ecteinascidia turbinata endosymbiont from Florida, USA - Sample 2 (SPAdes) (version 2) | ecosystem: Host-associated > Tunicates > Ascidians > Unclassified | place: Key West, Florida... | reverse complement strand
AAGCAACCGGGAACGACTGGACGGCGAACTCGATGTCGAATCCCGGTTGCTTTGTGTTTCATCTGCAGTTCAAGCACACATAAAGCCTTCTCCTGAAGGGAGGGCTGCGAAAAAGTTACATGAAAGGAGTACTCTGTACTCACTTTGATAATTTTTGAAATATAACCAATGATATTTTTGTCTGATGAAACGCCAAGCAGCATCTAAGAAAACGTTTTTTTGCAAGCAAGTCGAAATTTCAAAATTATGAATTGTTTTTTCAAGTATTTGCAGTTGATGGCTGCAACATCACAGGCACCAAGTGTAAGAGATCAAAAATTCAAAGGTACTTAGAGGGATGATGTACAATTTTACATGGGCGTGGCACACTATTGGCTTACGCTCTGAGTCCAGCGTAGACTTTAGGTATCCTGACCCAGTAGCGCAGCATGTTGCAAAGTAGCATAAAAATCTTTCCTGCACTTGAAAATGTTCAGACTGCAGAAAAATCTTAAGTTCCAAGATACTTGTTAATACAATTATCCCCTGGTGAGCCACGAAAAAGACAAAACGAAAGCTTAATGATCCATAAAATCCTGAAAAACTATTTCGCATACACAAATAGCGACAAAACATTTTACGACATTACGAGCTTCCACAAGATCTTTCATGAACACATCGAAATTACATCTTGCAAGATTTGAATTCAGTGGCTTATCTACAGTAAAAGCCTAAGAAGTGCTAAAAATTTTACTCTTAGTTAGAAGATTCATATGTGAGAATTGGATATTCATTGTAGGGTTCCGCAGCTCACCAAGTACATGACCCAGTGGTTTAATAACTTTAAGAAAAACTAGTTCAAGCTCACTGGGAAACAATGGCCTGTGCCAGCTTGGGCAATTCTGAAGCAAATGCACGAACAATAAGATTGACAAAGGCACGTGTTTCGCACGTGGATTGGTAGCGCATTTGTTTACTTTGGATTTGTAGCGCATTTGTTTACTGACAAATTTTACCGCAAGATTTAGGCCTGATGTAGCCTCTAAAAAGAAACTTACAAGGAGTGGTGGCCAGTACCACAAGTTTAGATTCTCTGCTAGGTCGTCAAAATGGATAGCATACCATGTGATCAATGGTGAGCGTATTCGTCCTGCATGCAAACCTAGAATGGCGGTTAACTACTCTGGGAGCATGTTTATACTCCAAAAGCACAGGTCTCGAACATATCTTTCTGTTATATGAATAAAGAGTTTGCTTACATTGCGAGCATGAAAAACTCTTACTTTAGCAAAACAAAACCGAATCTACTCACAAACAAAGTGATCTTCATCCCTGTTATAAAACTCCATGAAGACCTCCCAGAAACCTGGAGAAAGCGAGGTTTCCGATTTGTCGCCGTCCAGCGAGTCGTCGTCACCAAACATCTTGTGTCGGTGAAACGGCGAAGGTTCACCACTATGTGCTGAATCATCAAAATGTAGGAATTTGTGCAGGTTTTTCACTTTTTGCAAACTTTCATTTCTTGAAATGAGACGAGTTTTGTACGGGGCTTTACTTTCGCTGCGAAGCTTAGACACACATAAACTTAAAGTGGAATTTACAAATTTGCTTTACTCTTTTTGGGGCAGAGCATTTTTGAGGACAAAAGCTTTGTACGAACAGATTGGCGGTAAATAGCACTCACCTGCTTTTTCCACCTTTTCCTTCTTCAATTTCTGAGGCAGGTAAGGTGCTGATTTCGTCTAAAATGTAATGCTTTACAACGTAAGCAAAGTTAGCAATCTAGCGAAAAATAAAATACATTATTTAATGAAAATGGAAATTTTTGTTAGACAACAACGCAGGTTAGCAATATTTTTTGTTTTGATTAGTTGGATCAACATTAGGTCAAAACAAAGAGCGAGCCTTTTCATTATCGTTTACGATTCATCGCTGGACAATTGTTTATAGATTACAGTAAATCACACCACGCTCGATAGAGTTACCAAGCCAATGAAAACACAAGAATCCTTTTCATAAAACTGAAAAATCAGTTCATGACGCTTTCCGTCAATATGTCTGTATTTATTTTAATCTTTAGTTTGCGAGAGAGTCTACAGTTCATCCAGCTCCTTGCTGAAATGCTAAAACAACTAAATTAAACGAGTCCGAAGGATCCTCCCTGAAACAGTTATGGATTTTTACTTATAAGACAGACAATGTTCACGAGCTTTATTGCGGCATGCGACATTCCCACCGCATACAAAGTTCAATAATGGGTGTGGAAAAAGAAAAAAGTGAAAAAACATGATTTCTGATGTCTGTGATACGCCGCTGCGAAAAACAGAAGACATGTGTCTTTACAGTAATCTTTCGTCGAGCAACAGCGCTGATACCGAAAATGCTCGGCTTCATTGCAAAAAATCTTAGTCATCCTCGCGATCATACCAACGGGGGGCTCTGCAACTGAGTTACGAAAACAACTTTGCCAAACGGTAGAAGAGTGTCCTGAAACCATATGCCACTACAGCCTGTCACTTTCGCTTTCATGCCACTGAAGCTTGTCACTTTTGGTTTTATGCCACTACAGCCTGTCACTTTCGCTTTTATGCCACTGAAGTTTGTCACTTTCGGTTTTATGCCACTGAAACTTGTCACTTTCGGTTTTAGACGACAGGTCAGAAGCTTCTGCGGGGAGCTTTTCATGACCTCGGATGCGGTGAAACAGTCAAACAACTTGAAGGAATCATATGGAGACTACATTTCAACTCTTTTCAGCAGAAAAACGGGTTGGATCGATCAAAGTATATCCTATTTATTCGATCCTTACCTCTTTCAAGATATCTGTTGGATTTTTATCTGCTTTCCATTGTTTGGCTTTTGAACCTGATTCTCGAGACTTAGTTTTATGAGCTCCTGCAGTAAAAAACAAAAAAATTAAAGATTTGTTTTTAGATGTTTTTAAAAATTTTCAAAAATATTTTCTTATTTAAAATTTCCGTGTTGCAAACCGCTTTAAAAAATTTCATCAAGTCTTTTTCTTTTTTAAAAAATGAAAGCGAGAGTCATGAAATGAAACTGCACGAGCTGCATCTCCTGTTCCATGGGTGACTGGACACAGGGACGTAACGAGGCCAGATGGCGCCCGGGGCAAGAAGCAAGTTTGGTGCCCCCATGTTCGAACCTGAGGTCTTTCGGAAGCAAAAGTATATACTTTATTGAAGAAACTACTTGTGACATTGTTGGGACTTTTCGCCACCCCCCCGCAGCGATTCGGCGCCCGGGGAATTGTGTCCCTTCGCCTCCCCTCGTTACGCCCCCGACATGCAGCCAATGCTGATCCGTGTCCATCCCCGGCCTCTTATGGCGTCAAAAGCCTTTCAGCAGTTAACAAGACTTCGATTGCCATATAAATTCGAAATCCGTTAACTTCCACTAAGTATTGGGGACCTAATACATAAAGGCCCCTTTGTAGCGATGGATCAGAGACGGTAACTTGAGAGAACGGGAAATACAATGTACTTCTTACGCGTTTTAATAAATGTTTAGGTTTGAAAGCGAAACAACATGAAAATTTGAAGAAAATCGGTAGCATACGATGCAGCAGCATATGCTAACCTGCAAGAAATTTTAAGCAGGCATTAACTTAAACCCAATATAACTGAAGTCTGAACTGCTTATGCTTTCCTTATATTGTGAAATTATGTGTTGTATTAATTTTAGAGGCCTATCGTAACACCAATTCTTTACTGTTTGATTATGGTGCAGGGTTTTTTTAAGGCGTAGATATTCAAATCGAGTCCCTAGAATCAGAGAAAATTATCATCGGGTTCCTGCAAATCCATACCGGGTACCTAACGTTTTCCTTAAAAAAAACTTGTTATGGTGTATCCCAAATACTAAGCTATTATATTTAATGTTTGTTACTTTTGCTTATATACCTTTTCTCATCCATCTTCTTGCTTTTCTTGCAGCGTCGGAAATAGGATTGGAAGATTTTGCCGTTTTCTTCTTTTGTGATTCGACATCTTTTGGACAAAAGAGGATGCATTGCCTCGGTACCCTTTTGAGATGTTTGTGTTTTCTAGACGAAAACGTTTCTTTTCAGAATGTAGGAGATAAAGTTAACTTTGTTTAAATACTAGTTTTTTAACATTTGAAAAAAATTATGCTAGCTCAGAATAAGACAAACAACTGGTCATGCAAATGAAAAGCCCAACTAAAGATTTGTGTGTAACTGCTATTTGAGGTCCGGGGAGAAAAATATCTGAGGTTTGCAGTAATGGCTTTTGTTAGGTATGAAAATGGGCAGAACCTTTAGGCTTCCACGTCGTTTAGCGTGACTGATGCGTATCAACACTTGAAAATGGGTTGCACATTGTATTTTTGGCAGCACCTTATTCAAGTAACGAAGCACGTATTTGCATTTTGTCCAAAAAACACGTTAAACAGACGTTTTTCCACCCAGATTTATCTGCGCTTGCCATTAGACATGTTATCTCATATCAACCTGTATTCTTTTAATGGGCAACCTCTTCGTATAGACCAGGGCTTCTCAAACTATAGGTCGTGACCCCAAATGGAGCCGAGAAATGTAATTTTAGGGTAAAAAAAATTGGCTTCACAAATCAGAAAGAAATCTTTTGCTAAACTTTACAAGAAAATTAAACGTAGGCTTGCATGTAGGGTGAAGATTTCTTGATGTAGGGTGAAGATTTTCAGGGTTAATCGTGAAAGGAACGGTCGATTGCAATTAAGTTGGCAATGTAATCGATTACGATTACAAGTACATTTCATTTTTGGTCAGTCAATCGATTACGATCACGAATACTCAAAACACTGTAATCGATTGTGATACATTACAATTGCCGCATGTCTGGCTCTGATCTGAGACGGATGACAGGTTGTTTATTGTCGAAACGCTGGTCTCTTTCAATGTTTTTAAACCTCAGTTTCTTCTTTCCAATACACAGAGCTGACATGTGGTATGCGGTTAGATCTAATAGGAAGAATTGCAGAGGTATTCGATCAGATCTTCATTGGTGGTGCTGATGATGCTGCATGGTCAGGCCAGCACGGTACAGCAATTGAGGATATGACTGGCGGATTGCATGTCTCCGCACACAAGAGTTTTTGTCATTGACCAATCCCATTCTGTAGATGTTCGCCTTAAACCGTCCATGTTCAGTGAGCAATCGGTTAAGTTGGACCCAAGCTTTGCGCGGCGCGTTGCATCCTGGTGGAGAGTTTGTAAAACTAGATAGATATGACTTCAGAGAGTCTGAAACTGGATGGGGAAAATAAGGACACCAGAATAGGATGTCTACAGGTGTGGATTTTATGCAACCTGAGATTGTACGCATGGCTTCATTCAGCGGGGGATCCAATTTATGTGTGTGTGCACTTTGGCACCATGCTTGGAAGCCATTTCTGCGGGAGTATATATCAAAGCAGTTTTCGAGCTTCTGAGACTTCTGCCAAGAGTGATACCCAGGTATGTCGGATTATTCTGGAATGGTAGGAGCTTTCCAGGACAGGATTCTACTTTGAGTTGATACCCTGCACAGTGATTTATGATGCTGAATGCTGAGCAGTCAGTTTTGTTGGTCGAGAGTTTTTAGCGCCACCTGGATAGGTGTTCTTGTACGGTGGCCGTCTTCTTTGATACATTTTTTTCTGACTGACTATATGTGGGAGCTGAGAAGGTTAGCGCAACGTCGTCGTCGGCGCAAGTATATCTGGTAGAAAAGGTTTCAGGGAAGTCTTAAGAGTATACTTTGTACAGGGTGGGAGCTAGTACCGATCCTTCGGCGACTCCGTTTTTGAGGTTGTGCGGGCGACTGCCGTGTTCGTCATTGGTGTGAAGTATAAAGGATTTACAATATAGAAAGTTCATGTTTGATATTTTGTTGCAATGCAGCAGCTTCGACACTTTCAAATTTGGTCCTTCGCACCGGACTGTACTGTGTCATATGTAGCTTTGAGGTCGAGGCAGGACCGGCGCTAGGTGCCCACCTCCCCCCGAGCCTAGATTGGTTGGGGCCTCCAATATACAATGTATATATTGCATATGTAAACAAAACATCTATTTATTTTAACAGATGCTTATAAAAGAATTTCTACAGCATCAACACAACGGATGAAGCAGACAGACTTAAGCATTTGTCGTGTTTCAAGCTAGGAAAATGATTTTTTCCAAGTTTTCATAATGAAAAATGTCAGTCATATCTATTGTTTCATCAGTTTCGCATTCAATAGATATTATTTCCAGCTTTGTTCGACTTTCATCAGTGATAGTTGATCTGTGAAACGTTTTGATTAGCCTCAACTTGCTGAAGCTGCGTTCAGCAGCACTGCGTACAGCAGTGATCAGCAAATTTTCGTTAGAATGGACCTAATTCCCCTTTCCATGAGCGTCCGAAGAAATTTTTCCAGGGGGAGTAACGTCGACGTTTTGCTTATACTTTTCAGATTGCTGACGATGCAATGCAAACGGACGTTCACAAAGCGCTTTACCCTTTCTACATAGAAAGCAATTGCTCCATTTTACGGCAATAGTCGCAAAAATGCACTTCGTTGGCAGCAATAGACAGGTATATTGCGATAAGTTACAAAATAGACTACCTGCAGATTTTTCAAGCAGGGTACTTCCTTACAAAGAAGCAAATCGCCATGGTCTTTAACAGAATCACAATTACGTCTTTATTTTACCTAGCAAGACTTGTCAGCATCACTTAGCCTTTATTTGTTTTAAAAAACGCTTGCAAGAGAATTTTCTCCAGCATCAACACAACGGATGAAGCAGACAGACTTAAGCATATGTCATGTTTCAAGCTAGGAAAATGATTTTTTCCAAGTTTTCATAATGCAAATGTCAGTCATATATGATGTTTCATCAGTTTCGCATTCAATAGATATTATTTCCAGCTTTCTTGGTCTTTCATCAGTCATAGTTGATCTGTGAAACGTTTTGATTAGCCTCAACTAATCATAATTCATGGGCCCCCGCAGAAAATTTTTTTGGGCGCCCGCAGAAAGTTTTCCTATTCATGGGCGCCCGCAGAAGTTTTACAAAGAAGCAAATCGCCATGGTCTTTAACAAAACTACAATTACGTCTTTATTTCACCTAGCAAGACTTGCCAGCATCACTTAGCCTTTACCACCTTTTCTCGATGAACGAGACGCTCATCCACATAAACCGGGCAAGCGTTCAGTCTCACGCTGACAATGGATTTTTGAAACTTACCACGCTTCTTTTTACACAATATGCTGTAAAAGTACGTGGGTATCCGCTATCAGAACGCATTGTCTCCCTGCATTACCTGCGTTCAACACTTGCATGCGACAAAACACCTACTACTGTAACTTGAAGCGAACACGTGAAGATTCGTTGCCATGTTATTGTTATGCAATAAAGTCCAACAGCAGAATGACCTGCAGGCAAGTTCTGCAACTTGTCTCTTCAGACAAGCAAAGCAGCGAACATGAGTGAACTGCGAACTCATCACTGCACAACACCAGGACAGTGAAACTGGTTCTTGTGCACTATGGATGTCATACCGGCAAATACACTGCCAATGCAAGAATTAAATCAATTTAATCGGAATTAAGCTCCTGACTTCAGGTTTGCCAGAAATGTTTGGTTCTTAGTCCCAATTTCCAAAAGTGAGGGATGAATAATCCTTTTGCCCCCCTTTCAAACGCCCATGCCTTTTCAATCGTAATTAAAAGGCCCGTGCTTTTTTGAAGGTCCAATTTCAAATTTATGTTATATATAGAGATCAGAACCGTCGGCAGAAAGTTTTCAATAGGGGGGCTTTGGGTTTGTTCGGGGTAGATTGACACTATAAAAATTGACAAAAACTTAACTGATTTAGAGTGTTTCATATTTCATTTTGAGAAGGTTTGGAGCATTGTTTGGGGAGCAAAGTCCCCAAAAACCCCCATGGCGACGGGACTGGTAGAGACATATGGAAAAGGAAACTTGAACTCTTTTTTTTATTTCTTATTTTTTTATTTCAGGTCTGAAAGTCTTAGACGGAAGTATCAGTCCCGCTTTGTCATCGGCCGTTGCCTGCGCGCGAGCTGCAATGACCACAAAATTAGACAGTAAATAAAAGAAATTTACCCGGCACTGTCCAGTTAAAATTTACTCACCGTTAAGCTCCCCAACCAGACTGATCATGTCGTATGTGATTGGTGGGTCCCATCCAGGCTCACCAAACGAGCTGCCATCTTGGGAGTTGGTATCGCTTAACGACATGCCACCGTCAAAGTACTTGCTTTGGTGAAAAGAGCCTTTTCCTGCAGTGTTGCCTGAATCAAAAGCGTGAGAATAAAAAACGCAACTTTTCCTGATTAGAAAATACTATTTTGAGTTTTTGTGGTACTTCTAAATATCTTCTTGAAAATTGAAGTTGAAGCTATGTTAGCTTCGTGTAAGTGCCATATTTTCACGATTTGAGGGACGTTTAGGTGTGAAAACGTGATGCTGTTTTGCTTTACTTTTTGATTTGTGGCTGCGATCAGTAAACCATGACCTGTGATTGGCAGACTGTGACCTGCGAAACCGAAACGAAATGATTTTTTACGACAAAAGTGGTCCTCAAAGCTAAAAGCGATGTCTCTCATATGCTGAAACAAAAACTCAACGGAAAAAGCAATAGGAATGGTCGGAACAAACCAAAAATTAGGACGAAAAAATTCCAAAATCAAGTGAAGCAACTAAGGAATTGGGCAAAGAGCTCACTTTTTGTTTTTAGTTATTTGTTACCAATTTCCAAACAAAAGATTACAGAAGTTGGGAAAATAGTGGGACATAACGGTCGCTTGTGAAAGTGATAAAAGCAGAAAAAATGGTCCGTGCAAAAACTCAGTAAGGTTGCCCGTCACTGGTCTATCTGCTCCGGTATCAAACCTCCTTAGAAGTCATTTGCATAATACTAGCGGAAACAACGTTTTGCGAAAACAAACGTTGGTCTAAATGTAAACTCTCACGCACGCAGAGCCAACGACATGTGAGGTATGTCGTGAGAAACAATTCAGTATAAAACATGAAGACTTTTTCCACGGCTTGCACCTGACCGATGACCGTGCCCTTTAGTCTGCATAATCTCTGTATCTCCCTGTCTGTGCGATCATTTACTTTGAAAACTATTTTCAAAATGTTAAAAAGAACGTTTGGGTATATGGCGTTTTTGTTCATCTTTCGGGGTTGAATGATGTTTCTTACAGAACGAATCGTTCTTAGCACTTTTCCACAAAACCGCTTTCTATAAAATTTAAATCTTAAATTTTTTTTACTATGGCAGATTTCTTTTGCAACAGTTCTACTTTGATGCAACTCCATGCGAATCCCAAATGACCATCCTTCACGCATCTTTGAACGAGAGTGTTGAGAAATATCAGAACAGCTGCAGGCGCGTGAGTTTTGTTTTCATCCGAAAACGTCACTGGTGCTCGATAAGCAGATTCTTTTTTGGAAGAACTTCTTTTCGTTAAAGTGTTTCTGACAGCGCTCTTGATGCAAAACAAAATGACCCAACTAATGTTTAAGGGAAAAAAACACGTAATGGACATAAGCAGATGTATATTAGGTCGAAGAGAATTTTTAGGATATACTTGAACAATGGTATCTGGAAGTGCAAAACGGTTATAAGTTATTATTTTTTCTGCCTCCGGACTTCCTTAGGGGGAAAGGGATCCGGATGAGCGACTCCAGACGGTTGGGGTTGCTTCGATTTCTTGGGGCCACGAAACAGTCCTGAAACAAAGCAATACAAAAAGTTTCACGATTTTACCATAAACGTCAGTTTATGGAAACGCTGACGTTCCTGAGAAAACGCTTGCTCATATGGATACGTGGAAAAGTAAAATGTAGAAAAAGTGCTTTTCAGAAATTACCGTCTATGGTGTATTGCACAATGATAGGCTTGATGCACAATTACAACTGACTTGTAGTCTTAACAGGAATTTTTTTTACAGAAGGGCGGGAACTGTTTGCGCTAGATAAGTTTCCTATTTTAGATGTGTTCGTGGCCTAGGCTTTTACTAAAAATTTTACTTTTACTGTATGAAATTTGCCGAGATGCCTGCAAATTTATCATAAAAAGTGAAGAAAGAAAAAGTCACCAATATTTTAGTGAGGAAAAAACGGACATGCGTCATGATCTATATCTTCGATCAAATTATTTTTTCCATTCTTCCATTCTCAGTACACCATCACAGACTTTCTTCACTGCTCTGATTTTTTCATTCACTAAAAATACTGCAACTCGATTTTATGGTGGCACAGTAGCAGTGGCGTAGCCAGCCCAAAATTTGACTATATTTTTTAAAAATGACTATATTTTCTAAAAATTTGAGGCCATGACCCTCTGGCTCTCCCCCTGCCTATGCCTATGCACAGTAGCAACACACGAGCCGCAAGCTTGCTGTCATGTGCAGTGGCGTAACTATCCAGGAGGAAACATAGCAGAAGAGGGCACACTGGCCACCTCAGGGGGTCCACTAACCAATAGTCAGAAAAACTTTGAGAAGTGAATTCTTATGTGGATGTCGATAATAAAACCCGTAATCACTGGAAAACATTCCGAAAAACGCAAACAAAGAACAACCTACTGAAAACCGAAAGAATATTAAATACCAATATATAAGCCAAGTGGGGGCCCGGTTTTTACATTTAGCTTTTCTTAAAAAAACTAACATCAATTTCGAAAAAGTGTTGTTTTTAGTCAAACTTACTTGGCGTCCATTTGGGGGTCTCCTTAACTTCAGGGGTCCAAAAACCTCCTGAAAAAACGCTTCCAGATGGTCTTGTTTCATCCGACTACGCTGGTGAAGGACTTACTCCTGAGTGAACGCACAAAAGCAAACTGAAGCCTTGAGCAACTAATCAATTTGTTATTAGGAACTTGAAAAAGTTTCACTTGAAGAATATTTTCTGTTCTTCTTTGTTATCTCAAACAAAATAAACCGTATATTTTATCCTTTCCGTCAAGTACTAAACTTTTAGTTTTGCATTTTCATTTCTCTTTGCAATTACTCCGATTGTACACCCACGATTCATCTTTTAAAACATTGCTATTTCACCAAAAGACTGAAACATCAATGCCTCTCACCGTTCGACATTCGTGACTGTGACGAAAGAATTTTAGGTAAAGACAAAGAACCAAAAACTGATGAGAGCCTATTAATATCTTGAAAATTTTGGTTGAAATTTACAATTTCGATTAATCCCTCATTTGTTTTGGTTAAGGCATAATGAAGTATCAATGTATATTTTCGATCAATTGAGAGAATCCCTGCCACTACTGTTTTCCGCAAATGTTGACATTTACTATGAGACAGGAAAAGGGAGAACTGACGAACTTTTTCCACCAATACAAAAGTTGTTTGGAACCAATGGCGTAGCAAGCCCAAAAATTTGGAGGGGGCCAAAATGTTTGATTTTAGGCGAATAACACTATTTTGTTTAGAAAAACGTCTCTCAAAACACAAAATGACTATATTTTCCAAAAATTTGGGGGACTATGGCCTCTTTTGCCCCCCCTGGCTACGCCTATGTTTGAAACAAGGAATAACAAGAAATTGGCTTCATTGCACGCTTCCGATGTATTGTTTGTTTGTAGAAAAAAAATTTTTTTCAGTTAAGCTAATTGATCTATTTGATCGAAATTAACCACTTGGACAAACTTTCTGGTTTACGTGGAAAGGCTCGGCCTTTCTTGCTTTTTTCGTGAACTGTTACGCTCTGTTTAATCGCGTGGTTTCTCTCTGGCACTCGTCATCGCACACGTGTGTTATCTCCAGAGGAAAAGTGTCTTTCTTAGACCGCTGCCAAACGCCGATTTTCTTAGCAGTGACTGGTTTATGAGGCTCTGGGAAGGTCAGCCTTTTAGCTTCGAAAATTTTTAGTACTGTTGTTGTAACTAGCCACAGTTCGTGTGTTTTTCTTTGCTTGTTTTCAAGTGCCAACATTTCGCCTGTAAGATTTGCCTTATATTTACAGGACTGATGATGCGTTGGAAAACGCGAAACTAG
>Ga0210059_1013846_pt1 | contig 12003 bp, 11 predicted proteins | sample Ectturendosymbi2_FD_188042 | JGI IMG/M metagenome (GOLD analysis project Ga0210059, IMG submission 188042) | Ecteinascidia turbinata endosymbiont from Florida, USA - Sample 2 (SPAdes) (version 2) | ecosystem: Host-associated > Tunicates > Ascidians > Unclassified | place: Key West, Florida... | reverse complement strand
CCAACAGTTGGACCAACCACCAAACAAATCCAAAGCATTAAAGTTTTGGGAGAGTTTTATAAAGAGGATTTAACGAAACCTCTCGAAGAATTAGTGCCTGAATTGAGATTATGGTACAGAAAACTGTCTCGTCTGAATGCAAGCGAGAGACCAACTGATGTACTGGGCTGTATCAAATCATGTTGCTTTGACGCTTTCCCAAACATTTTTACGTTGCTCCATATATTTTTAACTCTTCCGGTGACAACGTGTACCAGTGAACGATCTTTTTCTACCTTACGCAGACTAAAAACGTACTTGCGAAGTACGACCAGTGATACCAGAATGAACGGGCTTGCATTGTTAAGCATTTATCGAAATTACACTCCTTCCCCGGAACAGATTATTAACAGGTTAAGTGAGACATCCAACAGGCGTTTAAATATGTGTTTATAACTGCTTGACAACGTTTACATATTGTACTGCTGCTTGTTTTATATTTTTTCTTATCATACTTTCGATTTTAGTGCAAAGAAAAATTTTGGCACTTTAAAACCCCCCCATGAAAATTTTCTGCGTACGACACTGGCTGCATCGGTTGCAGCGGCTTAAGGCCGACACTGCTGACAAGTACCGGTATGCCGCATGCAGTGGTCTTCAACATTTTATGTACAGCGACCCGTTATCACAGCCCAATATAATCTAAAAACCCTTGCCCATGACTTTCATCGTGCAATCGCAATGAACTTGTTTTAACACAGGTTTCTAATGGGCGTAACTCAAACATTTGTCCATCTTTAATTGCTGCCCCTCCAAAAAATGTCTGCAACTCCCGTGAAGGCCGCCAATCTCATGTTGAAAAATACTAGATCAGAGCGAAACTTGCCTCTTTTCTCTAATCCCAAAGCAGAGCTGTATAAAAGCCCGTGTTCAGCCACTCCTGTGGTTGGTGCGTTGCCTATAGTTTGGAGAAGAACATAAAAGTAAAGGGTCAACTCAGGGCAATTTTCGCCGTTACTACGTTGAAGGTAAGCATCAACTTAATGATCTTTTCCAAAGAAATGAAAAAAGACATTTTTTGCGTATTTAACCAAAGTGTTTAGTTTAATAGAAATGTATTTCGCAGTGCACAGTGTCGGAAATGGTTTGCACAAAAGATTAGAAAAGCCTAGGATTTTTGTAAAACTGCGATGTTGTTTTTCTGTTACGCGAAGGGGGAAAAGCTTTTCAAAAACCTAAAGAAGAAAAATCGCTGAATGGAATCATGCAAACAAATCTAACAGTTGAAATCAGTCATTTCACCGTAGACTGGTTGACTGTTACTCGGCGACTGTACAACGGGAGATATCCGGGACCGACATTTTATTGGAAGCAAGATGATGTAGTTGTGATGCCTTTGGTAATTATATATTTTTTTTCTTTTTAAGTTTTTCTTTCAACCTTTTCTTTATCAAAAAGGAAACATTCATAAACTGGAGATGTTTTATGAGAAAGCTAAAGCAAAAAAACGTTTCAGGTTGTTTGCGCTACAATTCTATTCAGCTGCGAATCAAAAACGATTTCTCTCATGCATTAGCCATAGCTCTGCCTGTTAATCGAGCGAATTTCCAGCCAGTTTTTTTGCTCTGGCTTACGATCCATAACCGGTGTCCTGAAATAAGTAACTGAGCGAAATTTCCCGTAGATTTCTTTTGTATGCCATCCAAACCGTGTTGTGTCCCTGCATGATTTTATATCGCTTCATTTTTTACTGTGAACGTCTTTGTGCATAAGGGTAAGCTCAAGTTACTAGGAGAATGGTACTTAATGCCTGTTTTAAGGGACAACCGCAACAAACCAAAAACAATGTCATGAAACTTACTCGTTTTTTAAAAGGACTTCACTGCTACAGTTGACACACACATCCAGAGTTTATGAACTAAAGTATGATTTGCGTAAATGCATAGATTTTCCATCATTGCACCGAGCGTTGGGTGTCAAGTGAGCGACGTACTCTGGTATTACTCATTTATCCTATAGTTATAGTACAATACTACATTTTTTCATTTAGAAAATAATAACCTCCCAGCGAAAAGCACGTAAACGTTTGGAAAAGTTTACTGTGTATATTGTAACACATGTAAACTTGTTTCGTTTCGCAGATAAATACTCTTGAAGAACCTGATTACATCGGTGAAATGAACACACCGGGTTTTCCGAACACAACAAACATCCATACCCATGGTCTACATATCAGCAGTCAGGTTAACGAAAAAGAGACTTATTACATCGATTATATTATGGAGCCTTCATACATTGTTACATCTAGTTTCTTATTACTTATTACACCTAGTTTCTTATTACACAGTACTATAAAAGTTTTATTATGCAGGGTGACCGCGATCCCAAAAAATGGAACCCACAAATCTTTGAAAGAAATTTTTGATTCTAATTATTCCTCTTTTCTTTTTCAGGCTGCAGTAGTAGACTTAGTGCATGAAATATTGCAACAATATTCTTTTTCACAATGTTTTAGTCAACCAAAGAGAAAGCATTTCCGTGGAGGCATGGGCATCGGAAGGGGGGGGGCAAGGGGGGCCAACGCTCCTCCTGGATTTTGAAAATTTCAGCAAAAAAGGTTGTTTTATTGATTTCGAGTGGGAAAAAACAAATATCACCACTTTTGACCCCGCTGGAAAAATTTTGGAAAAATCCCCTAGTGGACCCCCCTAGAAAAAAACTTCCGACGCACATGCGTGGAGGTCTACTTCGCTAACAATTCATACAAATTAGCGCAAGCTAGTTTTCGGAGAAAGTTTCAGTGGCCTTATGCTCCATCAAAAAGCATAATTTTTGACTGGATTTACAAGTTTAGAGAGTATGGGGCTGTGAAAAATCTTAATTCAAAAGGTCTGAGAGATATGCCTACTTATTACGGTCGGACGGTGAGTGCTAGGGCACAAGGAAACATTGATGCTGTACGGGATTCGGTCGGCAGGAGCCCTAAGCATCAGCATCACGTCGGCGACGTGGAGGCCATTTGGAGCATATTTTAGAAAGAATATTACTTTTATGCGAAGGGACTTCAATAGATGAAACTTTGGGGAATGATTGAACGCAGACTGAGGTTTAAAACCTGCAAAGTACTTGAAGCTTATTGGATTGTCGTAGGATTTAATAAAATTTTTATGGGTTCTGTTTTTTTGGGTCACCTGTAATTGCATTTCTGAATAATCTCGTTAGTGTTGAACGCAATGCTAATTTTTATTGATAATGTGAACACTACTTCGAACAGACAGGCTTGTTTATGAGACATGTTTTTCTGTCCCATCACATGATAATCCCACGAAGCCAGTCATACGGCGAACATTATGTCATGCGCACGTCTAACGTGTAGACTAGAGTCTGAACTCTACTAGAGGCGTGGCTGAAACCCACCAAAATGTCTAATTAAGAAATCCATTGAAAATTAGGCGACCCTATATTATTTGTCACCCAAAAAGCGTCCAAAAACTTTATTTTCAACAGCCTCACAACACTCCGCCACAGCACTGAGCTTCCACGCCAACGTGTAATACTTACTGCGCTGCGAGCATATAACAATGGCTTTCAACTTCAGAAAACTGTTGCTATATGACGTAAAATTAGTAACGATGGCACGTGGGGAAAATTTCAAGTCCTTTGTGCCATCTTATCCCATTGGACAAAAGTCCATGGGAGACCCATTCCCATAGACAAGCTTGTTAACAGAGCAAATCGCTAGACATACTGATGGAATGTATTAAAGCAAAGAAATGACGAAAGGAACGCTATCCCCTGAGTTCCGAGATTTGCCAAGTTGGGCAAGTCATAACTCGGCAGTAAATTGAGCTAGAAGAGCTGATCAAACCCTCTTAAGACACGGAGTCTTATACATTTGTTTGAAAAAATTGGGAAGTTTTGAATGTGAGTTTTTTGTGGGTGACGTCATATTAGGGGTAGGTTTAGGCTTTTTTGGCTTACGTCATCAGGTCATGGGCCCCAACCGCAAGAGGGAGCCTTTTGTTTCTTAAAAAAAACTAGGCGAAAATCTGCATCTTTGCAACCCTTGATTGGCTTTCTAGCGTTTGTGGTTTGGAAGTTATGGCCTAAAAACAGCAACTTATATAATTTATCCCCTAGGGACTTAATGAATGATTTTAATTGTTTATTTTATGTTTTTCAGGTCATAACTTTCTAACCACAAACGCCAGTAGGCCAATCAAAGGCTATAAAGATGTGGATTTTCGCCTAGCTTTTCTTGAAAAAAATACAAAAAGCTCACTCGTGCGGTTGGAACCCAGGGCCAGAGGAATTGGCCAAAAAGGCATAAACCTACTCTCATTATGACGTCGCCCACAAAAATCGCAAATCTAAAATTTTCCAACTTTTTTAATGGAAAGTGCAAGTCTTTCCACATCTTTAGAGGCCTTGAATAGCTCTCTAGCTCAATCTGCTACTGAGTTAAAGCCGGATATGTTGGCGCCATTTTACGCCGAAATTTTGGCGCACGCGGGCTTACAGGATTAACATAAACAGACTTTCGCCAGCTAATTCTATAGCTGCCGAATCATTGAAAGCTGGGAAGACAATAAGCTGTATTGAAATCTAGCCTGAAATGCTCAAAGGTTTGAACAAATAATGAATTTCCGTGTCATACTCGTGTGTGTCAAGCAGCTTGGCGATCTGGAAGTCACTGATGTATTGGAAAACTGGCTTGATAAACCATACACCAGAAGCAAGACAAGAAATAATGCAAAAATACCGGAGAATATCTTTCTTAAACTTTCAGGAAAAGATTGTTCCAAGTTGAGAAGATGTGGTAGGACAACTGATTCATAGCTAGAGGATACTTCGTGAACTTTGCGTACTGGGCGTGGCACGACAAACCAAATTTCCATTTTCCAACACGATTTCACGTCTTAGGGTATGCATAAGGTGTTAAGCTTTCTATGTAGAAATTGAAAAGTCATGTTACCGGAACGATTTGGGAGATTGCGTTGTAGAGAGATTTTGCAGTAATAAATATGACATAGGTGGCCGTGCGACACTTTTGGAAAGAGCAGAACAGGTACTGTTTGCTATTGGCGGATGAGTGGGTGCGTGCTTGCTTCTCAACAATATCGCTTTCATTCAATTGATAGTTTTGCAGTGTGGAATCACTCTTCAGTGAAAATTAGCATAAACAATTGCGAGGTGGTATGCCTCTTTGCAATCCCAAGGAGTGTACCCACTTACCCCAAGAGAACAAAAGAACATAAAGTTTCGTGAGTGCGTTGGGGAGCATTCAAGAAGTCTGGAAAAGAGAACAAAGAGATTAACTTCACTACGGAAGAAGTAAACGTTGTAGGGCTTGAGCTTCTACGTTTCTTTGTCAGAGAGGTTTAAAAACCGCACACTTGTCAATTTACCGATCGGTCTTTGTGTTGGTCGTTTATCTTCATAAATCTCTAATAATGACCAAAAGAATGTTCTCAAAAGTGCAAACGGCAAATGGGACATTTAACCAAGATTTCATCCGTAATTGACAAAGTGCACAGTAATGAATAAAAGACCAACTGTTAATTCCAATAGGCACAAGTGTCAAATCCCTTTTGTAAAAAGAGAGATACAGCTGTGATGGTTCGGCTATGTTGCGAGAATGTTCCATGAAAGATTGGAGAGGTAAGATCTTTTGGCTACACCTTCAGGTAAACATTCCAGGGGATGGCCAAGGACCAGGTAAAATCACTGCATCTTTGATCTGGCTAAACCGCATCTTCGGGTGTAGCCCCCTGAACCGTCAGACTTTTCTCGACAGCAGAAGGGGTTTCGAAAATGAATTAATTTTTCTCTGGTCTACTGGTTATTGTGTCAGTATGCAAAACTTTTTAAACAGGTAAAGTAAACTTACATTTTTGACAGTTTGCGTTTATGGAAACCAACAGTGACCAACGCGACAATAGTGGACGGATCTAAACACACGCTATGAGAATTAAGTGAAACTCCTTTGTAACCGATTAATTTTTTGCAGGAACCGCAAGACAACGTGTTGATTACGATTGCCCCGGGAAACAACTACGAGTATAAATACCACATCCATCCTAAACAACCGGCTGGAACATATTTTTACCATCCTCACTACCACGGTAGTGGTCATTTTCAGGTTAGCACACGGTGGCGTACGGAGAAAATTTCCGCGGGGGGGGAGCAAAGCATAAACGTAGCCAGGGGGGGCCAAAGGGGCCATGTCTCCCCCAAAATTTTTATAAAATATAGTCATTTTGTGCTTTGAGAGGCGTTTTTCTAAACAAAATAGTGTTATTCGCTTAAAATTAAACATTTCGGTATATACTGCCGAATACTGACAGTATACACTGCCGAATACTGTTTATACATTTTTTATTTTTAGGGTTTGAGGGGGGGCATGGCACAGTGCCCCCCTCCGTACGCTAGTGTTAGCACATGTATTATTGTATAATAGGTTTCGTAATGCGTGCACTGCCAATTGCTTTGAACCGAAGTGTCTAGCAAGACGCTTGGTCTTACTTGTCCGATACCACGATTACGAGCGTGTCTACACAGCAATTTCTGATGTTAGCCCGTCTTCATTCATTCCCTTAGAATCCAGTTTTGCTTTTATCAATAAAATAAGTCACTGGTATTTAGATTTACTAGCTGATTGAGCAGCTTGTGATTTGTATAAGGCTCAAGAGTTACACGGTACATTTTTGAAAGTTATTCAACAATCACCTTTAGATGCCATTGACGTATCTCCTACCTCAGTGTTTTTCAACCTTTTTGCTGGACGGGACCTTCCGCAAATGTTTTTATTGCTCGTGGAACCTATGCAATGATGCAAGTGTCTGTCCTACTTTCTGTAACAAATAATTTCGTCCCAGTCAATTTCGGTCTCTTTCGGCGTTATCCCTGGCAATCACTCGCTGAACCTTGATGTTCCGCGAAACCCGGGTTGAAAAACACTGTCCTACAGGTTTAATTGTGATAGTTATTCCAATAATCGCCTCTGTGTAAAACACACTCACCTATTTAGCGATGATCTATTATTGTGCTATCTTTTCCAGAGTTGGCGAAGCGCAATCCACCGTGTAACATCTCAATTCGCTGTCCAGAAAATAATAGAAAAATACAGCTTGCCCATTCGACTAAGAGGATTTAAATATTGCTTTGCTAAGGAATTACACTTTGTGAAGCATTATAGTAATGAAGCTTATAAATGTATTCCAGCGCATGCTCACCATGCAGAATGCACTGTGTAGCTCAGCACAATTCCACAGGACTTTTGGCTGTTTTATTTGGTCGCTTAGTTTGCGATACACTCTGAATGACATGTCATTGAACGAAGTGCATGCTTTCATTCAAAGACAGTCAGAGTTGGTTTCAAATAGTTTTTCGCACTGGTCATTTCATTGAAAGTGTTTCTTTGGAACGGTCGTGCCCTATTAATTGTTTTGTCAGAACCACAATTTTTTTCAACTTTAATGCAATGTTTATGCTCGAGATTAGATAGTGTTGCCTATCCACCACTGTTAATGTTCCTCATCCACCATTCTACTACGATTACTTTTAATATTATTAATGAAATGGACTAGCAACCGCAATATCGTGTTCAGTTAAAGCAGCTGCAATTTTTTCAGAAAAGTTTTTGCAAACACTGCCCCTCAAAAGATATTCTCTCTGGCCGTTCAAAGACCTCAACAAACAAACTTTGCTTGATCCCAGCTTGCTTTTCCAGAACACTTCAATACAATTTGTTTTGTCGAATAAAATGTATAATTACCCATATTGAGTGGTCAACTTGTTTATATCCACTGTTCCAAATGGTTTACACTCAGCTTACGTTTTTGCTTTCAATTCAATCACAAGTTTTGTTCTTCTCAGTGATTTATATGTTTCTATGTTAAACTGTGTAACCACAAAACACACCAGCCTGTTTTTCATGAGGATGGTATAGCCTCAAGTGAATCAACAGGCAGTTGCTATGTCCGTTGCAAACTTTGAACAGTACGTGACTATGTGCATTTACTTTTGAATAGCTTGCTTGACAGTGTCATAGCAAGTCAAAACAAGAAATCACAAGGTTTATTACGTTTATTTGTCGATAAGCAGAAAACCGAGTACAAGGTCATTTGTAAATTATTTACAAGGTTCAGGGTTCAGACACCATTGAAGACCTTACGCCTTCCGATTCTTCGTGACAGATTTGCAGCTACAGCTTTTGCCATGACAGGCATGCAAACAAACAGAGCTATCGCGACGCCAATGGTAGACATTAATTTGGTCTGCTAGTTGATTCAAGTGTTGGCAAAATATTGACAGGGCTAAATTATGTAAGCAGAAGCGATAAGTGAAGGAGATGAAACACTTACACATTACATACGCTTAACTTCATGCTTTTGCTATCTACAAACAACCTCGTTGGGGATAAAATTGAAACTAAAGTGATGGATGAACAGAAAGCCAAAGCTGTTGTAATTTTTTCTCTGACTTAATTAAAGCATAATATATTATTTTTTGTGAAGTTCAAAAAGCAAGATTTGACCCATTGCGTAGTCATTACACAAGCCATCTCTTGCTTTATTTTTGTTTAAAATAAAGTGCGGCCATGAATCTAAAGATTTTAAGACATATAATTTGTGTGGCTTCTTCCAATCAAGTTTTACAATTTTTGGGAGTTTTTATCTTAGTAGTTGTTATTTAGTGTCAAAATGCATAATAAATTTCCGGGAGAAACAAACAGTGGTTTGATCCTTTACAAGCAAATATTTTAAGCTTGAGATGAAAATCTGAACATGCTGTGGAATGAGTCATTTCTCGAAATCATCTTCAGTGCACTAAAATGCACGTGCATGTTTGTGAAAGAGGATAAAAAGTCGTAGAAGGTCGTAGAAAATAACAAAAGTAGTTGCTGTCCGTGCTCTGCGCAAAGTTTAACACAATTATCATAGCAAGGAAGTTTGTTTTAAGTTTGGCTGGAAACCTCAATAGTCTTTGTGAATTTTCGTGCGGCGTAGGTAGTAGATTAATCCACTAAATGCTGCGTTATTTTATGGGATTTCAATCGAAAAGCAGTTCGCTGCTCTGTTGTGCGGCAAAACGGCTAATTTCTACTTTAAAAGTCAGCACTATCCCTATCACTGAGGACGTCTTTTTCAAATAACAGCGACCTACACTGTCGGTCGCCAGCTGCTGATTATCCTGCAGTGGCACAGTCGTCGTTGCGTACTCGAGCAGTGTGTGTACAGTATTTTTAACAACTGTCGTTGATTGCAGATAAGTTTTCGCGTACAATTTCAGAACCTGGGCGGAATGGCTGGCATGATAATCATCGAAGACGACTCCAAAACAATGTCACCCGAGCTCGACGCCGCATCGTGTCCCAATAACTGTGATAACGACATACCGATGGTTTTCCAACTTTTCCAATACAGGAACGACGAGGACGGGAGCTTCTCAGAAACACAAAAGGAGGTTCATGACAATGAAGCGTTCAGGTGAGGGCGAATTAACTCTGATTCGGCCAGTGGAACAAAGAAAGGAATCAGTAGAGTAAGAAACTTTTTTTCAGAAACAGAATCACCACTTAGAAGGGCTGCACAGATGCATACAACTTGATGCATTGTTATGCGTGGTTAATGTGAAACATCTCAGTCAAGGGTGTCAGCCGGGTTTCTTTCATGGTCGGCTATGATTATATAGTTTCGTTGCCGGAAACCGACTAAACAAAAAAAATACCTATGCAACTAGTTAGTCGTATTTTAGTTTAGCAGATTGTGGGAAACAGCTGTATCTTTGCAAGATAGAGTGTTGCAACTAAACAACAAGGAATGACTTCCAAAATAGTTTTTGAATCCCAAGTCCAATTTGACGTCTCAAAGAATTCTGCCCGCTTACTTTCTAATGCATAAACAAAGTCATTAACAAACATATTGTGCTAAACGCATTTTTTTGCAAATTGCGATGTATGCTTAAGCCTCGCGCATTGCGTGTGGGAATGAAGACATTATACACAATAAACCAGAATAAAGCAGCCACGTGGCCCACGGCGCAAGCAAGCGGAAATAGGCACCGGAGACCACTCGTGATACCCTGAAAAGAGTACAGAAGCCGAATATAAACTAAACTGAACTACTGAACATGTGATGTCAAATGACTTTAGCACGTTTTCACCGCGCGCCAGGCAAGAAGCTACAGCACCAATTGGGAAGGTCTTGGCAAGACCCGGGTTAGAAGCGAATTCCAGTCCTACTAGCGCTGAAGCGAACGCACTGCCACTAGCCACCAGACCACGGGCTGGTCGTCGAAGAAGATTTAACACTAAGGACATATCAGTGGGCCAAACGAAAGGATTGGTACGAGTTAATTCAGAACAAGAGTAGCGCTTGATTGATTGATTCACAATTAGCACAGTGTATGACAACTACAGTGAAAAGGCCCGAAGCACATTGCATGTCATTAAAATTCACAACCAAGTTTGCCAAACAACGAAAAGTTAACGTTGCTGTTGATAGGAAATTCAATGATTACCAAAGCATTAAATTTAAGAATTTCCAGCTTTTTAAATAAATGGAATGTGCTCATTTTGTCCCACCTGCTCCTATATAACAGGATTTATCGAAAGTAAACCTTTCACAGGAGTGATCGGAAACTGAATATACAAATTTCGCCTACTGAGCAGGCGTCTTCGGTTCTTATAATATCCGAAATCAAAACATTCGTATGGAGGGAGTGCTTGTGATTTTTAATTTTCATTTCCGTTGTTGTCTCAGACACATGGTCCATTGTAGAGATTTCAACCTCGCCCGCGTTCCGCGCTGTGCGGTTTCGGAAAATTTCACCGCGTACTGGCCGCGTGGACGTGTTACATCTGATGATGATTTTTTGCAAAGCAAAAATAATTTTCTGAAGTTATTGTCTTGTAGCATAGTTATTGGTATTGCTTACAGCTTTTACTTGCGTCTTATCGCTGCCTGTGGTCGAAGATAAACGAATACAGTAGGATATTGCCGTTATTTATTCCTGCAGGTGAAGTGATACAGTCACTGCAGAGCACAGTGCACTGTCATGCGAATTACGAATTCGGAACTGCAGGTGGCTAACTGGTAGGCATCTGACTAGCAGAATGCTTTCAGGGCTGAAAGTTTAAGGTTTGTTAACCACTCATTCTTCTCTGTAATATGAACATGGCATCAGCATAGCATACTGTATAATACTGCTTTGACTGTATGGCAACACCGTTTTGACTCTATGGCATCTCTCCATCTACTGACAGTATAATACGAAATTCAGTGTGAATGAGTTTTAATTTACACACTTTGCCATGCTGACTAGATTTGTGATAGTAGCAGGGGTGGCGGAACCGGGGGTGCCGCATGGGCCCAGCCCCCCACTTTTTGGGGGGGCTAGCCCACCCACTTTTATTTTTCGAATTTTTTAGTATTAGGTGCATTGTTAAAAGTAAGTCGCTTGATGAAAAAATTGTTCTATAGTTTTTCTGGCGTGCACTTGTGCCCTCCCACTTTGTAAAGCGTTCCTCCACCATTGAAATACATAATGCGTCGACCAATATTCCATTGCAACAGGTATGGAATACACGTAGTTTATGAAACTTTGACAAAATGCAAGCATGGGATGTATGTTGGTGGAAGCAGTGCTTCAAAGCGATTTCTGCTTGTGTGTCAGTTAGTGTAACTGCGAAAACAAAGATCAAATTTCGATTAACTTGTAACAGCAAGCTTGCTATGGCTTTGTGCGCAGTAGCAAAGGGGGATATATGGTGTAACAATTTGAAAGATTAAAAACATTTTGTAAAGTTATATGCAACCATTATGCCCAGAGTTGGCACTAAAGAAAGATTTTAGGGGGACCACAGTGCTTCAGTTGAGGGGGCACAAAGGTGATTGCTGTTGGGGGGTAAAACTCAAGAAGTGTCAGGGGTTGCGGTGCAGAGCGGACGCGGACAGGCAAAAGTACAACAATCGTGGGCGCGATGCGGACAGAGGACACTAATATCTGCCCTTGCCATCT
>Ga0210059_1013845_pt1 | contig 12004 bp, 9 predicted proteins | sample Ectturendosymbi2_FD_188042 | JGI IMG/M metagenome (GOLD analysis project Ga0210059, IMG submission 188042) | Ecteinascidia turbinata endosymbiont from Florida, USA - Sample 2 (SPAdes) (version 2) | ecosystem: Host-associated > Tunicates > Ascidians > Unclassified | place: Key West, Florida... | reverse complement strand
GTGGTACCTGATTTGCATTAAAATTGTATTGTATAATCCGAATTAAATGCGTTTCTTTTCCAAAGAAATTGTCGTTTGTGGTTGCAATATGTTGTTTGATTTTTTGTAAGATGTGCAATTTTGTTGGACAAAACTAGATAAGCCTATAATTTATGATGACGTTATAATTTGAATGTTTTAATTTTCTTCATAATAAAAATAATTGAGTGTGGAAGTGTGGCCATCATGGATAACTTATATTTCATTTGCTGAAATGTTCAAAGCAAAAATGACACGAATATTTTCCGTTTAAAAACATTTATTTTCTTCATGGTTTAACTTTCGTAAAAATTGTGCCTATATTTAAAATTTAAAATATTCGAAAGAACGCAAATTTAAATTAAACTTTGCCACGGGGGCCATTTTGCAAGTCACCGGTATTGAAGGGCATCAGCCAACGGTCGTCAGCAACAAAACAGTAGAAGGAGATGGAAACGCATTCAACCCACCAGTCCACATCAATGGAGGTGAACAAACACGAAAGATCATCACGTGATGGTTTGTTATTCTGGTGAAAAGCTCGGGATAAAATTCAACCAATTTCAGGCGCACTCGATAATTTCAACGGTCAAAGAAAAACCAGGAGTGCTGCGTTTGTGGTGTGTGGTGTGGTGGTTTGTGGTGTGGTGGTTTGTGGTGTGTGGTGGTTTGTGGTGTGGTGGTTTGTGGTGTGTGGTGGTTTGTAGTGTGGTGCGTTTGTGGTATGTGGTGGTTTGTGGTGTGGTGCGTTTGTGGTGTGAACACTTGCGAAATTAAAATGTCCGAAAATGCGTTGACCGAAATTTAGCACGTTTTTGAAACAAAAATATGTAATATTTCATAAACTACAGCCGATTCAGAAAAACCAATGCTATTTTTGGAATCGATCAACAATATCAAAACAAACAAATAAGAGAAGCAAGCACCCCCAAACCGTTGAAACTTTCTCGGCACAAATTCATATGTTGACCAATGATTCATCACTACGAATTAGTATACAGCAAAGCAATTTCATCCTTTTCTGCTTACCATGTTGTGATGACTACATTCAATAGATTAACAACACTTTTTTGTATCACTTTCCAATGCAACCTTTTAGCGCGGCCTGTTGAGTGACTTAAATTGATTTGAAAAGTCTAATCCATGCACAAATTTATGGAAATTAAATATAGCTCATGCCCATCTTGAAAAATAAAGTCAAACTTCAGTAAGTTGCGTTCAATCCATGTATTACCATGCAGAAGATGTTTGCTAATTGCCTTCTGCAATCAGCCATTTAAGTGCTGGAAGTTCATCAGCTCCCTCTGCAAAATAGTAGCCTCTATATTGCTTGATTTTTTCGCTGTACTCTTCTTCGGCACTGATGATGTTGCGATAAGTTCCAAAGGAACTGGGGAAATTTGCCAGATTCAGCAGCTTAATGCGATCTTCTATGGTAGGAACACAATCTATCGGTTGAACTGGTTCCAGACTTTCACCCTGGATGTTTTCAAACACCACCACACTTCGAAAATCGAACCAACCGCTGTACTTTGGATGAATGCATACACCGGATATGTCGCATCCAGGCCACCAGGGTTTAAACAGAACATCTGTTTTTTGGTAATAGTAGGTTGCCCCTGAGGCATGTCCTGCTATTCGTAGATCAACCTCGGGCAGGTTCTTTCCGGAGTCAGTTTTGATCATTTTATCCGTCAATATTTTATATTGTATGTTCAAAGCCTCCACTGCCGATGTTATGAAAAGATCTGCACAGCTCTCGACAGGGTTCTTCGGAGGGCACGGGTCACTTTTGAAGTATTCTCTCAAGTACTCGATGAAGGTTGAATTGAAAAATGAAGGAGTCATAAGCATAAGAGCACAGAGAGTATTGTTTGGGCAGTGGATTGGGTTCATGGGTTTGTCGCTGTCATAGTCGTTGTACCATCCCGCTTTCATCAAGTAGACCTCCATCCCTTTAAGCTGAAGCTGGCTACGAAGGAATAAAAGGATTTCTTGAGGAGACACGGTAGACATTTCCCAGGCAACCTTTTAAATGTTTGCAGAAAATACGTAAATCTTGAATATCTCTGTAGGCTATATTTTCTAGAAAAAAGATCAATACCATAACGTTTTTAAACTGAATCATTCAAATGAATTTTGTAACCGACCAAAGCACTGGCATTTGAACGAAATTATTGCCAATGTATCTGACAAAACTGCCAAAGCTTGCAACCTGATATCCACCGATTTTTTTATTTCTGACTGAAGCAATTCCAGTCACGTGATAGCACTCTAATAGAAATTGTACGGGAGGCAAGTCTGTTGAAATTTTAAGTGAACTAACGCTGACTTGATCAGGACTGGAAGTAGCGTTATTGCTTCAAAACGTACAATTACGGTGAAGTTTATCAGTTTGCTTTCTGCCTTGGAGTTTACGTCAGTCTGCCAGAAACAGGCAAACAGTTCAAAACGTCTGAAGCGCCGAATGCGAGGGTTTTTCTGGTGAGGCCACTGAAGATAAGGTTGTTTGACAAACATTGTTGGCGGCAAACAATTAAAGATGTTTATTTTATTGTTTTGTCAGCTAAAAGAAGCCAAAATCCATTTCGGAGAAACATCAAAATAACTTGAAAAACGACACCTATGTTGATTTAGTTTTTGAACAAGCATGGCAGTTTTTTCGTTAATGCTACCAGCAATGTAAAGATATATTATAAAGGTGGATCCAGAAACTTATTTTACGAACAGAGTTGATGTTACTTGGCCCATAGATTTTGTTTTCTGTAGTGAGGTCAGTTTCAACCCTCTGACCACTATCCATTGTCCCTACGATATGCATATTTCAGACGTGCTAAGAAATGTTTGTCGCCAATTCCGATGGGTGTGAGATGATGTGGTGATGTGCTGTTGGGGTGTTGCTAAAGATCGAACGATACAGTGGCGTAGCTAGAATTTGGGCTGCCCGGGGCGGCCCTTGAGTTTGGCGCCCCCGAAGCCCATAAAAATACGTATTGAACAGTGACTCGCTCGTAAAGCTTTGTATATATTTAACTAGTTTGTGCACCATTATTATATTACAGTACTCTCTCACATGCTCAAATATGGTGTTTTATATACACACCAAATCACTCAAACATTGCAAGTAACAGTTAAACAAAAAGCAAAAACGCCATATAGGGAAAAATAGTAAAAAAAGTGTAAAAATTAAGACTACCTTTGTTTCAGAAATGCAAACTACAATTTTCTACACAGTAACTTGTCTTGCCTTTTTGTTGGCAAATTCTTCAATGGTAATGTCAAAATTTATATTGTCTGTCAATTATTGCTCTACAGACAGTGTAGCAAGACTTCTCAACCGCAAGGTGCTCGTACTAGATCTTACGTAATTTTTGATCAGTTTTAGTTTCGAAAAACTCCTCTCACAGGTAGCAACACTAACGGCAATTATGAGGAAAATCCGCAGCATTATTACTATATTTGGAACAGTTCCCAAGGTTATACTTTTGACTAAACTGCAAAACTTCAAGGGAACCTTCTTTCTCTACTGTGAACTGTACATCGGCAACGTCGTATAACTGTGATGCAACAACAACGTTCTTCTTAACTGCACAACAATGGACAACAAGCGACGCAACAACTATTATCAACATTTCTTTTTCGGCTATTAACTGCACTCAACCTCCTGTACAGCTAACTGGCCCACTTGGAATCTGAATGCAGCACAGTGATCTAAAATTTTCATAATGACGCATCAACATACTGAAGCAGGAAATCATTTCCCCTAAATAAACGATGAACCCTCACGGAACCCTTAAAACTCACGTAACCCCACTACATGTTTTGCGGAACCCCTGATGAAGAATACTGAGCTAGAATATATTTATCCACACACACGGAAATCTATTTTGACTAGCACAAATCCAACTACACATTCATTAGATATACACATACTGTAAATGTTTTTTAGATGCGCCAACAATGCGCTTTTATTCGCAGGTGCCCTACAAAACTTAAGAGCACTTACAAAAGCTTAGAGCTCACCACAGCCACACGTTTGCCCACAGTCGTCCACCATATTCCTACTAAGTTCTATAACGTCATATAAGGACTACGATCAAACGTCAACAACGACCCAACACTCGATCAATCAAATGTGTAGTGAAACCGTAAAATTTGACATCAAGTGAGTTGATAAGTGTGTTGAAAACCGTGTTGCAGCTTCATGTAAAAACAGCCTATTGATACAACATCCCTGTTACACGATTGTTCATTGTTTGGCTAAGATAACAATCGCAACACTCATGCCATAGCTTAAATTACTAAAAATCAAAAACGTCCTTCACCTGCGAGTAGTGTCCCGACATTAAAACCACCTTTATTTCAATACATCCTTTACATGTTTATAACCCACAGCATAGCCCACAGTGCCGCCCACACAAAAGTGCCGCCAGGGGCGGACGGTCCCCCCGCCCCCCCTTAGCTACGCCACTGGAACGATAGGAGAAAAAGAATAAAGCTAACCTTGACTATTTACCGAGATTCCGTGTGGGGCCTTTTTTATCAGATTTGGGGTGGGGGCAATATCAACCTCGAACTACCAGACCAGTAGTGCTGTTCAAATTGAGCATGTGAACAAAGTTCCCACAACACAACCATGATGAAATTTCAGGAAGTCATGCATGCAGAGTTTGCGTGTGGCCTATAATGTTGGATGCAGAGCTCTATACAACCTGCCCTGGAGAACGAGTGTTTGTATTCATCAGGTTCAATGTAACATTCCTACCTTTGAGGCCTTGTTGCGAAAATATGCGTACTTGTTTCTCGAAAGATCGAGAAAGTAGAACAACGTATGGCTGCGTGCTTTGATGCAGTCCGATTGTTTATATTCGTCCCTATTCTTTGAACAGTACAATTGCATTTTACTCTGTGACTGAGTGCCCGTGCATTGCAGAGTTTTTTGATGGGTGGCGTGTCATGCCACACCGCATTCGCGCTTTACCTGGGATCAACCTGTTTAGGAATTGACGTTCTGCTCTGCAGTAGTGTTGCACTAGTGTCGCTGGTTAGCGAACATTAGTGTTGAATATGTGTCTGTAATCTTGTGGTTCTGCCTCCAACGCCGTTGCAAAACGTTCTGCTAAGAAAGTGTCTGTAACCCTGTGATTCCACCTGCTCAAATGCCGTTGTACAAAGTTCTTTTTTGTCTGTTTTTATCGATCTGAGTTGTGCAGAGAGTGTGTGTTTGAATTATGGACTTCGTGTCGGGAAACAAACAAATAAAATAAATAAATAAAAAATAATGAATTCATCAAAATACAGCAAGATTGTCTCTTTTTCACAGAAAAGCTTGAACACCATTAAAAGTAAAGATTACTTAATCGTATGTGGAACAGCGAAAAGTTTGAATCCCTAATCCACAAACATCCTTTGAACCGGGCTGCTGGTAAAGATAAATTTTTAGCTGAGAACATTACTTTTGCTCTGGGTGCGTGTTTAAAACCAAGATTGCGGAATCGGTGTCGGAGTCGCAAAGTGTCGGAGGTTTTTAGGTGGAGTCGGATTCCTAACAAAACTAGCAGTCTGTGTCGGAGTCGGACTTTTTTCCGACTCCGGATTTCCAATTGGATCATTTTTTACATCACACTCCAAAGTCGGGAATTCCTGTTGAAATGGTACAATTTCTCTTGAAACTTTTGTTGAAACAGAGAATTCTTGCTGTGTACCACGATTTCCATTGATTGCTTGTTGCTACAAAATTGTTGATAACCAAAGTTCATTCACATTATGTTAAGGTGTCGGAGTAGGAAAGCAATCGATCGTTCGAGCGCGTCTGTTGATTTTTATTTGAAATTTAATGATTGCACGCGCCCGCAAAGGTGTGCAAAGTGAACAGGTGTCGAAGCTATAGAGTAGATGGTCGGCTGGTTGTGCTGTTGCCGCTCCGCTAAAATAATCCCTTTGGTCTCTGCTCATGCGACAGTTGTAGCGGCTGCAGTGCGTTAAGCTCAGTTATGATATGAGCTTTGCTGACCCTTCCATTTGTTAAAAAATGTTTCTAGATGATTTATATTAGTGATAATGCTGTTGCAGAAATGCAGTTGAGACGGCATTGCTCTGATTAAAGTGCTTTCACATTGAAACTTCGTCGCAGGTTTAGTATTTTTCACCTTTTCACCAACTGGAAATGATGTGAAACCACGTGCTTGCGGGAAAAGGTGGAAACGAGACATGACAGTTTCCTGGCGACGTTGCGTCTTTCAACCGCTTTTTGATGAAAGGATTAATTTCAATTCCCTACTAATTTTTCTTTAATGAGCCGACGAATCTACACCAGCAAGGAAAGGTTGAAATGATGCTGGATCTATCGATAAAGCGATGAAACTCAACTTATGCAAAAAATCAGTGACGAGCAACTTTACTCGGTTGTTTTGTTGATGAACACTTTGGGTGTTTGATGCACTGTCCTGAGAGTTTCATCAGTCTGTGTCTTACATTGAGGGCAGTTGAACGTTTGGGTCATTTTGGATAATATTGACGTTCAGTCGATGGTTGGAGAAAGAAACCACAAAAATAGAGCACCTTTCGCCCCTTGTCTGGCGCCACTGGTGTTTTTACTTTTTGTTGATAAATATTTGATTTAATTTAAATATTTCAAAAAATGCATTGAAGTTTTTCCAAATAGTAAAGTGAAGATCAAGAAAAATATTTGTGAATTTTTTAGGAAACTCAGTGCTGTATTTCCAAACGTCTAAAAGATACAGGTACATCGGAACATGGAATGTGCAGTGGACATGAAAAATGATGAGGACATCACTACAGCAAATTTTTATGTTTTACTCAATTGCATTCTTAGTGAATTACATTTTGATTTTGCGGATTTCATTAACTTTTGTACATGTTTACAACAGCGCAATCCTTGAGACTTGTTTCGCAAACTGCTGCAAGTTGTGAATCATCAACTTGGCCCGTTTCCGCGACATTGTCAACAAAAACAACAGTTTAAAGCGTTGTTCGTATAAACAACTGTAAACAGCTTTGTAGAGACTGGAGCATGTTGTTTTACGATTGCACGGATATCCCTACTAGTTGGGGGGTCAACCCTATGGTTGAAGCAGCGCGGGTCAATCTCCTGACTAAACGACCTGGCGTCTTGGAATTGCCAAGCACAAGCAAGGCGGAATAAAGGCTCTAACCACTTTGTCCAATAATAACCCTCCAACAGCACTGACGTTTAAATTACTCTTTTGAGTATATTCAGATATGCAACCAAATCTCCAATACACTTGAAAACACTTGAATATGAAATCAGACTAACGCACCGTTAAACGGTTCGGTGTAAAGCAGTGACTCTCAACCTGGTCCACCTGGAATTTCTAGTGGTTCACAAAAAGTTCCATAAATCCTTGATTATTTCATTAAGGACTAAGCCTGAACATGCCTTTGAGTTCACTGACCTAGATGCAAAGCACTTTCGACAAGTTGTTCATGAGGTGTCAGCAAAGTGGTCCATCGGCCATCTTGTTTTTTGAAAGAATTGTCCATGGGCCAGGAAAGGTTGAGAACCACTGGTCTAGTCTAACGGTTAAATGTAGATTGAAGGTGAAAAAAGCATTGAGCGTTCACATGCGCAACCGGAAACAGCGACCAACTGCAGTTATGTATGTTAACACGCTATCATGTCAATTGCTAGACAATTCGCAAACAAGCACATTGCACTGAATCACGAATAGAAAATGCCTGAAATCAAGCATGAAGAATGCACAAAACATTAAGCAGGTGTAGTAGCATCATGAAATCGAAAACCGATTTGAGAAGAAAATGTGAGGTTTTAATTAATTTCTTTGAAAACTTAGTTTCACAACGAACATCTCACTCGAATAAAAATATTGGGGCCAAGAAATTTTGGGCAATTTTTGTGATGTGAACATTGTTACGCAGCGATGGCAACTTGTTAAACAAACATTCCAAGCAATCAACGCCAACTATTTTTGTTTTTACTTGCCATGCACAATTTCGAGCTGAAACATACGCTAATAATGAAAAACGTTTGAATTTCATGGTTGTGCCACACGCTGGAATTCCAGTGAAATGGAACAAAACTTTCTTGTTGAAAACGTCTTCTGCTGCGCCACATGACCAAAGGCAGAAGGCAATAACACCGTATTTTTGCGTCCCTGCCACAGGACTATGTTCACGGGTCATCTAGCATTGTTTCCGAATTTCCATGTCCAGTTTCACATTTATCGCTGCTGTGGCTACTCGTTTTTCATTTGCTTCCAACAATACACTTTTTTTGCATTTTGAAGGCTTGACCCACCTACGTTGATTTTGATCCTGTGTGGCTTAGCTGGAGTATGTCGTCACCATGCTATCCAAACTCAAGGTCAAGCAGCAAACAAACAACTCTGAGCCGCTGGTGGGGGTGCTCTGCTAAAATAAATTCCACAAAATGTCTTGAAAATTGATTTTTGCTTAATTACATCATAAAAGGACATAATACGGCCTCGTTTCCCAACGAAAACTTCACAAATGGCAAAGGTCGTGATATCTAATTAATCCGAGCGTTTTTACGTACGTGGGACTCAAGGTGTTTGCTTCACTTTACTCACTTCTTCACTGTCTAAAGTTTAGACAGACTGCGAAAAATGTTCTAAAAATATATAGAGCACAACGGAAGCAAAGCAGTAACGTAAGCCATAACGAAAAATGACATGAATATATGTACTGAATAATTACGAACAACTGTTGAAGTACCAAATAACTTTGTAACAAATTGTTTGCTCGATGTTATTTAGCAAGCTAAAAATAAATATGTACAGAGCAACATTTTTGATTTTCTTCTCATCAGTTTAAATTGATTTGTGCCATGTGTGTCTACATGATAAGTTTTCATGAAACTACTGTATAATGATGTAAGTCAACATGAAAATCAAGTATTTAATTATGAATAAGTATACATTGGAGCAATTCCATCTTTCTCTGCTTACGATTTTGTGATGCAGTCATTTTGTAGATAAACAGCACTTTTTGGCTTCATTTTTCTAATGCTCCATTTTGAACGCGTTCTCTTGAGCGACTTTAAATTGATTTGCAAACAAACACTAAACAATACAAATATTTGTTGGAACTGAATATAACACGCCATGTCCACCTTGAATAGCAAATACAAACAAGAATAAAGTGCTTTTATTTTTAGGGCGTTTCTTTTTATGCAGGAGAGTTTTGTTAATTGTCTTCTGCAATCAGCCATTTCAATGCAGAAATTTCATCGTCTTGACTGGAAAAATAGTGGCCTCGGTATTGCTTGAGCTTTTCGCTGTACTCTTCTTCGGCAGCAATGATGTTGCGATAAGTTCCAAAGGAACTTGGAAAATTTGCCAGATTCAGCAGCTTAATACGATCTGCTCTGGTAGGAACACAGTCTATCGGTTGAACTGGTTTCATGCTTGCATTCCGGATCTGTTCAAACACCACCACACATCAAAAATCGAACCAACCGCTGTACTTTGGATGGATGCACAGACCAGATATGTCGCATTCAGGCCACCGAGGCCCCTGTGGGACATCTTTTTTTTGATAATAGTAGGTGCCCCTGAGACATGTCCTGCTATGCGTAGATCAACTTCGGGAAGGTTCTTTCCGGAGTCAGTTTTGATCATTTTATCCGTTAAAATTTTGTATTTAATAGGCGAAGCATCCAGTGCCTGTATTATGAAATGATCTGCACAGTTTTCGACAGGGTTCTTTGGAAAGGTCTGGTGACTTTTGGAATATTCTCTCAGGTACACAATGAAAGTTGAATTGAAAAACGATGGAGTCATAAGCATAAGAGCACAGGCAGTGTGGTTTGAGTATTGGATTGGGTTTCTGGGTTTGTCGCTGTCGAAGTTGTTGTACCATCCCGCTTCCATTAGGCAGACCTCCATCCCTGGAGGTGGAAATTGACTACGAAGGAAAAAAAGGATTTCTTGTGGAGACATGTTAGATATTTTCAAGGCAATCGGCTAAACTTTTGCAGAAAACACTTAAAACTTGAATATCACTCTAGTTTTTCTAGAAAAAAGATGAATACTTTCGTGTTTTGAAAAGTGAATCATTCAACTGATATTAGCAATTGACTAAAACAGTTTTTTTAACGAAGTCCCCATTGTACTTAATTGCTGATTTCAATTATTGCAGATTTATTCGTTTCAGACATAGAGAGTATCTCGAAATGTCTCTGTAACTGATCTCTGCTACAATTTTTGCCGTGTCTTCTCGTGCTTCAAACTGTTGCCTAAACGAGCAAAGGTGTTTGATGTTAAACAATATGATGAAATATGAGAAAAGACTCAAAGACTTCAAATATGTATTGAGAGTTTGTCGTCAGGCAAAGGAAAGGCACAAAACAGATGCACTGGCAAGTTCCCTGCAGGACCATACTCTCAGAAAGTTCTGGGAACATATCAGAAAAGAAAATAGGAAAACCACGCTCCCGACGTCGGTACAACCGGGAATGAGAAGGTCGCAGCCACGTGGAAAAACCACTTTGAAGCTTTAATTAATTCATGAATAAAACAGGGATATTGACACCTTTGTGAACCAAATTTTAAACAACCATAAAAACTTCAAAGATATTGTGACAATTATGAGCTTGAATCCCTAATTCACAAAATTACCCTAAACCATGCTACTGGTAAAAATGAAATCTTCGTTTAACATTCCAACTATGCCGACCCCTTTGTGTGGTTTATCTTAGTTGTCTTTCTGGAAAAGATGATATTTTTTTCTGAACACATCAGCTATGCTGATCCTGGTAGCCCAGTAATCTGTTCAACGTGTTTTTGTTAATGCATGGGAATCGTCCACAACAATATATGAAAACAACTTTAGCTACCTTGAAAAGCAACGGTGATGATATTAGCGATGTTGGTAGCTACAAACCTGTGTAATGCAACGCAACTATCTCCAAACTATTTAAGAAACATCCTGCATTTCACCATTTGTTGTATCCCACGTCATGGGATCGACTTGTGTGTAATCACAACCCTTGCTTACAAAACAAATTGAGCGAATGACCTATATGCAAAGTAAGACTGATGGTGAGCTGGTAGAAGAATCAGACTATGCAAGTGGGGCACTTGCATATCAGACCATTTCACCATAATCAACGAGGAAAAACAAGCGAAGTCGGGAAGTCCTGAGTCCATCTCTGTGACTGTTTGCTGATGATTTCATGTGTGTTGGGTCGCATGCTCAGGAGTCTTCAACGCATTCTGAATATTTGTTGTGACTATGCTGCTGAACACGAAAGTGCTTTTAGCTGCAACAAGACAATTGGTGCAATTTTTCCTTTTAAAAAGTTTGGCCAGGCTGCTGTCTCGGTTGTTTCCCTGAATAGAGTAAGTGTAATTTTGCTGATCAACATCTCGGTGTAATCCTTCATGCTTCAAAGCAAGTGACAACACTTTATCGTGCAGCAAAAAACGCAGAGACATCTATGCTCAGTGTTCTGCTGAAGCTGGAAGCACTATGTTTCATACGTATTGCATTCCAAGTTACACCTGCCAATTGTGGAACAGGTGCACACTGTCTAGTATCCCAGAGTTGTAAACGTGCCTCATTTTGAAGCTCGAATATCGCCCAAAATATATTTTTGGAGACTGATTTAGGCCCGGAAGTCAAATTTATCGAGTAAGTCGAGATATGCGTAACTGCGAGGTATCAAAAAACGTAGCGTACGGGTTCAGTTGAAGCAAAGGCGTACGCAAGTGGGGGGGTTTTGGGGTTAAACCCCTTCCCCTTGAATTTGCTATGTTACAAAAACGTCATTACTTGTGCAAAGGAGTTTGTGTATGTTTTCGTACATTTTTTGCTTGTTTGATGTCAACTTAACGTAAAAACCACAAAATGATTTTGCATGAAAATTTCAAGGAACACTGTAAATGGACCAAAAAGAAATAATTACATTTTGGTGGGAATCTGGGTTATCGCCTGTATCCAAGAACCATCTCACCACTTTTTG
>Ga0210059_1013843_pt1 | contig 12006 bp, 12 predicted proteins | sample Ectturendosymbi2_FD_188042 | JGI IMG/M metagenome (GOLD analysis project Ga0210059, IMG submission 188042) | Ecteinascidia turbinata endosymbiont from Florida, USA - Sample 2 (SPAdes) (version 2) | ecosystem: Host-associated > Tunicates > Ascidians > Unclassified | place: Key West, Florida... | reverse complement strand
AAATCACTGCGGGGTGCCGAAAAGTCCCAACAATGTCACTAGCACTTTCTTCAATACAGTACATTTGCTTCCAAAACACCTCAGTTTCGAACATGGGCACCAAATTTGCTTCTTGTCCTGGGCGCCATCTAACCTCGTTACGCCCCTGAATGTACCCTTTGAGATAAGCAATTGTACCCCCAGGGGTACATGTACCCCAGGTTGGGAACCTATGGGCTAGAGAGTGACTCGGCAAGAAACAACATGCAGCCAGACAGGAAACAGAAACCAAAGATTACAAACAAAAACACCGGAAAAATAACATGTCAGTATGGCCAACCAATCTGAGTATGAAAGGTGCTTCGAAACTTACTGTATGTCGTGAGTTTTACCTACATTTTCAGGTGTTCTGGTTAACGCCACTGTTTTAACGTTGCTGCTTACAAGCTTTGCTGGAAAAAAAGTTTCAGTCGCGGCGTTTTAGCTAACACTGCCAGATCCTTGCGCTTTTTCTTCTTGGAAGCTTTGCCATTTTTAGCTGCTGATGGCATTACAGATTTCGGCATCGCGCTAGCTGAACACTGCAACCTCGTTTCTGCTCTTTCGTTCTGCAAATCGACTGATCAAAAACTTTTTCTGACGGACCACGCAATTATATGTGGCTTGGCTAGCTTCATTTGTTTATGATGTAACACAAGAATAGTAGCCATCGGAGCAAAAGTGCGTTTCTGCCATACATTACCCTGTATGACGAGCAAAGGGCGCAGTTCGGCTGCAGCTACCCCCAGACAGCACAAGAAATTACGGAATCATTGATACTAACCAGCAACCACAGCAGAACTAGCTTTGCTGCTAGCACCACGCAAATAGTGTCGTTTTCGCGACATTTGTACAGTAGGCGTGATGCACGAGTAGATAAACACATGCCAAATAAACGACTATTAAGAAAGGTTATTCAAATGCAAAATTCAAATTTATTTGCACTGAACAAAACCGAAATATTTATATTCAGTAGTGCTTACTAAAACTGGCAGAAAGTCGAACTTGCAAAGAGATTAATTATACTCATCGCAACATCGGAATACAGAGTTTGCATTCTTCTATCTCTGTTAAATCTCGACAATTTTTCAACTGAATATTGTAATTAATTGAACTGAATATTTTATTTGAAACAAATAAATGTCATCACGGGGCCCCCCTTGTAGCGAAGGCCCCAGGGCAATTGCTCCAGTTGCCTTCCCCTTAACCCGGCCCTGTGGATAAGTATAAGTGACGATCAACACAGGCTTTCGTGGGTTAAAATGCCCAGGTGTTTGTCCAGCAAACGTGGAAATGTGTAAAAGTCAATCCAATCAATCCTTCATATTGTTCCACACAAGAGAAGTGTCAAAATGATAAAAAAGTAGAAGAGATGGCGGTGGGCAATTTTTATTAATCACATTTCTCCAAGTGCGGATGAATTTTTGTTTCATGTTGTGTTTTTCTGCAAAGAAGATGAGAACAATATTTCATTGCAAAATTACTCAACCTCATAGAAGGAAAAAAATTAACGGAACTTAATATATGGGAAATACAACGGGAAAGCTACTTCGATCCACGCTGAGCTACATCACATCTTTTGTTGTTTCTCAATTGCTCGTTGTTCACTTTGCCTGCTAGAGGTATTCAATGTTTCAATGGGCAAGGCAAGAAAGTCAGGCAAAGCATTTTCCATGGATTTGGTGCGTCAAATTTTCAGCTTCGTTTTTTGCCCCTGCAGAACGTACAAAGACCAATTTTTGCCAACAGATTTTTTCAATTTCAATAAATCCTTGTTGCGATACTTCAAGAGAAATGCTTCGTAGGCATGAAACCACACTTGCATTAGTAAACAAAGTACTGCAAATCTGGCGCAAAAGTGGCTTTAGAAATATCTGAATAACGCAAGATTTGACAGGAGTTGTGAAACGTTGCCAATGCTGAAAACCCACAGACAAATTGCGGTTTTAAAGAAAATGATCGAAAGTCTGGTTTGACGCAGTTGTAACATCAAATTTCTGTGTCTCCTTTACAAACCAAGGATTTGAAGACAAACATAATTATTTTTGACAATTTCATTGCCTGAATGTTGCCATGTACTTTCCACAAACCAGTAAATTCCCAAATGAAGGTTGATTTTGAAAGATATCAGTAACACCAACTTATTGTGAAGATCTTTTTCTGTCCATAAAGCTTGTTGTAAAGCGGTGCATACGTAACGTCTACTGCCGGGCTTTCAGCCAATTGTGAACGCGCTCGAAAAAGACAAAAACAAAACCAAGCCAATTAACGTTGAAACAGAATGGCAATACGACCCAAGAAAAATATGCAGTTGAGTCGCAGGAATAACTTCCAACGCTTTAGCGAACCAATGCACGAGTTCCAAAATACGTCAGTTGCGCGATGTAGCGCACCACTGCTGTCGTTGCAAAACTACAACCCATAGAACAGGGGTAGGGAACCTGACAAATGCAACCCGCGTCAATATTTGATGTGGCCCGTATCAGAATTTTCGTTTGATTTAGAGTATAATATCACGTCAAAACGAAGCTCAGTGATAAGTAGGTAAAGTACTTTGAGATGGCATGTCACAAGAAGCCTCTATCACTCGTAGTTAGATAAAGGTAGAATTTTGGGATAATTAATTGTTATTTGCGGCCCGACATTGATAATCCACAATTTATGCGGCACGCGATAGTGAATAGGTTCCCACCCCTTCCATAGGAGAACCTAAACTCAGCACATTCTCTTTGCGACAAAAAAGAAATGGTGAAGTGCGCAACGAACTTGAGCAGCGAATGACCGAATGGTTTTGCGTCTTATTGCTGAAACCGCGCTTTTCACTGCTGCTCTGATTCTACCTCAGCTTGATCAGACTCAATTCGGAGCCACCTTGTCGCTTGTGGCAGTAACTTGGTCATGACTGGGTTCACGTGCCAATCTGACAACCAGTGAGCGTACTTGCCATGACATTAAATGTCTTTGAAGAGACTTCCTTTATCAACGGAATCAGATTGATTTGCACATCATCAGATTGTTTTCGCACATCATGCACGGCATTTATCAAAAATAGGTCTCCATGAAACATTCATGATTTTTGTTCTGATTGCCAATCTTTCAATTAAGCTCTGTGGACGTTAGCGTGTTACCAAATTCTTTTACAGGATGCAGCCCAAGCTTGTACAAGATCAAAGACAATAGCGTTTTGACCCTGTCTGACGATTTTCTAAACGCTGATGCCGCTCAAAGATATTGCCAAAAGCTTGGAGGAAGTCTTGTGGTAAACAAAGATCCTATAGTCAACAGCAGTTTTGAAAACGCCCTGAGCAAGTATACGTCAGGTAAGTAAAATACAAATGACTAGATCCAGTATCACAGAGATTTTCAAAAATTGTTCCGTTTTACTGCATATGAACGCTCATGTAGAAACAATGAATGGTATGAAATTTCTCACTAGCTCTCCAATTAAAAACTATGATTGATATCACAGCCCAACAATTTTAAATGAATTTCGTGGAGATTGAGATTTAAGAATGCTTTCGGAATAATTTTGGGGCACTGATTTCAAATCAATTTTCATATTTGCCCTTGTGGTCATATTTTTGAGCTCTTTGGTATTTTATATGTGTGCAATTGTAGCTTTTAGCATGCTGTTGCATAAGAGGGTTACACATTTCGTGATTCGTTAAACGTGCTAGCATGCTATTTAAACACTAGTGACTTCCTGTAATGACCATGATTTGTAAAAGAGCTTATGAAGAACAATGTGCAGCGCAGAAAAAATAGGAAGAGGTTTAACAAACACAAAGCTTCAGTTAGTATAAGCTGTATACTTGCAACTGTGACTTATAAGACCCAGATGACAAACTACACAGATATTATGGCCTTGCAATGCAAAGATTGTGATCAAAAAACAACGTAAAAATGCAAAGAATAGCCGAAACATGATAGCATGTTCTTTTTTCATGACAGAAAAGACTGTACGGTTTCCTATCCGGAAATTGTCTTTTCTGTGTTTTTCGGGAGTAGCTACTGCCAGCAACCTCTTCCCAAGCACCAGCAATTTTCTGCTAACAAGTTGGTATTCCAGCATCCCTGGTATCTTTTCTATTGTTTTTATATATTGGTGGAAGGACTCTCCTTCCTCTTCCATCGTTGCTTCTAAGTTTTCAGGAAAATAGTTTGCATGACTATGAAAAAAATGAACCTTCACACTCATTTCATCCTAATTTTTCGTAAGAATTTAACAGCTGTTTTGAGAGGTCGTAATAGTTAGGAGCTTTAAAATATCCAAGGAAGTTTTCGACAACTGCTGTAAGTGACCGCCAGGCATTTTTACGAGGGTTGTCACGGTACGTGGAAAATATTTGTCCTGCATTTAAACGTCATGTCTCAGAACCCCAAACAATTCCAGCCCTTAACTTTTCAGTGCTCAGCGCAGGGAACTTTTCACACAAATATGCAAAGCAGTCACTTTTACCTATTTAAAGATTTTACAAACTGTTTTTATACTTTGATATGGAACGGAGGAAGTAACACCTCGTTTGGATTAATCAAAGGAAAGTGTATAATATTTCTTTTACTCTCAAGTCTTTCTCTCTCAAGTGTTTCTTTCTTTGGCCAATTTCCCTATTCCAATGCTCTTGGCAAGCCCTGCTCTCCCACAGACACAAGAAACATGGAAAGGTTGTGTATCCAGTTTGTTGCCCAACCAATATGCACAAATTCTTCTAATTTACTGCAAATCGTCCAGTCATGCTCATCAACTATGGTACCAGGTACGGACTATTCCGACATAGGATTTTATTGTTGTTACCGCTTATAACAGGCTACCACTAGCTCACTCCCTGTGGGCCTACCCGGTTCAACAACAGCTGATAAAGCATTTCAGTATTGAAAAGCAGAACTACTGATTACAAAATCTGTTTTCAAGTTAAAAATGGTGGGAGATAACTTTTGAAACTTTTGGTGAGTTTTCAATATTTTTTCAAAAACTGCAAAACGTATGCCCTCTAGCGGCTAATCCTGACCAGACGGACAAAAACGGATGCGATTTTTAGACTCAGCGCCCCCCTAAACCCCTAAATCCGTTACAAACTTCAAGTCCCCAAAAATCCTGTATACCGATGTTATCTGTCATAAACAACAGAGATTGCAACCAAGACACAATGAGATATTCTTGTACATGCATCAACGTCTTCATTACTGATATCCCCTTCGTCTGAACTGCTGCTCAGCTGGTATGGGCTGACCAACAGCAGGTGCGACTGAGTGGTAGTTTACACAGTGCATTTAGCGAAGTTGTTTCTTATTGCTGAACTTGTTTGGTTGTTTTTCCGTAATATCGCACATTCGAATGACAGCGAAAGATATTGCTGATGTGGCCCTTGACGGGTGGACTGATGACGACATATCATGCAAAGGGGATCAGAAACATGGATCAGGTTACCGGAAACAAGCAATTAGTTTTGGCTATCTCCAAGTATTGGTAAACGGCGAGGTGCAAAAATAAAAGTGCTCAAATATCTGTCACAAAAATGAGACAGAATCGCACCAAGAAATTTGCGAAAAGTAGTAGTTTTTTAGGAAAAGTCAATAAATCTCAAACTCACAGAATGTGCAGATTTTGCAAAAATTGAATGTGAAAATCACTTGTTGAAAACGACACGTTGGTAAATCTAGTGTTAAGCACCAGCAATAGTCTCCAATCATGTTGGCATTCCAGGGTCCCTGGAATCTTTTCACCATTTTTTATATCTTGGTGGAAGTACTCTCGTTGTTCTTCAATCATGCTTCTAAGTTTTCAGGAAAGTAGTTTACAGGATTATGAAGAAAATGGGCCTTCACACTCATATTGCACCCTGATTATTCGTAACAATTCAACAGCTGTTTTACAAGGTCGTAATAGTTAGCTTCAAAATTTCCAAGAAAGCTTTCCACAACTGCTATAAAGGACCGCCAAGCATTTTTTCAGGGTTGTCATGGTGAGTGGAAAATATTAATCGTATATTGAACATCGTATCTAAGGGCCATCAATAATTCCTGCTCTCAACTATTCAGTGCTCTTTTAACACAAATATCCAAAGCAGCAACTTTCCATATTTAGAAGCTTTTACAAACTGTTTCATCAACCATAGTTTGATAGGAAAAAGTGGAAGTAACACCTTGTTTCGATTAATCAAAGTAGAGTGTATAATATTTCTTTCACCAATCTCAAATTCTTCTTTCTTCCGCCAACTTTCCATAGTCCAATGCCCTCAGCGAACCTTGCTGTCCCACAAACACAAAAAACACGGAAATTTTGTTCTTCTTCTTTGTTACCAAGCCAATATGCACAAATTCTTCTAATTCACCACAAGTCATCAAGTCATGCTCAGCAACTATGGTACCAGGCACAGACTATTCTAGCATAGGATTTGATTGTAGCTACCACTTATCAATAGATTACCACTAATTTACTCCCTGTGGGCCAACGCAGTTCAGCAACAACTGATAAAGTATTTGGACATTTAAAAGCACCACCAGTGATTACAAAATCTGTTTTAAGTTAAACATTGTGGGAGTTAACTTTTGAAACTGCTGGTGAGGTTTTTCAATGTTTTGCAAAAAAACTTCAAAACTTATGCTCTGTTTCGGCTGATTCTGACCAGATTGTCAAAAACGGATGCGATGTTTGGACTCAATGACTCCCAAACCCGTAAAAACGTCAAGTCCTCAAATATCCTGAATAGCGGTGTATTTTTTAATTATTGTTATTTACAGAAAAACAACTTGTGCTGGACGGGATCACATTTCCCATTTTTGTATATGTGTTGAGACCTATATGCAGGAACGCACCCCACTGTCCTCTGCTCATAATACGTTTAAAATCTTGGTAATCGTGTCGTTCTATGAAATTTCTTCAAAGGAAAAGATTACTTGCATTTCGACTGTGATTGCGATCATGAAAACAATCGTTGAATTTCTTTTCACTGCGAAAATACAGGTTTGGATACAAGGACATATCAAAAATAAGCATCTGCCTAAATGGCTCCCATAATTTTTGGACGACCTTCATTTTTCACGCAGAGTTGTTGCAGATTGTATTAATGGTCATTTTGCAACACGAAATAAATATTCCTTTTACATGAAACAGAAACAAAAAATAAAAAATGAAAATGGGGTTTATTTCCTCATATTTTCTATGCATAGTTGAAGAAATGCGAATATGTTGTTTTTCGAAGGTTTGCAAAGAGTATACATTTATTACAAAAATGTTACTGATCTCCTACCAGCAAGATTTAGTCAATCAAGCGTTTCGGACAGTGATTGGATACAAGCAAGCAGTGATCCATGGTTTTTCTACATGTACAAAACGTGCGTATTGCTATTGCGTGGATTTCGAATGAGTAAATATGTAAATAAAGCATTCTTTTGTAATTTTCAATAGTAAATTCCAATTATAGTAACGTCACTTTGAATATGTTTATACTTTTTGCTTGTACACCGGTTTTACCTACACAAAGCACACTGAGCATTTAACAAAAGTTATGTGACAACCTTGCATTGCGCCTTCACTTCCTGAAGAGTTACAGTACTTCTTTTTTACAACTTTCAGTTTCGTGCAGTATGTTTCAAGTTCCATGCGTAAGATGCAAGATACTGCTGCACAATAAACTAATTCGAAATATCATTCTATGTTTCTCTTTCTATTACTAATAGTTTTGCTTGATGTGGAGCCACAAGAACTATTAGAGTTGCATGGCAAAAACAAAGTACTTATAAAAGTCTTCATTAGATGCAGTTCAGAAAGAAATACTCGCATATTTTGCCAATTTTGGTACATGGTGTTTAGATCTACCCAACTTTTCAGAATGACGGAAGCGTTTTTTTGCTTGTAATTGGTTGTTTCGCGACATAGTTTTCTTCACAGTACACTCGATGTAAATTTCCAGTGACGTAAGTACTTTCAGTATGATGTCACTACGTCACGGATTTTGAGTTTTTTATGTCCTGACTTTGACAGAGCACCAAAGCTACAGGAAGTAAACACAAATAACACTATTGAAGTTCTTTTGTTGAAGGCTTTGCCGAGGCTCCTAGCCACTTTTCGTACGTGCTCATTAGCCCACGATGCCACCATATGGTTTTTCATTCGCGTGCTCCTATGTTGGAACAATGGCTGGATGTTACTTTTTCCCGGTAGACTAGGCTGTAAGGTCTTCAGCAGGGAGTTGTGTTCATGAGAAGATTGTAAGAATTCAGTAAACAAATATAGCCTTGCGGCAACTTTCTGAGGAATCTGCCTGCTTTGTGCTTTCATAATTCAGTTGCGGAATGATAGAGATTAGCTGTACCAATCAATCAGCTTTAGGTCATATTTGTTTTGGAATGAGACGTCATAATCTGCTGTGATGTAATACAAGTGGAATGCATAAAAGTAGTTTTCAGTATGCATTACTATTTGTGCAGCAGAAACGAGCAAATGTGCCTAGTACACCACTTGGTAACATGTGCAAAGAGTTCATGGCTTTTCCTAGCATTGTCGTTAGAGTCGTAATCCAGAGAAGCGCACGGCATTTATATGTACAGTATGTACTTACTGGCAGGGGCGTCTCGTCTAGACGGGCTGCCGGGCTGCAGCCCTCCCTGATAAATCTATGGCAAAAGATTCCGCCAAACGGCCAAACTCGCCTTACGTTTGGATTTAGTTACGAAAATTTCACAACACAGACATTTTCGGTACTTCCGACACCATTTTGGCTCAACGTTTCCTAGGAATCCAAAAAAAACCAATGTTTCGCTCATTTCCAACGATGCCGCTTATGCGATGACGTTTTCAACATACTTGCCGATGAATTTGGCGATTTCGAGGCTGTCTTCGTCACAGCCCTAAAGGAAAGAAACCAAACAATTTGCTACAAAAAACATGGTGGTATATCCGCCTATCGCAAAGCGTTTTTGATAATTTGACGATGAATTTTTAAAGAAAAAACATATGGTCTTCACTGTTTTTTACTACCTAAGTTTCATGGATATTGAATTTTTTAATTAAGTTTAACAATTTTTTTACTAGTTCTTTGGCGATATTGGCGGCATCAGGTTCAAATCTGGTCGCCATCTCGGGCTGCGAAAATACAGCCCTTCTTCGTTTATCTCCACCAGTGCAGCTTGCAACAGTAGGCTAAGCTGATGAGCTGTCTAGGCTTGGCGTTTGAAGATGTACGGCAGTAGTTGGTGGATATCATTCTTGGACAACAAAAGATGTGAATTATTTAAAACATTGAAATGTGACAAGTTTGAAGCATGAGAAATCTGTCAAGCCTATACAGTAAGCATTCAAGTAAAGACCTAATATTTTGGTAAGGTGAACATTGCAGCTGCAATTGATTCAGGATACAAACTTTTACTAGAAAAGCATAACAATCCAGTTAAAAAAACAAAATTTTGTGTAAAATCATAAACTGTTCGAAATTTTTTGGAAAACTGAAGCTTAATTTGAAAGAACATGATCAAAGTAGGTTAACAGCTCAAGGAAAGTGGCACTAGCCTAGGTCTGCTGTCATGACACGGTTAGAATAAAATGCTAAGCTTTGTTTTGTTAACAATAACGCCTAAGTATTCGTGCGGAATGTTGCGAGTGGTGCTGAGTTCGACTCTCGCCTTTGCAGCTTTAGTGGCTGTGGTTATTCGTCACACTTTTTATGGGGCCGGTTTAATTTTTTTGTGTTCGTGTTTACGCTTTAGGGTTTGGGTTCATTAAACTGAGGTGAATGTTTTCTATGTATCAATAAGGACAACTGAAAATTACGAATTTGATAAGGACTACTGGAGTGACTGGAAACGCCACTAATTATAAAAACGAGCAGGGTGACAATCCCATATGTTCAACCAGAGATGAAATTTCGCAGCCCTCCCGGCCAATTTCTTCACGAGCCGCCACTACTTACTGGAATGCCAGATTTGCATTTAATTTAGGGACACTATAAGTGGCATTGCCATTTTTACTATCAGGTGCAAAAGTTAGAGGACGGTTGTTTATCATATGCAGCTATGGCAGCAGGTTTATACTTAATGCTGCAGCAAGCTATTGCACAAATATCAGAGGATGTTTTAACGCTAACAAGTTGGAATTTGACGATGACAAGCTAGTTCCTGTTACAGACGTAGTGTTACAGAAAAGTCGCAGTGTCAATAAAAATACAGAAACTCTGGAAGATGAGACAGAAAATCCATCCCCTAACCAATCAGGATAAACAGGTTAGCATCTGATGATTCACTGCCGACTATAGAACTGGAGGATTTCAATAAAAAAATGCTGATCTTGATTCCGAAACACTTTACGAACTTCTTAACAGAGTCATGACAAGTAGGTCAAGGGGGGCGCAATGCCCAGGGCGCCGAATCACAAGGGGGCGTCGAAAGGTTCCAAGAATTTCGCAAGTGCTTTTCGTCAATACAGATCGTTTAATCCCAAATGACCATATGCTCGAAAATGGAGGCCAAAAATTTGTTTCCTTCCCCGCCGTCGCAACTCGGTACGCCTCTGCTCCTTATCATGTGCTTCGACAAAGATATGATTTAATTAAATGTATGAAAAAAGTGGATTGCACTCCAGGCAAAAGAATTGCCCAAGCTTCCATTTGGATCCTAGATCTTTAAACAGGTTTATTCGGATTTTACTTCTCTCTCGATAACACTCACTTCCAGAAGAAGTCCTCTACTGGTTAACCTCTGCTGAGTCCTGATGCTCAAGTACAAGCTATAGCTTTGAGCATGTCAAGGGCAAGGTTTAGAGAGAGTGGAAGACTAAAAACTATCTTCATCTTGCTGACAACGCAGCAGGTTTCCCTCCAGATGATAAAATGGTTGAGCTGATACATCTCTTAAATGAAGCTTCAGCGTGGTTTCAGCAGTCTGGTGTGTTTTCACAGTTTCTCAGTGTTGATGAGTAAATGATTCCATACTTCGGCCATCACGGTCAAGATGTTCATAAAAAAACAAATTTATCCGCTTTGGTTACAAACGTTTTTTTCGTTTCCAACGAAGGTTACCCGTTTAACTTTGAAACATATGAAGGAAAATCCAAAACACGTCAAAAATCGAAACAAAAAAACCTTGGCACGCAAGTTTTTACACCAATTGAAAACCACGAAAAACCACTTGGCACGCAAGGGCCTATATGGTCAGAGGAAGTGATCGATGAGAAATGTCAACATTTAGTGAAAATTCATCACTGTGCATGCATAGTTTAGTACAGTAATTTTGATTTATGTTACGTTATTCAGTTGCACCATACTAACTGGTCTTGTTCAAACGTCTTCCTTGTTTGAAATTTCCATACCATAAAAATGACGCGCAAAGTGTGTGACATCATAACGAAAGGTTGGTGTGTGTAAGTTGTGGTAGCATATGAAGTATAGCATCAAATTTCCAATGTAATGGAAAGAGACGTAAATATGTATCAAAGTTATTGTACGACGAACAGCACACTACTGCAGTCAGGGACGAATTTACGCATAGGCAAAATAGGCCATGGCCTTGGGCCCGCGCTTTTGGGGTCCCCGCGCAATTCTTTCCTATGACGACTCAATATTAACTAAAAATTTGCGAAACTGCGCAGAGTCATAACTTCACAATTTACCTTGAAAGAAGCGGAAATTCTGTTTATTGTCTGGCTGCATGTTGTTTCTTGCCGAGTCACTCTCTGGCTCAGTGGTTCCCAACCGGGAACCACAGAGGGTATTTGCAATACCCAGGGGTGCCGCGAGCAAATACGTTTTTTAATATTACTTCATTGAAAAGATATTTTCCAAATGTCGCCAAAACTCAATCCAAATTGCTATGGGTTCGCCACTAGGTGCCGGAAATTATATTTCCATTTGGTAGGGTGCCGCAAGCCTAATTCCAAAAAAAGGTCGCAGTGCACTTTGTTCTTGAGAAGAATGTAGGAAAGGCTTTAATTTCTGTTGAACATTTAAGGCAAATGTAGAACCAAAGTCGGCACAACAAAAGATACATTTTTGAGGG
>Ga0210059_1013841_pt1 | contig 12007 bp, 2 predicted proteins | sample Ectturendosymbi2_FD_188042 | JGI IMG/M metagenome (GOLD analysis project Ga0210059, IMG submission 188042) | Ecteinascidia turbinata endosymbiont from Florida, USA - Sample 2 (SPAdes) (version 2) | ecosystem: Host-associated > Tunicates > Ascidians > Unclassified | place: Key West, Florida... | reverse complement strand
AAACTAGGCTACAATCCGAGTCTTATGATACTTTGGATGACCTGCTGCGGTTTCGGGTTCAAAAGTTGTGATGTAAGTTAGTAAAAATATTTGACTAATTAGCTAATTAATTAATTTGTTTATTTTAAATCATAAGTTTTGAACCAGAAACGCTAGAAACTCGATCAAAGGCTCAAAACACTCGGACTCGTGCCTAGTTTCCAATGAAAACTTCAGCGAAACACTTTGGCCTAGTGGTTAGCCCTAGGCCAGGTGACATGAGCCAAAATGACCCTAAAACTACTTCACTTATGACGTCAGTCACAAAAACTCTTGTGCCGATTTGCGCTAGAAAGCTGTTCAATGGCTCAAACGGAGCGGACAGTCTAGTAGATTGTACTTGAAAAAATTTTTTTTGGTTGGGAGTTGCGGATTTTTTGTGAGTGACATCATAAGTGAAGTAGTTTGGGGGTCATTTTGGCTCATGTTGCCTGGCCTTGGGCCCAACCGCTAGGACAAAGTGTTTTGCTGAAGTTTTCATTGGAAACTAGGCTCGAGTCCGAGTTTTTTGAGCCATTGATCGACTTTCTAGTGTTTCTGGATCAAAAGTTATGATCCAAAATAAACAAATTAATTAATTATCTAATTATTCAAAAATTTTTACTATCTTGCATCATAACTTTTGAACCCGAAACCCCAGCAGGTCATCCAAAGTATCAAAAGACTCGGATTGTGGCCTAGTTTCCAATAAAAACTTAAACGAAATACTACCACCTAACAGTTGGCACCCAGGGCCAGGCAAAGCGGGCCAAGGTGGCCTAAAAGTCTTCCACTTACGACGTCACTCACAAAAAATCTGCACCCCTCAAGCAAAAAATTTTTTTTCGAGTGCAGACTAGAAGACTTTCAGCGTCTTTTTGAGACTTTTACCGGGTCTGTAGAGCATACCAGACCGGAAAAATTCTCGCGCGAAGCCATGTGCGTTTAAGCGTTTTTTTCGAAAATCCCCGAAAGTGGCTGGACGCCAAAGTGTAAAGTAAGTTTAGGCTTTCCTCAGCATCACGCCAAGTAACATAAGTTTGTTTCTACTGAAACTCTATTTTTATTAGCAACTTCTCATGTTGAAAGGCAACAGCTAGCCTAAAAAATTGTGGCTCCATTATCTGAACAAAATAATAGTCAAGCATCCTATTTCGAAAATAGCCTTTTTAGAATTAAGCAGTTGTTGATGTTGTTTGCTGAGCAAGAAGTCCTATATTCATTTCGAGTAATTTACTTTTTCATTATGATGTAAAATAATCAGAGCAATTGCAATTCAATCGTTCTTTTTCGCAGTGATTTTGCAAGTATATTTATAACACCGCCATCTTGATAGACAGCGTGCTCCACAGATGCAGTTGTGCAGCTGGTTGTCAGCATCAATTTTGTAAGTGTATGTACGTTTGGATAAACAGCTCATTGCTGTACAATTGACATTTGCATTTGAATGTTCGACAAGCTAAGTATCTTTTCAGCACCATATTCGTAGGAACAAACAGTGATTGTGATGTAATAAATGCCCTGTACCCAAAAGCAATGATAACTTAGACATTTTTTTCTTATGTGTTTTGACAATGAGATCAATATCACTTACAAATACAGTCGGACCTGTTTTTCCGAATGCCGATAAACCAGAATCCCCGTTATCTGAAACAAATTGCTAGGAACAGATTTCTCCCAACGCATTTCACCCCTTTCATCCGGAAACCTCGCACTGGATTATAGGGCGCAGTATCAAAAGTTGAATGCTAGCTGTTCTTTTTTCATACATAAAGCGCACCGGATTATAAGGTGCATTAAATGTAGCATAATTTAAGTAAGTCTAACTGTATTCAACTCTTTCCTAGTAACTCCCATGTGCCGGAATCGCCTCGGTGCCTGAGTCGCCACTGGGAGTTTAATCTGTCATTACATACGAGGGAGTTTAATCTGTCACACATGCCTAATCTGCTAGACATAAATAAAATAAAAGTTGTACGCGTGTTTGATTTGGCAAGCGCCTATGTAGTCAGGAGCCTCGCCAAGTTATACTATCTGTTGTATGTGCTAGCTGCTTTCGTGTGCTTCTCATTGCAATTGTTGTTGGTTTATTATGTCTGTTTACAAAAAAATTAACTAGCAATCAAATGAATGGTACCGTTCACCACATAAAACTGGTTCTAGATCAGAAAGCACAACCAGATTCATACATTAGGCACACTTTAAATTTTTGAGAAAATTAAAGGATTTTAAGAACGCCTTATGGTTCGAAAAATACGGTAGTTGCCCTGATTTGTTCGCAGGCAATCATCTACTTACCGCACATGCAAAAATCTGTGAGCAAATGTAACATCATAGAGCAGTTTATGGAGACAATTGTGGAGTGGTGTGGGTATTGCGCACTACTTGATGTAGTCGGAGGGCTGTGCATCCTAAGAAAGAGTACAGAGAATTTGGGTTAATTAATCAGAGATGAAGTAGCAACTTGGGTTTCCGAAATTGGGCAAAATTGCAAAATTTATCGGTTGATTACTAGTCTTAAGAGAAAATGTGGTTTTATGCTGAAAAGTGATATCAAAAGCTGCCCTTCCGCAACAAGCCCCTTTTTTCCAGGCTAGATGCACCACTGCATGTGTTGTAATGAGTTTTTGAACGTATTTTACATCATGACTGAGAGCCACTCATCCAGGCTGTTGTATTGCTTGAATGAAAATTATTCTTTAAAACATAACATTTAAATTGGGAAAGTGAGTTTTGGGTGGGAGAATCTAGCTGAAACAAAGTTTCTTGTGAAAAACAGTGGTGATGACTAAAAAAATGATAACTATTTTGCTCAATGTGCCAGATTGGTTAGATGGCACTTTTCATTTTTCCTTCAAGTTTATTTTTGGAAAATAGCTGATGTTGGAATTCAAGTGCTTTGGGTAGTCTGCCACCATGGGACAGTCAACGTGCATGCCACCTCTTTCATACTGAAAAGCGATCACGCCTGGTTAGTAATGTGTGGTTACCTTGTCATGTGTGTCACGTCAAAAAATGGTCGTATCCTGCACATTACCATGTCGAGCACTGCTACAGAATCAAAACTGGGCACTCACCAAGTTTAAATATGAGCTGGCCATCAGTTGAAAGTTACTTTGAAACTTTGTTGTTAACTGACAAGTGCAACATTTTTTTGAACATCAAGCGCATAAAAGCTCGCTGCTTGTTCAGAATGTGCAGGGTCACTGCTAAGTTGATGTGGGTGCATGCCAAGTACAGAAAGTCTTTGTGGAAACACTAATTCAAAATCTATTTACTTGTTACTCTGCAGCAATTAGTAAACATCAAGCATTACTTTTGAGTTACAATTATGGCTCGTGAACACATTGGAGGTCGAATTTTTATTGGTGGTTTGGACCACAATTGTGATGAAGAAGTTTTGGAGAAAGCCTTTAGCATATTTGGACGTGTTGTGCAAGTGATGGTTATGCGTGATCGTGAAACTAATCGGTCAAGAGGATTTGCATTTATGTCATTTGAAGATCAATCTGCTGCTGATGATGCTATTCGAAGGATGCATGGTGTAGAGATTCAGGGAAGATGTGTGACTGTTCGAAAAGCAGAGAAACAGGCTGGTTTTGTTGATAAACCCAGAGGACGTGGTGGATACAGAGGTGGTGGGCGTGGAGGGGACAGAAATTATTCTGATCGATACAATGGCAGCTCACGTGGACATGATCAGTATCGCCGGCCATCATTTGACAGTTACAGAGGTGATACTAGAGATGGTGGTTATGGTGACAGCAGAAGGGACACTTACGATGACAGCAGAAGGGATTCCTATGGTGATTCTCATTCCAACTACAGATCAAGTGGATATGATGATCGCTACTCTGATGCAGGATATGGTGGCGTTTCAAAGGAGGGCTATAGTTCTCATGGGAGTTATCAAAGTAGGCAGAGCAGTAATTATCGTGGATATGATTCCAGGCGTGTGGATGATAACTACCGATATGCTGATTTGAGAAGGGAGGATTCGCGTTATGATTCTGGTGCGCGTGATGGTTATTCTGATCGGACGTATGACTCACAAATGCGTATGAGATCTCGTAGCCCCATTACCAGGTCCAGCTACAGAGAGCAATCGCCACCAAAGCTGAGGAGGCTAGAAGCAAGAAGAGAATACACCCCTCCACTAGCACATGGAGGTGAAAGAATGACCCGAGAATTTTCTCCACCTGGTTCTAGCAGACGACCACTTGTATCAAGAAGTATGTCTGGCCGAGAGTACTCTGATGCAAGTTATCGTCGACATTCTCCTGGTGATTCAAGGAAAAAGGTCAGGGAGTTTTCACCAAAGGAGTATTCGTCAAAATATATGGCAAGTAGGGATTTGTCACCGTCAAAGGAACGTGGTGCTTATGCTGGATCCAGAGCAACCATGCAATCAAGGTCCCCTATGAGAAAAACTGATTATTCTTCTAGACGAGATTCTGGGTATGTTCGTTCTTCTCGAGAAACATATGATGATGGTGATGCTAAGGAATATACTGCTCGTGGATCTGGCAGTTACAACAGTCAGGAGCGTGGATCAGGTATTTAACTATAGTTTCTGTTGCATACGTTTTGATGTTTGAGCCAAAATTCCTGCATCCAAGAGAGCTTGTGCAGACAATTATCTGGTTTTTGTTTTGTTGTCTGTAAAGTGCCCTAATGTTTTTCATTTGCATTATAGCAAAATGATTGACCAGATTGAAATATCAGGTGAAAAAAGAAAGTTGCATTAAACATTTGAGGAGAAGACACAATACTACTTCAATAGTGCAATGTAGGCCAATTAAAGTTTTTGCTTCAGACTATAGTTTTTCTTTTGCCTTTGGACACAGAGTTGTGTTGCTTGAAAAAGTTGGGTGTGTTTGAAATAATGCATGGTTGAAGTTTGACATGTCTGTTAAAGATTAAAATGATTTTTCTCATACCAATGTTGCCACCAAATCCCATCTTGCTGCAATTTTGGTTCATCTTTAGAGTCTTTGTGCATCTGCTCAAGGAATTGGCTGTACATTATGGTTTGCTGACAATTTTTTCACTGTTCAGATGTTTGGATGTCCTATTCATTGTGACAGTTTTCAGTTGCTTGTGTGGCTGTCTGGCACTACACATTCTTAAGAGATTTTTGGCAAAATGTGTGTGTACTTAATCAGGTCCAGATTGTTTCTGCAGTAGTTTCATTTTCCAATACAAAACAGGAAACTAAGGTAAGATCTATCTCCTTTGGCAGTGCTGCTTTGAGGTTCAAGAGAAAGCTATAATTGTTATTTTTTATGATAATTTCGGGGATGGATAAAGCTGCATGAAAATGAAAATTTGTGAAAATTCTGAAAAATTCTGTTTGAAAATTCTTTTAGCATATTATTTGGCAGTTCTGTGAAATTATTGGACTGGCAGTAGAATTTATCTGACACATAATTTAACTATCGAGTTGTTAAATCTGGGACTTTGTTTTGTTTTGATCTCTGTGTGAAGGAAAGTGTAATGACTCACCAACATGACTTTTTACATTAATAATTGCCCTTCTTGGCAATTCGTTTGCCAAGACGTTTTCTTAGCTGAGCAAAGCTTTAGATGTGCTTGCTGTGTTGAGTTCCGCTTTACACATGCACCATTGTGGTGTTTCTTACAGAAAGCACGAATACCAAGAGCCATACGTAGAACACTACAGTCACAAAAAGGGTTCAGGATATGCTATTACAGTAATTTGATGCTTTTTGACAACAGACAACACTATTGTAATGTTAGTAAAGCTAGCCCGAAAACTGTCTAGGAATTGGATAATTTGAATCTATTCAAGAGCAGATTTGCATATTTGTACCAATCAAAAGCTATAACCTTACAAAGATACGTTGAAAAAGGCCTCATATACAAAAATAGCTGATCTGGTGAAAGGCAGTAACAATAAAGTGTTCCACACTAACCTTACAGCAAAAAATAGAAATGCTTTGTCATGCGGGAAATGGGGTGCACAGTACTTTTTTGGTTGTTCTTATTAGTTCTATCTAAAAAATGAAGGATGTTGGGCAAGAGTGTGCAAAGACATCTTATTCCTTTAAAGCAGGGGTGCACAACCTGCCGTGGGGTACGGTGGCATGCAGCCTTCAACCAAGATTTATGTGGCTGTGAATACATAATTAAATTGTGCATTATGAAAACTCTATCTATTGTATGAGGATACTTAGCAGAAAAACGGCCAAACAAATGTGTTCAAGTAAGCTAGGTTGAGTGTGCAGACACAGAACAGAAACAGTGCCAAAAAATAAAAGTAACATGAACTCAATGGAGGTCATAAATGATGCAAATAAACATGTGGCCAGCAATAACCGAAAGGTTGTGCACCCCTGCATTGAAGTTTCCAAACTTGTCAAAACACTTTAAACAAAGAATGGCCAGGAAACTCACCTGAAAGCAACCTTTATGGCAAATGAAGTAAGACTGCTTAACACTGATCTTGGTGTGTTGCGTTGCTGCAATACACAGCCGTTTATAAGTACTGATGTGGACAAGATTTTCTGACAACTGGTACTCATTATGGAAGAACATGTAATCCATTGGATGGTTGCACAACTGGGAGTCTCCAACCTGTTCAGGAAAATATCGTGCCAAGGCATGGTTGAATGGTATTTTAGTGGCGTAACCATCTGGTAGCACATTGTTGGGTGGGCAATGCAATAAAAGGGCATTTTCAAGAGTTTTACTTGCAGCAGAGCTGGCATTTCGTCTGTTGAAATGTCTTGGTTAAGCATTGTGTTTCTAGATTGTTAGCACATCAAATCACACGAAGACAAGCTGTTTTGCCCCAGTGATGAAGATAGGTTGCTGCATACTGCTGAAATCTTGGCCAAGAATAAAAATTTGTTTCAGTGCACCAGAAAGCTCTTTTTTGTATATACACACTGAGGTAAATTGTCTTGTTGCTGAATTGTTAAGCTGATAAACTTGTTATGTTCTCAGGTTATTGTGCAGCTTGATTGATGCTTGTTTGGTTTAACTCTGCTGACCTTGTATTTAACACTGATGAAACAGGCTAAAGACTGAACTTTTCACCTGTTGTAATTGTTTATAAACCGCATCAATTAAGATTTTTGTGAAATCGATTAGCATTGCATGCTTTTTATGTGCAGAAGGTAGGCTTTTTCTACCAGCTATGTATATAACAAAGTTTTCCCACTAGTGTCACATGTCCTACTCATCATAAGCCTGTGTTTTATCATGGCTGTTAAGAAATTCAAATATCTTGCTTTTCTTAGCACACCTAATGAGCTCAATGTATGCACTTCAACTAGACTGTTTGCATGTACAGTAGAATTTGCTTAATTCGTCACCTCAAGGGGATTAGAAAAAAGTGGTTTATGATGTTATGGTTGAACACAACAATTACAGTAATTCCTTTATCTGGGCTCCTCCATTTAATGTAACAGCTTTTTTAACACTTCAAACGCCAGTTGTCCGGAAACTTGCCCAACCGCAGAACGCCGACCCATGGTATATTCGTGGATCGGTGCGCGATATGCTCGAACTTCACTTCAAATGCTAACCGTTGAGCGCCGGGACGTATGTTTTCCTCTATAAAGTACGAGCATTTCGTATAAGTCTCTAGCAACCAGAAACATATGTTTATGATGTTCGCTGGCGTACAGTGTGGTCAGGAGAGCATTTCAAAGCAACCGTAGTTTATTTTGCCTGCAGCCATGGTGGTTTAGCCTGCAGTCATGCACGCATTTCGCCGAGTACGGAAATAAGATCGGCCTGCTGTAACTCGAAATAAGATCGGAATAGTTCGGCATATGATCGGCCTGCTGTAACTTGAAATAAGATTGGAATAGTTCGGCATATCATCGGCCTAAGATCGGCCTGCTGTAAACCAAAATAAGATCAAAATATGATCGGCCTAAGATCGGCCTGCTGTAACCTGAAATGAGATCGAAATATGATCGCCAAATCATCAGCCTAAGATCGGCCTGCTGTAAACCGAAATAAGATTGGAATAGTTCGGCCTAAGATCGGCCTGCTGTAACCCGAAATAAGATTGGAATAGTTCGGCATATCATCGGCCTAAGATCGGCCTGCTGTAAACCAAAATAAGATCAAAATATGATCGACCTGCTGTAACCTGAAATAAGATCGAAATATGATCGCCAAATCATCGGCCTAAGATCGGCCTGCTGTAAACCGAAATAAGATCGAAATATGATCGGCCTGCTATAACCCGAAATAAGATCAAAATATGATCGGCCTGCTGTAACCGGAAATAAGATCGAAATATGATCGGCCTAAGATCGGCCTGCTGTAACCAGAAACAAGATCGAAATATGATCGGCCTGCATTTGATGATTTTTGCTTGAGCATAAATATTTTTTCGGCAGCAAGTAACTGCTTCAGCTGTGTTTTCGACGCTGCTTCACAAACATTCGCTCTTGGCAGATTTCAAATGACCCGTTAGTGTAAAGCATTTGTGAACGCAGGCCAATGCAGAGTGCATAAATAATTACTCCACAACTTTTTTACTGAATTAGAACTTATCGTGTAGAGATTTGACTATTTTTGCTTGAGCATAAATATTTTTTCCAGCAGCAAGTAAAGCTCCAGCCGTTTTTTTGACACTGCTTCACAAACATTCGTTCTTGGCAGATTTCAAATGACCCGTTAATGCAAAGCATTTCTGAATGCATGCCAGCATGATGTGGATAAAAAATTAGTGTAAGTTGGAACATCATGTAGAGCAGGGGTGCCCAACCAGTCGATATTGATCTACTGGTCGATCTTTAAATGCCTGGCAGTCGATCGCGGGTGATTTTATGCATGTATAAGGGTTTGCCGAACTAGAAATAAATAATTATGCATATGTGCATGTTTCAAAGCTTTGCCAGATTAGTAGATCTCCAGAGACTGAAAAATGTAAAGGTAGATCCTATGTCAGTGAAGGTTGGGCACCCCTGATGTAGAGTTGACAGTTTTAGCTGCTGCAAAATTGTTTTATTTTCAACAGCAAGTAACTGCTGGAGCTGCCTGTTCGGCTGCTTCACAAACATTCGGACTTGGCAATTAGCCCTGCTTCGCAAACATTCGCACTTGGCAATGCGCGCTGCTTCACAAACATTCGCACTTGGCAGTCTTCAAATGACGCGTTAGTGCAAAGCCTTTGTAAGGCAGGAAAGGCATCTCGAAGAATAACACCCGTTGATTTGCGAAAAAACAGTAATTCAGTGATCACGGCTTGTGAATTTTTTGCTGCTTCCCAACAAGACATATCAATGGAGATTTAGAGTTCAACAGAGGACAATAAAAAATCCTGCCAACAATAGCTCACATTGCACCTTTGCTGCTCGTTCTTTACCATCGCAACAACGCCAAACGCCTGAACGTGCGTGCATAACTTTTTCACAAACCTCAAAACATATTTAGGACCAGCTGATAAAAATGTTGGAGTTTTTTTCCTCTCGTTTCATGCACTACAATCTTGACATGCGGCCACTAGAAGGTAAACACAACATGTTCTGTGATAGTCACATCTTGTCTGCAACAACAGCAGAAGCGTTACATTTCAGCATCCAAGAGCTGGCAATTGTCGAATGCTCAGGCCACGTGCAAATAAAAATTTTGCGTTGTTTTCTTGTGCAAAGAAAATTTTGTGTGGCTTTTTCATGCGGAAATAAAATTTAGCGTGTTTTTTGTGGTACAATGTGTGTAATAATTTTATTTTGGAGTTCAGTTAGTGCAACGAAAATATCTATGAAGGTTTTACGTATTGAAACGAAATAGTGCTGTACGTTGCAGTCAAATCGAAACCAAACTGAGTTATTTAGCGATCGGCAAAGCGCAGCTGAATGCATGTGCGTTTTCAGACTGAGTCAAAAAGCAGAAATGCTGTCTAGGACCAGGTGATATAAAAACTGTCATAACTTTTCTTCTCTGCAATTTTTTAATTCCAAACTTGGCAGGATGCTTTGTAACAGCTATAGCAACCGTTTCTGTGATTTTTACATTTTTCCCATTGTTGGAATAGGTGCAATAAACTTTCAAAGTAAAAAAAACAGGAAATCCACCCTTGTTTTCGGTTGTTTTTTCCCTACAAAAGAAGTGGAAAAATTTTTTTATTTCGATTTTATTTTCATAAACTACACAATATGACTAACGTTTTTGTGAAGAATTTGTGCTTCTATCGTGCAAAGTTTTCCATCCAGAGCCTTTTTAAAACAACGCCTTGCCCACTCAGGCGCCAGCGCGAAAACCATACCGGCGTTCTAGCATCAGACAGCAGCCACGAATATACCTTGGACTGGCGATCAATGAGTTGATCTTTAATAAACTTTTCTGCATTCTCTCACTGATGAGTCGGGTCATGTTTATCTAGACTCTTTAATTTAATCTAGTACTTCTTAAATTTTAATACACTTTGAAGACTTTTCTGCGTTCCCTCAATCAGGGAGTTGCATCAAGCTTTGCATCATGTATAAATGCAATAAAGAAATTGCAAGGTGTTTGAATTTCTTTGAGTTCCCACATGTACTAGCTGCTTAGACATCAAAAGCAGAACTGCAAATGATGTATTAGCTGAACAAAATGCTTCTGAGGGATAGAAAGAGGTGATGAATTGAGCAAATTGGCGAATGAGACAATGGTGAATTAGACAGACAAAAATGTACACAAAAGATAGGGATTCTGCAAGGACTGACGAAAAAGTGACAAATTGAGCGAATTGATGAATTAACCGATGGCGAATTTGACAAATTCTGCTGTAACTTGTGGACAAGACTGGTTATTCTTTTGTATTATGTATAAATGTCATGAAGTAGCATATGTTTTGTACATCAAAAAACTTATGAAAATTGCCTTTTACAAAAATCACTGCTGCAGTATTTCTATTAGAAAGAAAAGTTAGAAGCAGCTGCCAGCTGCAATAATGAAAAGCAAAAGTGGTGCTGACTTCTACAAGCAACTAAATTATTAAATTCTTAACTAAAAAGTGCCTCGTGCAGCTTGAAGAAAAATACTTCAAAGTTGACCTTTTCACAGCTTGTTTATAAACAATCAAGTATCACTGGTATACATACCTATGAGATGTGCCAAGTTTTCCATGCTCACACACTTCTGAGATTTACTGTAGTATGCAAATGTGAGATAGTGCTAATTTACTTTGTTCCTTGAGGACACCACATTTGCTTGGTAATACTTGAATTATGCAAAGTGGTCAGTAGTTTCCAATTGTTCATTGTGCTTGTAGTTAAATGGATTGGTCAGAAAATGTCACCTTGAAAAGTTGTAAAATTCATGCTGTCAGATTGACTTGTCATCGAAATGAGGCATTTTTTCCTGTATTGGGGCTGATTTTATCATTGAGTTTGTGCCTTATTTTGAAATTATGGAACAGATCCTCGTTGGAGCAGTGGTATTTACCATACAGACCTGGCAATAGCAATCTGCATGCTTCTTACATGGTGCTTTAGCACAGGTGGACTTTGATTTACTTGGCGTTTTGAAAGTGAAAGTTTTTTTGCAATGCTGCATAACTTTTTGCCAAGATCTGTGCACCAACCATTTAAATCAGGTTGTTATTGAACAATGCTTTATACCGATGTGATGATGTTGACATCATGTCTTTTCTTGTGAGGTATAAGGTGTGATGTAACGGATACCAGTATTATAGATATTTGTGCACTCTGCAGAAAAATCCACATGCAGTAACTTTCTGAATATTTCTGCCTGCTGGAATCACATAGCAGTGCTCTGCATTTCAGCACAAATCATATCAACACTTGCAGTTACTTCTGAAACAATTGCGATCTGTCTTGCTTGTGCTGCAAAGCATGCTTCAGCCACTGAATACAAATTGTTTCCAGATGTTTCGAATTTGCAGTCTGACTTGTCTTTACTGAGATACCAGAGATCATAGTAAAAAAGTGGCCTGTGCCAACATTTGTCACATATTGTCTCTTACCAACCTGATACAATTTACATCAAATACTGTAGGTTT
>Ga0210059_1013840_pt1 | contig 12008 bp, 8 predicted proteins | sample Ectturendosymbi2_FD_188042 | JGI IMG/M metagenome (GOLD analysis project Ga0210059, IMG submission 188042) | Ecteinascidia turbinata endosymbiont from Florida, USA - Sample 2 (SPAdes) (version 2) | ecosystem: Host-associated > Tunicates > Ascidians > Unclassified | place: Key West, Florida... | reverse complement strand
TGACGTATTTCATGACGTCATCGTTTAGAAAATTTATTTTTCGTTGATTCGCAACGTTCTCGTTTGCTTTTTCCAGTGGTCGGCTATGTGCCTGCCGTATTAACTCCATTGTTAGCCGCCATTGATTATTATAAGCCGCACGAAATGGTGTTAAAAATTAATGTAAGCCGCACTTGATTGTTAACCGCACTTGAACATAGGTTACCTAAGCCTCTGAGACAGGCCCGTAACCAGCTTGGGACACCAGGAGGGGCAGAAAGTTTTCCGAGAGGGTCCCAAATTTTTTGAACTATGTCCAATATTTTCAAATTATGTCGAACACATTTTTCCAGGGGGGGAGAACAAATTTCTAGGGTTTTTTTTCTCCCCCTGCGCCCCCCCTGGTTACGGGCCTGCTCTGAGATGCATTCGCGACGTCCGCGTACTCGTGCGTTTCCCGTATTGATGATGCTTACATCACTACAACTGCCTTCTGTTTATCATAATCCCTCCCGTGACGGATGTGCACGTGATGCTGAAGAAAATCGAATGCGAAAGAAAAATTTGGTCAACAAAACGCAGCCAAGGCAAGACTGAGCGTCATCTATACCTTTCGATAAAGTAAAAAAATAAAAGTTGTAAGCCGCCCTTGATTGTACGTCGCATGAAATGATGAAACAAACTTTGCAAGCCGCGGTTTTCAATCGAATAAATACGGTGCTCAACTGCACATACAGTTAGCTGCGAGAAGAGAGTTTATGAATTATGATATGAACACCACAGAATATTCTTACTATGAAAAAAATATTTCCACAGGCTAGAGAGTAACTCGTTAAGAAACAACGTTCACCCGAACAATAAGCAGAAACCAGACATACAAACAAAAACACCAGAAAAATAACATGTCAATATGGCCAGCCAGTCTGAGTGTGAAAGGTGCTTCGAAACTTACGTCGTGATTTTCACCTACATTTTCAATTGCTCTGGTTAACGCCACTGTTTTAATGTCGCTGCTTAAAACGCTTGATGAAAAAAAACGTTTCAGTCATTGCGTTTTAGCTAACACTGCCAGATTCTTGCGCTTTTTCTCCTTAGAAACTTTGTCATTTTTAGCTCCTAATGGCATTACAGTTTTCAGCATCGCGCTAGCTAAACACTGCAATCTCGGTTTCTACTCTTTCGTTCTACAAATCGTCTGATCAAAAACCTTTTTTGACGGACCACGCAATAACATGTGGTGTAAATGACGTGACTAGCTTCATATCTTTATGATGTAACGCAAGAATAGTGGTCATCGGAACCAGTGTTGCCAGATATCAAAAAGCCTTATAGTCAAAATCCACAAAAAAATTAGCCAAAAGTAGACAAAATTGGCAAAAACCTATAGCCAAAAATAGCCAAGTCTGAAAACTAACGAAAAACATAAAGTCACTGAAAAGTTGTGTTTGTCAATTTCGTGGACTGTAAAAAATACTGTAGCCTCTGCAGCATTTAGGAACCATGCAATCTTTGCAAAACCAATTTGTAAAGGCAGTGGCTGTAGACGGTGTCCTTAATATCGCACCTTACGTGACGATTGTAACATGTATCCACTGACTCCGCCATTTATAAACCTATTTACAAATGCAAAACGAAACAACTGATTGCTGCTGTCAGAGCTTTTTTGAAAACCAAAGTTTAACAAATCCCCATGCTCCCGCATGGTATAATGGGGAAGGGCATTATGCTGGTGTTTACTAGAAGCACATTGGATATTTAAAATCTTATCGATGTACTCTGACTTCACAGCGAAGAAACTTGCAGTAGGCTTTCTTAGCGTTAAATTTCACTTTTCGAATCCATGGTTTAAAACCGTTCATCCGTTCATATTTTTTGAAACCTGACGCCACTTTTTCTTTATCAATAATAACATCAGCACCAGAAGCATCTAAGAACATTTGAGTGTTTCATAACAAACAAACTAAGCTGGAGACCTGACATCAATAACGCGACGACTCACTTCCAGTAACTTGTAGAACGCTATCCAATATTGAACATTTCACAAAACAGTCTGTGCAAATAGTGGTTTACAGCTCCTTGATCTGCAGCAGGGGTAGGGAACCTATTTACTATCACGGGTCGCATGAAATTTGCATTATCGCTGGCGGGCCGCAAAATCAATTTATTTTACCTTAAAATTCTACCTTCATCTAACTATGAGGAAGAGTGACTTATTTTGACTTACTATCTAAGTGCATGCTTGCCATGGAGCTTCATTTTGACGCTATTTTATGCTCTAACTTGGTAACGCAAAGTCTGATGCGGGCAATACCAAATGTTCACGCGGGCCGCATTTCGCCCGAAGGCCGCACCCCTGGTCCACAGTATCCTTATTTTAATTTTCTTATCAAACGCTATACTTTGGCTAAAAAGGCTAAAAAGGCTTAGACTAAAAAGGTTTAAGCCTAGGGACCCCGAAATCGGGGCCCCAAAATTTTGGGAGTAAGAATAATTTCCAGCATTTCTATATGTATTTTTGTTTTGGTTCAACGCACGTTTTTTAACATGCCGCTAACACAAGATCTCTATAGAAGAATGAGCGCAAAAATTGCAGTGAATGACGATGAGCATTCTCTTTTTATGGCGTTGAGAATTGGTTATTGTTACGTATAATATGTGGAAAAAACACCCGAATCCATTTTTCAGATTACACAAGGCCAGTGAGGTAATCAATAAATATGTAATGGGAGTGTAGTCAGAAAACTTCACCGCTTCTTTTTTCGTTAGTTTCATTGTGACTGCTTTTGTTCCTGATATCGAGGAAATTTAGAATAAAGTAATATGTTTATGAATTGGAACAACTTGTTCAGCGAATGTAACGAGCACGTGCAGCGCTAGTTTGTATGACATCAGTCGTCGCAAACCTTCCAGAAGGGCTCCAATTTAAAATAGCCTAGTGCCCCGAAAATGAAAATTCGCCCTTGGGCACAAGCGTCTCATTCTTCCAATTAGCTGTTGATAAAACATCAAAAATAAAGCTGTTAAAACTAATAGGATCGCTGATGACCATGTTCTCTAGAGGAATGTTATCAGTATTTTGGCAATTTAGAACTTTCTACAACGTTACGTCTTTGAGTACGTACATTCAATGCAGTCCAGAACGCTTCTACTAAATCTTCCTGTCATTAGACGAGCTGATTACTGAAGCCTAACCAACCACAGGGTGACTGAAGAAGCCGGCACTGGCACAATCGACCCTACAGTACACGTTCAGAAACAATGAATTTGGCCACAGTACACAATATTAAGTGGATATTTACAACTTTTTCATGAATCTAAGGCTGATCTAAATCTTGTACAAAAATCCGCCAAATTTTCCGCCAAGATATTTCGAAAATAGCCAAAAAATCCGCTACCCCCAAAAGCAAATTTTACCCGCCAACCAAATCAAAAAATAGCCAAATTTGGCGGAAAATAGCACATCAGGCAACACTGATCGGAAGAAAAGTGCGTTTCCACCATACGTTACCCTTTATGACGAAACAAAGGTCGCAGTTCGGCTGCGGCTACCTCCAGACGGCACAATAAGTTACGGAATCAGATCTGATGTTTTCAAAGAAATTTCTGGTGTCTGATGTTTTGGCGACAAATCTGATATTGAGTGGGTTGTTGTTTATGTTTTCCACATTTCCTCTCTTTTGAGGATGAATATAAGTTAGACTCATGATTTTAAGTTTGTTTCATTAATTTTTCACCCTAATGTGTATTTGGTTATCTTTCGAAACTGAGAAGCTCTCCTAATACTTCGTCTTGTTGCGAATTTAACGAGGTTCGTCGCGCTTTATTAACACTAGCGTAGCCCAGTAGTGTAGGAGTCGAGGGTGCAGGGTGCAAACGCACTCCCAAAAGTTTTGATTAATCAAAATCTGGGCAAAATCCCTGAAAATCCGGGAAAACCCTAAATATCTACGTAAAGTCCCTGAAAATCCGGGCAAAAATGACGCCCAACGTTTGCAGAAAAACAAATGAAGATCTTTTTTGCAGGTCACACCAAAAAAAGGTCTCCATGATGTTTGTGGGAGAAATTTTATAGGCAAAAGTTGCAGAACAAGTTTTCGGGCTAGTTTGGAGAGAATCGGGCAAAAAGCCTTTGCACTCCCAAAAATTTGCTTCCACCTACATTTATGGCGTAGCCAGCCCGAAATTTTAGGGGATCCAAATATTTTGAGTTTAAGCGAGTAACAGGACTTTGTTTGGGACACTACCTCTCGAAGCACAAGACAGCAACCTGTGCTAGAAATTTGGGGGAACCATCACCCCTTTGGTCCCCCTGGCTCAGTGGCGTACCCAGACCAAAAATTTGAGGGGACAAAATGTTTGATTTTAGACGAATAGCAATATTTTGTGTAGAAAAACGCCTCTCAAAGCACAAAATAACTATATTTTCAAACAACTTGGGGGGGGCATGGCCCCTTTGTCCCCCCTGGCTACGCCTATGCCCTGGCTACCCCTATGTTTATTAGGTATTAGTAACAGAAGCATTTAGCTTGTATGAAACTCCAACGTAAAATCTGATGTTGAAAAAGGCAACAATCTGATGTTGACGAGACTGACCCCGGTGGTAACACTGGATGGAATCATTGATACTAAACAGGAACCACAGCAGAAATAGCATTGCTGCTATCACGCAAATAGTATCGTTTTCGCGACATTTGTGCAGTAGGCGTGATGCACGAGTAGATAAATCTTACCCATGCCAAAAAGAACGATTATTAGGAAAAGTTACAAGCAAAATTCAAAATATTTGCATTGAACAAACCGAAAATATTTGCATTCAGTAATGATTACTAAAATTGGCCGAAAGTGAAACTTCCAGAGAAATCATTAATGATACTCAACGCAACATCGGAATATAGAGTTGTATTCTTGTATCTCTTTTGAATCACAACAAATTTTCTGACGAATATTTTATTTAAAACAAATAAATGTCATCACGTGGGAGCCCTTAGAGCGGAGGTCCCGGGGCAATCGTCCCCGTTGCTCCCCCGCCTTAATCCAGACCTGGCCGTTCCCACACCAAGGAAAAGAAAGATTGCACCAAATAGTTCAAATAAAGTGGGCATTCGCCTACAAGAATTTCCATACGGGATCTTCGTTTTCACTGCAGGCTTTGACTAGCAGTGCGAATCTGCGTGTCACTGTCACATCTGTGAGATCGCAGCCATATTGTAGTGAAAAAAAGTGTGGGAACGCTGTTCCTGCCCCACTACTCCCCTGAAATAGTTCAACAGCTATAGCCCTAGTGGGCGGCACTAGCTCAATGGTAAAGTGTCGGCCTCTCAATTGGAAGGTTGGGTGTTCGATCCCACGGCCACTGAGTGAACTGCCGTAGCACTCCTTGTGCAAGAGTGTTCACCCAAAATCGCCCCGGCAGTGGGAAAATTAAATTTCAGGCTTCGGCCTGCCGCTAACTGCTGTCACCAAAAATTCGAATTAAAAAAAAGACCAAATTCGCAGGTCACGATGAAGGTTGCAGGTCACGGTGAAGTTTGCAAGCCAGTGCCCAACCAGAACCGGATTTAAAGCCTACTTGACATATATTATCAAAATGGGTCCCGCACGTACAGAGGGTCTCGCGCAAGTGCAGGCGGAGTTATTCTAAGAGAATTAAACCACTACTGAAACGTGAAGTGAACAATGGAACGTCCTTTACATCAATGAAATCATATCATGAAATTAATATTATAGCCTGCTTATATGCATTACTTCTGCAAAGTAGGTACGCCGCCATCGCATCCCTTAACTTTTTCGTTTGATCCTCTGGAATGAGTCAACTATAAAAAAGCCAAACGGTGGGCTTACCGTTGACTAAAAACCAACAGGGAAGAACATTTGATGAAAAATGTTGGGTCCATACATGCATAAGAAAGCAAAACAATTTGGAAAAGTAATAATGAGGAAGGTGGCGACGAGCAGAAAAAAAGTAAGACTCATAATAATCGACAATGAAAAACAAGATCCCTTTCAGTGTGTAAGTGTTTGATAGTGATGTTCAAAATGCTTTATTAATCCTTACATCCTTAAATAAGCACGAAACATGATCTTCTTTCATTTTGGATTCTTGTAAGAAAATTTAACGGTTGGAAAAGGCGGCACTTTTATGGTGGGCACTTAGCCTTGCTACGCCACTGACAAAGAGAGAAAAACTGTGCTGCAAGAAAAGCTTGTCCCAACGATAAACTTTGACTTTTTTGACCTAATAACTTGGATTCCCTCATGGTATGAGCGTGAAACTTGTTTTGTGGATGTTACACCAGCATTGAAGAAGGGCAGAAAAAATCTGACTTTTGCTTACCCTGTAGGTGTAGTCCTTTGTCATGCTCTGGCATTGAACTAAAACGCCGTTTTAGTGAACGATTTATTGTAGTTCGTTTTGATGATTGTTCACCTGCAACGACGCTTTTTCTCCGGCACCATGAAGTGATGTTTTAGGAGAAATCCACTGTATTTGATTTCCTTGTGTCAGGCTTAACGAGTGGGAATGCGTACGCTGTGACGGGCTTTTGAAGAGAGAGGTGTTGAATGTAAGAGTTCGAAAAACTGGTGGAATGGGAAGCACGCTTTGTGCTTACGATTGCTGGAGGCAGGGCCTACAAGAGGGATACAAGAGCTACGTGGTACCCGGGAGGATGAAAGCACGCACGCTACGTTTTTCTGCGTAATCAAGCCCAAAATTACTTGTCTAAGCCAGTTGCCGGATAACAACATTTTTAATTCTTAGCATGGTAGCTATTTCATTTATATGCTGATTACTACAGAAACAAGCTATACAAATTTCGACGAGGGTCACAGAAGCTAGGGGGCCTGGTATCGGTCTTCGTACCCCCTGCTAAAATTTCTCTCAGAGGCCCTGTTTAGAGGGGCGCTTGAAAAAGGTGAAAAAATTGCTATGTGATATGTGGACGCTCCCATTTTACTGATAAATAAAGATCGTTGCTAGATTTTGTGGTGCTTTGCTCTCAGAAAGGATCACTCCAAACTGCTAGGCCAAAGGAGGACCCCAATGGCTTTTGTGCCATCGGGGTTGTTATGCTTTCGATTTTTGTAGCTCTTTTTTCTTTGCGCGAGACACGTAGCTGACGCATGCGTGGCTGCTACAGGGAGGAAAAGTTAAGGAGGTATGAAAACAATAATTTTAATTTCTAATTTACGTGAAATATCTTGAAAATTGTTTTTCTTTTTCTGAGACATTTCGGTCATTTTTGCTGAGTAATTTTGTTTACTGGAACATTTCGGTCATTTGTTTCATAGTTGTTTTAAAACTCACCGTAGCAGTGTTCATTAGCCTATATTTTCAGACATTCTGATTAAAATGACTTAATTTTTTTTGGTCATTTCAAAACCGTTTCGGTATATCACCGAAAAAAAAGATTGGGAAGACCAACCTTTCTGCCATCGTCTATTTAACTCATGGATGAAGCACAACAAAAGTTTACCACTCAGAAATTTTGAAATCTTGAATATGAAGTGATTTGCCATTTTATGACGTAGGAAAATTTTTACACCCGCAAACACCTTATCCCCCTTCAGTCGTGCAAACAACAAGACCGTGTAGGTCTACTCTGCTATACGCAGCTATGGAAAAAAAGCGGGTTTGGTGTAGATACAGTTTTCCGACTATTCTTTTACCTTTTCGAAATTACGAAAATGTTTTCGTAATCATGCATCTGTATCAGTTCTAATGTGCACTGCAGATTATATTGCAGATTGCTCAACCTTAGCAAAAACAATGAAAATGATATTACCCCGTATCTTCGTACAAACCAAAAGCTTCAAAGCACCTTACTAGTCTAATTTACCAATTCTACTTGAGGCCATTGCAGTTTTCTCAATTCGAGTTTTTTAAACCCTCAGCCACTCGTCGCAGGTTTTTTACCTTCGATCTTTTTCGTATATTCATGGATTATCGAAAAGCCTTAGATCCCTTTTGCTGAAATTATGTCGTACATTGTCCGTCTCAGATTTATTGCTGTCTTGTAGCGATACGTGTAGTGGCACCTCTGCTCTTTTTTAGCATCACTGTCGTACCTTTCATTTATCGATAGTGAGCTGGTAACAAATTAGCGATAACTTTCAACGTAGCAGGTCTACTTTTCATAGTTATAGGTCATAACAAGCCTTCCTGAAATATTTGATCTGCTTTAAATAAAAAATGTTTCGAACATTCCCACAAATATGAAAGAATTTGAAAAAACAGATAAAAAAATCTTAGCATAAACATAAGAACTTTTCCATGGCAAAAAGCGAATTTACGTCTTGCACAGTAAGTTGGTGAGCTTGTTCGCTCATTCATTTCCGGGTTTTTCTGAGAAGTTTATTAATCGCATTATAATCACATTCGTCGCGAAAAAACACACACTAGTTGGCACTGTACGGCAATAGTACATCAGTAGCCTTTGCACACAATCGAGAACTAGCATCTGGCGTTGCTGTGACTAAAAATTAGTAAGATGGTGACAAAACTGTTTTTACAGCAGCAGGAGTGCAGTAGGATACTTGCGCAACGGTCCTCCTTTAAGATGAAATTGCTTTGTGATGGAAGGATGGTCATACGTGTGGGGTGATTGCTTAGCGATTTAGCGATTAGTGTGTTGTCTGAGCAAGCATTTTTTTATTTAAAGTTGTATTTGAGAATGAGGTAGTAGGCCTCATTCTTTGTACGTATAGGCAGGGCCAGCGCAAACCATTCCAGCGCCCTAGGCGAGATCCATTTTCAGCGCCCCCTTGTAGATTGATGACGCCATTCTTTTCAACCAACCGTGGCTCGAGCTTTTTGCATTAACATTCTCTTTGCACATCTTTTGCTGGTGTGTCCTAGGCAAGGTCCATTCCAGCACCCTTTTACTTCAATATGACTATTTTCCCTTGAACATAAGGCAGATAGGACGTTTACAGAAGTTAATTATTTACTACGCGGTCAGGAACAATAAAGAACTGTAAAATACAGAGATGCCAATCTTACAATTTTTCAGTGAACTTGATAAAGTATGGCCTGAAATGCATGCCTGCTGGCCCTGACAGAACGCCATTGATAGCTTTGTCAGTACCCTAGGCAAGATCTATGACAGCACCCACCTTTCCTAAACAAAGATCCTCATTCTATGTATCGTCACGTTGTACGTCATGGAAAAAAGGATGTTTGTTTTGCTCGAGAAAAGTTTATTAGATGAATAAAAATAATACCAAATTGCGACATAGCTTATCTATAGTATAAATGAAATTGATAAGAATAATCCTTCTGCACCGAACCTGACATGGTGTAGTACCTGTATCTTCTCATAAACTGCGTGAACGTGCGTTTTATTCACTTTCATCATATTCATTCACTTTTACTTGGTGTATGTTCGTCACTTCCTGAACACAATTTTATCGCCGACCAGTATCAATCGCCATTGATACTGGTCCTAAATAGCATGAAGTTGCTCGTCCCGAAATATTGGCTCATCTTGCGCTCGCCAATGAATTAAACTATGATATACAGTAACTGGCGTAATTGTTAGTTACTCGAGAAGTGGTATCTTGTTCACAGAGCCGGATAAATGTGTTGGCCAAATAGTCTCTATGGCCTAGGATCCAGCTTGTTGAGGACACCGCGCTATTCAATTTTGTGTCTTGCAAGTTTAAACATTTTTCAGGTTTTCAACGTGACGCCATCACTTGACAACCGCCTCGTACATAAGTCGTTATTTCAACCATTTTATCGTTATTTATTGCTTATTGCACACTTGGTATTTATTCACAATAAGGGAAATTTTGTGTCGTAACACTAGCTTCAGCGGGGCCCCCAACAATAAAAAATTCCTATGGCCTCGCCTGCCGTTAGTGGGTCCCTGTTGTCTGCTCCAAATATATATTTTTGCATGTTACTGTGAGACTTCACAGGCGTCGTCGATTCAACATATGTTCACGGTCTTGAAATGAATATTTTTCATGGATAGCCTCGTTTTGGTGGACACATGACTATACGGACTTAACATGTGAGCAGAACACAATATTAGCAGTTGACTGAAGCAAATCAATTACATCTTAGCATAAAGGAGAAAACGATTTTCTAACTGTTCATTAGATGTTGCGTGTCTGAAAAACTATCGTTTGAAATGCCAAGTTTACACAAGCGCATTGCTACACTGTAAAACCGTAAGCATCAGAAACAGTGGGTAACCACGGAAATCACTGCTATTGTCAAAAGGTTTGTAGACAAAGATGGAAAGGATGATGGCGCACCGTTGCATCCCGGAGGTCTTGTGATCTGGCGTGAGTTAAGTGGTTGGACTGGTCTGAAATCGTCACCGATAGGAGAGGTTGAATCATTTTTCTCAAACAAACCGCTCTGCAGGGTAACTTTCTGTCAACAGCAAAAGAGTAGACACTTAACATGGTTATTTGGGCTTTGTAGTTCGCAGAGTCTGTAAGATAGCCAATAACATTTAAAATCTGTGTTTGAAAAACTCTTACTTTCTTGAAACAGACGACATGACATTAACAGCGTTTGGTCAAACATTTTTTAGCAATCTTCAAACATTTTTTAGCAATAAAATATAACCACATAGGGAAAACTGAATGCAAAATTACATGAATCAAAAAACTGATTTAAAAAAATGCATTGTTCTTGCAAAGGAAGGCATCCGGCAGCATAATGAGGGACAGACACTTGTATGAAAAGTGAGCGTAAGTCAGACGTTTAAATGGAAGGTACTAAGAATTTTGAAACACAATTTCGACTGTTTAAATAACTCCTCAATGGCGTCACGTGTGAGCATAGGGGAAACGAGCTTCGGGCGAGGCATTTTAAGAGGCACCAAAATATCAATGTGAAACAAGTAACATATTTCACCACAGGTTTGTCACAGCACGAGCGTGAGAGTAACTCTCCGAAAGACTGAAAAAATTGGTCATTCCACTTAACGTCCGGATCTAAAGAACTTCCGCTGAAAAGTTGTGCTCAATATTTTTGTGACGATTTTTTCGTACCTCGTAGCACATCTGCCAGCAAGGAGGACAAATGGAGACAAGTGATCCGGACACAGCGTTTGGGGTGGCACCAACTATCACCATGTCCCCTAGTGCCTAGCGCTAACTTGACGTCAGTGAATTTCCTCTTACCTGAGTTGATGAAATCCTGATTGGATCCGGAAAAACCGACCAAACGACGGTTTCAGAGCATGGTGGAGTAGTAAGTGATCCTCTACGAAAAAGTACAAAAATGCTAGACGCGTTTTGTTATGTTTAAGGACATGCCTATCTTCGGCATTTGTTCTCTTTGCTGCTGAAAAAAATTGTATGCTGCTTTTTTCTAACTTCACTACAAAAACAATCTGTCAAGTGCTCTGCTATGTCCTAATCGCCACCTCAGAAAACAGAATTGAGAGCCTACCTGTAACGAGAGTGACGGTGTTCTGCTTTTAGAAAAGACTTCAATCCCGAACAGTTTTATACAGCAACAAAATCCATCTACAGTCTGAAAAAATTGCTTATCAAAGTAGATCACATGCCTCCATCTAGAGTCGGTGGCAATTCCACTTTACAACCAATAACGTTTACAGTTTTGATACACACCCTAAAGAGCAGATAATGTAGACCAGTGTTTCCCAATCTTTTTTTGGCTAGCGCCCCCTTTTCTGACAAACGAATTTCTATCGCCCCCCCTACCATGCTTAGCAAACATATCAACACAATTTTTTCGTATTGTATATTTGGGATTTTTGAAAATGATTAAAACAAGAATGAGCGCAAAGATGCATTTCACTATAAAACTTAATTTAGTAAATTAACTCGTTTAGCAGTCGGAAACTGTTAGAGTTAATAATTTGGAAACTGTTAGAGTTCATGAAGGGCTCAATTTCGTTTGAACAACATTAAACTTGGACAAGAAGGTGAAGATTGCTGATTTGGCTTTAATGAGGTTAACACCATTCCCCTGCAATTGCAAATTAACTTCATTGAACTTCGTGAAGATATCTGTGGACTGTGACAGCCAAGATACTGTATCT
>Ga0210059_1013838_pt1 | contig 12009 bp, 9 predicted proteins | sample Ectturendosymbi2_FD_188042 | JGI IMG/M metagenome (GOLD analysis project Ga0210059, IMG submission 188042) | Ecteinascidia turbinata endosymbiont from Florida, USA - Sample 2 (SPAdes) (version 2) | ecosystem: Host-associated > Tunicates > Ascidians > Unclassified | place: Key West, Florida... | reverse complement strand
ACACTGCGCAATAACTGCAACGAGTACGAGCCAATCACGGGACACTGCGCAATAACTGCAACGAGTACGAGCCAATCACGGGACACTGCGTAATGACTGCAACGAGAACGAGCCAATCACGGGACACTGTGTAATAACAGAGGGCACGAAACACAACTACACGGTGACATTAGTTGTGGGGGCAAGAGAGAGACTGAATGCTAACACAGGAAACTTTGGTACGCTGCATAAAAACTTCGAAACTGAATCACGCAAACCGGCAACTCTCGGTAAGCACAAAGTGATGGCAGTCACAGGAGTGGAAAGGAATCCTGGAGCGGGAAATCTCTTGAGCATCACAGTTGATCAGGCGTGAGCTCAGCTCTGCATATTTCATAGTTGCATATAAAAATGTAGAAAAGTGGCAGCAGTTACATTAGAATCACTAGTCTAACAGTAGCACCTACCTTCAAGCCAATTTGTTAAATTTATGCAGATGAAGCTGAAATTCTGCATCATTCCAACTACATTTTACCACTGATCACTCGTCAATAAAGCAACTGCGACACGAAGTAAAGGGGTATGCTGCCGAAATTATCGAACTAATTTCCAAGGCCTTCTCAAGGGAAAAGAAGATTTGGGAACCGTTTAGTTTTGCCCTGTTCGACGTTCGTCAGCGTGTACCTCTTTAAAAGTTGAGATAAAAATGAACAAGAAAACAAAAGAGAAGATTGACTCCGGCTTGAACGTCCGGTTACGTCTCTTGACATCGGCGGAAAGAAACTTTGTGACAGGTTAAAGGAAAGATTCGAAACAATTTTGCTTTTCAACAATGTCGGGAAACAACCACAGACACAGAATGTATGCGATCTTTTCGTAGGCACAGCATTTTCGAACGAAAATCAGAACTAAACCTTTACTCGCTTTTTTGCCTTAGTGGCCCAAAGTACGCCGAGCAAATCGCATCAAGTACAAAGAGCGAAAAGTCGCTACAAAGAGTCACATTGAACGTATTCGGTTGTTTCTTTTTAAGCTCGGGTTAGAAAATATGGAAGTTTTCATTTCACACTGTTGGACCCATCAAGCAAAACTGGCCCAGCATCAGCAACAACAACAGCCATTTGAAACTGAAGCACGGCAAACCGGGACTACCCCCACACTGAGAACCAACGCAGGCGCGCCCTCGGCGTTTCGTTGTCGAGGAAGGAGTCGACGTCGTGGTGGAAGTTCCTGAAAAGCCACACAACGCAAACAATTGATAAAAAATATGCCATGAAGCTTAGGCTGACAGAGGCCTATAAAGATCGCTGCTTTGTTATATTCAGAAAAGCACCGCGCGATTTCAAAATTACGTCTAAAGTGCAAAAGTTTTGTCCGCGTCGTTGGTTTCATTGATTGTTTCATATGACTCAGCTAATGAACAAAAACAATACGAAGTGTTACGGTCACTTCGAGTAGTTGCGATTGCTCTAGGCCTATTCGCCGATTAGCGTAATCAAGCGTGCCTCGCGACTCAATGATTAACACTAGAACGACCAAGTGGCTTTTTTGACGCATTTCAATTTTGCAACAGTTGTCTTTCAGTCAACAATTGCACTTTTCGCCTGAAACTTCCTGACAATTATTTTATTCTTGAATTCAATCTTCGGTGTGAATTTTGTTACCCGTCTATTACAAATAAAAAAGTTACACATGAAACTACCTAGAACGACCAAGTGGCTATTTTGACGCATAGCAGTGTTTGTACTGCAATGCGTGAGACTGTGATGATTCAGCATTGTTGTGCGTTGACGTGACAAGACAAGAAGACAATATATGCATCTAGCAGCCATGGTTTTGAACTTTAGACTCTACTCGAAGGCGGTAAGTTTCAGCAACGTCAGTCACTTTTTTAAAAGAAAACTAGATACTACTGAATGGTTGATGATTTTGTCTGTAGAATCGTACAGTAGTGTGTTTGCGAGATTACGGATAGCTGCAGAAGTAACTCAATTTCTCCCCTATTCAGATTTAGTTTGCTGCTTGTATAGTGGGTAAGCAAAGGCGTACTGTACTGCAAAAATATAAGTAGACTGCAAATATGGTGAGAAGGTTGACGGCTCACCAGGCTTTGCAGCGATTACGAGATACTGAATCAGATTGTTCTGACGGTGAACTTTGTGATAGTGAGGACCCTTTGCGAAACGATGCACCTCCATCTGCAGTGGAGAGTGACGAGGAGCCCATAGTGGCTGATTCAAGTGACGAAGATATGGATAATGATGCAGTTACTGATTCAGATGGAAACGACGACAGAGTGCAGGATTTCATAGGAAAGATGACTTTTCATGGCGAAAGGTATCTACTCTTTCAAGTGCAGAGAGGGCGCTTGCAACAACAAAACGTTGTAAACGTCAGGCCTGGTCCAACTGCATTCGCAACAAATCGTGTAATCGAAGACAGGCAATCTTCTTCTTTACGAATCATATTGAGTGAAGCGATGCTCCAAAATATTCAGAAATGTACTATTTATGAAACTCAGCTTGTCACAGGGGATGTCAACTGGAATGTGACACTACACGAACTTGACAAGTTTATAGGCCTTATTATCACTAGGGGTGTGTTAGGGCAAAGGGACCTGCCTTGCTCTGGCCTGTGGAATACGTCTTAGGCGTGCCCAATGTTCAGTTATACCCTTTCCAGGAACATGTTCATGGAAATAATGAGATTTCTACGATTTGACATAAAGAGAGCAGAGAGGCGTCGACTGGTTGAAGACAATTTTCGCCTTGCATCCAACTTATGGGACTGCTTCATTGAGAACAGCCTAAAATCTTACGTGCCAAATGTTTACGTCACCGTTGATGAACAGTTGCTTCCGTGTAAAGCAAGATGTACGTATATTCAGTACAAGGCAAATAAGCCAGATAAATTCGGAATAAAATTTAGGATGATGGTTGATGCTGACAGCAAGTGAAAGATGATACCAGAGACACTTCTGTGAGTGTGCCCACTGATGTTGTAATGAAACTGATTCGGCCCCTCTTCAAGCACGGCTACAACGTTACCTGTGATAACTTTTTCATATCTCTGGATCTTGCTGTACGCTTAACGAAGGAAAATGCAGCCTGGTTGGCACTATTCGCCAAAATCGTAGAGAACTGCCCCAGGCTGCTAAGGCAAAGCAACAGCTGCATGAAACTACATTTTTCAAAACTACCACCTCGTCGACGAGCTTCACTTTGACTTGTTACCAATGCAAAAAGCAAAGCCTGTAATCATACCGAGCACACTTCACCCGGACCTTGAGGTTTCTTCAGAAAATAACACTAAAAAGAAACCAGAGACTGTTTTGTTTTATAACAAAACCAAAGCAGGAGTTAATGTCGTTGATCAGATAGCAAGGAAATATTCTGTAAAGGCAGCAAGTCGAAGGTGGCCTGTACATGTTTTTTGCAATGTGATTGACCTTGCAATTATCAATAGCTGGGTACTGTATGAAAAAACATGCAGATCGAGGATTAGTCGTCGTGAGTACATGCAACGCGCAGATGAAGAGCTTTGTGGAACATCACCAAACAACCAAAGTGATGAACTAGCTGAAAGGGAGCAGGAACCTCCTACAAAAAAGCGAAGGACGTGCTCAACTTCCAAATGCCGCAACACAACGACACTGATATGTTGCACCTGTAAAAAAGCAATCTGCGGAAAATGTTCCACAAAAGTGTGTCTAAAATGTGTCAAGTAATTGCGACAGAAATAAAAAATGACTTCTGACGTCATTTGCTGTTCTTTATGTAGGTTTTCAGCTTCGTTTAATGCAGTAAAGGGGATGAATTACACCATGCGTAAAAAAGCCACTTGGTTGTTCTAGGTAGTTCGTAATTCCGGTCATTCTAGTGTTAAAAGTTCACTCATTTTTCGTAAAGAATGCGCAAAGTTGGTTTATTCTTGAAGGCACAAGGCCGATTGACTTGTATTTTGCTGTGTAAAGGCATAAGGCCGATTTACTGTTTCTTCCTGTGTGAAGGCAAAAAGCTGCTTTATTGTATTTACGTTGTAAAGGCACAAGGCTGATTTACTGTTCTCATTTCGTGTGGAAAAGGCATGAGGCCTGTTCGTGCCGTTAAAGTCACTGGTGCTGTGATTTTAGAAAAATCCCACACGACTACTTCGCTGAAGTGAATGATTTGCATCACTGATGGTTTATGATCGATGTGAGATTAAACAAGTACGATTGATAGTAGGCGAGTAGTGGTGCATTTTTCATTCTCACTGAGGAGTTTACATAACGGAAGGTTAAACAAAGAACCATCGCGCAAAAATTAACCCATTTTCAGTGGAAAGTAAATGAGGACACAACGGCAAAACAACTGATCAATGTTAACCAAGAGTGTGGCTGTGTCATATAGGATTGGTGAAGGACCATGGCGGTCTTCGGGCCAACCAAACCCATTTATCACTTTTTGACAAGTGAAAAACTACAGCTGGAAATATAATAAGCAGCCAGGAAAACAGACAAACACAGAACGTGGTGACGAAAATTATGCCGGTCATCAACACCAAGTCTTCCGAAAAGCTTCTGAAAGCACAAACTATCAAACCTTAAAATTAACGCTGTCTCAGGTTGTTGTTTCAGTTTAAGACAAAAGGCTGTGATTAAGATGAACACTATTATGATGTGGTTGTCACTTTATTTCCGTTTCATTTAATATAGCAGGCTGCACACTGCACACTTACATTACCCAAACGTTTGCCACTACGTTATGTTGTTGCACTTCGAAAGTTTTTATTGTAACGCGGTGCAGGCTCAGAATGCGGAGAATTCACCGAAACCGCCGCGAAGCGCAGGTAATTCATTAAAAGTGGTTCATCAATCACTGCAATCAACTCGAATACGTTGTGGAGTCATTCGTTTGTTGGCAGCAGTTTTCCTTAATTGCCATCACGAAACATGATGCGCTGTGCTGTGGATTGATGGCAGAAGCATTTCACACAAAGCCGCTGTAAAAGCCGTCCTATGTTGAGGTCTTGTCTGTTGCCATAACTGTCGTCAAACGAGAAACCAAATCTAACAGAAAGACGATGGAAAAAATAGAAAAAACAATAAGGTATACCTGGTTCAATCGCGATTTCCGGTAAGTCTGCTGACAGCACCGGCGCATCTGCAAAAAAAGGGGGTGATGGTTGTCATGGTTTTCGATAAAATGAGGCAAACAAAGAAATCAGGTTGCTTAGAAAACGCGCCTAGTTTTTTAGCATGGTAGCAGCAATACAATGCATACGTCGCTGAAACAAGCGGTGATCAAATCAAAGTTTTGTGAGAAGGAACAATTGAAGTTTTGTGACGGAGAACAATCATAGTTGTGTTATGGAGAACAATTGAAGTACTGTGACGGAGAGCAATCCCCACACAACTGACAAAGAAAGGTGAAACACAAGTCACATTAGACAATGCTTTGGTGAACCTTAGCACAAAGTGTCGAAAGTAAAACAGGAAACGAAAGATAACCTAAAAAAGAACTACGCCATTTAAATATGAAAGACAACCAGACTGCTGGTCTTCTTGTTGACTGCCGATATAGCATGGATGGGTGGGTGGAGGTTGTGAATGTAAAAAATCGAATAAAAATATCTCGGTATCCGAAACTGCACAAGACAAGAAAAGATTGTATTGAATAAAAGTTGATGCATACTTAGTACGCGAAATATACACTCTGATAAGATCATAGTGTCTGATTCGTGGCTGTGAAACGGTTTCTTTCGATAAACATACAAAAAATCTCGCAAAAAGAGAAATTCAAACAAACATATAATCAGGAAAGGTGGGATTGATGAGCAATATCCAAACAAACTTAAACAAAGCCCCTGTTTTCTGCTCGTTCGACTGTACATCTCCAGTGAATTCATCAAGAGTCAAGAGGTTGCTGACGTTTCGTTACCTTCAATTTTGAAATGATTTTCTCCTGATTGACTATCCTGGTGTAATGCTCATTTTTGCAATGTCCTTAGCCACAAAATCATGCTGTTTAAGGCATTACAATTTTTGTTGTCCGCCATCAAGATCCAGACACCGGAAATTCCCTTAAAGTAACAACAACAAATCCAAATAATATTACCCGAGAAGCAATGGTTTACTGATCCTATGCAGATCTAACGATCGCTTCACAATGTCTGAAAACTGCGATAGATTTAACAAATTGCTGATTCCAATCAGTAGATCTAGCGCACACTTATAACACATTGTTAAAAAAATGTTTATTCAAAGCAAAACCATTGTTTGCGTGATTATCATCAATAAGACAACTGGATAACTGAATTCATACCATGTAACATGTCCGCAATCTCACCGACGTGTTGGGCACACATTCCCGCCACAAGACTCACGACACAGCTGGTGGATATTTTTTGTAAAGTGACTAAAAAACTCATTAGTTTTCTTTCGCGAAAATCTGGCGTTAATTCATTTCCAAGTTTGCAGAGTATTTTGAAGAGTTAATAAATTTTATAACGAATACCTGTGGGATTGTGGGTCCCAGTGCCGTCACGGCCCTTCCTGGTTGGGGTGTTGCAAACCCTTGTTTTGGCCCTGTCTTGGCTTCGACATTTGTTCAGGATTAATAGGAAATTGGCGAGGGGCAAGAAGGCTTCCAGATACAGCTGTTTGGATGAGCATGACAGAACAAACTTCACGGGCCGTTAACATGGAACAACTAATTTACTTTGCGATGGAATCTGCTAACATGCGATAAACGATTCAGTGCCCGGTGACAAAGAAAAAATGGCATCAATAAGTAATTCCGCGATCTCTGTTCCCGACCATGATGAAACCGGCTTTAAGCCCTGGCGATACGTTTGCAGAAACCACGGGTGGCTTGGTTGCGGCGTCGGATGTCCGTGTAAACTTTAACAATAGACGAGAAGTCGTCAGACAAAAGTTTTTTCACAAAGGCTATTCTTGGATGTGATCGCGCTTGGATAACCCAATTCGTGTGGAGTTCTAGAAAAGAACAGTTGCTTTTGCAAGGCATAAGAAAGCCGCGAAAAGGTTTTCAAAGCTAGGAATAAAAAGCGACCTCCAACAATCAAAAATCAGCCGCAGACGTCATTAAACAAATTGACGCTTCGTTTGTACCGCATATCCAGCAACAGCTATAACTTGCGAGCGAGGGTTTGCAACGAGATGAAATGAGACTGTTTTTCTTTATTTCATAAAAAGCAGCAAGACGCCAATAGAGACGAGAATGCAAAACAATCTGACAAAGTAAAAAACAAGACAGTTGTTCATCGGGGAGTGCGTTTGAAGGTTTCCTTCCAATCGGACGCTTAAAACGACGATGCAAAACTCATGCACATGAATTACTCAATCCACTGCACAACGCAATCCTGGTTGCAAAATGACAAAACGCACACACCAGTGATACGTGCGTCCTGGGGATGTCTCTAAAATCACTGCTGCGTGCATGCAACGTGGGGGCCACTGTGCGTGGGGGCCTTGGGCTACGCTGTACTTCAAAACGTAAAGCGAATGGCGTAGTAGAATATAAATACGACGTTTTTTCCATGCAAATCTTTTCTACGTTTGGATGGAGACGTGGTAAACCCACTCTAAACAAAAAGGAACATCTACAACGGATAGTTGTTAGAAAGAAAAAAAATTGATTTTCTGTGTACTGCAGCAGAAGATATTAACATCATTTTTAATACATTGGTTTGTATTTTTGTAGACTAAATTTGTATTTTTGTAGAATGAGCCTAGTTTCTAGATAACCCTGAATAAGCCTTATATAGTACAGCCTTGCTAATGAGTGCGCCGTATAAAGGCAGTGCCGTAATTACGCACTTGTTAAACAAAACGTCAGGTGCAGAGAAACGTTATTTCAGCGCTCCAATGTCCCATGCACGCTGTTGCATACATGCAGCAGTGATTTTAGCGCTCCATTTTTAACAGCCCGGTCTGAGTGTAAATGTAGAACATTTCTATTTCGTCGTTCTCGTAGTAACAAGCATGCTTTCCTAACTGTGATCGAGCGCATGAATTCGTGTTCGTAGAAAAACCGCACAACAACAATAAATGGACCCAGCGATGGTAGGGGTCAGTGGAGCACAAATTCAGCAAATCGCGAACATATTTCATACGGACACGATTTTGCAAAAAAACTCACAGCACGCTGTTGTTTAAAACACATGCAGAGCAAAAAAATAAGGTATTTTCCTGAGTGCACTTTGCCAGCGTCATGGAGCTTTGAATTACGAAAGGATATACCAGTTTGCTATCACACTTGCAAGAAAACTGCACTCCACACATGCAATACTACAGCGATGGACCGCACAACAAGTTTCGTTAACACACCTTTCAGGCAATTTGCAAAGCTGAAGTTTTGTTTTTGCAAATAATTTGCAATAAAAACATCAGATGCAGCAACAGTGGATACAAATCAACGTGACAAACGACTCCAACAGAAAAACGTTTTTCTTGGCATCGACGAAGCTAAAATAGCAATGCAATTCAGCAGAGAGAAAATGTAGGTTGTGTAATTTGTATGACGAACACGACAAGTTTTCGATTTATCAAAGTTATATACAAGCAATAAATCGCTAAGATACACAAAGGTGTACTCAGAGGTTTTCTGCCAAAAAAGGTGAGTCATTGATGATGTAACGTTTTCGAGTCACTGATGATGCAACGCCTATGAACAACGTCGCTACTGGCACAACAACGCGATTCTGGTCGATGGTAAATCACACGCAGACAAAGATATGCACAAAAAGGTTTTGAAAAGGAATGTTGTGCCGCGTATTGCACGTGTTGGGGATATATATTGGGGTTTTAAACATTCCAAGAAAGGAACAAGTTATATAAAAATAAAGGTTGTATTTCAGGCAGGAGGTGTTTGTCAGACAAGCTAAACATGAAGGCATAACAGTCATGAATGTTGAATCCTCACTGAGAAGGCAAGCAACAGTAGAGAAAACTTTTTCGTAAAAAAATTTACACCCTGAGAATTGATGCGACAGGACGGCAATATTGCTTTTACAGCGAAGTAGCAGCTTCAGACAAACGCAAAAAATATAAAAACATTTTTTCGTTTCGGCTCAGGATTCGCGAGAGAAACTTAACAGTCCAAACAACCTTATACGTTGCCACCAATCAACTGAATAAACCTAACAACTGAAATGCGCACTACTAATACGAAAAAAACATTTCTGTAGTGAAAAAAACAAAGATTGCACTTAAACATCATGAATTGCACGAAAATCGAGTTTGATAAATCGTGATGCTTGTGCAATCCTAATTTCACACAAAAGCAACGGATCGCCGCAGTCACAGAAGCTTGTGAACCAGTACCGGGAAGTGAAAGTGCGAGACTAAATTATACATGAATTGAAAGCAGATGCATTTCACATCGTCCCTGTCTTGCCGCGCTGCATGCGATCACACAGGGTCGGACTCAACATTGGATTTGCCAGCTACGAAACTTGCGGCACCAGCCTTCGAGCGCTTGGCGCGCTTTGTACAAACGTATGCGGTAGTCAAAAGGACGAGTCGAAGTAAAACAGAAACTAAAACCAGAGAAACAATTAGGAAAGTGCGTGGTTTCCCTCTACCACCATTGGTCAGGCTGACCTCTGTTGAATCAAAAGCATCCGGTTCCGTTCCTGTAACGCAACGCAAATCATTTCAGTTTCAGAAAAGACCTGATGAAAGCCAAGCAGAAGATTAGTTACCAATGTTTTCCGCCAATTTTAGAGTCTTTGTTTTAACGAATAATGCACGGGCGTCTAATCTTCGACATTTGCTCGCAACTCTTCACCAAAGTGCAACAACTGCACCAACACCTCCAGAGCCTGAGCAGCGCAAGTGGGTTTGCATGGTAAAAGCAATGCACGCTTTTTGGGTGCAGGCCTAAGAGGAAGTTTGAACTCAGTCTTCGAGCAAACGCGTTAACAACAAAGCTTCGAGCTCTTACGTAAGAAATCTTCCAGCATAGAACAAACTTCTTCGACTGCCAATTGACCAATGCAGACAAACGATCGACAGACCAGGGTTCTCAACCTTCTCTCGCATATACCGTTTAACCGTTTTCAAAAATGAAATCCACCCTTTTTTTGTTTACTCCGCTACTGCTGTAGAGAAATTTGAAACTATCGAATAGACGAAAACTAGTTTTGAAATAGACGCCGACAAATAGTGTTTAGTTTGAAAGAAAGTATAAAACAAACTGAAATTTTTTGTTTATTAGCAAAAAAAGGTTTTAAAGCAGGTAGTGAACCACTGAGAATTCTCTGTCTGTTTCTTACGCACGATTTCTGAGATTCTCGGCAAGATCATTGAAAGAGCAAGCCGCATGTTGGCTTCAGGAACTAAACAAGATCCGTTTTTTCGTTTTCATATTCATCAACATTTAAAATCGGCCTCACGTAGATAAATAGGTGGAAAAGGTAAAATACTTTCCAATGCGTGCCTGGTCAGCAAAGGATTTCCTTCAATCAATACATAATAAAACGTGGAAAAGTTACCAGTAAGCTGAGTTTGGGAAGAAGGAACTCAATTTCAAAAGGTTTAATAATAATAAAGGGGCAGCATCGTTTAAAATTACACCGACAAAATATGTTTTCGAAGCGATTAAGCGATCGATGACATATCTCAACTTCGAGATCAGAATTTTTTTTTTGTAACTATTACTGAACTGTTGCAGCCTCTCGGTTGGCGTTGCGTTGAATGTGTGATTCACCACGAACGGGATGTGCACGAAGAACAACCCCAGATATAAGTGGCGCGAACAAGCAATGATAGAGTATTGTTGCTTGCTGCCAGAGTGCGAAGCTTTGCGCACATGCCGCTCGGGCTTTCCGATCGCAACAGAACCTTTCGAAATCGAGCTCTTTCTTTTGCCACTTAAATAATGTTGCAATTGTCCAACGTTGGAAATTTTGCATTATTTCTATTCTGAACTCTCCTGCTCCACAAATATAATTTTGCGTGAAAGCTATGAATGCTTTCCACGTGCATCAATAACGGTAATAGCCTTCCCTTGCATTTGCACATTTATGTAGGCTAAATTCGAAAATATTTGTGAGGTTGGCTAATGCACCAATAAACACCTTGTTGCTAAACTGCTTGCTTGGAAGGGTTTCTGTAAATCTCGAATTCTGTATTAAATTCGAAAACTCAATATAAAGCAAGGTTTCTGGAAAGTTATCCTGCCTTCAGTGTGAAAAATAAGAACAGTGTGATCTGATCCCATTCCATAACACAATAATTGGAAAAGGCGATGATCAAGAACACGTGCTCTGATATACTTTACAGATTGGGTTACTTGCTGCAAACCCGTTTTCAGGAATTCTCGAAGGGTCTTATTTGACAATGCTTGCAGATGAAAATACAGTTGGAGGAAACAGTGTGTAGTGCAAGTTTTCGCACAAGGGTGACGTGACAAAGCTTGACTTCGTTCCGAACACGGTGACGTGACAAAGCCTAATGGTGACGTAACAAAGTCTGACGTCGCTCCAACCATGGAGGGAGCCCTTTCTGTGCATAGCAAGTTCACGTGATTCCGTGAGAGATTGTAACTTTCAAAGAAGTCATCTGGTTGTTTCAGAACATCAAGTGCTTTTGTTGTCGTTTTCAAATATCCGAACATCAAGAGCTTTTCTTTCAACTCAACCTGTACCAGAGAGTCCGGTGTGCCAACAGGGTCGAGAAATCGTGCTTTCGAAAAGACATTGTGATTTAAAAACTGAATCGTATTCAACTTTCTTTTGTAAACCTGATGATTTCCCGCACTATCTGGATTAAATGAGAAAGCAGCAGTGTGAAACATCACGTGATAAGACATGATAAGAAGCAGATGTGGAGGAGTGATGGTGCGAGAAACTTTGTGAAAGAATGACATTGTGAGATGCAGTGCTTTCTGAAATCAGTCAAAAACAATGGATCGGACCTAAATTTTAGGCAAAAGCATACAGTATAAACTTCCAGCCAACGTTTTGTGCAATCACTGAAGTTGCCTGAAACGTCCACAACACAATAGCAAAGTAAAATGCTGA
>Ga0210059_1013837_pt1 | contig 12009 bp, 9 predicted proteins | sample Ectturendosymbi2_FD_188042 | JGI IMG/M metagenome (GOLD analysis project Ga0210059, IMG submission 188042) | Ecteinascidia turbinata endosymbiont from Florida, USA - Sample 2 (SPAdes) (version 2) | ecosystem: Host-associated > Tunicates > Ascidians > Unclassified | place: Key West, Florida... | reverse complement strand
TATTGAATATATATATATATTTTTAATCATTCAGAATTTTGAACAACTTGCCCATGCCCTGAAAAATAAAGTTTTCCCTGAAATTTTTCACTGCTTTGAAATATTTTTATCTTTCAGGATTTTTGAGGAACTTGCGCTTGCCCTGAAAGCAAAGGTTGTCATGAAATGTTTTGCTGTATTTAATATACTTTTTACATTCAGGATGTTTTAGCAACTTTTTCTTGCCCTGAAAAACAGGGAGTGCCCTGAATTCACTGTATTGAATGTTTTTTTATCCTTCAGAATTTTGAACAACTTGCACTTGCCCTGAAAAACAAAGTCTGCCCTGAAAATTTTCACTCCATTGAACATAGTTTTTACATTCAGGATTTTTGAGCAACTTGTGCTTGCCCTGAAAAAAACTGAGTTGCCCTGAAAATTTTCACTGTATTGAATATAGTTTTTCCATTCAGGATTTTTGAGCAACTTGCGCTTGCCCTGAAAAACAGAGTTGCCCTGGAATTTTTCACTGTATTGAATATACTTTTTACATTCAGGATTTTTGAGTAACTTGCGCTTGCCCTGAAAAACAGAGGGTGCCCTGATTTCACTGTGCTGAATATGTATTTTTTATTATTCAGGATTTTTACGCAACTTGCGTTTTCCCTGAAAATCAGAATTGCCCTGAAAATTTTCACTGCATTTAAATATTTTTTATCATTCAGGGTTTTTGGGCAACTAGTGCTTGCCCTGAAAACAGAGTTAGCCCTGAAACTTTTCAAGCCCGGGGGGGCGGCCGCCCCCTCCGACCCCCCCCCTCGTACGCCTATGCCCGTTTGCCTGCATTTATAGCAAAGACGTTGTTGATGTCTTCTTCTTTTCGTATTGTTTCGTTTTGCAAGTTCTGGTTTCTGTATTTCAGAACTGACTTGTGGAGTTAGAAATTACGAAGTGTCAGCAACTAGTGAATAACTGGAAATGTGTTGCGGGTCTTTCAGTTGAGAGGGCAGAGTTTGTATTTCTGAAACATTGTCACTTGGCTTCGTTATGGATGTTGAAGGCTTTTTCATAGGATCTTCAGTGATTCTATCAGCTAAAATCAATGTTGGTTGTGTTTCAGTATTCTCTGACGAATGAGTTGGATCATTTGCAATAGGTGCTGATATATCCTTAGTGTTTGTTTGTTGTATGACCACTGGATTAGCGTTCGTTGGCAGCGAAGGAGACAATTGACGCGGAGATTCCACTTTCTTGTTTGTTTTTGTCAAATGCTTGAAGAGTGTTGATTTCGGCATTTTTAAATTATTGCGCAGTTACTAGTCAGTTATGTAGAAGGTAGTTTCTGTGAAAAAGAAAGGCTGTGAAAGTTGGGAAATTTGTTGACGTTGTTCTGTACTGTACGACGGTTTGCCAACAGGATGCGTTGGTTTAGTGAATTTGTGAAAATAGCTCGAAAAAATCGTTGTTGTGTAGAAAAAAATGTTTGGTCTGGTATCTCATGCAGACGTGTGGAGGTGTCAATCCTGTCATTTCCGTGTTAGGGAGTTGAATGAATCACAGAGCAAAACTGCAAGTGGTGGAAGGTTTTCCGTTATATTTGTGCGTTGAGATTTAGGTATGTCCACCAGTGTATGTCCAGCTGTGTTTACTGCGTTAAATAAAGCTTGTGCAGTGGTAGCAGTCGTTTAATATGATAAAGAACATTTTAATTAAGAAAGTGTACGATTATTTATTACACTTAGAGAGTCTTGTGCATAGAATGGTGAAGTAATAACGTTCGTAGAACCTGCACAGAAAAAAATTATAAAGTTCATAGGCTAGAGCTGTGCCTGCGGCCAATAAGCTGCCGAGCACTACAGCGATTTTTGCTGGCTATCAAGAAATCTCGTGTTCCGGTTTTAATAAATTTTATGCAAAATAACTGAAAATATTTGAAAAATGTTCTCAAATGGACGGTTATTAATAATTTAAAAAGAAATTTATGCATGGGATAGCAAATGTATTCATGTGAAAAGTTCTGCAAAAAAAATTGAGTTTCTTAAAATTCAATCACTTTGACTGTGAGCTAATATTACAATAGCTGCAATTTATTTTGCAGCCATGAAGATGACACCTTTAAGTTCGTAGACATAGATAAATTGAGATTAAGTATGTACTGAAGTTTTCCCAAGCTTGAGATAAAGAGAAATGCAAGTTCTTAAGTCAGTAAAAAAAACCTGATGTGAAGTATTTTTACAAGATCCAGCACTTGTTTGACGGTTGTCGGAACGTGGCACTAATGAGAAGACGACGTGCGAACCTACAAATGCTGTCTATGCGCATTTGAAACGAAGCAACAACACCAACGGTCGCTCTTCGTTGTAAGGGGTGCAGACGTTGAAAAATGTTACCCTAGGAGGGTCTGAAAAATATCTTGTTTTTCATGATGATATTTTACTGACCTGACAAGATGACAAGGCTGATGGCTATGAGAATTGCACTCACGTAGGCAACCAATGTGCAAACAATGCCCAACGATGCGAAACACTTGAAGAAAGGTATTGAATTGTTTAAAAACAAACGCTGTGGCACCCAGAGGCTGTGGAAAATTCAGCTTTGCAGGCGACCCACAACTCACAGTATTAGTGATTGAAAAAACACCAGTCCTCCACAGAAAAACTCTCTATACCATATTTTCAAAAAAACTTTTGGTTTGCAGGATTAATTTTTGAGATCCGAGATTGTTGACACGAACATGTGTCTCACGCTCTCAGGTACTTGTTTGAGAAGATTATGTGTCGTGTTAAATGTGTTGAAAGCTATACATAGGGTAACAGAATATTTTCTGGTAGAAACATTGGAAGGCGTAACACTTGTATTTTACTACGTAGGGAAAAATAATATTATTATGGAGTGTTTTGTAAGGTCCTGAAAAAAAATAAAGGAATGTGTGGTTATTTATTAATTAGCAAGGCAGTTTATGTTTTAGAAAATAAATATATTTATTTAGAAGTTAAAAAAAAACTGTTTTGTTTATTCCTTGGAAATTTGCTTTTCCGTCGCTAAGATAATTTTTATGAGTGCAGCTCTTGCTGTAGGCATTCGGTGATTTTGTTGTGAAACTTCCTCTGTTGGAGGGTTATGTCATCATCCGCTGTCATTCCTTCCAAAACCATTGTCGTGGAGAAGAGTAAGTTTGAGGAGAAAGTTCAAGCTTCTGTGATGGAAGCCTATAGAGTTGATCGTCAACTTTTTATTCCATTTATCTATAATTTTTGGAAAGTGTGCATCATCTATGTGGTTTACTGGTTATAAATTCTAATGAGTATATCCACGAATACATTTACATCCGTATATTAAAAAGAAACTGTCCAACGCTTCAGATTATTATGCAAACAAAGACATGAAAAGCGCTTTTTGTTGTAAAACTTCCAAAGTAGCATTTAATTGGGTATGTGTAGCTTTATATGAAAACATCGGGTTGTCAATATTTCGTAAAACTTAGCATATATAATGCGGATCAACAGATGAACGTATAATTAGTAGGATTTTTGTAAGGTACCGGTCAACACGGAAAAAAATACATTGTGCTTCATGCTGGATTAAGTCACAAATGCTGCGGTGGTGTATTGAGATTATCGCACAAGGTGTACAAAAGCGAATTGTAAAGAACAAAATTTGCCTTACGTGGTTGACTAGATGGCGTTTCTACGCGAACCCTTTAATATAAAACGTGGTGTTGAGTGGTCTACCTCCATGGTAGTAGAGGAGAAGCTGCAGTTACTAATGTCGCCACTTTTAGCGTTAGGTGGCGCTATCGGTGTGTGATCCACTAAAAAAAGCTTAGGTTGTGCTTTTCGTGTCTATGGTATGAGCGACCCGTTTATTTATTGCAGATGACATTTGTTATCTATATGGTTATCGCTATGAGTTTGGAAAGAGGTAAAGAATGTAAGTATTTGAAACTGCACTGAGCCGAAAGTTGGCTTCGGAATGTCGTGACTATACCAGAAAGTCTATAATTTGCCCAATTGTTTTAGAAAAATTTTTCGGAAAAAAAAATTTTTTTTAGACAGATACATAGAGTTATGAGAAAGTGTGTCGTTAAAGGATCGACTGACAGATCCAAAAGTGTTATTTTAAGGGTACAGGGTGTTGACTACCGTTTTGTGACGTTCATTGACAAGGGGAAAGTAATGACTCGGTAATTTTTTTTGTGCTAACGAACTTAGGACCGTCCGCAAATGGATAAAAAAGGCTTTTGTATCCTCATGGGAAGCTGGAGAGAAAAAAAATAAAAGTAGGTTTATAAATCCTTTTCTGTAAATCTGAAAAAAAAGAAGGTTGTGGGTCATTGTATAGTGGTACGTGATAGCTGCTAATATACGTGCTGTTCCTAAAATGGCTTGGCTGATAGCTGATCGTCGCTGTTAAACTGAAACGTGCTTTTTGATCATCAAAGTCTGCTACCTGTTCATAAACTAGCGAGTGGATATGACGTTTCATAAAGATAGATTTTTACTGTAATCTCTGAAAGATGATGCTGTTTGTGAATCTGGTGCATGATTGTGATAGTTTCCCTTCTGTTTGCATTTGCGATGGGAAACTGATGGAGAGTTGTGGAAAAAGGCAAAAAAAGGTGTAACCATGTTCAGAAAATTATCAAAAAGGATCAAGTCTAAGTCGAATTCATGTCCTGTAATGTAAGAATAATGTGAAACTGTTTCATTTATCATTAGCATGAAGGCTTATGGTGAAAGGACATGTTGGTTGTAGTGTGCAAACTCAAACGCGGGTTGTTTATGTTTCCAAACCGCAGTAACTGATTTTGAAAAACTGCTGGGCTGTAGCGCGATCCTACTTGGAGCAAAAAAAGGAAGTCACGTTTCAAATCAGACTTAATGCGCTGTGCAGAGCACTCTCTGCTTTGCAACAGGTCTGAATGGAATTTTGTATGAACTCCTATAACTGGTGCTTTGCTGACAGCTTGGTGGAAAGTGGAAGGTTGGTAAACTCGCGTTAGCTTTTGTTTTTGCTCTGCTTTCGTTTTTATAAGGCTGCAGTGTCTGTGCTTGTTTAGAATTTTGTGTGATTGAAAACTGCGTAAGAGACTAAAAATCGTGAACTGTTCTGGTGATTGCTATGAGCTGATAAAGGGGTCTGTGCTGTGCCCTGAGCGCTTGTGCACAATCGACAGAATTGTGCTTCAGTTGTGTAAGTGAAATTCGTGAGACAGTGTGGTTTTCAGCGCTGGCAAAGAAGAATGACTGTGAGATAGTGAAATTGTCGAGTTTGACACTGTATGTCTGCTTCGGAGAGGCAAGTAAAAAATGTTGGTTTCATAGAAATCATTTAGCATCATGGTATCGATGTGAAAAAACAACATATGATGCAAGTAAATCCTAGTCGTGTGTCTGATAAAAAAAAGATATAGTGTGCTTTGTTTGTGTTTCATAGTGTTTTGCTGACTATTTGAACGTTGAAGGATTAGATAGGAAATAAAAAATAGAGATGTAACCGCAGTCGTGAAGAAAAATTTTTCAAAAAAAATTTTTTGTGAGTTTTGAATGTGAGATATATCATTCATGCATTAATGTTTAGGAAATGTAGACATTTTTGCACCTCTCGTATTTGTCGTAAGTCAAAAATAATCTTGATTTTAGAATAAGGTTTCGTCTCGTAAAACGGTAGACAGAATGTCTTGCGAGGTGAAATCCTAAAAATGTTGAAATGTGACTGGAGAAGCGGTGAGAGTAGAGTTTGTGAGTCGGCCAGGTTGCTAGGGGTTCAAAGTTTTTATGCAGTGAGTGAAAAATAAGTTATCGTTCTTGGAAAATGCGAGTTTGGGAAAAATTATTGTGTTTTTTTCTGGTTATTGAAAATGCAGAAGTGACGGCGTCTGCTGTTTGGGACATCTGACTAAACAAAAGGTGATGAAAATGCTGTGAAGGCAATGTTTGTTATTTGTGCACATAAGAAGTGTCGAAAAGATTCAAGATTTACTCCCAAGTGGCGGGCTGCGTCTGATATAGTATTCAGTTCAAATGAAAATATCCTGCATTGTGCTATATGGATTGATGTTGTTAGTGAGCGTTTCGAAATGTGATTTGTATTTCGTTGTGCATGAAAGGGTTCATTAGCTGTAATGGAGGCTGATGAGTGCAGTTCGCAGAACCATTAGGCATAGAACACTGGCTTGATTTTAAATTGTTTTGCAAACATGCCGTAGCTGCAATTTTGATCGCAGGTTGTGCAGTTCCCTGCGTGAAGATGATACGTTTTGAGGTTTGTTTGAGCGTCTTACGTTATCAAATGTGACCCTAACTATGAATGCAAAGTTGAGGAGATAGTGTATTAGAATATAGAATACTGAGATTGTATGGAATTAATGTTATAACACTTAGTTAAGTTGTGATTTCGTGTAGTTAACTAGAAGTCTATATTGCCCACCGAAAAGTTGGCTGGCGTGTGTTAAAGTGGTTAGCGGGATGGACGTGGTTTAAAACTTTATGGTTGTCGGATGCTACACTGCGCTCAGGAGAGTTACACTGAAGTGATTTAAAAAATAAAAAAATAAAAAACTGTTGAACCGATTAGCTGACCAGTAAGTGTTACAATGACACCCATATTACAAAACGTGCCTAAGTAAGGACGAAAGTTTAAGCAGCTGAAAAAAATATCTCTGTCAAGAGAATGTGAAGTGAAGTTGCAACAGCGCCGAGAGTTGCTGAACTGCTGAGCAGAAATAAGTCGTGAAAAAATCGAAACGATTTGGTGACGTTTAGTGATGTCGCTATTGAGACTAAAAGTTTTTAGGTGAAGTCGTCTGGGTGTCGCGTAAGCGTGAAATTTTTGAGTTAGGTTGCGACGTTAATATTGCAACGTTTCACACAAATAGTTTATCTAGACTGTAAGTCGGAGAATAAGTTGTTAAAAGATGCTATATTTTGGTTATGTGCTTGTTTTTGGAACGCAACTTAAGGGCAACGTTAAAGGTGTTGGTTTTAACCAAGACGAGAAATCAAAACAACTGAAAAAATCTACGGCACTTGCTGATCCGCTATCAAACGTTTAAGTACATTACTGAGTAAAAAATTAGTTTGTGCTCGTATCTAATGCGATAAGAGATTTAAAATCGTATGGTAAAGGAAAAATGTCTTTTGTCTGATGTCAAAGTGATAATTTTCATGCGGTTTCTAGAAAAGTGTGTTCTGAATGTGCAAAGCAAGATCCTTTCGGTCCATATCTAACGTATTTTGAGAAAGGTTTTGTTAAATTGGTGTGTAAGGACGTGACTGTTATTGTAGTCCGAAGGCAGGTTAGTGAAGTTGAATGTTCAAATATTAATCTAGCCGCAACGCAAACTAAATGTAAAAGGCTGTGGTTTCTTGCAAAAGTCTTGTAAAAATTTGGACGTTCACCTGTGCAGATAGTTGAGAGAAATTTAAAAGTTATTCCGCGTGTGAGTTAAAAAGTGTCGCACGTTCTTATCAAAAATTAAAGTTAGAAGAAATGACTAGTTTTAAAAGCACATGTGGGGAAGTGTAGTTTCTTTTCAAGACGTGTTTGAGCAGAAATGCTATGTGTGATTATTATGAAAAAAAATTCACAATGAAGTGATGTCAACACTGTGCACTACTGTTCGTTCGTGAGACAGTGAGTTATGAAAGACGCAAACACGCTTCCCGATGCCCCGTCTCGACCGCGGTAGCTGTGCGTGCAGTCAAAACGAAACTTCAGGAAACGCAAGCGTTACGAATCGCAAGATGTTTTCATGTTGGCTGTTGAGGCTGGAAAAGAATTGTCAATTGTGTAAACAAGAGATATTAAGCACTGCGGGGTACACAGAATGCGATCATCTTCGCGTCGTTTCGAGTTACCATATATTGGCCGAAAAGATTTATTATGTCACAAGGTAAGTGGAAATGTCTTAGGGCTCACAAGCATAGAATCTGTGATTCGTCAAATAATAATAAAAGAGTGTATTTTGATTCTATTTAGTTGAGAAAGGTAGAAGGTTTATCGTTTGTTAGTTGGAAAGTTATCGCGGCACGATAATCATATGGAGAGAATGGAAATGTAATGCAATAAAAAATTAGTTACTTATCTGTTGACGCGGTGCAGAAGAGAAATAATTGTTCCATCCGAAGATATCCAAAAATGAGTATATATCCATTAAAATGTAATGATTCCTGTCTGTGTCAAAACGCATGTATGACTATCCTATTCTAAATCGGAATCGTGGCAAATTGGTTTCAGAGAGCAACAATTCTCATGGGTCAAATCTGCTGTTCAAGTAATTCGCATTGTCAATGAAACTGAATTTCTGAGTCCTGTCAATGAATGTAAACATAAAGTCTGGGTGTAACTGTGTCTCGACAATGGCTAAAAAAGTTTGTTGGTAATCAGCGTCAGTTATCTGAGTGCTTGTGAAGTGTCTATTTACTGCCTCGTGTATGCCTGAACATCAACTATGACTGGAAATCTTAATGGTGAACTCGCATTGGTCGTCTGAATCTTCGAACTGTATAAATATACTATCTCGTGTAGAAATAAGGTTGAGAGTGATGCACTCATCGAGGAAATGGACAGGTTGAAAAAAATGCAGAAACGTCCCAAGTATGTGAAGCAGGTTAAGTGTGAATCGTGGTTGTTGCTGGAAAAAAGATTTTTTTTAAATCAAACCCATTAAAAGAAAAAAATTGCTTTTATTTCGTTTAAAATCATTAAAACAATGACCTAAAGTAGATTTAGAAAGCTGTTGTGATGCAAGGCATGTTTAATTTGAATGTTACTTATTGCATGAATGTCTAACAGTTGCTTTTTGTAGAAAAGTTGAAGTTAGTGAATAAATTCAAAATCTCTATAATAGGTTTTGTTTTAAACGAAGGGTTTGTGAAATAAAATCCATTGAAATATATTCATAAAAGATTGTGACAGTTTGGATAACAGATGATATCTGTGTAAAATTATACTTCAATGTGAAAGGTTCGTAAAGGTATTGGCATGTGCTTTTTGCAAAGCTGTATTGCCATTGCAATTGGGGTTGAGATGTGGGTATCAAAGTTTTTAAATTTAATTATAAAGTTCGCAAAAGGTAATATTTATATTTTAAAAACTATTTTTTGAAGTCTCATAGATTATGTGAAACTGTATAAGCGCGTATTTTTTGTTGAAGAAGAGTTTGCCCCATCGACTAAACGAAAGTTTACACGCCAGTGGCGCGTAGCCCTGTTGCCACTGTTCGAGTGGTCGCGACTTCCGCCTGACGTCAGCGCACCGGGTCCTGACACTCTTGACACCAGCGGTGGCTCGTAAAGGCCCTTACGCCCGCGTCCGCACTCCGGGTCCGGCCGAAGGCGACCTAGTGGTTCGAAAAAAAGTTATTAAATTTTCAAGTAGATATAAAGAAATATGAAAAATAGTTAAGTTAAATTAAGAGTCTTGTCTGTACGCGACCGTTACGGCGGTTATTGCGTAGTTTGAACGCAGCAGGTTAGCACAGCCCTGTGCCAGGCTGTGAGGAGATAAAAAAAATCGTGTTATGATTGCCTACTTTAAATGACCCTTGTTTAATGGTGGTTTAAATAAGCACGTGCAGTGTTTTTGTTGCAAAAAAGTGGTGTCATAAGTCGGTAATATTTAAAAAAATCAATGATGCTGGTATGAGCGCAGCGGGTAAGAAAAGATTGTTAGATTAGATTGTTTTCTTTAGTAGCCATTTTTAACACCGAAAAAATTTAACATTCGTAGCTATTTTATATTTACTATGCAGTCTTCGCAGTACACTAGAAAAATAGGCATCAGGAGTATTTTGTAATCTATCAGAAGTTATTAAACTTGTTATTAAACTTCTGATAACTTCCATGTGATTTGAAAATGTCAGCGTTCTATTCTGTTCAAAACCTCTGAAAAGAGTCAAAATTATGAGAGCCATCAAGTGTACGCAGAACATTGCCTTAAATCCACGTGTTGAGAAATTTTATACTATATTTGGAGATTAAAGATGACAGAATTCTAAACATGAAAACTATTCAGTAGATTGAAGACTAAAGAAAACTCATATTAAGTGAGAAAAATGCTATTGCTTGTTTAATTATGGCCGTAAAAAATCTATTATTCTCTAGAGAAACATGGGTCTGTAAACGTGAAAATTACTTATCCACTTGCAGGTTGTAAGATAATCTCTTTATGCTGTGAAAGTGATTCAGGGGTCCGGAGATCTGCAATGCAAGAACGAATATAAGCTATGAGTGTGAGAATTAAAGGGAAAAGCGTATGAGAAAATAGCACATCAAAAATTATTAAAAACAAGATAAGTGCAAATCAAAATGTTATTGCTAAGAACAGCATAAAAAGCAATGATGAAGCTTGCCTTACAGGTTTTAAAACGTCATGACAAGAAACATTGGGTGTCCAAAGTATTATGACACAAGGTTTATAGTTTTAAAAAAAGGTATGTCTGAATGTATTTTAATAAAAGACTGTGATACTTTGAAAAACAGATGAAATCTTTGTAATTTTGAATATTGTTTTTAGGAAAAAAAATTGTTTTGGTTGTATGCAAAAAAAATAAATTCAGTCAGTGCAAGACTGGTCCGAAGAAAGACCAAAGAATTTTCTAATGGAGCTAATTGCCAAGCTGGATTCGATCCTAGCGGGACGTAAAGAGATGCGACCAGCATGCCGAGCAATATATCGGGCACCCATGTATAATGCAGTGAATTACATTAAAAATGTGTGCGCGTTCTAAAAGGTGTTGTGAAAGGAAATTCGCCCAAGTGTGGAAAATGTCCACTGCGGAACGATAAGGGAGCATTGCTCAACCCAATCAAACGCCCCCCCAAGGCGCTAAGTGGAACAAGGTAAACCTTGAACGGCTGAAGAGAGTGTTTCCAATGACTGAATAAAAAGGCATACAACAATTTCGGTGGTTCGGAAATATTTTTTTTATCGGTTTATTTGTGACGTTATGTTCCCATTGCCGGTAATGCTGCAATGTAAGTGTCACAGATCTATATTTGTAAAGAAAGCTATGTTGCTATTTATATTTGATTAAAAGGTAGGATGGCTAGAAAATATTTTAAAAGTTACAACATATGTACGAGGAATGTCAACTGCGAAAAAAAATATTGCATTAAAAAATATAAAACTACGTAAATTTACTAAAGAAATAAAAGTTAATTGAAAAAATAGCATAAATGCAAGTTGAGTTATGGCATCAGAAGCAAATAAAGGTTTATCAGAAGTAATTAAACTTCCAATAAAACACGTTGGAGCGCCAAAATGTAAAGTCCCGTAATGTTTTAATTTTTGAAATAAATGTGTGCCAGAATGTAAGTTAAATAATAATTAATGTGAAACATCAGAAGCCTTTAAAACCGTTATCAGAACCACGTTGGAGCGTGAAAAATCTAAAGTCTCATGCGAAGGAGGTCAACCTGTAGTATTAAAAATTATGAGACTATGTGCTTGTTATGGAAAGGTTATTAAAAAATAGCTTGTTTAAGCACGTGAGGTACATTGCAGAATATTGCAAAAATGAGCAATATCAGAAGCAATGGAAAAACTTGTCAGAAGGTTTCTAACCTAAGACAAGACACGTTGTGTGCCAAAAATGTGAAATCCCGTGATGTTTTAGTTATACAAAAATGTATGACAGGGTGCAAGTTAAATAGTAATTGAGATAAAGCATCAGATGCCTTTTTAAAAATGTTATCAGAAATTGTTAAAATTTCCAATAACCACGTTGGAGCGCCAAAAATGTAAAGGAAAATTTATGTTCTATTGGAACCAAATTTCCTCATTTAGGTACAACCGTAAAATCACTGGTTGGATTCGATTCATAGTCGTACCAAGGACGATGTTCACAAGTCAAGGCTTGCTTTATCTCCCTAAAGCTTCTGGATGGCTAGCTAATTCTATTGGAGGTTGCAGACTTAAAATAGTTAGTTACGTCATTTTTATTTCGTAGAAAATATGCACAATTAACACGTAAAAACTCACCGTTTCATGCAAAACATGAAGTAGATCGAACTCTCTCTCGAATCA
>Ga0210059_1013835_pt1 | contig 12010 bp, 5 predicted proteins | sample Ectturendosymbi2_FD_188042 | JGI IMG/M metagenome (GOLD analysis project Ga0210059, IMG submission 188042) | Ecteinascidia turbinata endosymbiont from Florida, USA - Sample 2 (SPAdes) (version 2) | ecosystem: Host-associated > Tunicates > Ascidians > Unclassified | place: Key West, Florida... | reverse complement strand
CGTCATCGTGCTTATTCAACCGTGGAAAAACTTGTTCGCAAACGGTCACATATAATAATATTGTATTTTTGCCCGCAGACACGAAGTCCATAGTGTACAAACACACATTCTGCACAACGCTGTTTAACAAAAACAGAACGTTTCACAACAGCGTTGGAGGCTGAATCACCAGTGTCAAGCAAAATTTCTGACTTCACGCCATATGCGCATGCGCAGAGCAACATTCTACATATAAAATACGCTGAGAAAACTGATCATTAGTGCTTAGGGTTTGGTGTTTAGGTAAGTGTGTCGGGTTAGGGTTTGTGTTACAATTAGAAAAAGAAAAATCATTGAAGTCTGAGATTAAGTCCAATATTTTTCACTGGTTTTACTTATTCCCGTAGTGTAGCTTGTTGTGGGCATCTGACATCTAACCAAAAACTTTTAATTTACACAACACACATCAAAAAGTAATCGCCAAACTTTATATCTTTTTTCTTAGAAGCAAAATAGCTAACAAGAAATAGTAAGTCAAAAATTTCGCAAAGGTCAGAAATTTCGCTTTCATGACTTTCTGAAATTCCACCATATTTGTGATGCATACATGGGCGTACAAAAGGAACGAAAAAGTACATTTTTGACTGCATTTGAACATCAGGAAAAAGAGGCTCGCAGCTTGTTTGCCGCACAATATTTTTATCGCAGTTGTCTCTGAATGTCTTTGTCGTCTGAGAGCTCAGTATTCAGTACAGCTCCCAGATATTTGTAGTAGTTAACAGATTTTATATTTTTACCACCCATTTGTCAGTAATGGGGTGAATGTGCTTTTTGCACTCTTAGCCTTAAACGTCATACCAACAGTTTTGCTGCAGTTGGATATTTCCACGCCATTCTGCATAAGCCTGACACACAGATAAAAGTTCTCTTCGCAACATTTCCGAAAATAAGAACTTTTCAGTATTAATCAAGATGCAGACCAAACGATTTGGACAGAGTAAAAATTAGTATCCTCATAAAAACACCTTGTTCCGTACTCAACTAGTGTAATCATGGCTTTAGTGTGATAGATGTATAGGCTACTACAGTAGTAATCCTGCCTAATTTTCGTCTTGTTTAGCAAATTCCTTCTAGCGCTATTCTTCTGGCATGTGTTTGAATTTCTATCACAAATGAAGATCCCAAACTTGAGGGATAGCCTATGTCAAGGGTGAGGGGATCTTGAATGCTACCATTTCGGGCAAAACACATCAGGTGCCTTGTGTCATTGGCATATAATGGATCAGGTGTGTTTGGGGCAAAACGGCTTTTTCTGGCATCCATGAGTTGTGTGAAAGTTAGTAGAAGCACGTTTAAGGCTATGAGCTTTCAGGGCTTGCACTGGTTGCAAAAATTAGGGACTTGTAAAGTGTCATTTGGAGCCAAAGTCGTCTAGTAGGTAGGTGCACTCAACACTTGACTAGTACTCATATGACACTTTACTAAACCTTTTTCCCAAGCCGTGGTACTGGGATCAACGCAGAAAGACACTAAAACGCGAAACAGTCCTCATGCTAAATTTAATTAAAAATTATCACGTTTCGAACCGAAAATGCAGCTAAACAGCATTTTTTAAAGAAATGTTCTACGTCCGCTTTGCCTCTAACAAAAATAACCAAAAGGTCGTAGAAGAACAAGAGGTTTGACGTGGCACTAACTGTTGTGTCAAGATTTCACTAATCAATTTGAAAGTTTCACCAATTTGCACGGTTCAACAGCACCCGAATGTTATAAAGTTTCATGAGGGCAAATTGAGGCCTGCCTAAGAAAAAATAGTACACGAACAAATAGATAAAAAATGCCTTAGAAATGCGAACATTTGAAACTATCTCCCAAGTTTTGACACTTCCTGCATATTTGTGGTTAACCACCAATCATTTACAAAATTTTCGATCAGATAACCTTGCCTCAGATAAATCTTGCAAGGAGATACTTTACCAGCAGGACATAGAAAAATTCCAATAAGACTTCTTAAAAATGATTAGAATATAAAATTTCAGCTTTATTCTTTGAAAGTTTTTGCAAATGTCGAAAAATTGCTATGCAATGTTTGTCGCCCCTGGTTGCGCGCCTGGATTCGGACATGAAAACTGTCCATAATCTTAAATTTTATTTCATAAAAGAAATTTTTTGACAGAAATTGGTGCTGCAGACGTCGCTGTATGAAAAGGAAATGGAGAACGCGAAATTGATCGGTGGCAATTTTCGACCAGTTCAAAGTTTGAATTCGCGCCAAGTTTACGAGACCAGCACTCGGCTGCAACAGTGCTTCCCGCTCTTTGCTTTCTGCTCAAGGTTTATTCATTGTAGTGACAACACTTTTGGCTCTGATGAGTCATTAAAGATGGAAAACAAGGCTTTTTTGCGTCATACAGGCTCAAGCATAATATCTTTTCAAAATAACTTTGATTCGATTGTGTAAGGTTCCTTTCTCGACTAAAAAGGCAAAGTTACTGTTCAGGCTTCGCATTGGTTTTGGCAGGCAAATAAACATTTTATCCAACGAAATTTCGTAAACAAAAGCAGGTTTTAACGCGATTGAGTGACTACTGAAAATATGCGTTATGCAGTTTTCAACTAATTTTAAAAAAGACTTAAAATGCGCTTATTAACGTAATTCCCTCTGTAGCTGATTTTCTTGAAGCGTTCTGTAGAGCAGTCCTATCGAAATATGCATAAATTTTGTATTTTTTAGTAAAGGGGCGGTTACTGCTAATATGGCAGTGCATGTCTAACGTGTGAAAAAATCTTGTGCGTGAGGTCTCCAATGCATTTTTTTGTATGAAAAAGTCTGGCATTTTGATGGAAGAGCAAGCTTCCTAACTTCCTCTCATAAGGGACTTCGCTGATAAGGCAAGCTGACTCCACGAGCGTGGCTCATAGTTAACCTCGGTTTTTCATACATTTTGCCATTTTGGCTAGAGGTACCTTGCGTACCTCCAACATTCTATGGAAGAAAACACGTTTGTTTTTGAAAAAAAATTTTTAAAAATACAACAAGTTTGTTTTTTCGGGTCAGATGACCTTGAGAATAATTGTTGATTTGTTTAAAAATGCTCCTGTGCTCCTAAATTTTTTTTTGTTATTTTGGCAAACGTTGCCCATATTTTCAGGTTTTTAAGAGAGGAAACTTGAAATAAAATCTGCACTAGAGCAGCATTACCGTCGTTGTGGTAACTTTGTTCACACCTTGCTTTCATCTGAAGGTCGCATTTTAAACAGGTTCAAGAAAAAATATTATCGACCTTTCATGTTGATGAAAGTTTTGTAAAAAGTGTAAGGTTTCAGTCAATTAAGAATGCTTAGAGCTTGCATGTTTGCCGAGTATTTCCGTGTTAGCGTATAATCTTGTGTGACAAGTTGTGATAGTAACCAGCATGCCCATTCTACTTAACTCGTGCTTTAACTGCAGAAATGTTTGCTTATATGCAATGCAAATGGCGCGATGTGAAGCTTCATCGTGGATCGAACTATGGGCATTTTTTGTCACAAAAATTCTTCTCTTTGCGAGTCGCAGGGCTGTTGTCAACATTCGTGTTCGCCCGATCATTCACTCCTGATTGAAATAAAATGTTTCCACCAAGACTGAACTACGAAAAATGGCAGGAAGCCTTTGATCGCATCAAAACCCATCTCTCCGTTTTCATGTTTCTGTTTAGAATGCACAAAGCGTGTATCGAGGTTTGAAATACGATCTTTCCTCGTGTCAACATCTTGAACATTTTAAACACGTGGTGTTGCATTCAAACGTGCTCTGCTGTTTGTGTGAAGTTTTACATTAACTGAATAAAATCGACTTAATCATTCTTTTCGTTGTCAGATTCTGTCTTTTTTAAATTATAATTGTCAGTTACATATGGCTGTTACCTCTTTCAACTCATCATCAACTCATTTTTGCACTTTCCCTACTGGGGCATTAGTATTGTCATCATTTCTTTAAAAAAGTTAATTTTATGTGAAGAAACGTTTCCTTCATTCAGACGGTCAAATCGTGCACTTGCAAGATAAAATTCTGAAAACCTGATAAAACATAAAAACAAAGACTTTATTTACGCAATTTTCTGACTCAAGTCGCGAAATAATAGAAATACAATGGAAAGAAAAAAGCAGAAAACACCGAAAGTCAGAAAAACAAAATATTTTGCACTTATTTCAGACCATTATACTTGAATAAGACAGGGAATAGTGTAGGTAATAATCTAAATAATAATACTGTATTAAACAATTTGCAACTTGCTGCTGATTTTGCTGGTCTATCGACAGTGGTGGTCTTAGCATTTGGGATCCCTGTGCAAACAATTTGGGGGCCGCTACACGGAGTTTCCTAGAGAACACTACACAACTTATTTTTTTGCGTTTCGATGACGTCACCATATTCACTCAACCGTGGTACGACCTATTTGCACAATTGGAAAATAGGAGGCAATGGGACTACATGCATTGGAGGCCATGCCCAGGGTTGCCAGGTGGCCGGTATTTCACTGCCAATACAGCACAGGCCGATATTTTGAAAATCAGTGCCTGAAGCCAGTATTTTGAAAAAAAATAATTTGCAGTAAATCCAAAAGGAACTGACGCAAGAGTTATTCAAATGTTATAGTGACTCTAGCAGTGAATCTTGTCAGGACAGTTCCTTCAGCGAAGTTCATTTGCTGCTGTTGACACAATCCTTGGTGCAATTGCCACGTTACGCACACACCAAAATGTAAGAACCCACCAGAAATACGGTAAGTTTTAATTGTGGCTTAACAATACTCATTGTCGCTCTGTTTTCCTGTGCCACTTTCAAAGGGATCAAAGCCTTATGTCCTCAACTAGCAATCAATTTTTTCTTTAGGCCTACAGCTTCTAATCATGACTTTTCAAATTCTAAAATCACGTTATGAAAACCAAAAAACACTCCAGTTTAGACAGTTGAATGTGTGCTGAACACTACGCAGAAATAGCAATATGGAACTGATTCTGACATTATTATTGCAGTCTATATGATCAACTACCAAGAAATGTGTACAAAAGCAAGTTTCAAATGACTTATAACGTCAACAAGAATATTTTATAAAAATAGCAGTGCTTCACTGGACTGCATTAATGAATTACGCAGTGCAATAGATAGTACAGTTGCCATTGTTCATGAAAACTTCACATCATCAAATTGAAAGATTAAAATTTGACAGGATGCAACATGTGAAATTCATTGCGTGGTACAAATGCAAAACATGAAAACCTGAACAGTATGAAATTACAGCTACGATACTACCACACAACTTATTGCAGCTGCAGTTACTTGGTAAATTGTATTTATGAATACTTCACAGCAACAGATTTCACACTGTTCACAACGTGAAGCAAATTTGAAATACGAAAACTTTCCAGTATCATATCACAGCCACACCACATTATTACCACAAAACAATTTGCAGCTGCAAATTGATTAAAAGTACTACTTTAAAAATTGATAACTTCACAATATTGAATCAAAGCTACATTATTATAAAAGAGCGATTCACAGCTGATTTAACTAAGTAGGCCTAGAAAAGTATAACAGCAATAAATCTAGCCTTGAAAACTTCACAGCATGAAAAAAACCTGAAACAGGAAAATTTCATAGTATCAGCTACATTTTTGTTGTTATAGCTAAAAACACTTACCAGCATCACCAGTTTGATGTTCACAAAAGTTAGGGTTAGTTAGAATGGTGGGTTACCACTACATGTTTCTAATTTTACAATATTTCGAAGTCTACCCCTATTTAAACGAGGTTGTTTCAATTAACCCAAATATGATTTGGGCTGTTGCAATTTATCCAAATGTTTATAACATATGTAAATTTGAGTAAACCTCTAATTTACCCAGATCTTTCCAATAGTACCCAAGTTTGAGTGAAACTGTTTCAATTACCCGAATGCAATTTGAGGTTGTTGGAATTTGCCCAAATGTTTCTGATTGTAACCAAATTTTAATGAAGCTCGAAGTTACCCAAAGTGTAATGAAGTTGTTGCACTCATGGGCGTCGGAAGGATTTTTTCCAGGGGGGGGCGGTTGAGGATTTTCTCAAAAGTTTTTCCAGGGGGTGACAAAAGCAGTGAAATTTGTTTTTTACCCCTCGAAATTGAAAGAACAACCTTTTTTTGCTAATAATATCAAAATCTGCCCCCTTCCGACGCCCATGGTTGCACTTGGACAAAATTTGAACGGAGCTATTGCCGTTTGCTGAAAATTGATTTGGTGTGTTGGAATTTACTCAAATTTCTCCAATTTATAGAAATATTTCTAATTTCACACAAACTTGAATGAAGTTGCTCTAATTTTCTCAAATTTGTTTTGAGGTTGTTGAAATTTACCCAAAATATTCTAACTGTATCGAATATTGATTAAAGTTTATATAGTTCTCTTAGATGTTTCTAAATATATTAGAATTTCAATGGAGCTTTTGCATATAGCCCAACTTTGAATATGACTGTTCGAGGTTACCCACAAATGAACGAAGCTGTTACACATTGCCAAATTTGACTTTGCTGATGGGCTTTACCCAAATGTTTCTAATTTATGTAAATGTTTTTAATTTCACCCAAATTTATATAAAGGTTTTGTCATTTGCCTAGATTTGATTGAAGTTGTTGGACCACACCCAAATGCTTCAAATTTACACAAATGTTTCTAATTTCAATCAAAACCTGACTTTTTTTATTTCTGGGTAAGCCTGGCCCCCACTTTTCAATATCGAATTTTGCCTAAATAAGTTCAAGTAACACAATTGGTGTTAGGTCCATTGTTAAAGTGAACCATTTAATGAAAGAAATGTTGCATAATTTTGGCAGAAATTTGTCAATATTATCTTTAATATATTATTTGTAATTTGGCAGTGAATTTGGCAGGATTTCGTAATTGTTTGGCTGAAGACACCGTTCAGTCTATCACCCTGCTATAGCTTGCTTACCGCCTTGGCGTTGTTGAACAGTGTTGCCAGATGGTGTAACACAACACAATTTTTACAAAAATGGTGTAATGCTTGTGTGCATGGGCGTCGGAAGGATTTTATCAAGAGGGCACTAGTGGATTTTTTTAGAAATTTTTCTAGAGGGGGACAAAAGTGGTGAAATTGGTTTTTGCCACTCACAACTATGAAAACAGCCTTTTTTGCTGGAATTTTCAAATTCCTGCCCCCTTCCGACACTCATGCTTGTGTGTAAGGAAACGTTCGTGCCACGCCATTAAACAATTGTAATTTCAAACGTTTTAACACCAGTCTAAATAGTGAAATTTTGCTGAATTTTACTCACAAAATGAAATGTTTGACAGATCAATTTCAATTGTCTTTTTGTTTTTGCATTGGCAACACTAAACAGCTATATTTATTTCTGAATTGGCAACAAAATCGGCATGCTTACAGGCAACTTGCTAGTTGCTACATACGCTTTGTCTTGTCTTTGCATTGCGGTATCTAATGCAAGTTGTAGAATGATTATTCGGTCACGTTAGTTCTGTGTTCAAGATGTGGAAAAGCTGAGATTTTGAATGTGTTTAAGACAGGTATCAATCCTGTGTTCTCGGTGTTTTTAACAGCCCAGTGGCAACTCGGGCACACGGGCTCCTAAGGCTTAGCCCGAGTCTTCTATTACGATTTATTTCCGAGAATGCAAGCTTGCTTGCTTTGTATATTTGTGCCACCACCATAGGTGACGGAACTGGGGGGAGGCGCATGGGCCTAGACCACCCACTTTATTTCGGGGGAAGCCTGGACCCCCATTTTTTTGCCTAAATATCGTACGTCCAAGTACCACATTTAGCATTGGGTCCAGTGATAAAGCAAATCGTTTAACGAAAAAAACGCTGGAGAATTTTGTCAGTATTTTGTTTATACTATTTCTAACATATTATTTGCAATTTGGCAGTGAATTTGGCAGGATTTCGTATTTGTTTGGAAGAATACGCCGTGCACAGTCTGTTACCCTGCTATAGATTGCTTACCGCAGTGGTGTTGTTCAACAGTGTTGCCAGATGGTGTAATACAACACAATATTTCACAAAAATGGTGTAATTTTACATGCTTCTGTGCATGGGCGTCGGAAGAAATTTTTCCAGGGAGGCCACCAGTGGATTTTTCCAAAAGTTTTTCTAAGGAGGGCCAAAAGTCTTGAAATTTGGTTTTTACCATTCGAAATTAAGAAAACAGCCTTTTTTGCTGAGAATTTGAAATTCCCGCCCCCTCTTCCGACAGCCATATGCTTGTGTGTAGGAAACGTTCGTGCCACAACATCAAAAATTGGTGTAATTTCAAGCGTTTTTAACACCATTCCAAATAGTGAAATTTTACTGAATCTTATACGCAAAATGAAATATTTGACAGATCAATTTCAATTGTGTTTTTGTTTTTGTGTTGGCAACACTAAATAACTATAGTTTATTTCTGCATTGGTAATACAATTGGCACCCTTACGGACAAATTGCTAGTTGCTACGTATGTTTTGTCTTGTCTTTGCATTCCGGTATCTAATGCAGTCGTAGAATGGGTATTCAGTCATGATGCGTTTGTGTTCAAGATGTGGAAAAGATGTGATTTTGAATGTGCTTAAGACAGGTATCAATGCTGTGTCATTTTTGCCTGTTTTTTAAGCTGTGTTCATGGTGTTTTAACAGCCCAGTGGCTACCACGGCATACGGGCTACTCGGGCTACGGGGCCAACATAAATGTCTCTCCTGCACGGTAAGTTTCCACTCCAACGAAGATTGATTTGCTATGATTAAACCTATCAAACCCAACATAGACGTGTTAATATCGTCAGAACCGTCGGCAGGAAGTCTTCTAATCGTTTAAAATTTTGCTGACTGAAAGTTATCTGCTGTATATGTCAATCAAACAAACTTGAACGTGAAATTAAGCAAAAAACAGGGGGTGAAACCGGGGGCAGCCAAAAATCTGGGGGAACCACGGCCTACCCAGGCCCCCTAAGAACCACCACTGTGGCATTTTCATTGCTCTGCGACGTACGTTACTCGACAATGCAGAAGTTATCATGAGAATTTCTCGTTTATTGTTACATAACATACGTCACAGGGCAACGATAATGCTAGCGAGAATGAAAGCAAATGGAAATTTCAGTGACGCAAGCGTCGAACGATTTTATTCAGTCAGTCACAATAAATCCTATGATTAGCCCGAGTCACGCTAACGACCTGGGTCGCCCGTGTAGTAACAGCTTATTTGAATTTCAGGTGGTTCACCGATACGTTTTCATAGTGGTGTAACTTTGTCTAAAATAGTGTAATTTAGGCCTTCATATGGTGTATATGTAATGACGTCATATTTCAAGACTTGTGACGCCACATTTGCCAATTCACACCACAAAATTTGCTATTAATCTCTTTTCAACGTGCACTTGTGCCTCCTCACTTTGAAAAAGGTTCTGCCACACATGGTGATACATCTTTGTTACCCATTAACATGAACAATGGCAACATAGACACTGCCTCACTTAAATGTGAATGTTGCTGAATAATTTGCAGGCTTGTCCATAGGAATGTCATTCCTCTGGGAATCCAATGGGAAACATCCCATGGGATGGGACAGCACACATTTGTATTTCCCATGAGACAGTAGCCATGTCATAGAGTGTCAGAATGATACTGAATTGTCATATTTAGGCTATACGTCTGAATTTTAAAGTCAATAAATTTTGTCGTTTTGCATGTCTCTTTGTATATGTAGTCCTATTTAGTAGATACTAAACCTAAACTTTCATAAATTGAATAATTTTAACAGAATTGTGTTTTATATTAATATTATAATTGGACTCCCGTGGAATGAGACAGGCATAAACTGCTATGTGATTGGATGGGACAGACAAATATGTCCCATGGACAGGGTTTTTTTAAGGTTTCGCTTTGGTGACCGCAAGGAAATTTTAAGAGACCGCTTGGAGGAATTTGAGAGACCGTTCTCCATTGATGTGATCTCAGGTCACTATATTTTGAGAGACCGTTGGAGGAATTTGAGAGACCGTTTTGGTCCCTCAAAACACCTTAAAAAAAACACTGCCCATGGACAATCCTGATAATTTGCCCAAATGTGGAAAATTTTTGCCCGAATAATGGTCAATTTTCCAGCGTTGGGGTTGCGACCGCATCCCCTGCATCCACGTGCCGTACGCTTATGTCCAATCGTTTACTGATAGAGGTAGTTTTCCTGTGGCGAGATCGGTGTTTGAATGTCTTGATTTGAAAGTTTTGTTGACACTTCTTGTTATTCTTGCTAAAATCATACTGCAAGATCTTTGTCGAGCAGGCATCGGTTGAGATAAAAAGTTGACGACCAGACGATCATCGGTGGATTGTCTTGGCTCTGCGAAGCAGCAACTTGTCTTCACCTTTTATTTTTAACGGTAGACCGGTCGTGCCTAGTTAATCATTTGCCTCATTTTCAGATGCCCCTTCCATGGAATTACGGAAGTTAGCTTCTCTTTGGGAGTACTGACGAATGGTAAGCGATGTTAACGGAGGTGGAGCGCATACAAGGGCGCTCACACCGATCGCTTTTGGGCTCTGGGTCAGGCCACCTAATAATTTCCTCTAGGCCGGCCCATGATGGCGCAAGCCTTCCTACGGATATTTTTGTGCAGCGGACTTGTACTCTTGGAAGCGATGGAGACAGGTGCAGTACATCGCGATCAGTTTTGGCGACCTTGGACCAGGGAGTATTTGCAAACACCTGCAGGGTCGACAGAAGTGGAAAGATGTGCAGAGGAATCTTGACGTGGACAATGTGGCACTGTTGTACGACGAGCATCTATCTCGTACTTGGCAACTTCGTCGTGTGATGCAAGTATTTCCCGGCGCTCGCGAAAAATGCGTCAGGTTCAAGTCAGAACCGTCGCCAGAAAGTTTAAAATAGGGGGGCTTTGCAGTTCTGCGGAGGGGGCTTTGTGTTTGTGCGGGGGGGGCTTAACATTATAAAATTAAGCAAAATTGCACTTATTTATAGTGTTTCAAGTTTCAATTTGGGGGGGCTTGGATCTTTGTTTGGGGGGATAGGCCCACCAAAGCCCCCCCGTGGCGACGGGACTGGTTCAAGTAAATCCCGGTTCGTCCTCATTCCGAAAGCCGGTGGCCATGCTTTACCACAGACTTGTCTCAAACCCATCAACGGGCTTCGTTTTTGTTTCCAACGCGATCGATCCGCTATGTTCGTTTTAACTAGTTCTTGTGTGTATAATATCCCTGTATATGCGCATTCATCGTATGTATCGGTTTCTGTGATTTAGTAGCGGAGTGAGATGCAAACCACGCTTCTTGGTTGTGTGTCTAGGTTTCTGCATTTGCTAGTTTCGTATATACAACGAATGGTCGGAACCTTTTGACGTTGAAAGCATGTGCTGATGTAATTGTTCTTGTAGCAGTTCACTGAGCCTTTATGCCCCTGTCTGCGTCTTTGTTGTTTATGTGCCTGTCAATCTTGCCTTTTATTATTAGGTTTGCATGTCCTCAAACAGTACATCGGGGGGGGGGCATATTACGGCAAGACTGCAAGTTCATGATGCTTCATTGACCGCGTCACTCGCCCCGCAGTGCTGGCGAGCATTCCTAGTCTCAAGTCGCGTAATTACGGCGTGCCTGCGGCTCCTGCATGTTTTAAAGTTTTGGAATCTCTAGCGGGGCACCAGTTGTTGAAGTACTTGAAGTACTTGTGGCGTTGTGTGTTTGGTGGTGCAAACGGTGATTGTTGCGTCCAGCTTGGCGGTGGCGAAATCGGTTTTTGACATTTTCTTCGATTTTATTTAACCGATTCGTTTCAACGATTTATTTCGGTGATCCTATGTGGCCAAATCTTTTACGTAGAACGATATGATCTGTAAAACCTAGAGCGACTAGACCTGTATATTTCAGACGGCATTAATTGTGTCCGCTGAGTCAACTTATTCGAAAGTGTTCGTTCCTTTGGCGCGAATGTGCAGTTGCTCGAGTGAGTTTATTTGATAGTGAACGTTCTACGCATTTA